>Ga0207013_1019_pt2 | contig 43303 bp, 33 predicted proteins | sample Alteio_BWMinCont_55_FD_153501 | JGI IMG/M metagenome (GOLD analysis project Ga0207013, IMG submission 153501) | Enriched cells from forest soil in Barre Woods Harvard Forest LTER site, Petersham, Massachusetts, United States -... | ecosystem: Environmental > Terrestrial > Soil > Temperate forest >...
ACTGCAGTTTTTTAAGCAGCCATTTTTGATTCGTCGACATCATTTTGTTTGATGAATTCTGTCACTTCTTCAACCGACATAAGAGTTTCATTTATAGGATATGGCTTCGGCACAATCTCAACCCTATTGTCGATAACACCGCGATAAAGTTCGGTGCATTCATTGAGCCATTGATAATTCAGCGGTTCAACCAGTAAAAGCATATGTGGATCTGGAACTTTCGGATGAGTAAACACTAGATTTTTCTCAGCGAATCCAGTCGGCAGCCCCCAACGAGAAGCTTTAAACCTTTCATTGGTGGCACCCACCCAATGACCATGACCTTTTCTGACTATGAATTGCACAAGCGCAAAGTATAAAATCTCTGATAATTTTAAACCAGTCTGTGAATATGTGTAGTGCGGATCGACAAAAAGTGCATTGTTGTCGACGATGACCGATTTTCCTTTTCGAAATTTATCGAACTTTTTTTGATATTCAACTGGAGCGTACGAGATATACTCTTCGATGGGCAATGGCACATTATGATGTTTCGCTCGATCACTATAGCAAAGACGAATTCCCGCCACTATTTTAGGCATATAAATATTCGACTGATCGTAAATTAAGAAATGGGTGCTGATCATATCTAGCGGCCCCATACTTATATAACGATTTGAAGCGCGATCGAAATTGACTTGCTTTGTTGCTAGTATATCACCGAAAGTTTTGCGCACTTCGCTTAAGCCTAAATTCAATTTCGGGTAATCTAAGATAACAAGCCTGAGGTTGTTCACTCATCATCCTTTTTGAAGACAGACCTTATTTCCGCTGGGCCTCTTGCTTAGATGACGACTTCATTGGCGATTTAATGAAGTTCGGCAGAACTTAAACCAAAGTTAAGTGGATATAGATAATTGCTATATTTCGATGCTATTTTTGTTTTATTTTGATAAATAATTTGCATTTAGAATTTAAAGTGCCTGTGTTTCATTTTTAGAATTTTTGCGCTCATGCTATAACTCATTTACGGTTTCTTTCTGACTGAGTACTTACAAATTGGTTTCAGTTAAATTATTGCTAATATCACCATCATATTAGGTTACCTAAATTTGCGAGCGCGTTTAAACAGGCGTATGTTTCGTTATCACCAAAGGTGGACAAAATGAAACACTCTTTGCTAGCTGATCTTTTAGGAGAATATATCGTTGAACGTCGACGTGTATTAGATATTACGCAAACTTCATTAGCTCATCAGTTGCGTTGTTCGGCTCAATTTTTAGGCCGTATCGAGAAGGGCTACGCTTTAATGCCAAAGCCAGCTCTGGTTAAAGCCATTTCACTTCTCGATTTGGATCCGTCACGCTGTCGAAAGATCTTTCGCACAGCGGCCGAAAATGAAGTTGAAGAGCTTTATAAGGAGGCCCGCAAAGCGCCCAGAAAGAAGAAGACCAAACGTTAAGCGATTGAAACCCGACTAAAGTGATTTGCAGCAGCGCGGTTTAAGAAAAAACTTGAAGTACGGTAAATGTACGAGTACGTTGAGTACGAGAAATGTACGATACCGACTTCAAGGAGTTTTTAGCTATGCAAAATCTCACTCTCAATCAAAAACGCATTCTTGATTTTATTGATAGTTATCAACGTCGCACTGGCGTACCGCCGACTTATGAACTGATTGGCAAAGAGTTTGGTTACACGGCCAAATCGACCGTCCAACATTATGTCGAAGTTTTGATAAAAAAAGGTTACCTAACAAAAGAGCGTCATCTCTCTAGTGGACTCACCTTGCACAAAGAAGGCAATTTAATACCCCTTCTCGGTCAAGTGGCCGCCGGTCGACCTTTAGAACGAGTGAAATTTGATGAACGCCTTGAGGTGCCATTGAAAATGCTAAAAGGCGCGGGGCCATTTTTTGCCCTTGAAGTCGTGGGCGACTCAATGATTGGCGAAGGTATTATCGAAGGCGACTACGTTGTTATACGTGAACAAAAGACAGCACAAAATGGTGATTTAATTGTGGCTGAAATTGACAACGAAGCGACTCTAAAAAGATTTTTTAAAAAGAAAAATTTTGTGGAGTTACATGCAGCCAATCCGAAATATAAACCCATTCGGGTTGAGGCTTCTCAAGAATTAAGAATAGCCGGAATTTTTCACGGTCTCCTGAGATATTTGACAACTTAAGAGCTAACGGCATCCGATGTCCTTAAAATTTAAGAGGTGATTATGAGTTTGGTTTTAGTTAAGCCAGATACAGCGGAGCTACAACATGCAGCAGTGCTACGTCAAAATATAAAACTCAATGAACTACGCGAAAAAATCGGTGGGCCAATTGTTGAAAAAGAACGTAGCCCATTTACAGCTTATTCCAAACCGAAGTCATTGCTCTTTTTCTAAAGGAGCACCCAGAAATGAGAGTGGCCTGGGTTGAACCTAAAATCACAGTGAACCCCTATGCTCTTTTTCAAAAAGGCGTGAATCTACAAAATATATTATTTATTGAAGCCCAAGATTCTATGAATTGGTGTTTAGCTCAAACTCTTGAGGCTGGGTGTTTTCAGGCTATTATCGCCGATGGGAATTTGTTCACCGAGCGCGAACTCAGACGCTATCAGCTTTTATCTGAAAGACGAAACACCCATTTTTTTCTGCTTTCGCAAAAAGCTCACGCAAGCTGGGTGCCTCATTTGCAAATCGAAGCTAAAAAATTTGGCGGCAACTCTGGCGTGCATCTTCAAGTCTTGCGACGACGTGGGGTTGGATAGAGGAGTGGGATAGTGGGGTTGGATTCATGAGTGGCTTACGTGTCTTATGCCTTTATTTTTCGAAACCACAAGACCTGCAAGGTTTTGCTGAGATTTTTTATCGGGCCACACCGCAGATTGTCTTTCGAAAAGATGAAGCTCTATTTTTAGAGATCTCAAAATGTCGAAATCTCTATAGCGAAACCACTTTTTTAGCCCGTACGCAGGTGACGTTGCGAAAAATTCAAGCTGAGGCTGCTTTGGCCATTGCTGATGATATGGGTACGGCATTGAGTTTGGCATTTTTTAAACTCCCATATGGAGCCAAGAAAGAACGCCTGCCTATAGAGGCCCTACCCTTCTATGTTGACCCTCTTGGTAAGAATTTTTTAGTCAGACAAAAGGCTTTTGAGATGGCCAAGACATTACGCTTGATGGGTGTTAAAAATATTGGTGATTTTTTGACTTTGCCCATACGCGAACTCGCCTCGCGATTTTCGCAAGTGGGTCTACTTGCCTACTTGCGTGTACAAGGCCAAACCGATGAAGTGTGGGAGCCTTTTTCTCTCAAAGAGAGCGTCAATGAAACTTTTGAGTTTGATTTAGAATCACCAGCAGAGACTTTAGAGCCCGTTTATTTTCGCTTAATGCCCATGCTTGAACGGCAGGCTTTGCGTTTGCGAGCGCGCGGTTTAAGAGCACGGCAAATTGATATTGTGCTGAAACAAGAGCATGCACTGCCTGGCGAAGAGCAAGAGCGCCGAATCTCACTGGTGATTCAATTGCCTTTTGTGACCAGAAAAGTGATTTTTCAAATTGCGAGAGAAAAAATTGAGACCCACGTACGCGCGAAACCTTTAAGGGCCCGTCTCTGTGAAATGCGACTCGAGACCACTGAGACTGTGCCTTACACCGAAACTCAGAAAAACATTTTAGATCAGAAAAAAGAAGAGACTGAAGAATCGTTTTTTCAGTTGGTCTCACGACTCGCCACCCGCTTGGGTCGCTCTTCAGTTTTTTTTGCTCAACCGCGGGCCAGTTATTTGCCTGAAAAGAATTGGCAGCCTGTTAAAGAAGCTCCCCTTGAGAAAGATCTGCAAGTACCACGTGAACAAATGCCTGAACGACCACTCAGACTTTTGCCAAAGCCCATTCCTCTTCGCCTTATTCAATCACCACGATTTGTGGTTTCAGGCCCTGATTTTTCTGAAGAGGTTTTGACCGTTGCCAATAAAGAAGTTTTGTTCGCCGACTGGTGGGAGAGCCCTCTTGAGCGCATTTACTTTCATTTAATCACCAAAAATACTCGTCGCCATTTATGGGTCTTTCGTTCACAAGAAGGCCATTTTCTGCATGGAGTATTTGAATGAGCCGCTCAAACTATGTCGAGCTTCGCAGTAAATCGAATTTCAGCTTTCTCACTGGCGCCTCTCACCCTGAAGAACTCATTGTCACTGCCCTTAAGAAAGGCATCGCCGGCATGGCGCTCACTGATCAAAATGGTGTTTATGGTATGCCTCGCGGATACAAAATTGCGCGCGATCATCCTGAGTTTCGTTATATCACTGGCAGCGAAATTTTATTTTACGATCACCCGCCTGTGCATTTGCTTTGTCAAACACGTGCCGCCTATAGCTGGCTATGCCGACTCTTAACTCAACTAAAAAGTGGGCACCCAAAGGCATTGGGCGCTATGAATTTTGCTGATTTTTTACAGTTTTTGTCGTCTGCGCCTAAAGAGTTTTTATGTTTGCCACGCACTGAATTTAATTCTGTGGTGCAGCTTGAGTCGTTGATTGATTTATTTGGGCGAGAGAATGTGACACTCCCCCTGACTTTATATCTCGATGGCCATGATCAAAAGCGGGTGGCGCATTTGCGCGAGCTCAGTCAGAGATTTGATTTGCCGCTGGTTGCTTCAAATGATGTTGAGTACCACACTAAGAGTCGCAAAATCATTCAGGATGTTTTGATTTCAATTCGCGAGACACAGCCACTTGACCAAGTGGGCTTTAAGTTACGACCCAATGCTGAACGCTACATCTTAAGCGCAGATGAAATGTGCACTCGGTATAGTGAGTTTTTGCCAGCGGTGCGAAAGACCATAGAGCTCGCTGAGCGCTGTATATTTTCGCCCAGTGAACTTCGTTATCGTTATCCGTCAGAGTGGATACCCGAAGGTTTCAACGGTCAAAGTTATCTCGAGCATTTGGTTTGGACACGCGCACCCATTCGTTATGCAAATGGCATGAGCGATCGTGTTCGTAAACAACTTGAGCATGAATTGAAACTCATAGACGAATTGAAATTTGCCGATTATTTTTTGACGATTTACGACATCGTTGAGTTTGCGCAAAAAGAAAACATTCTTTGTCAGGGGCGAGGTTCAGCGGCGAATTCAGTCGTCTGTTACGTTCTCGGCATTACCGCCATTGACCCTGTGCAAATGGAACTTCTGTTCGAACGCTTTATATCTGTCGAGCGTGGTGAGCCGCCCGATATTGATATCGATTTCGAACATGAACGCCGCGAAGAGGTCTTACAATATATCTACAAAAAATATGGCCGCCATCGTGCTGGAATGGTGAGTGCCGTTATTACCTATGGTTTTCGTAGTGCTTTGCGCGAAGTGAGCAAAGCCTTTGGCCTTGCGGTCGGAACGTTATCAGCTAAACAAGTTGAAATTCAATTCGATGATCTTATTAAAAAAAGACTGAGTGAAAAAAATAATGAGAATGGTCGCGTGGCTTCAATTGATGACGAAGAAAAACTGCGCACACAAATCGAAACCTTAACTGAGCAGCTGAAAGGCTTTCCGCGCCATTTGTCTATTCATAGTGGTGGCTTTACTCTCAGCGCTGACCCACTTACAGACATTGTGCCCATTGAACCCGCTCGAATGGAGGGCCGCACCATCGTTCAGTGGGACAAATACGATCTCGACACTTTAGGCCTAATCAAGGTCGACGTGCTCTCTCTCGGTATGCTCAGTTGTTTGCGCAAAGCCTTGGCCCTAGTGAATAAAAAACTTTATGAATTGCCCATAGATGACCAGGCCACCTATGACATGATTGGGCGTTGCGAGACCGTCGGTGTTTTTCAAATTGAATCACGCGCACAGATGTCGATGCTGGGGCGTCTGCAACCACGCAATTTTTACGATCTCGTGGTTGAAGTGGCCATTGTGAGACCAGGGCCCATTATCGGCAAAATGGTTCACCCCTATTTGCGCCGGCGACAAGGGCTTGAAACCATCACCTACCCAAATGCCACTGTCGAACGCATATTGGGGCGCACTCTTGGTATTCCATTATTTCAAGAACAGATTATGAAGCTGGCCATTGAACTTGCGGAGTTTACCCCTGGCGAGGCCGATCAGCTTCGCAAATGCATCAATGCTTGGCGCACCAGCGCTTCGATTAAAGATTTAGCTGGTCGGTTGATGAGTGGCCTGATGAAGTCAGGTCTGAGCCGCGAATTTGCTGAACAGATTTTTGAGCATATCAAAGGGTTTAGCCATTACGGCTTTCCAGAAAGTCATGCGGCCTCGTTTGCTTTATTGGCCTACGCCTCTTGTTATTTAAAGTGTCATCATCCGGCCGAGTTTGCCTGCTCACTTGTGAACAGTCAGCCTATGGGTTTTTATCGGGCCGATACGATTTTATACGAAGCCATTCGCAACAACGTGACGGTTTTACCTGTTTCAATTTCAAAGTCAGAGTGGGATTGCACCATAGAGGCACCCAATACCATCCGTCTTGGGTTTCGTCTGGTAAAAGGCATTAGCGAAAATGACGTCAAAGAATTAATTCGTGAGCGTGAGACACAGACTTTTAAAAGTCTTGCTGATTTTACTAAACGTTCGTGTTTGAAAAAAGATGTTTTACGCCGCTTAGCCTTGGCTGGGCGTTTTGCCGAATTTGACCAACCTGCTCGTGGGGCCCTTTGGGCCATTCTCGAATATCAACATTTATTTCGTGATGAAGGCGATAAGGCCCAGCTGAATATATTTGATCAGCTTGCAGATCAGCCGAGATCTCCGCCGAGCGAAAGCGAGGCCTCCCCAACGCCACCATCTTTTCAATTTCCCGAACCATCCCCCTTCGAATCCATTCAAAACGACTACTCAGCCTACTCAATGTCGTCTCATGGTCACCCGATGATTGAACTTCGTAAATGCATCAAACGTTTACCAAAGACGACCTCAAAATATGTACGAACTCTACCCACTGGCACGCGCGTACAAATTGCGGGCCTTACGTTGATCAGACAAATGCCGCCGACCGCAAAAGGCGTTTGCTTTGCCACTCTTGAAGATGAGTTTGGATTTATGGATCTCGTACTTTGGAAGAACGTATATGAAAAATTTCGCGATGTGTTTTTGAACAATTGCTTCATCATGGCAACTGTTGAAGTTCAACACGAAGGTCACACCGTAAGTCTTTTGGTTGAAGACATAAAACCAGTTCGGTTAAACACCAATGAAACGCAGCAGGCAATACTCCAAAATGCGAAACCGAGCCAATATTTTTATGGGTAACCCCTAGTAATTAATTTTCTTTTCGGTATTCTGAATACTGTTAACGGTATTCAGAATACCGTGTTAACCGCAATTGCTTGAGGGATACCCAAAAAGTGGATGAAATTGACCCCGGGGCTGTTCAAAAATTCGCAATGCCGTCGTTCACGGTTTCGCAAATTATCGCTGGAATTTTATTCGGCATTGTCGGCCTCTACTTATTTCGCTGGGGTAAAAAGAACACTCACTATCCACATATTTTTATCGGACTGGGGCTGATGATCTACCCCTACTTTGTAACCAGTGATGCGCTCACTTGGGTCGTTGGTTTCGCTCTCTGCGGTGCTGGCTATTATTTTCGCTGATCACTTCCACGGTGGAAGTAACTTGTCCGAGAAACAATTCTGAGAGCTGGCCAAAAGTACCTCGCCCCCCATCGCCGGCGCACAGCAATTGCAATCACCCATACCAATGCAACAGTGGCTTATTAAATGGCTCTCTAACCTGCTTTCGCAAAGCAAGGTGTTGAATGTTTTGACACTCTGCCATTTTTTGGTTTTTCTCGGCCTTTCTTTGCCGTTTATGGCTGCTGCTGATCCGATTGATCCACTGACTATCGATTTTTGCCGAAACTACGACTTTTGGGGTTGCGACCTCGTCTATTTGGCTCCTAACGAGAACTACCCACAAAAAGCTCTGAGCATTTTTCAAAAGGCTCAAGCGGGGGCGTACATCACCGTTGGCACTGAAAGAGGATTCATTGCCGCCGCTAATTCGCCCAACGTAACTCATCTTGTTCTTTTAGATAACAATATCTCGGTCGTAGCATTTAATAAAATAAACACAATACTATTAAAAATGGCAAAAACCCGCGAAGATTACTTACGTCTTCGATTTGGTGGAGGATTTTATTCCAAACCGTTCTTACAAGCACTTATACAAATGGCTAAACTTGTGCCCGCCAGATGGCGAGAGCACGCGAACGATCCGTTCCTTGATCTTCTCGGTGATTCAAAGATAAATGCGCTTGAAGAAGCCTACAGAGAGGTTTTTCCGGGTCGCGACTATAAAGCTTTTATGGAAGAAGCTCGCCAATCCGGGCTTTCAAAAGAGGAAATTAATTTTCTTGAAACTTGCCGTAATTCACATGAGGGTAAAACAAACATCCAAATATGGGATGAAGTGGTCAATGGTGGATTCAGTTTTGGAAAATTTCATCGTGAGTCATTGCCTGGCGTAGGTAAATTTTCAGGAGTCAACTACCTTTATAATGAAGAAGCGTTTACGAAACTTTCACGAATGGCAAAAGAAGGCCGTATCTTGTCCGGGCTCGTCGATATCTCCGATCCTCAAGAGCTCAGCAATATAGTGGCCCAACTGAAAAGTCAGAATATTCGTCTTTCTGTTTTTGATATTAGTAATGCCTGGTGGTGGCGCTGGATGGGATACAAAGGAACTACCAATGCTTTAAAAGCAATCAGTGAAATCGCAACCGACGATAGCCTGCTCGTAACAACCCAAAGAAACAATATCGCGATGTGGCCTGTACAAATGGTTCTAGAACGAACAAAGGCACCCGTCGTATATAAAGCATTTTCATTCAAACAGATAAAGAAATTTGCCGATTTCATGGCGTTTGCCAAATATTTGAAGGTGCAAAATATGATTCCTACTTTTTACACCCAAATAAATCCTATGGACTCGAACCTTGCAGCAACCTGCTCTGTATGGTTGAAGAAACGGCGCAAATAGTTCGTTAAATCGAGCCACAGATCTTCAAGACCTCCAGCGCCGGTGGCGCCTTGCACAACCGGCAAGACTTTTTCGAGTCATTCGCCTAGTCGACCCAAACAAAATCTACCGCACCAACGTCTTGTTCATTTTTAGCGTTTTATTCCGATACATAGAACGTGGAGTCAAAAATAAGATTCACTTTTTTTAAACTACTCACGCTTGTGTTGATCACATTTACAAGTGCGAAACAGGTTCTAGCCGACGGTGGTGGCGGATCTGAAGTTGGCATTTTGTATGGCCTCAGTGTTCCTGACGTCGCCAACACAAATCCCCATGAGCTTTACGGCGTGAAAGGCTCAACCTTTCTAGGTGGCGCATTTTCTGTCGGTGGCTACTATCTTCAGTCTGGACACACTCAAGGTCACAATGGAGTTGATTTCGATTACACCATGACCGGCATTGATGCCGCCTATCACTTTCCGAACGGCGGCGGCGATACTTATTTAGGAATTCGCGGCGGGATTACCAAATTGGCTATGTCACCCAGCAATGTCGATGTGCTTTATTCGCCCTATCACTATGGGGTCATGTTGGGTTACGACTATTACGTCACTTCATGGCTGACTTTTGGATTTGAAGGTTCTTACGTTCACGTCGAGAGTTCAACAGACACAAAAAGCGGCACGGTCTATACTCAAGACAAGTGGAGTCTTATCAATTTTCTGGTCGATCTTTCATTTCGATTCTAACACCGACTTTCAGTTACAAATTCGCCTCGCCTTAGGTACCGACTAGACCCCGATTTTCTAATATGCAAAGCGCTAAACCCCGATAAAGACACGATGTCTAACGTGCAGATTGAACTCGACATTTTGTTACCGTTCTTAAGAAGTTCGGTGCTTTTTCATGAAGCCGATGATGAGTCGTTGCAAGTCATCGCAAGCCGTCTTGAGTACGTGCGATTTCAAAAAGGTGACCCCATCACACTTGAAAATGAAATTAGCGATCATGTGTACTTCGTTTTTTCAGGAACCGTCGAGGTTGTAAAAAATATTGTTGAACTCAACCAAGTGACTCGTCTTGCGGTTTTAAAATCCGGCAGTCAATTCTCTGAGTTTTCTGTTCTTAACCGCAGCAACAAAGGTGCTTCTGTATTTGCACTTGAAGACTGCGAACTTTTAAGAATGAGCGGTGACGTATTTCTTGAAGTGCTTGGGCAGCTTCCGCAAGTGGCGAAGAAACTCGCCACCCATATTGCCGAGATGACATCACATGTGCAAGCATCGCGACTCAGTGTTGCCTATGTGCAAACAGACAAGATTTCACTCAACAAAAATATTCCGCGATTGATGCCGCAAGGTATGTGGCGCAAATTCGAAGTTCTGCCTATTCGCTACGATCATCAAAGTCTTTTTGTCGCCATGAAAAATCCGAAGAACCAAGAGTTTTATAATTTCATGCGACAGAATCATCCGAACCTGCAACTTTATGTCAGCATTGTTGGCAATCTCGATTTCGATTCAATAGAAAAACAATTGTCGGTGGCTTACGCCAATCGCAATGCCAATATGCCACAAGATTTGACTGTGCCCACTCCCCTTCAAGGTGAAACAATCGAGTGGTTGGCTCAAATATCACTATTTCGAAATGTACCTGCCGATTGGTTTGAACAACTCAGCCAATACATTGAGATTCAAGATTTCGCCGCCGGCCAACCTATCTACGCTCGCGGCCAACCTAGCGACAGACTGTATCTGGTTCACTCGGGCCTCGTCGATTTTTCATTTCCACTTGATCAGCAACCCCACGCCGCGGTTTTTGTCGGCTCGTCAGGGCCCGGAGATTATTTCTCTGAGGTTTCACTTCTTAACAACTCCGAACATGTTCTCTCAGCGCGCGCCGCAACGGATGTACGCGTTGCATCTCTGCCAAAAGATATTTTCGATCGCTTACTTGAAACTCCATTTTTATCAGTGCCCTTGGCCTGCGACTTAGCTTTGCAATTTCAAGACACCAATAAGAACTCAAGCTTTCCGTTCTTTGATGAAAAAAGTGGTGGAGTGCAGATATATGAACTCGCTGACGTCTTGCCAAAGTCACTCATCGCCCAATATGAAATCTTGCCACTGAGATTGAAGGACAACGAACTTACCATTGGTATTACCAATCCTGAAAGCGACACTATTTATTCTGTGATCAGTCGCTATTTGCAAAATTATCGCGTAAAACTCGAGATCATCAAAGCTACCGATTTCAAAAGATGGTGGGGCGATCTCAACACGATAAAACCGGGTGCCACCGCAACCGTGGGCCGACCGAGCTCGGCCAATTTCACCCACGCTGACGCGGTGACCGTACTCAATTCAATTTTGACCGCCGGCTTCAATGATCGAGTGAGCGACGTGCACATTGAACCCCTCGTTGATTGTTACATCGTTCGTTATCGCATCGATGGTGTGCTGCATGAAGGGCCAGAGAAATATTCGAAACAACTCGGCGCTGAGCTTCTCAATCGCATTAAAATTTTAAGCCAAATCGATATGACGCAGAAATTCACTCCACAAGATGGCCAACTAAAAGCTGAGGTGGCCGGCGCCACTTGCGTAGCGCGTGTTTCGACGTTGCCCACAAAGCGCGGCGAAAAAGCGGTGTTGCGATTGATTCGACAAAAAAATTCTGTGCCACCGCTCACCACGATCGTACCCGATCGTCGTGTGATCAATTTATTACGCGAAGTCGTCAACACGCGACAAGGCGTGTTTCTCGTCACGGGCCCAACCGGTTCCGGCAAATCAACAACACTCTACGCGCTCTTAAGAGAACTCAATCGCGTTGACATCAATATCATTTCTCTTGAAGACCCCGTTGAGATGGAGATCGCCGGCACCACTCAAGTCGAAATGAACGAGAAGGGCGGCATGACGTTTGCCGTAGCCTTAAGAAGTGCCCTCAGACAAGATCCGAACGTCATTATGGTGGGTGAAATTCGCGATGAAGAGTCAGCCAAGATTGCCTTTCATGCGGCATCAACAGGTCATTTGGTGATCTCGACACTCCACACGAATGACTCTTTAAATGTGATACCAAGGCTTCTTGAATTAGGTGTTTCGAAAGGCGCTCTCGCTTCAACCCTCATCGGCGCTTCAGCTCAACGTCTGTTACGGCATGTCTGCCAAAAATGTCGCGAGACACGTGCCATCACTGAGGCTGAAATTGCGATTTTGAAAACCGAGCTTCGTTTAGAGAAAGTTCCGACTGAAATCGTTTTTGGCAAAGGTTGTGCGCACTGCAATCATAGCGGATATCATGGTCGCATTCCGATCATTGAAATATGGAATAAAACGAAAGCCGTTGAAAGTGCCTTGAGCAAACCTTTTGAACTTGAAACATTAGTGAGCGAACTTGAAGCCAATGGATTTGAAACTCTACGTCAGTTTGCGCTGAAAATGGTTTGCAATGGGCTGACCACTTTTGAAGAGGTGCACCGCGGAGTCGGCGGCGCACAGGTGCACCATCATGGCGAACCTGAAAAGTTAGCCGGTTAAGCTAAGACGTTAAACGTCGTCGAACAAAATCAATATGCTCACGCAATACGTAAATGTGATCCATAAAGTCTAAAGGCATATGCATAGCGTGAACGGCGCGTTCGATGCCTTCAATCTGTTTGGCAAATTCGCGACGATGTTCTAGAGACGCATCGTGAGAAATTTGTGTTTCGATAAATCTCAATTGACCGTAATATTTTAAAATGCGCGAACGAACCCGCGACGCCATAATTTTTGGTATCGAGCGCGCCAAGGGTATAATGAGCGCCATGGCTGGTAACACCACTAAAATCAGTCTTTCAAAGAGGCTCGCCAGCCAAAACGGTAGATACTTCTGCCAAAATGGAGTGCCTGATTTATAGAAATCACGAGCCTCATCACTCAAAGCAAATTGATCATCTTTATTTTGCGGAAACTCATTACGAGCTTCAAAAATGCCTGGCTCGCTGTGCACCTGCGCGGCCGCCCGCAACAATAGATAACTAAGAGCCGGATGAATTGAGTCACGCACCAATAGCGTGGCCGTTGGCGCTACAAGATTGATATCTTGCGCTGGAATACCACGGGCCAAATCAAAAGTGCCATGGGGCAAAACCAAATGATGTAAAAATCGATTTTGTCTGGTGATCGCCTCAGCCTGATCAAAATTCATTAAGTGCAAAGATGAATCTTCAGCGAGCGCTCGTATCAAAGCGTCTTCAGGCGTACGCACAAAAATAGCGGCATCAACTTGCCCTTTATGAAGAGCATCGGCGGCGGCTTCACCACCAAGCGAGACAAAATGCGCATCTGCTCCATCAATTTTTGCTGCCTCTAGCAACCGCTTCACTAACACCTGTGTGGCTTCGCCATCGCGACCGATGGCAACCTTCAAGCCTTTGAAATCAACAAATCGAGAGATGGTTTTTTGACCGCGATAGAACACCCAGACAGGTTCGTAATAAAGACTGCCCAGCGACGACAAGTCATCAACATCTTCACTGCTACCAAGACCATCTTGCATAAAAGCCACTTCTACATCTGACTTCTCATCACGTAACCGTCGCAGGTTTTCAAGTGGGCCTGTCGATGACTTAATGATAAGTTCGATGCCGTTTTCTTTTAGAAAATCTTTGTAGAGCTTTGCGTACTCTTGATAGTCACCCTCTTCATCACCCGTGCTAATCACAATTTTTCTTGGTGGGGCGGGATCGACATACTTATGAGCCAAAACCAACACACTTATGACCACTATCAATGTCGGCGAAACTGCCAATAAAAAATCTCGAGTATTGCGACTGGTGAGTGTCTTAAGAAGCGCTTTCAATTTTGTCATATCATAAAAATATGGCACTCTCAGAAGGCGCTAAAAAGGCCAGTTTTACCTTGTCATCGCAGACCGCCTCACTTAGTCTTTTTGCAGCGGTAACGGAGTCTCAACAACATTGAAAAAGCTCACCCACTACTATAGCAAATGGATTCTGATCTCGACCTTGGTTGGCGTCTCGTGTGGCATTGCTTCTGCCATTTTTCTTGCGTCTCTAGATTGGGTCACCACGACTCGCCAAAACCACACCTGGCTTGTCTATTGTTTGCCCATTGGAGGTTTGCTCATTGGTTGGCTTTATCAAAAAGACGGTCGCAACAGCGACCGTGGCAATAATCTTTTAATCGACGAATTTCATGATCCAAAAGAAGTGGTACCGCTAGTCATGGCGCCATTGGTCTATTTTGGTACCTTGGCGACTCATTTGTTTGGTGGCTCGGCAGGTCGCGAGGGCACGGCGGTGCAAATGGGAGGATCGATCGCCGATCAAATTGGTCGATGGTTTAAGATCGATCGAGATGAGCGTCGCACACTTTTGATGGCCGGCATGAGTGGTGGTTTTGCATCGGTGTTTGGCGTGCCTTTTGCTGGCACTATTTTTGGCATTGAGGTGCTATTTATCGGCCGCCTTCACTTGTGGGCGCTGATCGAGTGTGCGATCTCGGCGTTTATAGGGCACTTTGTAACATTAAAACTCGGTATTCATCACACTGAATATTTTCATCCGCCCATTCTGACAATGAGTTGGCCAAGACTTGTGAACGCTCTTGTTGCAGGAGTCATCTTCGGCCTCGCCGCTCGTGCATTTTCTGGCCTCTCACATTTGATCAATCGAATTTCAAAATTGCAATTGCCAAACCTACCAATTCGCGCAGCCGTCGGCGGTGCCCTGCTCTCGCTGGTCTATTTTCTAAAGCCTGTCATGATTCGTTACGCGGGGCTTGGGGTGCCCATCATTGTTCAATCGATCAAATCGCCTATTCCATCTAGCGATTGGTACATGAAACTTTTATTTACCGCCTTCACATTGGGAGTTGGCTTTAAAGGCGGCGAAGTGACGCCTTTGCTATTTATTGGTGGAGCCCTCGGCAACGCCCTCGGTAGTTTTTCGTTTTTGCAACCAATGCTGCCGCTGCCTAATTTAGCCGCCATGGGCCTTGTTGCCGTTTTTGCCGGTGCCGCAAACACCCCCATTGCCTGCACCCTGATGGCAGCTGAATTATTTGGGCCGGATATCACCTTGTTCGCCGCCATTGCCTGTTTTGCCAGCTATGCAGTCTCTGGCCGAAGTGGTATTTATCAATCGCAGCCAATTTCTCATTTTTCGATGCCTAAAAGGTTTTTGGATTTTTTTAGATTTCTGTTTCGTAAACCTCCACTGAAATAGGAGATTCATAAATGCACCCATGGCACGAAGTCGAAGTCGGAAATAAAAGTCCAGAAATCGTAAATGCTATTATCGAAGTGCCGAAAGGTTCAAAGGCCAAATACGAGCTGGATAAAAAAAGCGGTCTTATTAAATTAGACCGCATTCTTTTTAGTGCCGTTCATTACCCGGCTAACTACGGATTTATTCCACAGTCTTACTGCGACGACAAAGACCCTTTAGATATTTTGGTACTCGGCCAAGAGGCGGCGACGCCACTTTGTATTGTTCGTGCTAAAGCCATCGGTGTTATGAATATGTTAGATCAAGGCGAAGGCGATGATAAAATCATTGCCGTGCACGCCGATGACCCAGAATATTCGGGCTATGAGTCGATTCACCAATTGCCACCGCATCGCTTACGTGAGATTAAGAATTTCTTTGAGAACTACAAAGAACTAGAAGGCAAAGAAGTAAAAGTCGGTCAATTTCACGATCGCGCTGACGCCCTTCGAATCATTGAAGATGCGCTGAAATTATATCAAGTGAAAAAGAAAGAGCTTCGATCATGAATGCAAAACAAGCACAAATTATGGTGGCGCAACTACCTAACGTTTCAATGAAAGATCATTTCGGCAGCAATGCCTATAGCGCCAACGAACGCATGTTTATCACGATTTGGGCTGATGAGAACAAAGCCAATGTGCGCTTAAGCCCAAGATCGCAACGAGAGTTCTTAAGCATTGATGGTGATGCTTTTGCACAAATTAACAATGCCTGGGGTCGACAAGGTTGGACCACCATTCGACTTGAGTTTGTTGAGAGTCAAGATTTCTCGGCGGCCCTCAAAGCCGCTTACGAACATTCGACGGTGCCGACAAAAAAGGCGCCTAAATCGCCGAAGAAAATAGCTTCAAAATTAAAAAAGAAAAAGAAATGAGCGCGAAAAAACTTTCACCAGAAAAAGCCGTCGATTTTATATTTGCGCTCTACGATCAATTCGCCAATGAAGATTACATCGGCGAACCCATTTCTCAACTTGAACATGCTCTTCAAACGGCAGCCTTAGCGAAACATGCCAGCGGGAGTGCCGATTTAATCATCGCAGCACTTCTTCACGACATCGGTCATTTAAATCACGGCAATTCTGATTTTGTTGAACAAATGAATGGCTACGGCATAGCCCGACACGAACAAATTGGTGCGAGACTTGTGCGTGAACTTGGTTTCTCTGAAGCTGTTGCAGATCTGATACTAGGTCACGTTGAGGCAAAACGTTTTTTAGTTTTTAGACACCCTGACTATTTAGCTAAACTTTCGGCGGCAAGCCTTGAGACTCTCAAGCATCAAGGCGGACCAATGCTCGCTGATGAAGCCGATCGCTTTGAGAAAAATCCACTTTTTAAAGATAAACTCAGACTTCGCGCATGGGATGACCAAGCCAAAATCGAAAATTACCAAGTCGCAGGTCTAGAGTCTTACCGAGATCTAATGCTGGCCAGACTCAACGAGGATTTGATTAGCGTCACTAATTAGTTACGATCCACATTCACTTCATGCTTCAATCTTTGCATGGGGTATTTCTGGGGGCTTTCGAAATTTCTAGTGGCGTTCGCGATCATCAATTTTTCTGCACAGGCAATTGCTGAACCTCCCAAACATCGGCGAGCGATCATCATCGGGCTCGACGGCACCACCGGCAGTCAATTTCACTATCGAACGCTTGTTCAGCATCAAGCTCCGAACTTTGAAAAAATAATGGCTGACGCCAAATACACTCCTTGCATTGCTGAGAAGCATCCTGCCACTGGTGGGTTTTTAGACCCACGTTGTGCTCGCGCCCATAGTGGCCATCGCACAGGTCCTGAATTCAAATGGCTAACCGGCCCCGGCTGGTGCTCGGTTTTGACAGGCGTGAATAACAATAAACATGCAGTTACCGACAATACTCCCGCAAGCCTTAGCACTTTTTCGACGACGAGCCATGATCACCCAACGATTATGAAGCAATTGATTTCAAATGGCCTGAAAACAGCCGCTGGTGGAGTATCGGCGTTCATGACCTCAAACAACGGCGGCACCGTCGTACCCGGAATTATCGATTACGAATGTGGTGCTGCTAAAAATCATCGCCCACTGTTACCGGCCTCAGCCACCACCAGTTGCAATTTAACGGCACGCCAAGCGCAAGATGAAAGCAAAGCTGCACGGGACGAAAACCTGACTAAATTTCTAGCCGCTCAAATTGCCGATCCAAATATAGACTTGGTTATGGGCGTCTATGACACCATCGACTCTGCCGGCCATCATAGTGGCTTTTCTAGCAACAAACATTATTTAGAGACCATTACCCAAGTCGATACGATGGTTGGCAAGCTGATCGCGGGCATTGAAACCGGCGTGCGCGATCGCCAAGAAGAATGGTTAGTCATTGTTACCGCCGATCACGGTGGTCATATGATTGCAGCTTGGGGTATTCACGATACTCGCGACAAAGAAGACGATTCTATACCATTTATAGTTAGAACGTACGGCTCTTCACAACAATTACACCAGTTAAGATATCCTGTTTCTCATATGGACGTTCACCCAACATTAATGGAATGGTTTGGCCTCCCCCCAACAGTTGGCATTGATGGCCACATACAAGCGCTATAAATTTGACCTACACTGGCGCATGCGCTAGATTTTTTTAATCTGATGCGTAAAAAAAAGAAAAAAAGGCCTCCGAAACGGATGCCTCGCAAAGCCCCTATCTCAGAACCTCCAGGCTATAGCACTGACATTAACGCATTTTTTCAGATCACTGAACAGAACTCGCCCCGTGACAACGTGATACTTCATAAAATATTGGCTCTTATTCATAAACACACTCAAATCGATTTTTCAGAATATAAACTCACCACCGTTGGTCGACGCGTCCTGCGCCATATGAAAATTAGCAAAAAAGAAAATCTCGAAGAGTATTTAAAATATCTCGAGGCTAAACCGGAGGCCGCCAAGGACCTTTGCGATGAAGTATTTATTCATGTAACTGATTTTTTTCGCGACCCTGAATCTTTCGAAGCGTTAAAGACCCAAATATTTCCGCGATTGATGAAGACACAGATCAGCGGTATTCCATTACGTATTTGGGTACCTGGATGTTCGACCGGAGAAGAAGCGTATTCTATCGCAATTTCGTTATTAGAATTTGCAGAAGAACAAAAAAGAGCAATTCCGTTTCAGATTTTTGCTACCGATATTAGCGAAGCTGCCGTAGAAAAGGCACGCGCAGGGTATTACGAAGTGAATCAGGTAGAAAACATCTCTAAAAGTCGATTAACGAATTTTTTCGACGTACATAAAGACGGTTATAAAATCAAACGTGCGATCCGAGACAGTTGTGTCTTTTCTCGACATGACCTAACTAGTAATCCACCGTTTGCAAAAATCGATTTGATTTCATGTCGAAATGTTCTGATTTATTTTGAACAGAGTCTGCAAAAGCGGGTACTGCCAATTTATCACTACTCACTGAATTCTCACGGATTTCTTTGGCTCGGCCGATCAGAAGCCCCCAATGGCATATCTAAACTTTTCGCTCTGACAGATAAAACGCACAAAATATTTTCGAAGGTCAATACGGCCACTCCCCTCAGCTTTCGCTTTCCGACGCGATTTAGCGGGAAAACTGACGCCACCGAAAAAAACACAAACCCCAACCTTTCGGCACAAGATTATCAAAAAGAAATCGATCGCATTGCCCTCAGCCGGTATGCGCCTGCTGGCGCAGTGATCAATGCAGATATGGAAGTCGTTCAGGTTCGTGGTCACACCGCACCCTATTTAGAGCTTCCGATTGGCCAACCCACTTATAACTTTTTAAAGATGATTCGACCCGAACTTTTACCTGAAGTTCGCATGACGATCCAAACTGCGTTGAAAACTAATGCCGTTGTTCGCAAAGAAGGATTGATATTCATCGAAGAACACACCCGTCGCGCCTTAAATATTGAAGTCGTGCCCATTAATCCAATGGCACCACCGAAAGAGCGCCAACTTTTGGTGTTTTTTGAAGAAGTAAAGAATAAACAAAAAAAGCGAATGCTCGAGTTGAAATCTGTTGGCAAGAAAAAAGAAAAGCTTCGCCAATCGAAGAGCGCCAAAGATCTCTACATGGCAGAACTTCTGCAAGAATTAGACTCGTTTCGCGAATATCAACAATCGCTAGCCGAAGGCTACGAGGCGGCTCAAGAAGAACTCACCTCTTCAAACGAAGAGTTGCAATCAACTCTAGAAGAGTATCAAAGCACCAATGAAGAGTTAGAGACGGCCAAAGAAGAGTTGCAAGCCGCCAACGAAGAACTCACAACCGTCAATGACGAGCTACTGGTTCGCAACGACGAACTGATTCGCAGCGAAGAGCGTTTTCGTCACCTCGTTGAAGGTGTTCGCGAATATGCGATTTATATGCTTGATGCCGATGGCAACGTGGTGACCTGGAATGACGGCGCCCGACGAATTAAAGGTTACGATGTTGGTGAGGTTTTAGGTAAACACGTTTCTATTTTTTACACTGACGAAGACCAAAAAAGTCGAAAACCACAGCACGAACTCGAATTTGCAATTTCGAATGGCCGCTCAGAAAACGAGGGCTGGCGCATTCGAAAAGATGGATCACAGTTTTGGGCCAACGTGGTCATTACAAGAATTAATGACCACGACCGTCGATTGCTCGGGTTCTCGAAGGTCACCCGCGATATGACCGAACAGAAAAAATCTGAAAAAGATCGTTTCGAAAAACAAAGTCTAGATCTTCGCCTGCAACAGGTCCAAGAAAACGAAGACCAACTTAGAACGCTTGCCGATACGATGCCTCAGTTGGTCTGGATCGCCAATGAGAATGGTCATATTTTTTGGTACAACCAACGATGGTTTGAATATACCGGTATCACACAAATTCAAACAGAGAATGGCGGTTGGGAGAAAGTTCATCACCCTGATCACCTTGAAACTGTGAAAGCGACTTGGGCGAATTGTGTCAAAACCGGAACTCTGTTTGAGATGGAATTTCCGCTTCGCGGTGCTGACGGCAATTATCGTTGGTTTTTAAGTCGCGGCTTACCGCTTCGTAATGCCAGCGGCAATATTAAATCCTGGTTTGGAACAGACACCGATATTGAAGAACAACGAAAAATTCGTGACGAGTTATCTGATGCGCTCCAGATTCGTGATGAATTTTTGTCTATTGCGTCTCATGAATTGAAGACTCCTTTGACTTCACTCAAGCTTCAACTCCAGATGACCGATCGCAGAACCAGGCCCCAATACAATAATATGCCCTCGGCCAGTGAACTTTCACAGTCGTTGATAGTTGCTTTGAGACAGGTCGATTCAATCACCGATCTGGTTGAAGACCTCCTTGATATTGCTCGAATCAAAAGCGGCAAATTTACGCTTTCGTCCCATAGCGCTGATGTTTCAGGGCTAATTAAAATCGTCGTCGCCCAATTTGCCGAGCAGATAAAAGCAGCTAACGTTAAGATTGAGTTTGACGTCGAAGAGAAATTAATTGGCCATTGGGATGACCATCGTCTCGAACAAGTCATTGTGAATATCATAGCCAATGCAATCAAATATGCTCCGAACAGCACTTTACGTATTTCGAGTCACCGAAATGGCGATTCGGCACAACTCGTTTTTGCCGATACTGGCCCAGGCATTCCGGAGTCAATGCTACCAAAGATTTTCGAACGTTTTGAGCGGGCTGGTGCCTCTCGTAACGTGGGCGGGTTAGGCCTAGGACTCTATATTGTTCGCGAAATTGTAGAGGCGCATAAAGGTACAGTTCATGTTCACAGCGAAATCGGTAAAGGCACTTGCTTCACAATTGAGTTACCGATTAAGCCCGAAACTCCATCTAATAATGAGAATTCTAAGTAGAACAATTAATTTTGGCTTGAAGGCGTAGTAAAATAAATTGTTCAGCGCACCTTTTTGGACGTTTTTAATAGGTGAATAAATATGAAGAATCTCAAATTGATACAAACCATCAATCGCATGATTGTGGTCAGCATTGCGCTCTCAACGCTTCTACTCGCCTTTCAAAGTTGCTCTACGATGCCGTAATTAACCAAATGAAATCTCTAGTTACGTCGCTTTTGCTTGCTATTTGCATTGCCACTTCGTGGCCTGTTCATGCTGATAAGGCCGCTGCGACAAAGGCTGCAAAAGAATCGTCTGCCTGCAAAAACATTCAACCTTTTTATTGGGAAATTGGCGACGCCAACCAAATTCTGGCCAGTGGCTCTGAGGGCAATAGTCCGTCTCGCGATACACCATTGCAAATAGCTTCGGCTTCTAAATTAATTTTTGCAGCTTATGTTTTCGAGAAAAAACATGATCAGCTCACCGACCACGAAAAAAGCCTACTCAAAATGCTAGGTGGCTACCAAAACCTAAATTTCGCCCCATGTATTTTTAGAAATTCAGTAAGTGCCTGCTTTCATAATCGCGGTAATGACAAGGTTTATGATGATACCCTTGGTAAGTACTATTATAGCGGCGGGTGGAGCAAGAACAAGCACTGAGCAATATGCTAATTTTTTGCGCGAATTACTTAAAGGCACCTATATATTAAAAGATTCACTGGGCAAAGATGCGGTCTGCACTCAACCATCCAAATGTCCGACCGCTGCAGTGTACTCGCCCGTACCAGTGCCATGGACTTACTCCTTTCACCACTGGGTCGAAGTCGACGAAAAAGGTCATATCGAAGCTTTCAGTAGCCCTGGAGCATTCGGTTATTACCCTTGGATCTCTGAAAACAAAAAACAGTATGGCATTGTGGCACGCGAAAAACGGACTGCACGAGCTGGATATCAATCGGCCCTTTGTGGTCGCGAAATTCGCAATGCTTTCAACAAATATCTGTGAGAAATCTGCTAGCCGTCATTTTTGTATAAGAAAATCTACTCACCCAAAATAAAATGGGTCTGAAAATTTTTGTATTTTATTTTCGGCAAAGAAAAATTGCAGGGTTGGCTCTCAGTCAATTTTTCTACCTGCTTGCTCCCCAATTCTAACGAAAAATCGCACCAATCTACCTCATCTTAATTGTGGCCACTTCTAGGGCCCTTTCATGACCATTTTTTCAACGTCAAGTTAAGTTGGATGGTATTAAGCCGCCTCTGTGTAAAGTTGAAAATTGTGTATGTTGCGATATCTCTACGAAATGACTGTTCATATCGACAAAGTAGGGATATTAAGGCGCAGTCAAGTTTTCTTAATACATATTAACCCAATTCGAAAGGGAGCAAATGAATCTCAGATACAAAAAACTCAGACTTCTCCTAAGTGTCGTTGCGACGCTTGGATTTGTCGCGGGTGCCGATGCATTCGGCGCGCCGAATAAGGAACAGCATCCGGCGCCTTCGCCAGCACCACAACCGCGACCAGAACCTCGTCCATCACCGGCACCTGCGCCGCAACCTCGTCCGGCTCCGGCACCTGCGCCACAACCTCGTCCGGCTCCGGCACCTGCGCCACAACCTCGTCCGGCTCCGGCACCTGCGCCACAACCGCGCCCGGCACCAGCACCTGCGCCACAACCGCGCCCGGCACCTGCACCGACGCCACGTCCGAACCCAACTCCGGCTCCGACGCCACGTCCGAACCCAACTCCGGCTCCGACACCGCGTCCGAACCCGACACCGGCACCAACTCCTCGTCCAAATCCGACACCGGCGCCGACTCCTAAACCAAATCCAACTCCGGCGCCAACACCGAAGCCAAATCCGACTCCGGCTCCTACGCCGAAGCCGAACCCGACACCGACCCCAGGTCCGCACCCAGGTCCGACGCCTACTCCGGGTCCGCACCCAGGTCCGACGCCTACTCCGGGTCCGCACCCAGGTCCGACGCCTACTCCGGGTCCGCACCCAGGTCCGACGCCGACTCCAGGTCCGCACCCAGGTCCGACACCGACTCCAGGTCCGCACCCAGGTCCGACACCGACTCCGGGTCCGCACCCAGGTCCGACGCCGACTCCAGGTCCGCACCCAGGTCCGACGCCGACTCCGGGTCCGCACCCAGGTCCGACACCGACTCCAGGTCCGCACCCGCAACCAACTCCGCATCCTCACCCAACTCCTGCGCCGATAAAAGAGCCGACTAAAAAAGTCGACACTCATGAAAAGCAGCAGAAGCAACAAGAGGAAAAGCAGAAACAGCAGAAGCAAACTGAAGAAGCCAAAAAGAAAGTTCCACCAGCGGTTGGAAGACAAATTCCTCCTGGTCACGAAGCGAAACTAATTGGCGACGGATCAAAAGTTGCTGTTAAAAATCCAAAAACTGGCGAAACCAAAGTTTTGGATTCAAAAACGGGTAAACCACTTGCTTCGTACAACAGAACAACTGGTACAGGTTCTTCAGCACCGCCAATGGGGGCAGTGTCTCGTCCGCAAAGAGGCGGCGGTTCGATCACCACAGGTAAAGGTTACGTTAGAACTGTTGATCGCAACGGTAATTCAAAAACTGTAGTGAATAACATCACCATCAATGAACGACGTGTGAATAGCACAACGATCATTTCGAATCGCACGGTGATTTACCAAGGTCGCCCTTATGAAATTCATGGCGATCGCCCAATGCATCGCGAATTCGACCGCTATCATGGTGGCTATGTAAACGTATATCGTCCAACATGGTGGGGTGTAGCAGCCGTTACTCTATGGGTTCTTGACGGCTATCCCGTGTACGGCTCATTTTATGGTATCGATGGACACCGCCGCGCAGGATTCATCGCTCCATGGCGTGTTGGCTACGGTTTCGTAAGCTGGGAAGCTCGTCCGTACGCCTGCGTTTTCAACTGCTGGGATGGTTACTACCATCGTTGGGGTTGGGGATGGGCGCATGACGAATACTATCATGGCTACTACGTACCACTTTACTCATATAGACATATGGGCTGGTGGCTTGCCGATTACCGCATCCAACGCGAACTTGAGGTTGAACGTCTCGAGCGTATAGCGGCAGAGCAAGACGAAGAGTACCGCCGTGAACAAGAGCTTGAGTGGCAACAAAACCAAATTGCTCTTGAGCAAGACAACACTTCGGTCAGTGATGAAGTTCTCGATGACGGTACCAATTTGATGGAAGACCTCGCGAACCAAAACACTGAAATGGTCACTCAAATCAATAACAGCGAAGAGCCTTTGGCTTCTGCTGAAATTGCAAATGGTCATATCTTTACAGTCGACACGACTCTTAAAGAAACAGCCACAGTCGACGGCGTCTCTTACGATTGTAAGTTAAAAGCCGGCGACTTCATTCAAGCTGACGATGCAGTTGATCAAGATGTTGAGCCAGTACTCGACGCTGATGGTAACCCCACTATCGACGATTACGGCAACCCTGTGACAACCACATACGTAACAATGAAAGTTGTGCACGCAAAACGTCACAGCTGCGCTAAAGGTTCACGTGTAGTTGTTCAGATTGACACTCTTCAAGCAATGCTCAACGACGAGAAAGCTCAAGTCGTAGACGGTATGGAGAAATCAGTATCTCTAGGCATTCAGCCTTAGTCGCTGACCTAAAATATTAGTTTGATCTCGAAATGGCCTTCGCAAGAAGGCCATTTTTTTTGCTCTGACCATAGTTTACATTTTTGCACGAAGCGCTAGACTGTTGGATATGCAAAAAACTTCGCATCCTGCACTTATTGTTATCGACCGCTGGCTCAAATACCAGTGCGCCAACTCAGAGTTACCTGGCACACAGGTGAGCATTCGTCACAGGCAAAATTTGATATTTAGCAAAGCCTACGGATACGCCGACTCAGTTAAGAAAGAGGTTTACACGTCAAAACACGTGGCAAGAATTGCGTCACACAGCAAACTCTTTACTTCGGCACTGGCCCTCTTGTTTCAATCTCAAAGCCGACTTCGACTCAGTGATCTCGTGGTCAACTATCTACCTGAGTTCCGCCAGCACCGCGACCCTCGTTTCAAAAAAATTACGTTACAAGATCTTTTGACCAATCGATCTGGTCTTTTTCGCGATGGAGATGATTGTGATTTTTGGAGTTTAAAGTCTCCGTTCTTGTCAAAATCTGAACTTGTAAAAGAACTATTGGCAGCTGATTTGGTTTATTCACCCGATCGTTACACCAAATACTCAAACATGGGCTTTTCACTGATGGGGTTAGTTCTCGAAAAAGTGGGCGGCGAAAATTACAACACGTTGGTCACCCAACATATTATTAGTCGTCTCGGCAAGACCAGACTCGCCCCTGAATATAGCGACAAATTCAGTTGGGCCATGGCGAAGGGTCATCTGCGTCGCCGACATTACGGCCAATCATTTAAGACGATTGATCATTCAGTTACAAATGCCTTGTCAGCGGCCACTGGATTTTGCGGCAACTCTGAGAGTACCACCGATTTTCTTCAGAAGCTCCATCAGACCAATCTAATTCTCCCGACCAATGCGCGGGCCAAACTTTTAAAATCGAAATGGCCAGTTAAAAGTATCGCCACTGAATCCTATGGCCTTGGCACAATTTTTAGCAAAGTTAACGACTCGGTTTACATTGGTCACTCGGGTGGATTTCCGGGTTTTACTTCTCAAACTTGGTCACCGCAGGGTTCAAATTATTTTTTTAGCTTTATCACTAACACCAACGCCGTCGCCACATTTAATGCGATTCGCTCGATGCATGAGATAATTCAAAAAATTGAAACGACATTTACCCGCGATGAACTTTCGTCAGCAATTGTATCACCGCCTATGGCTGATAATTTTATTTCGACTATTTATGTGGTGAGTAAGCGAAAAGCTCTGGCTTTTCCGCTCACAGGCTGGCTACCCACATCGGACATAATGGAGTTTCAAAAGCACAAAGACTATTTTCGTAGCGATAACATTCGAGGTTACTCAAGTGTTGGTGAACCATTAAGATTTTACTTTAAAGGCAAAAACATTGCCGCCGTCAAACACGGCGGATTTACGTCAATCGCCGAATGATCAGTAGTGGTCAATTTTGGTGCGTTTGAGCGTGATGATACTGCTCATCCATTTGCCATCAAACTCCTTATAAAACGGATATGTCTTAGAAATGATGACGAGCATCTCGTCGCCATCGCGCTCAAAATTTAGATATCGCTCTTCACCCGGGAACTTAAGGGTCAGACTGCGAAACCGGCCCACCATCTCTTCGGCAATATACTCAAATCGATATTGGGCTTTTGTATCTTGCGGCTCACCACTACAATCACTGACTCCTAAATAACTATATTGAGTATAGGAAGTGATCCACGGTGAAAGTTCGACTTCAATTCGCCGCGAATTCTTGGTTCCCTTAATCAATTCGCCGTCGAAACATCGCGAATAAATGTCGGCTTTGGCCGCAGTACCGAATAACAGGGCCAAAAGACCCATGAGTGTGACAATGACAATCTGTATTTTCATTTTTATTCCTTTGAGATAGTTGACGACAAATGACCCTATTCGCGATTGCAAGCCAGAGGCCGACTCGGCACTCAATAGCTATTAAAGCAACGACTAGAAAAGCCGAAAACATCCGCAACTCGAACTTTCTGCGGACATCGAAATAAAATACTGGTAGCCACAAGATTTTGTCTGTTACGCTCTTGACATGAAAAATACAAAGAGCCTTTTATTTTTGTCGTTTACGTTTTTAACTTTTGCCGTGTCGGCAAAAGACACTCCATTTCACTTGATCACCCAAATTCCCATTAAGGGTCAAGGCGGATGGGACTATCTGAGTATAGACGCAAAAAACCATCGTCTGTTTGTCAGTCATTCTGATCGAATCGTTGTCGTCGACACTGAGAAGAACCAAATTATCAAAGAGATACTTAATACTCCAGGCATACACGGCGTCGCTGCTGCCAGTGACCTTAACAAGGCATTTTCAAGTGATGGCAAAGAAGGAATGGTCGGCGTGATAGAGCTCACCAACCTCACCTTGAAATCAAAAATCAAAGTTGGCGAAAATCCAGATACAATTTTGTATGAACCCTCTCAGCACGAAGTCTATGCGTTTAATAACCGCGGCAACTCGGTTTCAGTCATAGACGCCAAGTCAGAGAAAGTGATTGCGACAATTCCTTTACCAGGTAGGCCCGAATTTGGCGCCGTTGATGTGGCTGCAAAAAAGATTTATGTAAATATTGAAGACAAGAACTCTATTGTCTCCATCGATACTCTCGCTCATAAAGTTGTGTCAACATGGCCTCTTCCGGGTTGTGAAGGCCCTAGCGGACTTGCTCTTAATACTAAATCTCATCATCTCTACAGCGTCTGCGTAAATGAAAAGATGGTCATGATAGATTCTAACGACGGCCACCTTATTTCTTCGGCTGAGACCGGTAAAGGCACGGATGCTGCCGAATTTGATCCAGATCTCAACCTTGCGTTTAGCTCAAACGGAAAATCGGGCACCATCACTGTGGTAAAAGATTTAACTGACAAATTGTCTGTGGTTGAAAACGTGAAAAGTCAGTTGGGCGCGCGAACTATGATCCTAGACCCCATCGATCATCATCTTTACCTCATTACGGCAGATTTTAAACCTGCCAAAGAAGGCAAGCGGCCGAAACCCGTCGACGGAACACAACGTGTTTTGGTGTATGGGCAATAGCCATCCGTTGCACTAATCGCGGCCAACAGCGCCAGGTATATCCTGGTCAGTCAAAGTCTCAAGATGTTGATTGATACTGAGCTGATTGAGATCAGGCACATGGGCTTGCACAAACACATTAAAGCCTGTGCGCTTAAAGTCAGCGTTTTCGAAGACCTGTATCATGTCGCGCATATGAGGTTTGCCGCGAATGAACACCTTCACTCCAGTTTGCGGATTAAATGGGTCATTAAACGGCGAATGGTTGGCGGCAAAAATCTGGCTGTAGTAATAGAAACTTTCTGAAACTATTTTCGACGGTTGCACATCACGATCACAAATCAGCCAAGGTTTTTGCTGAATCTCTTCGTCAGTTGTACCCACACTTGAAATCAAAACACAGCTTCGCACGTCGGCATCGACGTTCATGGTGCCCATGTCGACAGCCATAATTTGGGTCATACCGAAATTACCCTGATCGAGCATTGATTTCGTCTCGAAGTGACTGGCCGAAACATCGACCATACCAAGCAAAAGACTACTCGGAAACTTAGCACCAAAGCCTATCGTGTTACCACGGTTGTGTTCTTTTTTAGAGTAGATACCAAATTCTTGGTTCGTATAAGCCACAATATTTATGTTTTGTGGAATCTCTGAGTTCAACCTCTCAACGAAGTCAAAAGTTTGAATCTTCACATGATCGTTCATGTTGTGTTCATTGCACAAAACCGACCCCACATAGGCCGCATTCTTTTTCACGTTAGCGGTGTAACCATCTGTAAAACCGGCGGCTTGAACGGCACCCGCATATTGAGGGTTTTGGCCCATATATGCCATGCACAGTCTTTCTTTCACAGACACAGTCGAATAGAGACCGGGAAATCCGGTGTTATTCAAGTTTTCTCGCTTCAACGCGTACGATAACTCTTCTTGTGAAATTGCATAATTTCGCCAAGACATGAATTTAAAAAATGCTTGGCCGATGTTTTCAAAGAACGGAAAGTCAGACACGCGCATGACTGTAGGTCTAGTGCGTGCGATAAATCGATTGAGTGGGCTCGCCACCTTGATGTTCTTTTGTTCTTCAGTTTGTTTCTGGTTCGATTCACGAATGCCCTGACCATCTCTTGAGTCAGGCGCCATGATCAACACCGCTTGTTGGTCAATGTACGATAAACTGCCTGAAAAGCTTTGGCCCAATTTTTTGTCGACTGTCGATAAATGAATCAAAACGGTCTGGCGACCGCTGGCGAATAAAATATGTGGGTATCTCAACACCACTGTTCCAGAGACATAACCATTGGCGCCAATATCGGCGGTGACTTCATTTGAAGTTAAATATCGAGTGTCATCTTTCGGGTCACCTTTTTTTGAAGCAAACAAAACAAAAGTGATTCGCAGTTTACCGTTGGTCAGACGAGGTGGTGCCATTCCGCGAACACTCGGATCGGTAATAACGGGCTGAAATGAAAAAGCATAACGGTACGGAACTGAAAGATTGAGATTTTGGTCGATTTTAAACTCTTCGTCTCTACCCATCTCCATATACCTAAATTCAAGATGATTATCGGCAAGACCGAGTCTTTGGCCATTGCCTTCGTCGATAACGGTTTCGCCTTGAACGGTCGCAAGATCATTGTCTTTTGAATTATCACGAGGTTTTGAACAGCCAGTGACGACGATGGCGCAAGCCATTAGCGAAGCTACGATGTGTTTTCGTGGCGGTAGAAAAAGCATAACTCTCCTAAAATAGAGCCTGAATCTAGGGATTTAACATATATCTTCAAGTTAAGGGGAGGAGTCTAACGAACGACTAATGAAATAGTGAATTTAGGTGAATTTGTTAGGTTACGAAACGTAGACTTGCCGCGTTTCACCTCTTACAATTTCAAAATGGGCTTTTTTTGTTGACTGGCTTTACAGGGGTCGAAACGCGAACATGAAAAATATTGGTTTTGTGATTGGATTCTTCTTGGCTTTTGGTCTTTCTTGTCTAGCCGAAATAGTTGCGACGGACTGTGCACCTTTTCTAACAAAAGGCGTCACTGTGGGTGAAGGAACACGCAATCGATTGAAGATTGATATTCAACTCGATAGGTCTGCTGAGGTTTCGTTTTTATTTTATAAAGGCGAGTTGCCAGCTGAAGATAAGCAAAAAGCGCTATTAGACGCTTGGAGAATCGTTTGTGTGAAAAACACCAAAACGGGCGTTGTGGCCATGTTTAGCCTGAAGGGTGAGCTCCATGCCGAAATGAAGCGATTTGTTCCACCAGGCAGCGAACTTCTTGGTGGCACTCGCTATACCATGAAAGAAGATGGAACCATTGAACGAAAAAACTCCATCACCTTTAAAGAGCTTCGCGGTCTCGCTCAAGATGCTGCGAACTTTGAAATCCGGATACATTGAGGGACTTCACGGTGGGGGCTCTGCAACGAGACGAATCCCCACATCAACGTTAGGGTCTCTGCCAGTAAATAAATCCGTGCGATAATCGCAACTTAAAGTTTCTGCTCCACTAGCCCAACTACCTCCCCGAAGAGTTCCCTCAGCTGTGCGCTCCCAAACGTTACCGTACATATCGTAAATCGGATAGACTCCATCAACCAGCACTGGTTCTAATTCACCGACAGGGCGTGTACTGCCCAGCGCATTCAATAAATACCACGCGCCACATGGTGCATTTCGTGGCGTGGGTGAAGAGCCACGAACGCGAGCGACATACTCCCACTCTTCATCTTTAGGTTTTCGGTATCGCCAATTCGTTTTGTGATCCGGAATAATTTTATATAACACAGGATCATTACGTTTCGAGAGATCATTCAGTCTTGCGATAAATTCATTTTCTTGTTGAACCGATAAGTATTCAACTGGATGATTCGGCTGCATTCTAACCCGCGAAGTCACTTCAAATCCGTCATATTCAGTCTCAATATCATGTTCGATAGATTCTTTACCAGTATCAAACTTCGACGAATTTACACCCATAACCATCGCGTACTGCCACTGGGTCACCAAAACGTTTGCTATCCAAAAATGTTTTTCAATTTTTATCCTATGACTTTTTTGATCGCCATTTGGATTTTTTAAATTTGTCCAGCCTCGCATTGTGAACTCGCCTGGCGCAATCGGATAAAACACCATCGTAATGAATTTATCTTTTGTCTTTACTTGTTGATCAGTTCGCTCAGTCAAATTCTTTTCTGCTTCAGCAATCAATTTCTTAATAGGCGGCGCTAAAAGGTCATATTCATCTTGAACCAGCCTGATGATCTGATCTACGACCGGGCGAAACTCCAATTGTCGTGAAGTGGTTTGGTCATCAAGCGGGTTAACGCCCATCAAGATTTTCATTAGATCTTGCGGAGTGATCACATTTTCAGTCAGCAATTCTTTTATAGCGCCGATGACCATTTGTAGACCGCCGTCAGCCAAATCAACATTGTCCGTGGCAAGCGATGAGTGGTGTTGAGCACGCAAAGCTCGCACACACGTGGACCCACTGATGCTCACTGTCGCAGCACCAATAGGCATACCTACAAACGCCAATAGTAAAACGCTCCAGCACTTTGCTATCATGGTGGCGTTCTCACTAATCGAAGGCCGACATTGGCGTGACGGCTACTGAGATCATACAATCTCTCCGATGTAATGATATTATTCAGAGCCCCGTGGCTCCATCCGCCACCGTATGTGTGTGACCGGCTCGTGCGCTCCCAGACATTGCCGAGCAAGTCATAGATCGGATATTTCTCGTCTATTAATGTTGGTTCGAGCACGCCAACAGGATGGGTGCTTAGATTTTTCCTTCCGTCATTATACCATGCGATCTGTGACAAGTTTTTTTCAGTTATGCCGTCTGGGTAATCACCTTTCCATACCCCACGATTGCGCGCCACAAACTCGCGTTCTTCTGGCGTTGGCTTTCTGTAATGCCAACCTCGCTTATGATCTTGAATGATTTTGTAGACCAGGGGATCGTCACTGCGCGAGAGCTCATTGAGTTTTTGAATAAATGACGCTTCTTCGTCTTCAGTGAAAAACTCGACGGGGTGATTCGACAGCATGCGAATTTGCGCACTGTTAACTTGTCCGTTCTGCGTGATCAGAACCTCGTGCACGGTCGATTTAGGTCCAAAACTAAAGTACGACGGATTAAAACCCATCACCATAGCAAACTGCCATTGGGTAACAGTGTAATTCGCAATCCAAAATGTTTCATGTATACTTGAGAATCGCGATTTATCTGAATCAGGTGGTTTGATCGGATAAAACGACAAACGTAAAGCGTTGACTTTATTTTCTGCCTGCCCAGCGTTTCTCTTAATTTCATTTTTGACTGTTTCGTCGATTAAATTTTGTATAAACGGCACGAACGTCTCTTGACCCAGGCGAACAATCTCTAAGATCTCATCTACAACAGGGCGAAATTCAATTCCTATAGGAGTGTTCGCAGTTGCAAGCGGGTTTTGACCGGCAGCTATTTTCCGCAACTCAATCGAAGTGATAATTTGATTATCTAGTAACTCTTTAAGCGTAGCTATCACGATTGCTTTTTGGTCGTCGAACAAAGTTGATGCGTTCAAATCAGAAAGGTGTAAAAATATAGCTGGATGCAAAGCTCGCACACACCCAGGCACATGAGTCTTCACTTCCACCGTAGAAGTGTTCGCAGTCGCATCGACGGTGCCACCAAACAATATTGCGAGTGTTAATAAAGCAATCACTCGGTCAGCCATAAATCTGATCATCGCGGTGGCCCCGTTACGAGTCGAATACCAATAGATGAGCTTTTGGCACTAGCCATATAATCAACCCTATCAGAATGCATATTTTCGAAAGGCTCATTAAACGAAATGCCAACTGCAAATCCCTCTTTAACCCACGTTTTTACATTTCCTATGACGTCGTAGATCGGAAATTTTCCGTCGATTAGAAACGGCTTTAGCTCGCCAACAGGATGTGTTTGGCTATTAGAGTTCTTCTCAAACCAGGCAAATTCGCCAATATTCTCTTCGGTTATGTTTTGACCAGGAGTGGTCCATGCACCGCGATTATGTGCAACAAACTCCCATTCCATCCACTCTGGCAAGTCGTAATGCCAATTTTTTTTATGATCCGGAATGATTCGGTAAATTAACGGATCATCATGGTCAGAGAGTAAATTCAATTTTTTAATAAATGACAATGCGTCTTCATATAGCAAAAATTCCACCGGATGATTTGGGGGCAGCAGAAATGTCCTCTTCACCACTTGATCATGACGGTTAACTGGTATCTCAACCTCCATTGAGCCGACACCAAAATTAAACCAAGATGGATTTTTACCCATTACCATTGTGTATTGCCATTGGGTCACTGGAATATTAGAAAACCAGAATTGATGAGCGCGTTTTCCGGAATATTGATGATTTCTGTAAGCAAAATTGAGTTCGCCGGGTTGGATTTGGTAAAACTTTAACTGCACAAATTTATCTTTGGTTCTAAGTTGCCTCTCGCTTCTTTCAGTCATTTCGCGTGCCACTTCGTCTATTAAATCTTTAATGACCGACGAGAAGTGTTTCGAATTCACTCGAACGGATTTAACAATATGCTCAACAATAGGTTGATACTCTAGGCTCTGCGCCGTCATTCGTTTTGAAAGCGGGTTGATACCTTCCGAGATCAGCTCCAAATCCAATGTTGAAACAACCTTTTCCGCAAGTAGCTCTCCCAATGTTCCAACGATGATTTCGTCGCTAACATTAATACCAGCTTGCAAAGCTTGCATGCAGGTCAAAGAATGATCATTCACTATCTCTTCGGCAGTACTAGTAATCGCCGCCGCTGTGGCGTTAAAGGCGCCACCAACAATCAACACTCCAAATAGAACAGCACTCAGCCATCTCATGGCGGTGGCTCCGTGATCAGGCGAAAACCCAGATAATTATGTTTTGAGAAAATAGCTTGATTTCCACCCTCAAGTCGACCGGGTTTTAAAAAAATTGCGACGTCTGCCCAACTTCCGCCACAGACTCGCAAATCTTCTGTTCGTTCGCTGACGTTACCGTATAAGTCGTAAATTGGGTATACTCCGTCGATTAAAATAGGTTCCAGTTGGCCAACCGAGTGAGTGCTCCCGTTGGCATTCTCACAGTACCAGGCAATCCGACCGAGATTGCTATCGGTGATTCCGTCAGGAAATACACCTCTCCATTGTCCCCGATTGCGAGCTACAAACTCCCACTCAGCAGTTGTGGGTTTTCGAAAATGCCAATGTTTCTTATGAGCTGGTATGATTTCATAAATCGAGGGGTCATCTCGATCAGAAAGGCTGTTTAGACTGTCAATGAAAGCCAGCTCGGTCTGTGGATAAGTATTTTCGACCGGGTTATTCGGTCGCATTTGGATTTCAAGTTTTTCGCCTGAGTGAATATTTAAAATCTCAAGATTGATTTCGCCTGGTCCAGTCTTGTGCACTGAGGGGTTGATGTACATCAAACGCGCATACTGCCATTGCAAGACCGGATAATCAGCAATCCAAAATGGATTTTTTATCTCTACAACACGTGGTTTTAGGGCTATGAGGTTAGAATCGAGAAATGGTCTTTCAACCGCGAAACTTCCAGCTGCAATCGGATAAAAAGTCAGAGGTAACAATTTTTCTTTTGTTTCATTTTCGATATGAGTTCGCTCCACGAACTGCTGCATGCTTTCGTCTATTAGTTTTTGCACCAAAGGGGTCAGGTTCGCTGGGTCGCTATGAATCGAATTAATGACTTGATCAATGACCCCGCGAAATTCTAAAGCAAATGGCGTATTCAACTGCGCCAGCGGATTTTTGCCACTAAGAATCGTTATTAAATCTTGCGACGTTAAATGGTGCCCATTAAATAAATCTTTGAGAACGCCGATTACCGCCTCATTACGATTCAAATCAGATCTTAAGGCCGTATTACACGACAATGCATTTACCACCACGACGGCAGCAACTCCTTCAACGCATACGACTATCAAAATCAAAAATACCAACCATCGCATCATCATGGCGGCGTTCTCACTAGACGAAAGCCGACAAAATTTTCGCCTTTAAGATAACGGATACGACCCCACTGATAGGCCGCACGTAGAGCAACAGGGTCCTGAAACCAACTACCTCCACGTACATAACCGAATATGGTTCGCTCCCAAACATTGCCGTAAAGGTCATAAATTGGGTATTTGCCATCAATCAAAATCGGTTCTAACTCGCCCACAGGATGGGTACTTTCGTTTGCATTCTTCTTGTACCAGGCGATGCGCTCTAAATTGTCTTTTGTTATGCCGTCCGGATAAGGGCCCTTCCAAGCTCCACGATTGCGGGCCACATACTCCCACTCTTCTTCGGTCGGCTTTCTGTACCACCCACCCTTCGGATGATCGGGAATAATTTGATAAATTAACGGATCATCTCGTTTTGAAAGTTCGTTCAATTTGTGCATGAAACTGTTTTCTTGTTCAGCACAAAGATTTTCAACGGGGTGGTTGGGTTGCATTGAACCATCAACAGATTTAAACACCGACGGATTCTCACCCATCACCGTCGTATATTGCCATTGTGTCACCAAAAAATTCGCGATCCAAAATTCATGACTAATCGTAACTGAATGAAGTGTCTCGTAGTAATTGTCATGGCCATCTTCACTCGCCGGACTACCGGCCATAAAATTGCCCGGCGCTATCGGATAAAATTTAAGTTGGGCAAATTGAATTTTGGTTTTTATTTCATCGTCAACTCTATCGACTTGACCTCGATGAGTTTCATCAATCAAATTTTGTATCATTGGGATGAGCCCTTCACGATCGCCGCCAATAGCTTTGATCACCTGATCAATAACAGGTCGATATTCAATTGCTTGTGAACTCGTCACAGCAGCCAACGGGTTTTGACCATCAAGAATCATTGTCAAATCTTGCGCGGTGATCACCTGTTCGCTCAGTAATTCTTTGAGCGTGCCAAGAACAGCCTCTTCGTCATGGTTAAAGCCAGAACGCAATGCGCGTATGCACGCACTATTTCGAGCGTTCACTGCCACGATGGCAGTACCCATATCCGCTGCGACCGCAGAAAGGCCGAAGAAGAATGCTCCATAAAAAACGGCCCAGCATTGAATTCTCATGGCGGCGTTCTCACGAGGCGAAAGCCTATCATTTCACCTTTAGCTTCTGGACTAACACTACACCGGTAAGCTGCTCGTAAATCCCACCGACCGTTGCAATAACCCCCGCCACGAGTCACGTCGCCATTCAGCGTACGCTCCCAAACATTGCCGTGCATATCATAAATAGGGTACTTACCATCAATTAATATCGCCTCTAGTTCCCCAACAGGATGCGTGCTTCCTTCAGAGTTATTTTCGTACCAACCAATGCGAGTTAAGTTGTCTCTGGTAATTCCTTTTGGATATGCGCCATGCCACACTCCTCGATTGCGGGCCACGTATTCCCATTCTTCTTCACTAGGCCTTCGGTACTGCCAATGTTTCTTATGGTCGGGTAAAATCTCGTAAATTAACGGATCGTCATTTTTCGATAACTTATTCAACTTCGAAATAAATATATTTTCGTCGATTGCACTAACCATTTCTACTGGGTTATTCGGCCGCATCCTAATTTTCTCTTTTACCGTTTGGCCATCAAGCTCAATTTTAATTTCTAGTTCTATCGAGCCTTCGCCTATGCGAAAGTACGAAAGATTTTTTCCCATCACCATCGCATACTGCCATTGGGTCACCGGATAATTCGCGATCCAAAATTTTCGATCAATTTTGACTAAATGAAAGCCTTCGTTAACTTGATGTCCATATTCGTATTCAGGGCTACCCATCATAAAGCTGCCGGTCTCAATCGGATAAAACCTGGGTGTAGTAAATCTAGATTTTGTTTGTACTTCTTTGATCGTTCGCTCATTAAAAATTAGCGATTCGTCATCAATTAAATTTTGTACGATCGGTTCTAACTGAATAGGATTGCTTTGAATCGCTTTAATTATCTGATCAATAACCTCACGAAATTCGATTGCTGTCGGAGTATTTTGACTAGCAATTGGATTATGACCTTGAATAATAAGATTCAAGTCTGGTGAAGTAATCACAGTTTTAGTTAACAGTTCCTTAAGCGTGGCCACTATGGCTTCACCAATATCGACATTTTCAAGATACTCGTGCGCCTGTAAAATGCGCTGACAAGCCGTTGAACGAGCGCTCACCGTCATGGTGGTAGCGCCAGCTTCCGCAGCGTAAATAAGCGACCCACCAAGCACAACTATCGTAAAAAAACTGGCTAATCGCAAAACCATCATGGCGGCGTCCTCACCAGGCGGAAACCAGCAACGCCACTGCGATAACCAGGAACGCGGCTGCCCCGACCAGCAGCACGCAAGTCCTGCGGTTCGCTGCACCAACTGCCGCCACGTAAGACACCATTGCTCGTACTCTCCCAAACGTTGCCATATAGATCGTATACCGGATATTTTCCATCAATAAGGATGGGTTCCAGTTCACCCACTGCGTGGGTCTGATCGCCTGAGTTCTTATTATACCAAGCAATTCTATCTAAATTATATTTAGTTATGCCATCAGGATATGGGCCCTTCCACACTCCACGATTACGAGCCACATACTCCCACTCTTTATCTGTTGGCTTTCGGTACTGCCAGTATTTTGGGTGATCCGGTATAATTTTATAAATCAGCGGATCATCTTTTCGCGAAAGCTCATTGAGCTTTATGATAAACTTATCTTCTTCGGCATCAAGAAGACCTTCAACCGGATGATTTGGCCGCACCGAAATTTTCTTTTTTATGACTTGACCGTTTTGTACTATTTCGACTTCAATCTCAATGGCTCCCGTAGCCGTTTGAAAATGTGACGGAATAGTGCCCATCACCATTGCGTATTGCCATTGTGTCACCGGAAAGTTTGCAATCCAAAATTTCTGCGCAATTGTGGCTTGATGAAGGTTCTCATTTTTCTGATGCCCGTCTTCATCATCAGGACTTCCCATCGTAAAACTTCCAGGTTCAATCGGGTAAAACAAAAGTTGTGTGAATTTGTCTTTGGTTTTGATTTGCCTGTCGGTTCGTTCAATGAAACTCTGTGAGTTTTCATCGATCAATTTTTGCACCAATGGCGCCAGCTGTTCGTGGTCAGCCTCAATAGCTGTGATAATTTGATCGACGACATCGCGAAGTTCAAACGCCAACGAAGTGTTTTGCTTAGCCAACGGATTCTGGCCCAGCAGAATCATCGGCAAATCTTTTGGAGTGATGAAATTTCTACTTATCAATTCTTTAAGCGCACCGATAACAAGTTCGCTAAAACGAATGTTAGAACTTGCGTGAACACCAGCAGACAAAGCCTGCACACAACTCACCAACCGAGAGTTCGTTGCAGAAGTGTCAATGCCCGCAATTTCACTCGCCGATGCTCGAATGACAAAGCAAAATATGGCGACCGCCAATACGTCTGCAAAAATCCGCACAATTTTGCTGATAATCCGGTTTGTCACCTAACGAACTCCAAGATACGTGAGCATAAGTCTTCGATTACAAATTTTGGCACTTAAGCATCAATAAGTGATCTGGAAGCAGTCTCAATACATTCCACAATTCCTTAGTGATTCTAATAGGCTTCGTGCTTTTTTCTGCAAGCGCTGTGCCATTCTCGAGGGGCACAGAAGGTTGAAAACTGCAAAATCATTTTACAGTCGCGGCGGCGGCGGTGTCTGAACTAGACGAAACCCTATAATCCGATTAAGGGTGTTACTAAATTCAGTAGCGTTCAAATCTCGCGAAAAACTTAAGCAACCGCCACCACGTATGACTTCATTGCTCATACGCTCCCAAACGTTGCCGTATAGATCGTAAATCGAATACTTGCCATCAATCAATATTGGCTCGAGCTCGCCCACTGGATGCGTTTGCCCATCAGAGTTCTTATCATACCAAGCAATACGACCTACGTTTTCTGCAGATATGCCATCGGGGTATAAACCTTTCCATACTCCGCGATTACGCGCCACATATTCCCACTCTTCTTCGGTTGGCTTTCGATAGCTCCAATATTTTTGGTGATCTGGTATAATTTGATAAATCAGTGGATCGTCGTTCTTTGAAAGCTCATTCATTTTTTCAATAAATTGATTTTCTTCAGCAGCAAGAAGACCTTCAATTGGGTTATTCGGTCGCATCGAGATTTTGCTTTTTATGACTTGACGGCCAACTACCGTTTCAGTTTCAAACTCAATAGCTCCGACGCCAGTTCGAAAACGTGACGGATTGTTACCCATCACCATCGCATACTGCCACTGTGTCACCGGAAAGTTGGCAACCCAAAATTCCCGCTCGATTGTGACTTGATGACGCTCCTCACCTCTAATGTAACCACGTTCATCACTGGGACTTCCCATTATAAAACTACCAGGCTCAACGGGGTAAAACGCGAGCTGCGTAAACTTGTCTTTGGTTTTGATTTCTCTATCGGTTCGTGCACTGAAGCTTTGTGAGTTTTCATCAATCAATTTTTGTACCAATGGCGCCATCTGGTCATGATCCGCTTCGATGGCCACGATCATCCGATCGATAACCTCGCGAAATTCCAACGCCGATGAGGTGCTTTGCTTAGTCAATGGGTTTTCGCCACGCAGAATCGCGGGTAAATCTTGTGGAGTGATCACGTTTTCTCTCAGTAATTCTTTCAGCGCGCTAACGACAGCTTCAGGGCGCCCGATATTGGTGCTGACACCATCGTCTGCCGAATCAAGATTCAGACTCGGCGAACCTGTGAGAAAACTAGACTTCAGTACTCTCAGGCAATCAGCCGACCGAGAACTCGCTGCCACGGTGGCAGTGCCCACCACCGCTGCGCCGGTGATTGAAGCGCAAAATGCAAAAAATAAAGTTAAAAATCCGTAAACCTTCACGGCGGAGTCCTCATCACCTTGGGTTGCCATCAGCGTCTTCGACACCGGCGACGTATTTCATCAAGTGTCGATATTGTTCAAGCTCATCACGCGAAAGTGTTGACTGATCCATTTTTAAAAGACGAGAAAAGTTCATACTAATATCTGATATGGCTCTCTCAACCATACGTCGATCAGTCGTAAATAAAGGCATTACAGAAATATCAGTGCGCATTTGTTTAATTTGATTTTCAAGTGGCCGATCAGAACGCACTAACGACGGAAACGGCACACGCTCCCACTGCTGAATCACATTGCGCATTGATGGATAACTCATGCCTTGACGATTAATAGCTTCAAGATATGGGCGAGCATCGCGAGCCGCTTCTTTTAAGAACGCATAAAATTGCGGCGGAAGTGAATCTGTTTTCTTCTCTGAATATAAAAATCCTTTTTCTTCTTCAAAATTTGTCTCTTTCGATTTGGCAATGGCCGCCGACATGACTGCATTATCGAACTCACGGTAGAAACCATCAGAAAATCCACCATCTGCCGATTGAGACGCAAGTTTTTGCAGTGTTGGGTTGGTGGCACCAATAGCCGCAAACATAATTTGCACCGGCGTATCACGATCGACAGCCTTACGTTCTTCATTCAATACATCTAAATTGACATTGGTATCGTCTCCGTCGGTCATAAGCAAAATATTAGCGCCCGCTAGAGGCGAACCACTTTCTCTCTCAGCCTTCGCAAAATCACGAAGTGACTCAGTTAACCAAAGCTGAATATGTGTGCCCGTGCCTTTATTTTCGAATTTCATTTGGTAACCATTCATAATCGAAGCAGCCATTTCAGGAGTATCAATTAATACGCCCTCGTAAACCGCATCACCGCAGGGTGAAATCAAAACTTTATGTCGTAAGGTTCCATCAGCTAATACACCTTCGCTTGCCGCTGTGGCCACAAAGGCCGCTGTCAATGCCGCCTGAAATCTGGCTCTGTCTCCACTCATTGATCCCGACACATCAATTAAAATACGTGTGAAGCGCCCGGCACTTTCGCGGCTACTTCCGGCTTCAATCTCTGTCGTCAATCGTTGAACTGGCAGCCAAGCCGTTCCGTCGTGCATGTTCTGCTCCAAAGACAAATGCGGTTGACCGAGAATCGCTCTTCGCCATTCAGACATCCGCTCCAGTGGCAATAGGTCACGACCTATCGGTTGAGTCTCATCACGTAACCAAGTCTTCACTTCTTCAAATTCCGGTCGCGGTACAGTACCAAGAATAAATTGTGCATGCGGAGCCAAAAGGGCAATCAAAATTTCGTCGGCCAATTTACCGGCCTTCATGGCCTTAAAAGTGTTCATCGTCGGTGCATTGGGGCCCGGAGTTTCAAGATTGAATTTTGTTTTTAATAGATCTCGGGCGGGACCTGGCAAATCATCGAAAAAACGTTTTACTGTCGAAATCGCGGCCGAGTCTGGATGCGCAAAACTGCTCAATAACGCCAAAACTTTTGAGAGTGTGTTAAGCAGCGCCATTGGCTTTGGTATACTTCCGCCGTTGTCGATCAGATCAGCATGCATTCTCACCGTTTGAGCCAGACGATAAATCTCTTGATACGTGCGACCGACGGTTCGCGTTTTAGCTTGCATCTCGATTTCTTGCAACCAATCGTACAGCCCAGGATGCGACTTCGCATGCACCATCAAACCAGTTTCAAGTATTTTCTTAAGTTCAGGTAACGGGATTTCAGAAATGTAGCCGCGAATATTATTCAATTTCTCGCTGGCGACTTGACCGGAGAGTTGCGGCTCAAGTGCATATTGTAAAAGCAGTCGCGCTAGTCGAAGTCGTAACGGACTCAACTTACTTTCTGGTTCAAGATCGAGAGACCCAATTGCCATCTCAGCATCGGTTAAAAGCTCTTTGTAATTCTCTTCGGGCTTCTCGTCTTTTTTCGGATCTTGAGCTCTCGCCGCCTCTTCGGCCTTCTTTAACTCTTCTTCGCGTTTGCCGGTGGCGCCATCGATCATTTTTCTCATCTTATCAAGAAAAGAAGAGGCGCTTTCTGTTGGCTCACCTGAGCCAGATGGCTCAGAACTTTTTTGATCAGCATCCTCAGAACCATCATAAAGCCCGTCTGGTTTGTATTCCGACTTACCGTTACCTTCATTTTCTTTTTCTTGATCAGGCTTTTCGGGCGTAGGGTCGAAGGTTAGCCATTCCCCTTCATAAAATATCTGTGCCACCGCATGAGCCTCGTTAAGTGGCACAGTTAGGTAGCGATCGCGATCTTCCTTACTATGTAAATACTCAGCCCGATAATTACCGATCACTCTCGATGGAATCTTGAAAACGTCTCTCATGAGTACAATAAAAATAGCGCTCGCCATATCACACTGAAAAGCTCCCGCATTGAGAGCGTCAATAGGATCGCGCTCAGGTCTATCTTTGACGCTATAGAAATATTTTTTTGTAAGTTGGTCATGCTTGCGAAGGTGATCAGTGACCTTTTGAGCAATTTGCTTAGGGTTAAGATGTTGTGCTTTAATCTCTGCGATCAACTTTTTAATTTTATCTGGCCATTTATCTTCGCTAAAGAAATTAGGTGCAACAGGTTCAGTGGCGTTGCGCAGAGTTGGTGGTGGTAAACTAATGCCAGTATCAGGCTCGACAGGTATACGCACTTCATCCATTGGCTTTTTTAAGCGTAAGATATATCGGCCTTTTTCATCAACCTCGATGCTTGCGTCGTTTGTAAATGGTTGCAGCGGCCGTACGCCCATGCCCAACTTGACTGGCATTTCGAGTTGATTGCCCTTCGTGCGCATAACAATTGTTTTACCCGTCTCTCGTGGCATGCCCGGGCGTTTGGGTTTGACAGTCAAAATCGATTCGTAAAATTCAATACTACCATCGGCCAACCGTCGAACCCCGTAATAAATTCGTTCAAAGAAAAATGGGGTCTGAAAGTTGGCGTGAACTTTCACCCATTTTTTTTGTTTGCCGGCCTTAGATGGTTTGTCAGTGTCTTTTGTGTGAACTAACATTTTTTCAGCCAACTCGGGCATTTCTGGCTCTTCTTGCTCATCTTCATCTTGGTCTTGCGTTTGCTCGTCTTTTTTTGGTTTTGCTTCTTTTTTATCAACAGGCTCGTTATCGCGATCTCGCATTTCGGTGACAGGTCGAAAACCCTCTAAGTAATTTTGTAGATTGCGTAATGCCAAATACTCGGCCTGCGCTTCTTCGCGAGGCAGTTGATCAAAATGTTCGAGTAACCAATGCGCATCAGAAAGAATGTACTTAACGGTGCTGTCATTTAAAGTCGTATCGCCAAGCAAGTATTTAAGTTTTATCTCTTGCGAAAACTGATACGGACTCTTCTTAACCGTATTGTCGTAGTGTCGTTCACCGAGACGCCACTCGATGGCCAGCGAGGTATTTGAATTGAATGACAGCAAGAACGGATTTTCGAGCGGTCGCAGGCGCGCCAGAAGTTGCTCTTCAAGTGCGCGGGCCTCGAGAGCGTATTTTTCGGCTGCTTCGACCGAAGCCGGTTC
>Ga0207013_1021_pt1 | contig 42620 bp, 33 predicted proteins | sample Alteio_BWMinCont_55_FD_153501 | JGI IMG/M metagenome (GOLD analysis project Ga0207013, IMG submission 153501) | Enriched cells from forest soil in Barre Woods Harvard Forest LTER site, Petersham, Massachusetts, United States -... | ecosystem: Environmental > Terrestrial > Soil > Temperate forest >...
ACTGCACTCAAACTATGTAACGGATATTGCATGGGCCAGCGGAAATAAGATATGGCTGCTTTATAACGATGGGACTATTGACCAGTTAGACACCAAAGCGAACAAAATTATATATCAATATACAGGGGTGGCAAATGCGGTAGGTAACAGGGAGCAGTATTATAACTTGACTATTGACAACAAAGCGAATTTATGGGTTTACTCGGCAGCCAGCCCCGTAGGTGTTTATTACTACAATACGCACAATAACAGCCTTTTGCATTTTAGTAAAGATGGCCTCGAAAACAAGCTTAACTCTAATATTATAAATAGTATCGTACAGGCTGACGATGGCAAAATATGGATCGGTACCGATCATGGCGGAATAAATGTGGTTGACCCGCAGACCTATAATGTTACCTATGTAATGAGCAAACAGGACGATTCAAAATCGTTAAGCGGTAATAGCGTGACGTTATATAAAGATAATGAAGGAATTATATGGGCCGGCACATTTAAACAAGGATTGAGCTATTACCACACCGGCATTATGCAATTTCCCCTCTACAGGCACTTTCCGACCGATCAGAAGAGCCTGCCGTTTGAGGATGTAGACTGTTTTGCCGAAGACGAAGCTGGGAACTTATGGATAGGAACAAATGGCGGGGGCCTGATTTATTTTAATAGGGCGAACAATACCTATAAGAAATACAGACATGATCCGTCGAACTCAAATAGTTTGTCGAATGATGTAGTGATCAAGTTATACATTGATGATGAACATGAATTATGGATAGGCACTTATTTTGGCGGTTTAGATTATTTTAACGGGAACACGTTTGTTCACTACAGGCACAATGACCAGGTGCCGGGAAGTATTACTGACGATCGTGTCTACAGTATTTTCGAAGATTCCAACAAAAACATTTGGGCAGGTACTTTTTCGGGCGGGTTGAATATTTATGATCGTAAAAGCGATTCCTTTTTGCATCCTAAATACCCAATGCATTCGGAGTACACATCGATAATACTTGAAGACCGTCAAAAAAACATATGGATAGGAAGAGACCAGGGTATAGATGTTATTGAAAAGAAAACAAATACGGTCAAGCATTATGTTAATCAGCCTAAAAATCAAAACAGCCTGGTTGCTAATGATGTAAATACAATTATACAAGATAGCCGGGGACTAATATGGATTGCAACGAAAGATGGTTTAAGTATATTGAACCCCCAAACGGATAAATTTTTAACCACTGATGATGGAATTAGTTTCCCCTCAAACAACGTTTCAAACATTTTAGAAGACAATGCAGGCACAATTTGGGTAAGCACAAACAACGGCCTTGCAAATATTAAACTCATTAAAATGGGAGATAAGTACAAATTTCAAATTTATAACTTTAATGAGCTGGATGGCTTGCAGGGCAGGGGATTCAATTTAAATGCCGCCTTTAAATTAAGAAACGGCGAACTCATATTTGGGGGTGCACACGGTTTTAATTTATTTGATCCCCGTAGAATAAATATATTTAAACCAAAGCAAAGCTTAGTATTTACTGATTTTCAACTATTTAATAAAAGTGTCGGCGTTGGCGATTCAATAAAGGGGAATGTTATTTTAACCAAATCGATATATGAAACGAAGGCGTTGACTTTAAACCATAATGAAAATGTTTTTAGCATTGAATTTGCTGCCTGCGATTACTTTAACCCTGATAAAATAAAGTATCAATATACCCTTGAAGGATTTGATAAGGGGTGGATAACATCGCCAAGCAGTGACCGCAAGGCTACATACACCAACCTTGATGGCGGCGATTATACATTTAAGGTAAGGGCGCAAAATGCCAACAATGCGGGTGCCACCGGCTTAATTACCCTTAAGATAAAAGTATTGCCACCATTTTGGAAAACACCAATAGCCTATTTGAGCTATTTTCTGTTGGTTGTTGGCATATTGTTTTATATAAGGCATAAAGGCATTATTAAACTAAAGCGGGAATTTGATAACAAGCAGGCAGAGATGGAAGCCGAACGGCAACTTGAGAATGAACGCGAAGAGGCCCGCCGTATGCACCAACTTGACCTTATGAAAATTAAGTTTTTTACCAATGTCAGCCACGAGTTCAGGACGCCCTTATCGCTGATCTTGTCGCCAATTGACGACCTCATAAAAACCACGGATAAGCCTGAACAGCAGCATCACCTTGTAATGATAAAAAGAAACGGGAAACGTTTGCTTAACCTGGTTAACCAATTGTTGGATTTTAGAAAAATGGAATACAACGAGTTAAAGCTATGTTTAAAAAGGGGCGATATTATAAAATTTATAAGCGAGGTTTCCTCATCATTTGCTGATGTTGCCCATCAAAAACAAATTGAATATGTTTTTGAAAGCGAAGTATGTGCTTTCATTACCGATTTTGACCACGATAAAATAGAACGGATTCTTTTTAACCTGCTTTCCAATGCCTTTAAATTTACCCCTTCTGGCGGACATATTGGCGTTATGTTGAATTTATCGGATGCCAATGCACTTGAGGATGAACAAAAAATTCTCGTCATAAAGGTGATTGATACCGGTATAGGAATACCAATAGAAAGCCAGGAAAAAATATTCGAGCGTTTTTTCCAGGATAACATGCCCGAAAGTTTGCTTAACCAGGGCAGTGGTATCGGGTTGTCTATCACCAGGGAATTTATAAAAATGCACGGCGGGACGATAAAAATAGAAAGCGAACCCGACTATGGTACTTGTTTTATTATCGAAATTCCGATGGGAACGCAGGCTGAAGAGGTGTTGGCTGAGACGGTGCTACAGGAAGAACCTTCGTATCGTGTTTTGAAAAATGCAGATGATGCCACAGGGACAAAAAAACCAACAATCTTATTGGTTGAGGACAATGACGACTTAAGGTTTTATTTGAAAGATAATTTAAAACATAGTTTTCATATCATAGAAGCGGCAAACGGGAAAGACGGCTGGCAAAAAGCACTTGCATTGCATCCGAAACTTATTGTGAGCGACATAAGTATGCCGGAAATGAATGGGCTGGAGTTGTGTAAAAAAATAAAGGCTGATAACCGCACTGCCCAGATACCTATTATTTTATTAACAGCTTTAACGGGGGAGCATGAGCAACTGGTGGGCCTGGATAGTGGCGCTAATGACTATATAGTAAAACCCTTTAATTTCGAGATATTGCTTTCGAAAATCCATAACCTGATGCGGATGCAGCAAACAATGAAGCAAACGTACCAAAAACAGTTTGAAATACAGGGAAAGGATATTGTTGTAGTATCCGAGGATGATAAATTTTTAAAGAATGCCCTGGAGTATATCGAAAAGAATATTACCAACCCTAATTTTTCTGTTGAAGAACTAAGCAGTAATTTAAACTTGAGCAGGGTTTCGCTGTACAAAAAATTATTGACCCTTACAGGCAAAACCCCTGTTGACTGTATCAGGACTATACGCTTAAAAAGGGCAGTGCAGTTATTAGAGAAAAGTAAATTAAGCATTGCCAACGTGGCATACGAGGTCGGATTCAATAATGCAGCATATTTTGCCAAAGTGTTTAAAGAAGAATTTGGTATGCTGCCATCAGAATATATTGTAAGGATGAAGGAAAAGGACGAAGCCATCGTTTAATCACTTTAGCAGAAAATCACCTGGTACATTAAACATTTCGAAGCTCATCCGCCATTAAAAAGGCTGACAGCCGAAAAAACGCATCCTAAAAAACATTTGTGTTATACTTATAATCAATTTTGCTATTCGTTTTCAAAAAACCGAAGTAGTTTTAGCCACGATATGGGTTTGCATCCTCAATAATCTCCTTAAAATCACTATTAAATAACTTAAATACATAAATGAAAATAAAACTGCGTTTAAATAAGAGCGTGAATTTTAAATGGGCTTCTCTTTTAATATTAATGCTTGTGTCAGCAGAAGTTACGAAGGCTTCTGTAATTTCCTATAAAAAAAACACCGGGGGTGTTGTCTTTAAACTGGATAAAGGTTTAATGGACATTAGGGTTTGTAAGGCAGATATTATAGAAGTTAAATACACAATTTTTGATGCCTTCCCTGCAAAAAACTCCCTGGTAGTTAATAATCCGTGGAAAGAAAGAGCATTATTCAAGGTGCTTGAACATAACGGGAAAGTTATTATTTCGACAACTAAGCTCATCATCACAGTAGATAAAGCTACAAATGCCATTACCTACACAGATTTAAAGGGCAATGATATAACATCCGAGAGCAGCGAAAATAAGAGCATGAATACTGCTACAATAGCCGGTATAAATACTTATAACTGTAACACTACATTTAATTCTCCCGCTGATGAGGCGTTATTCGGCCTGGGATGCCATCCGGAAGATACACTTTCCATAAATTATAAGGGCCGCAATCAAAGCATGTTAATTAAATATATGACAGGCGCCATACCTGTTATGCTATCTACTAAAGGTTATGGTTTGTTGTGGGATAACTATTCAGCTTCAAAATTTTATGGCGCCGAGGCCAATAATTCACAATACAAATACGTTTCGGAAAGCGGTAAAATGATAGATTATTATTTTTTCTATGGCCCGGAATTTGACCATATAATTGATCTGTACCGCACAGCTACCGGTAAAGCGCCGATGTACCCCAAATGGGCGTTTGGTTTGTTTCAGTCGCAGGATAGGTATAAAACCCAGGCGGAGATTTTGAGCGTTAAGGATAACTATCGCAATAACCACATCCCGGTTGATGCCGTTGTGCAGGATTGGTATTGGTGGTCGCCACTGCCAATCGGGTCGCATATAATGAATAAAGAACGGTATCCTGACCCTAAAGCAATGATCGACGAATTGCATAAGGCAAATATGCACGCCATGATATCTATCTGGCCGGTATTTGGAAGCGGGACTAACGATTTTGATGCCCTGAAAAATAAAGGGTTCCTGACAAGTATTACCTGGGATAATTTTGTTACCCATACGTTTGATACCTATTATGATGCGCACAACCCAAAAGCAAGGGATTTGTACTGGGCGCAAGCCCGCGACAGCGTCATAAAACGCTACGGCTGGGATGCCTGGTGGGTTGACCAATGCGAACCGGACAACGGCAGCCTGCTCGATGAACGCCGCAAAGCAATTTTTTCGGTTGGTAAGGGCATTGACTTTTTTAATACGTATGCTTTGGAGCATGCAAAAGGGTTGTATAAAGGCTGGAGGAATGATATTGCCGGTAAACGTGCGTTCTTTTTGGTACGACAGGCATTTGCAGGTTCACAACGTGCTGCGGTTACCCTTTGGTCGTCAGATGTTTCCACCACGTTCGGGGCGCTTAAATCGCAGATACCGCAGGGCATCAACGCCTGCGTATCGGGTATGCCGTACTGGACGTCAGACATCGGCGGCTATATATCGCATACGGCGCCTGACGGTATCCCTGATTGGAGCAGCCCGGAGCAGCGCGAATTGTTTACACGCTGGTTCCAGTTTGGTACCTTTTGCCCCATCTTCCGTATCCATGGTAAAGGTGAACGGGCTTTGTTTTCAAATAACTGGGATGATAAAACAAAAGCCATCCTGCTAAAATATGATAAGCTCCGTTATCGCTTATTGCCTTATAATTATTCGATGGCAGCCAAAGTAACCAATGAAAATTATACCATAATGCGGTCGTTGAGTTTCGATTTCATGAAAGACAAAAATGTTTACAATATCCCTGATCAGTATATGTTTGGCCCCGCATTTTTAGTAAGCCCGGTGGCACAGCAACTATATACCGGGAAAAATGCAAGTGCAACCGTAAAAACAAGAAAAGTGTATTTGCCTGAAGGTGTTAAATGGTTTGATTTCTGGACAGGCGAAACCTTTGCAGGCGGGCAAACAATTGATGCAGGTGCACCGATTGATATCGTACCGCTATATGTAAAGGCAGGCTCTATCGTACCTATGGGACCAAATATTGAATACGCAACTCAAAATCCTGGCGGTGCAGTTGAATTGCGCATTTATCCGGGTGCTAACGGCGAATTTAAGTTTTACGAAGATGAGAATGATAACTACAATTACGAAAAAGGAAAGTCTTCGATATTTATCATTAAATGGAACGATAAATTGCATCAACTCAGTATATCTGATCGCAAGGGAAGCTTTGCTGGAATGGTGAGAACACACAAATTCAATATTGTACTGGTAAAGCCAGGGCACGGTGTTGACAGCGGCATTAGTGACAAAGCTGATAAAAGCATTAATTATATTGGAAAAGCTATCCAGGTAAAGTTGAAATGAATTGATAGTTGAATTATTTTGTCATTGCTGTTCGCCTCCCACAGGGAACCTCGATGATTTTAAAGTTATGGCGGTTGTCTGTTTTTACCTCAAAACAGCAATGGTATATATCGCCACGCATGCCTCAAAAACCATGGGCATTAACCCCTTCTTATAATTGAGCAACATCATGTAATCTCTTCAAAAGGCCTCCGTTGCGGTATTCAAAATACGTATATAATCCATTGACGTTCAATAATAATGCATAAATAACATAAGTTGTATAAGCATTAACAAAACTGTTATAAAACGTAGCTTAAGTCTCATAATTTCACGTTTCAATGATAGGATAGCTACACGCGTTTAATGGATACTATACTGATGGTTATGGGCGAAGAAAATTTAAAGCTATCACAGTAATAAAAATACACGGTTAAGCGGGCGCATTTGATTCAGGTTTAGTTGATTTTACCTATGGGTAATTCAGCGCTCCGTGTGAGATACGGAGCGCTTTTTTAGCGCCCGGCCCCCAACGGCCTCAACAGCTCTTTAACCTAACCAGCTAACAAAATATGGCCTCTGAATATTGTTAAAAACGCTTGATGACCAGTCATCAAAACTATAGTAAAAGAAAATCGATCCGCCCTTAAAACCATCATTTAAAGCCCCGTTTTAACCGGCTCTCGTCATTATAAATGCTAAACTATGCTAATAATCAGCAGAAACATGCCTTTTTGACTTGCACGTAACATTTGTTGTATAAACGTTAACAAAACTGTTACAATACATAATATATCTGCTATAATTTCACATTCTAATAACTGTATCTATTACAATTTAATTAACCAATTAACAATTATTAACCCTTTACGAAACGAATATGAATTCGAAAGAAATTATCGCTCTTTTCTAAAATTATTTTTAAATCTCAATTATTCCGAACAAATAATCAAACCAATCAACTAAAGAATTCAAACCTAAGTGAATCAAAATGACGAAAAATGTACTATTTATCAAATTCAGTAGTTGCAGGAGATCGATACTGGTCTTTCTGTTCACTATATTTATTTGCCTGGGTGCTTTTGCACAAAACCGGCAAATTACAGGCAAGGTAACCTCGTCCGACGATGGTAGCTCTTTACCTGGCGTTAGTATTAAGGTTAAAGGGACCACCGCAGGCACTGTTACTGATGTTGATGGCTCCTTTAAAATAACCGCACCGGCTAATGCAACACTCGTATTTACCTATATCGGGTATGTGCCGCAGGAAATAGCCGTTGTTGAAAGTACGGTAATTACGGTTAAATTATCTCCGTCATCAAGCAGTTTAAACGAAGTTGTTGTGGTGGGTTACGGTACTCAAAAGCGTTCCGACCTTACCGGCGCTATCAGCTCAGTTAACGCCTCAACCATCGGAAGCATGCCGATAACTTCGGCAGACCAGGCCCTGCAAGGTCGCGCAGCAGGTGTCCAGGTTACCAATAATGATGGTTCTCCCGGCGGCAATATTACCGTGTTAATCAGGGGCACCGGCAGCCTCGCGACCAATGGTAACGCCCCTTTATATGTGGTTGACGGCTATCCTATAGATGCAGGGGGGATTAACAACATTAACCCCAGTGACATTGCCACCATTGATATATTGAAAGATGCATCGTCAACAGCAATTTACGGTATTCGGGCAGCGAACGGTGTGGTACTGATAACCACTAAAAGAGGCAATAAGAACGGCACACAGGTTTCTGCAAATGCCTACAGCTCGTTTCAAAGCAAACCTAAAGAATACTCGGTACTGAATGCCAACCAATTTGCTACACTGGCCAACCAACAGGCTGCGATTCCGGGCAGCGATTTTGCGACATTTTCGGGATGGGCCAATCCTGCATCTCTCACCAATATCAACTGGCAAAATGCGGTATACGGCAACGGGAAAACCGAGAATTACGATGTAGCTGTACGTGGCGGCAGCGATAAAATTCAGGCAGCGGCGTCCCTGGCTTACTACAATCAGGACGGAATTGTGTTAGACTCTTATTTTCACAGGGCTACGGTTAACGCCAGTTTGGATGCCGAGCCTGCTAAATGGTTGAAATCATCAACAAACGTTAAGTATACTTATTCGCAAGGTAACAACCCGTTTGGTACCGGCAGTTTAGTTCAATTAACTGAATTGCCCCCAACGCTTGACGGCGGCAACAAGCTCACCAACCAGGTAAAGGATGCTCAAGGCAATTATGGCTTTTTTAACCCGATTTACACCGATGTATTGAGTTATGCCAACCCCGTTTACTCTATTGAAACTAACCGCAATTATCCAAGCAATAATTTTATTCTCGCCAATACTTCCCTGGAAGTTACGCTCCTGCCGGGACTCAAGATCAAAACAAACGGAGGCGTAAACGCGAATTTTTCCTCGGACATTTATGACCAGCCTACTGATCTGCGTGAAAATGATCAGTATGGACAAAGCGCTAAAATTAACTACGGCTATTACAGCCAAAACATTTCCCAAACCGTTGACTGGCTGTTAGAGAACACGTTGTCATACGACAAGACGTTTGGAAAACACGCCATAAGTTTTGTCGGTGGTTTCTCCGGGCAGAAGACCATCTGGAACGGTATGGCTGGATCGGGTATTCCGCCAAATAATACCATCCAGGATTTATCCCAGGTAACGACCCTGGAGTTGCAGGCAAATAATCCTCCGGGTACTGATACTGGTAATGGCCAGAACATTACTACTCTGGCATCGGAATTTGCAAGGCTGACCTATACATATGACAACCGGTACATTATTACAGGTACGATAAGAAGAGACGGATCATCCAAATTTGACGCCCAAAATCAATATGGCACATTCCCATCCGGAGCGTTTGCATGGAAAGCGAAACAGGAATCCTTTTTGAAGAATGTTACCTGGTTAAATGATTTAAAATTAAGGGCCAGTTATGGGGAAACCGGTAACCAGGGCGCTATAAACCCCTTCCAATACCAGGCCTTATTTGTAGGAAACCGTCCGGCATCATTTAATCCGGGAGGTATTGGTACACAAGACGATAACCTTGGTTATCCCTTCGATAAGATATACCAGAATGGTTATGCGGCTGAGCAGCCGGCAAATCCCGGGCTGAAATGGGAAACTGACACACAGGCTGACGGAGGCATAGATATTTCGTTTTTAAACGGCGATCTTAATGTAACTGCGGATTATTACGACAGGAAATCAAAAAATTTCTTGTTAAACCTGGAGGTTCCAGCCCAAACCGGTTTTCAATATTTAACTGAAAATGTAGGCAGCATGGACAATAAGGGTCTTGAGTTGTCAATAGATTACCACCATAGCATCAATAAAGACTTAAGATTCGGCGCGTTGCTTACTTTTTCAACGCTCGACAATAAACTTACCAGTATAACTTCGGGAACCAATGAGGTGGCGAATTTTGGCGGCCTCACCCTAAATGGCCACGGCTGGAACCCTTTTTCTGAAACCGCTATTGGGCAGCCGGTAGGTGAATTTTGGGGATATAAATCTTTGGGTATTTTCCAAAGCCAGGCACAGATCGACGCATTAAATGCAAACGCAGTAGCGCATGGCTACCCTTATTACTATAGCAGCGTTACCGCACCGGGCGACCGTTACTTTGCAGACGTAAACCACATTGGGGCGGTAACTGCGGCCGACGAAACCTCGCTCGGTAGCCCGATCCCTAAATTTTACGGGGGCTTAAACCTCACAGCATCTTACAAATCGTGGGATGTTATTGCCTACTTTTATGGTGTTTACGGCAACAAAATATACAACTACGAGGAGGATCAGCTCGAAACCTTCCAGAACCAGGGTTTTGTTGGCATACAGAATATCAGTGAGCAATACTACCAAAACGCCTGGACGCCCCAAAACCACTCAAATACTTACGCCGCTATTACCACCAATGACAATGTTAGCCTCAATAGTGTTGCCTCCAGTGCCTACATTCAAAACGGCAGTTTCCTGAAATTGAAAAACTTAACCGTGGGTTATACCCTGCCACAGGACCTTTTGAAGAAGTTGGCCCTGTCGAAAATAAGGGTCTATGTATCGTCTCAAAATCTGTTTACTATAACAAGCTACAAAGGGCTTGATCCGGAAGTGGGTATGCAGGGCGGCAACGCGACTCAAAACGGCATAGATAACGGTATCTATCCTTCGTCCAGGTTCTTCACGGTGGGTATAAACGCAACGTTTTAATGATAAATTGTAAATATTAAAGATATGAAAGTCAACAAGTTAAAAATTATTGTTATAACGCTGGTAACGGCGTTGTTGATACCCTTCAGTTGTAAAAAGGGCTTTTTGAACCAAACCAACACTTTTGGGGCCACTGCCACTACCACTTTTACTACTTCGGCCAGCGTAATAGCCCTGGTAAATGCCATTTATGATAGTTATCAGAATAGTAACCTCCTTAAGAAGGGGTTATGGTACTATGCTGATTATCTTCCACACGATTGGTTTAACAATGGAGCTGATATTGCATGGAATAATTATACGTATTCGGGTACGTTTGATGCACTTCCCGATTTTTGGGATAACCTTTATATTGGCATTGCCAGGGTAAATATTGCGCTTCCTATTATTAAAACTGCAATTGCTCAGGGTGTTGTTACGCCCGCTTTAGGCAACCGTTTAACAGGCGAGGCGCTTTTTCTGCGGGGGACGATGTATTATTACCTCACAGGCACTTTTGGCGGCGTTCCCCTGGAATTGAACGCCGTAACCAACGGTTTAACCGCTCGCAGCACCCAGCTGCAGTGTTTTCAACAGGTAGTGGCTGATATGCAGGCAGCGGAAGGCTTACTGGTGTCAAAAACTCAGCTTGCCACGTCTGATCTGGGCAGAGCCACCACTGGCGCCGCCTATGCTTATGAAGGTTCAGCACAAATGTGGTTAGCCGAGAGTGACCCCGGAAATGCTAACGCGCATTATACTGCTGCATTAAAAGCTTTCAATAATCCGGAACTTAATAACTATTCGCTGGTAACACCATACGTAAATGTGGGCGAATACAGCAACCAGAATAATGCCGAGTCGATTTTCGAAATACAGTTCGATCTTACCGGCGGCAACCAGAGTTGGGGCGACAGTTGGAACCCACCCGGCGGCGAATTAGGGTGGATAGACAGCTTCAGCTGGCCTTCGGAAATAACAGGCGAAGGTTACGATTACGGAAGTCCGGCGCTTTATTATTCCTATCAGACCGGTGACACAAGAAAGTTGGCTACAATAATAGGGCCTGGCGACCCCAATATAAGCCCGGGGATTATTAATTCCCAGTGGCACGGCATACAAGGTTATCCGAACGTTACGGGCGGCTATGCAACTTACGAGGCAAGCGTGGCTGCGTATAATGCGGATCCATCTCATAAAGCCAGTGATCTTGATGTTGCTAATTACCTCCGATACACAGACGCTAGTTCACCTATTGCTACCGGCCTGAGCAATCCTATTAATACTAACGGAACAATTGCCAACCCCTGGTACGGAACCGACGGCACGCCGCGCTCAGGATTTGTCTGCGCAAAAAAATGGAGAGACCCGACCCTTACAGGGGGCTCGGGTCCGGGAGCGCTCTTTGGCAGTCAAGACCAGGTACTAATGCGCTATGCCGAAGTTCTGCTTTCGAGGGCTGAGTGCGAGATTCGCCTGGGGATGACTACACAAGGCATGGCCGATTTGAATAAAGTACGAAGCAGGGCATTCAACGGGAATCCTCCCGCTACATTTCAGGATGGCAATTTGCCACAGGCAGATGCAAATGGCAACCCCATTCCAGCTCCTGTTATTACCGATCCGTTGCAAATGGTATTCAGCGAATACAGGCATGAGCTTACAGGCGAATATTCGTTGATGTACCTGTTACGCAGGGCGGGTAACGATGCAGCAACCGGGAAGGCTTACGACGCGGAGTTGATTCACCTTTGGAACACAGGGCCAGCCGGCCAGTATGCTTATGGTTCACGACCCTCCTCATTTATCATTTTTCCGTATGGCCCGACACACAATACCCCTGCTGCGGTTTTTAATGATTTATCTGGAAATCAAGGTGTTACTTATAACGATCTCCCACAGGGAAGAGACCTGTTGCCGCTCCCGGTGGCGGAAATAGCGCTTAATCCGAACTTAAAACAGAACCCTGGTTACTAAGAAACTTGAGTTTTTTTAATGAGCGTTGATTAATTGACTAATGATCAAAAAGGTTTCTTCCCAGGAGGAAGCCTTTTTTGTTCTCCGTAAACCTGGAAACGGGGCATGCCGCAAATCTTGTATCCAGTTCAGTTAGTCATCCATTATCGAAATTATAAACCATTGATCATTACCGCATATGTTGGATTGGCCAATCAAAATATGAAAATAGCAGTAACTTACGCTACGTTATGAAAAAAGTGCTGATTGTATCGGGTATTTGCTCAATGATGCTGGTGGTTGCTTGCCTGCGATTTGGGAATAACGTGGCTAACGCAGACCCTCGTGGTGAGACATTTGCCGGAGCAAACGCTTGCGCAAAATGCCATGCCGCCATTTACAACTCGTACCTGCATACCGCTCATTTTAAGGCGTCAGCTCCCGCTTCAGAAAGTACTGTCCATGGCAGCTTTGCCAATGACTCCAACGTGTTCACCATTAACGGATCTCAAAAGGTGGTAATGCAAAAGCTCGATAGCGGCCTGTTTCAGAGTTTTTATGTCAACGGCAAATTTAAGGAGAGGCACCGTTTCGACATAGCCTTTGGCGGTGTTAAAGGCGAGTCGTATTTGTACTGGAAAGGAAACGAGCTTTATCAATTGCCCCTTTCTTACTATAATGGTCAGCACAAGTGGTCCTCAAGCCCGGGTATGGGGTTAAACTTTATGGATTATCCACGGATAAGGCCGATAGGCATCCGCTGCCTGGAGTGTCACGCATCTTACATTAACTACCTGCCAGGAAGATCGCAGCGATTAGATGGTATTGAAGAATTTGACAAAAATTCGCTGGTATACCACATCGACTGCGAGCGTTGCCACGGACCTGGCGCACAGCATGTTGATTTTCAAACCCGTAACCCCGGAGTTAAAACGGCCCGTTTTATAACCACTTACGCTTCACTTAGCAGGGGTCAAAAATTGGATATGTGTGCTGTTTGCCATTCCGGTCAACATAGCGTTATGCTAAGGCCGGCTTTCGGATTTGTGCCGGGTGATACCTTTGCTAAATTTATATTGCCGGAGTTTTCCCCAAAAATTGACACGGGCCACCTGGATGTGCACGGAAACCAGCTCCAGCTTTTGAAAAGCAGTAAATGCTTTGTATACAGCAAAATGGAATGTTCGACCTGCCATGACACGCATCAAAATACCCGTGGAAACGAAGCATTCTATACGCAAAAATGCCTCGGCTGTCATAATTCGCCAAAACAAACTTATTGCAAAATGACAGGTACGTTGAGCGCGGGCGTACTCAAAACCGATTGCATTAACTGCCACATGCCGGCGCTGCCAACTCAGGCTATTTCGGTACAGGTCGCGGCCAAATCGATGCCGGTTCAATTTTTTGTACATACGCATCGTATAGCCGTGTATCCGCAGGAAGTTAAAAAGATACTCGCTTATGTCAATTATAATAAATAGCTATAAAATGCTCAATTTCAGTAAATATACCTTCATGAATAAGTCTTGCTTCACCGCTTTTTCTTTGTGTCTGTTATTTTTTTTTTCCTGTAAAAAGAAAACGCTATTTGAAGAGATCCCCAGTTCCTATTCCGGTATTCATTTTAATAATAAAATAACGGAGTCTGACTCGGTAAATGCTTTGGATATAGTAAATATATACAACGGCGGCGGCATAGGCGTGGGCGATTTTAATAACGATGGCTTACAGGATATTTTTTTTACAGGGAATATGGTTGCCAATAAGTTATATATAAACAAAGGCAATTTTAAGTTTGAAGATGTTACCGACAAAGCGGGCGTTGGCGGCCTGGGGCGTTGGGGCCGTGGTGTTTCTGTTATTGACATTAATAATGATGGGCTGATGGATATCTATGTTTGTAATACCATATACCCCGATTCAAACCGCCGCCGCAACCAGTTATATATTAACCAGGGGGTCGACAAAGATGGCATTCCTCATTTTAAAGAAATGGCAAAAGAGTACGGCCTGGACATAGACGTCCAATCTACGATGGCCACTTTTTTCGATTACGATAATGATGGCCGGCTTGATATGTACCTTACTGTTAATGAGGCCAATGAAAGCTATTACCCTAACTTATTTGGGGGCAACCGTACGAAAGGGAAGAACCCCAGCCTGGGAAGGCTTTATCATAACGATTGGGACGCCCGCTTAAAGCACCCCGTTTTTCATGATGTTTCGGCCAAAGCAGGCATCAACCTGGAAGGTTACGGGCACGCCGCTACTATTGTGGATATTAACCGCGATGGCTGGAAGGATATTTATGTAACCAATGATTTCGTATCGTCCAATATCCTCTATATCAATAATCACGACGGGACTTTTACCGACCGTTCAAAAGAATATTTCAAGCACACATCATTTAATGCCATGGGGCAGGATATTATCGATATTAATAACGACGGCCTTGCTGATGTTTTTGAGCTGGATATGAACCCGGAAGATAATTACCGCAAAAAAATGATGCTTGGCGCCAACAGCTATCAAAATGTGCAAAATTTGGAACGTTTTGGCTACCAGCTGCAATATGTGCGGAATACTTTGCAGTTAAACCAGGGCCCCCGTTTATCGCAGAACGATTCTATTGGCAGCCCTGCATTCAGCGAGATAGCTTTTATGAGCGGCGTTGCACAGACTGACTGGAGCTGGACGCCGCTTATAGCTGATTTTAATAATGACGGCTACCGGGATGCAGTAATAACTAACGGGTTCCCCAAAGACCTTACCGATCATGATTTTATAGCCTACAGGCAAAGCCCTTATTCAAATGCATCCAAGAAAAAGTTGCTGGAGCAGATACCCCAGGTGAAGATACATAACTATGGTTACCTCAACAACGGCGACCTTACTTTTAGTGATGCCACAACCCAATGGGGGCTCACACTCCCAACCTTTTCAAATGCAGCAGTTTATGCCGACCTGAATAATGACGGGGCAATGGATATGATCATTAATAACATAAATGATGAGCCGCTTATTTATAAAAATACAGCACGCGAAAAGGATACCGTTAGCACCAACTATATCCAGGTAAAATTTAAAGGCGACAATAATAACCTCAATGGATTAGGTGCCTGGGCTGATATTTATTATGCACATAATAAACACCAGGTTTCAGAAAATAACCCATACAGGGGCTATATATCGACAGATGAAAATATTGCACATTTTGGCTTAGGTAAAGTGCGCCGGCTCGATTCATTAGTTATACGCTGGCCTAATGGTAAAAAACAGGTATTGCAAAATGTGAAAGCTAATCAGTTGGTCACAGTTAATATTACGAATGCAAAAATACCCTATACATGGCCCCAACCAAAAATTGCAAATAAAGCGTTATTTGCCGAAGTAACTAAAAGTAAAGGCATTACCTATAAACACCAGGAACTTGATTTTGCCGATTTTAACATACAAAAGCTGTTGCCCCATAAGCTATCAGGCTACGCCCCGGCATTGGCAATAGGCGATATTGATGGTAACGGCCTGGATGATATTATAATTGGCGGGAATAGCTACAACCCTGCCCAGGTATTGCTGCAACAACCGGATGGTAAGTTTATACAGCGCAACCTTTTGCCGAGGCAAACCAGTGCTAAGCAGGTTAATGACGAAGGTATATTGCTTTTTGATGTCAATGGAGACGGTAAGTTAGACCTTTATGTTTCAAGCGGTGGTTATATAAACGCCAGCGGCGATACAACTTACCAGGACAAGTTGTATTTAAATGATGGGAAAGGCAATTTTAAATTGGCCGCAAACGCCTTACCGATAAACCATACCAGTAAACAATGCGTAAGGGCAATTGATTATAACAGGGACGGCAAACTTGATCTTTTTATATCGGGAAGGGTTGACCCGTGGCATTATCCTAAACCTGTATCAAGCTTTATATTGAGGAATGATAGCAAAAATGGTGTTGTTAAATTCACCGATGTTACTGACGAAGTTGCCCCCTGCCTAAAAAATATAGGAATGGTATGCGATGCACTTTTTACTGATTACGATAATGACGGCTGGCCCGACCTTATTTTGGCTGGTGAATGGATGCCTGTAACTTTCCTGAAAAATGATCATGGGGTGTTTAAAAATGAAACGCAGGCCTCGGGCTTAGCCAGCAAAACAGGCTGGTGGAATAGCATTGTTGCGGGCGATTTCAGGCATACCGGACGGATGGATTATATAGTTGGCAACGTTGGTTTAAATACTCTATATAAAGCAAGCGACCAATACCCCGTTTATATAACAGCCAAGGACTTTGATAAAAACGGGAGCTTTGAGGCTATCCCCTCTATCTTTCTCCCCGATAAAAATGGGGTAAAAAAGGAATTTCCTGCCATAGGCCGCGAAGACCTTTTTAAAGAGATGATAAGTATGCGAAAGAAGTTTACCGACTACAAATCATACGCAACAACTACAATGGAAGACCTTTTAACCCCGGAACAGCGGAACGGTGCCTTAAAATTAATGTCAAACACATCCCAATCATGCTATTTGCGTAATGAGGGGAATGGTAAATTTACCATGATCCCTTTACCCAAGCTGGCGCAAACATCTACCTTAAACGGGATGGTTGTTGACGATTTTGATGGTGACGGTAACCTTGATGTTGCTATAAACGGTAATGATTATGGTACAGAAGTGGGCACAGGCAGGTACGATGCGCTTAATGGCCTGGTGCTCAAAGGCGATGGTAAAGGAAATTTTTCACCCCAAAGTATCTTGCAAAGCGGGATTTATCTTCCCGGCGATGGTAAGGCGCTTGTTAAGCTGCAAAGTAATTCGGGTAATTATATGCTTGCGGCAAGCCAAAACCGGGGGGCTTTGAAACTGTTTGAACTCAACCGTAAGGTGACTAATATCAAATTACAACCCGATGATGAGAGCGCCATTATTACCTATAAAAACGAAGCCATCCAAAGGCAGGAGTTCTATTATGGCTCTTCCTTTTTATCGCAATCAGCGCGGTTTATAACCATAAGTCCGGCAATGAAATCAGTTCAGATAACTAACGCTAAGGGAAAAACCAGGTTTGTTGTTATTTAAATATAAAAATATCAGGTAACATAAAAAACACTTCAATTAATGATCAGATACGCCTTGGTAGTATTTCTTGCTGTCATTTTAAATATAAGTTCAAAAGCGCAGGAGGAGATTAAAGCTATTTCCTACAATTGGAAAAATGTACAGATAAGCGGCGGCGGTTTTGTAGATGGTATAATTTTTCATCCTACAGCAAAGGGCGTACGGTATTGCCGCACGGATATGGGGGGCGCCTATCGGTGGAACGATCAGAGCAAAAGGTGGGAAGCTATTCTGGATTGGGTAACATATAAAGAAAATAACCTGATGGGGGTTGAAAGTATCGCTCTTGACCCTAATAACCCTAACCGGGTGTTACTGGCTTGCGATACGTACACCAGTTCGAAAGGGCCGAACGCAATACTACGGTCGGGCGATAGGGCGCATACTTTTCAACGCACGGATGTTCCATTTAGGATGGGTGGCAATGAAAACGGTCGCGGCAACGGAGAGCGTTTAGCAGTTGATCCAAATGACGGCAACATGGTGTATATGGGTACACGGAAGGATGGACTATGGAAAAGTACAGATGGTGGAGCAATATGGAACAAGGTGGAGAGCTTTCCTGACATAACGGATAACTCAGGCGGCACACAAAGCGCCGGACGGGGATACAGGCCCCAGGCAAATGGCGTCATTTTTATAAAATTCAACCCTGGAAGCGGCAGCACAAACAAAGGCAGTTCGGTAATTTATGCAGGCGTATCCTTAAAAGGGCGCACAAACTTATTTAGAAGTACGGATAAAGGGGTTAGCTGGGTGGCAATACCAGGTGAACCAGTTGATATGATGCCAATGAGATCGACTTTGGCTGCCGACGGCAATTTGTATATTACCTATTCAAATAATCCCGGCCCTAACCTTGTCACAAACGGTGCTGTTTATAAATTAAATACTAAAAACGACGAATGGACCAATATTACGCCTGAAAAACCTGATACCGGCATATACCAGAAATTCGGCTATGCTGGCGTATCGGTAGATGCTCGTCACCCGCAAACGCTTATCGTAAGCACTTTTAACAGGATTGATAAAGGGAAAAAGGCAAGCGCTGACGATATTTACCGCAGCACCGATGGCGGCAAAACATGGACCGCTATTTTTTCAGGAAAGAATAAAGGTTTTTATGATTATTCCTTAGCCCCTTATGTTGAACGTACAGGTATCCACTGGTTATTTGATATTGAAATAGACCCTTTAAATCCTGACCATGCTATGTTTACCACCGGCTATGGTGGGCACGAAACATTTAACCTGACCGATGCTGATAAAGGCAAACCCACAAAATGGACAGCGATGAGTACCGGTATTGAGGAAACGGTGGGACTAAGCTTGCTTAGTCCCCCAAAAGGTGCATCTTTAGTTTCGGGCATTGGCGATTATGGGGGTTTTGTACATCATAATCTTGACAAACCAGTGCCTGAAGGTAATTTTATCAATCCTCATTTTGCAAATACCGACGAAGTAACTTGTGCCGAACGCAACCCGGACTTGATGGTGCGGGTTGGTGAGTCCTCCAGCCAGGTAGGAGGCGGCAACATCGGTTATTCGTTAAATGGCGGCAAAACATGGCAAACAACGGGTACAACGCCCGAGGCTGGCAGTAAACGTGGATATATAAGCGTATCAGCCGATGGCAAAGCATGGATATGGATGCCCCAGCGCAGCCATCCCTACGTCACTCATGATAACGGTGCAACCTGGCAATTGGTAAAAGGGTTACCCGATAACCTTCGCGGAGTTGCTGCCAACAAAATAAACCCCAATAAGTTTTACGCCATTACCTTATCGCCTCAAAAATTATTTACCAGTGCAGATGGCGGCAATACTTTTGACGAGCAGGATATTAGTCTTGAGGGCGAAACAGCCGGGGCAGCGCAACGTGGAGCGCGTGGTGACATACGTGGAGGTATGGATCGGATTTATACTACACCGGGTATTGAAAATGACTTGTGGATAGCAGCATTCGACGGCCTTTATCACAAATCAAGTAAAGATAACGGGTTTGTGAAAATTGCGCACGTACAGGAGTTGCATGCCTTTGGTTTTGGTAAAGCAGCGCCGGGCGCAAACTTTCCCGCGCTTTATTTAGTGGGCAATGTGAATAACCAGAGAGGGATTTACCGTTCAACAGATGAAGGCAAAACATGGGTACACATAAACGACGCCGCACACCAGTGGGGTTTGGTATTGCAAATAACCGGCGACCCCAAACAGTACGGGCGTGTTTACGTTGGGACACACGGAAGAGGTGTTTTTTATGGTGACCCGGTAAAATAAGATAACAGACATTAAAATATTAAAAACGATAATAAGAATGAAAATAATAGCTGTGTGGTTTGCATTTATATTGCTGACAGTTGGGAATTCCTTTGGCCAGATACCGAAGATTATTGAAAAAAATGGCAGGCACGCGTTGCTTGTGGACGGAAAGCCTTTCCTGATGCTTGGCGGACAAGCCCATAACTCAAGCGGCTGGCCGGGAATGATGCCACAAGTATGGCAAGCCGTTGAAGCCATGCACATGAATACCCTCGAAGTACCTGTATACTGGGAGCAGATAGAGGCACAGCCGGGTCATTTTGATTTTTCGATGATCAATACATTGCTTGTCCAGGCGAGGGTGCATAAAGTACATTTAGTGCTGCTGTGGTTTGCCACCTGGAAAAATGGCAGTAACCATTATATGCCCGAATGGATGAAGCGTGATGCAGCTAAATATCCAAATATAACAGGGAAGAATGGACAGCCGGTTGATTCCCCTTCGCCAATGGTAAAGGCTACTCTCGAAGCTGATATTAAAGCTTTTACAGCGGTGATGCAGTATTTAAAAGGTGCAGACGCCCAGCACACCGTAATCATGGTGCAAGTTGAAAATGAAAGCGGCGCATGGGGAAGCGTACGTGATTATTCAGCGTCTGCTCAAAAATTATTTGAGGGAAATGTCCCACTCGAATTGTTAAATCCCGGTGTACTTAAATCCCTGAATGTACCTGTCGTTACCGGCGGAACCTGGCAACAAGTATTTGGCGATAGGGCTGATGAATATTTTCAGGCATGGTATGTCGCCCGGTTTATCGGGCAGGTTGCGGCTGCCGGCAAAGCGGTTTACCCACTGCCGCTGTACGTTAATGCAGCCCTGCGTGACCCGCTCACTAACCCTATGGCAACAAACTATGAAAGCGGTGGCCCAACAGATAATGTGATCCCAATATGGAAAGTTGCAGCACCGGCTATAGACCTGGTGGCGCCGGATATTTACCTTCCGGGCAGTGAACGAGTCTTGAAGGTGATAGACCTGTATGACCGCCATGATAACGCTCTTTTTGTGCCTGAAGCCGCTTTAATCCCTGATAACGCAAAATACCTGTACGAAGTTATTGCCCGCGGCGGCATTGGCTTTTCGCCGTTTGGAATAGATGATAATGGCGCGGGGGCTACAAAAGCTGAAATTGCGGAAAAACTTGCGCCTTTCGCACAGGAATATGAAATGGCTGCCCCTATGATGCGGGAATTGGCTGAATGGGGCTTTGAAGGAAAAATAAAGGCCGTTGTTGAACATGATGATCATGCAGAACAAACCATCGATCTTGGTGCATGGCAAGCTGTTATTTCGTTCGGAACCGGTAGGGGAGGAGAAGCTGCCCGGCCTAACGCCCAGCCAACCGGCAAATTAATGATCGTGAAATTGGATGATAATAAGTTTATTATAACAGGTACACACTGCCATGTCACTTTTCGCCCGGTTGGAAAAAATTTAGGTAAGGCCTGGGAATACCTGAAGGTAGAAGAAGGTAGATATGAAAACGGCTCATTCAAATTGCTCCGCATACTTAATGGCGATGAAACCGATTGGGGTGGCCCGCGCTTTGGCGCGGCAACAACTGTATTGCAAGCCACGCTGATTACGCGTTGAGTTATCTTAATTCGAATACATTATCGTATACAAATAAAGAGCTAAAAGACGCCATACTTTAAATTGTTGTAGTTGTTTCTGGCAGGCGAAAAAAAGATATATAAACAAAAAAGGCGCATTTTCATGTGCCTTTTGACTTTAACCAGATGATTTTTGTCATCTCCGTTGATGACTTCTGTGATCCTGCTGGGACTCGAACCCAGGACCCCAACATTAAAAGTGTTATGCTCTACCAGCTGAGCTACAGAATCGTGCTGTAAACCCTTCCGTTTAAAGTGGTGCAAATATAGGACTATTCAACTTGGCATGCAAGGCTTATTTTAATTTATTTTCAGGCGGTATTAAGATCTTCATAGCCAATGTGCTACAGGTGTAAAATGCCTATTTTACCGCCATTGCCGGCCAATAAAACAAGTTTTCCGTGCTTTGCCTTGCGGCATACGTTAAAACTGGTACCGTCGATTTTTGCCCATGCTTTGCCATCATCGGTAGTGATGTTGCTGCCTGGGGTGCCCGTGGAGAGGAAAGTATTACCAAAAATATATTCAACGCACGACTGAAAACCCAATGGCCCTGTTTTGATAGGTGCGTACATTAATGTCGCGTCCAGCCTTGGTAAAGCAACGGCAGCAACCGAATCAGTTTTTTTATCGTTGGCATAGTCACCACCAACAAACAAGAGCCGACCCCTTCCCATTGCGAAAGAAAATGCCCCCTGGCTGGATTTGTGATGCATTATCGGCAACGGATCATATTGCCACGAACCAATTGTGATATTAAAATAAATGAACCTTGCGTTAATGCCTCCTGACGATATGGCTACGGCTCCTTTTACTATTCTTAAACATGTTCCGCTTGCTGCAAAAGCGGCCTCGCCAGGCAAAGCATCCGGGGGATTTTTATAAGGACCCCAGGTCTCCCCGCCGTCCTTAGTTTCCATCAAAACAAATTTCCCTTTAATAGGATCGCCCAATACCACTCCATGTTTCGGACTATCAAAATCCACTGCATCAAAGAAGTAAGAGGTATCGGCATTGCGATATTTTTCATGCCAGCTTGCGCCGCCGTCAATTGTTTTCAGTATTAAGGCAGGCGTACCCGAACTCATGATCACAGCCTCTTTGTCCGAAAAAGCTTCAATATCCCTGAAATCGGCTTTTTCAAATCCTTTTACCTGTTGCCAATCCCAATTTTTGCCGCCGTTGCGGGTAATGGCTATATAGCCTTTGCTGCCGCTGATCCATGCAACGTTATCGTCAACAACCGATAAGCCGCGTATGCTGGTAGGCTTGCCTTGTTGTAGTATAGCGATGGTTTGTGCTTTTAAATAATATGCGGATAAAGAGATGCACAAAAAAAGAAACGCTTTTTTTAGGATTGAATACTTCATTTTAATCTTGTCCAAACCTCTGTACGCCCAAATAAGGATATACCTACATAGCCGCGTATTTTTAATGTATTACCTTCAATTGTCATTTTACAACTATACGTTTTGCCCGACTTCGGATCGTAAATAGTGCCGTCTTCATAAACATCATCGCCATCAAAAGTGAAATCTTTAAGTAGTTCAAGCCCAAGGTCGGGTCGCGACCGTAAGGCAACATCAGGATTATTCTTATCGGTTTTTGGCTTGCCGGTTTCGTCGTTCGGGACTTTTATCCAGTCGAGCTTACCATAATATTTATTTCCTTTTTTATAGATCAGGATATGGTCCTGGCCGCTGGGGTTAACCCAGGTTCCGAGTATTGCATCGGCTTTTTGAGCTGATACTGAAATGCAAAAGCTTATTGCCATGAGCAATGTGATACTTGTTTTTCTCAACATGATGGTTTCAATTGGTTTCCGAATTTACCTTTTATATCGATTTTTGCAAAGTACTTGTTATTTTAAATTTATTAAACGGCATTTTGAACGAAACGATTATATTTGCAGGCTTTTAGATTTGAGAAACAAGATAATTCGTTGTTTTTATCTCAAATTTAGCACATGCCCGGATGGCGAAATTGGTAAACGTTGCGGTCTCAGAAGCCGTTGAGAATTGTCTCTTGAGAGTTCGAGTCTCTCTTCGGGCACATCCTTTCTAAGTCGAAAGTCTTAAGCCGAAAGTAAAAAGTCATATATTAACGACTTGGAACTTTCGACTTAAGACTTCAAAAGCCCAGGTGGCGAAATTGGTAGACGCACCATCTTGAGGGGGTGGCATTCGTAAGGATGTGGCGGTTCGAATCCGCTCCTGGGCACGTAATCTCTTCTTAAATCTCCTGTATTTTAAGCTGCGGCTTTATACTCATTCTGGTAATACCATTCCAAAATTGAAACGCCATCTGCCCAGGTTAATTCGCCATTTGATGCTACTTGTGCAATAAAAATGGACAGGTTATGCAGGAAGGCACTTTTAACGTCGCCATCAAGGCCTTGCAAAACGTTTACCGCGCAGGCGGTAATTTGCTGTGGATCGGTTAGGCTGCCGCAGCTATCGGCCAGTTTAAGTTCGGTTAATACTGTTGGTAGTTTGGCCCGGAGCCAGTCTTTTATCTCGTCGGCAATATCTCCGGGTATAATTGCTGTCAGGACATCAGCTTCGGGCGAATCCACAAAAGCCTTAATATTCTCTGTTACTAAAACGCCAATATGTATGGCGGTTTTCATCTCGTCGGGGATTTCTTCGAAAAGAGTTTTAACATCGGCCCATATTTTGGCGATAAAGGTTTTTAAGCTCATAATTTTATGTTTTTTTTTGATTTAAATAATTGTTTTTTGATCCCAATAGCTATCGGGACGCCGATTTTAATTGTGTTTAAGGCTTGTTGGCGCTTAGTAAAACCGGCGATGTAGTTTTAGTTGGCTGGCTGTCCGCGGGCGATAGATTTTCGATGCCTGGGTGTTTAATTTCATCCACTTCTTTTTGCAGCAGCGAAACCTGGTCTTCAAGCACTTTTATGCGGATGTTATTTATTTTGGCTTCTGTTTGCTGCGATGCCCGTATCTCCTGTATATCGCTTTTGAGGCCGAAATAGGTTGTCATAACCGAGGCTACTATGCAATGGGCAGCGCCTCCGTTACCCTTAGTTTTTTTATTTCGTTACAAAATTCTTCGGCGTCATATTCATTATATTGTTTGCCTGTGACCCTGCAAAAAAAGTAATGGGCAAGCACCTGGCAGCAGGCTTTTAACGAAGGGCTGAAATTAGATTCCCAATCATCCTTGCCGTATTGATTTATATGCTCGTTTATTTCTTCAGCAATAATATCCCTGGCAGCCATAAATGCTCCAGCTGGTTCGACAGAAAGGTTGTTTGTGACATTCACTTCAATAGAGCCTTTACCTAATGAAAATGTTATTTTTTTGGGGATTGAATCACTATTATACAGATGTTTTATCTGGTGTGATAATGACAATACAGCGTCGCCAAATACCTGGAAGCGAGATATGTCACTTACATTTTTCAATTGATCAATTGAAATTCCTGATAGGATACTGATAGCGCCAATATCATTTAACATAGGGTTTTCCTGTATCTCTATCATTTGCCCAAGGGTAATTTCATTTAGTTGCGAAGGTATTTTTATCCTTAATTTACCTTTCGTTGTTTTAAGTGTTTCTTCTATCATGATTTCAATTTCGGAATTCGGATGTTCGTCCCGATAGCTATCGGGATCGGATTTATTTTTTATTGAGCTTTAAATTTTTTTGCTGAATTATTTAAGTAAATGCACTGTTGCAAAATCATACGGCTGGAGGTTGGTTTTGGGCAATAGGCTTTTTGCTTTGCTTAATTTGTTGATCTTTAACTTGTTTAACGCCACATAACGTAATGGGTCTATCAAGTGGTTGCATGAATCTACGGGCTCATTCAATGTTTTGCCGCCCTGATCCGTTTTCCATTTATAACGGCCTAATTCAGTGAGTAGGTTAATACTTCTCCGGGTGACATTAAGGTTAAAACGCTTTAATATATCGATTGAATTTTTAATACTATCGGCGCCTTTCTTTGCGCCGGTGATATACCACCCAAGCCGCTTTAACTCTTCGATAGATTTTGGCTCAGCACTGTCGGCGACAATTTCAGTGCTTTTGCTGATGTTTGCCGCCGTTAATTTGAGCGATATATCCGGGTTGGTCAAACCTTTTTCATAAAGCACCTCGTCTATCCAAAGTTCGCCGTTTTGCTTATACACTAATATGCAGCCGGTTTCGTCATTCGAGAATCCAAAGTCAAGTCCGGCAGCTATTGGCTTAGCGTCTTCTGGTATTTTTTCGCAGATATGCCAGTTGCTCAGCACCAGGCCTGTTATTTTGCCGGTGAGGCCGCGTGCATATACCCGCCAAAGTTCAACATCAACATCCCGCAGGTCTTCTATCTTATCCCTTGTTTGCTTGGATAAATAAGGGTTATGACGGTGGTCTGAAATGATCAGCTGTGCGCCAGACCGTCCTATCAGCTTATCGTGGGCCCAAAATGCACTATTCGGATTATAATCAATAAATATTTTCTTGCGTGTACGCAATGCAAGTTCTGAGTAAATACTCCAATCAATACCGTTTGCCTCGTTTATAAATAAATAGTCCCGCTTACCGGATTTCGCATCCTGAGAATTTTCATAACTTTTGAATTCAATTACGCTGCCATTGTGAAATTCAAATACCCGGTCAGTACTTTTATAACTTTTCACCATTGCCTGTAATGCTGGCGATGATGAATAAATGTTTAAGGCATCACGCAGTGCGCCCGCTTTAAGGTTGGGTATATCCTGCCCCACAACCGTAACTACCTGTTTTTCGGTTTCGCAAGCCATGCAAAATAACGCCTGTTCAATTGCATAAGTCTTGCCGGAACTCGTGCCTCCCTGGTTAATTACAATATGGGCGTCGCTCATATAATTTTCCTTCAATAAAATAGAACCTTCAAGGCCTGTGTAGTTAGCAGTCGAGCTTTCTGTATTGTGCATTTGATTTTTTTCAATAATCTATAGGTCGTCACACAAAAAAATACTTTTATAAATGACAAAACAAATGGTACATTTAACCTGATAAAGGTTGTAGCCATGAAATATAAGTACTTGCTGCTTAGTGTTGTTCTTTTAATTTGTTTAAACGCTTGTAAAAAAGATTCAAAGACCCCTGCTCCAACTGTGACTATTGCGGCAAAATGGTTTATTACCGAACAGAGCTCCGAATTATATTTTAATGGTGAAGAAATATCTTCGTTCGTCGATACGACCTTCACCTCGGTTGATTTTGTAGAATACTACAGTGACGGCACAGGCTATTTTTCAAGGAGTTCATCGACAGGACCCAGCCTGACGGAATTTACTTATACGCTTAAAGGATCAGCTTTAACGCAATATATCAGTAACGTAAACACTGGTACACCCGAAACTGTGACTGACCTCACGGTAAATAGTTTATCTATTCATGCAGTATCTCAAATTGCTGACCCTAATAATCCAAGTCAGAATGATACGGAGATAGACGATTACACTTATAAAAGATGATGTTGCTATAGAATCACTTCTTTCTCACTATTCACAGGTTTTGGCCCTGTTTCCATGATCTCAATTTTTAAAGTTGTAAAAACAGGGGCGTCGTCTGCTTTGCTTTCGGTCTTATCGTTCCATCCCATGTTTTTAAGTGCAAATATTGCTCCTGTGGGCGATTGGTAGTGCAATTTTTTTTCATATGCTGCCTCAATACGTAAACGACCACGTTTCAGAATGTGCGCAAACTCACCGTTATCTTCATAATCCTCAAATTCCGGCAGGCTATTAAAACCGAGGAATAAAGCCAGTCCTGTAAAGGTTGCAGGTTCTGGTTCCCGGTCCCATATTTTTTGTTGAGGTCCAGGTTCGTCTTTTGGGTTTTTTGTGGGCTTTTCTTCCAGGTGAAATTCCCCCTCGGCATAATCAAAGTAAGCGTTTATTCGTTTTGAAAGATATTCGGCATTGGAAAAAGAAGGTACGGGCATCTGGGTTATGAATGAAATGCTAATTGGCATAGTACAAATGTAAAGTTACAAAATGTTATTTGAAAATGCAAATAATTTTAGTAAAAGTATTTGTCAGTTAATTTGCATTATGCTGCGGAAAAACTGTAAACGGTCATAAATTTTTAAGAGTATAATTCAATTTGACCAGTGAAATGCCCATGATTTTATAAAAGAGGTTAAAAAATGTTAAAATGTTAATTAAAATACATATAAAGACAACCAATGCCCACTTATATTCGTTAATAGTTTATAGATTTAGGTAATAATTTAAAATATGCGCAACAGAAGGTTTACCAGCCTGCTAATTTTCTTTGCAATATCTTTACTGGCAGCTATAACATCGTGCCAGAAGGATCCTGCTGTGAAGGAACCTGATGCGTCAAAAACAAACATTACAGCCGATAGCTCAACATTTTCCTCATCGGGTAATTTCCTGGCAGCATCCGGAACGTTAAAAATTAAATATAACGACTCGACTTATACCTTTGATGCTGCGAAAGACTCTATCGCCTTTATAAATGTTCATATTGATGATAATACCAGCTATTTTGGGATTACCGCCATTAATAAAGAACATAACATTAGTTTCGGCATCAGCTCATCGGGTTTTGCTTACAGTAATATTAGTAAAAGCATAGCCGGTAGCCAGTTTTTGTTAAGTGCTGATGATAAAAAGCCCGTTTTACAACTTTCCTTAAGTCGCTATTCAGGACAAAAGGATTTTGGAAACCTTAATATTATACAATACAACCAGGGCAACGAACTTGCAAAAGGCACTTTCTATACGTTTTTAGCTAAAGACGATAAAGCCAATTCTCCGTATTACAAAGTTGAAGGTACTTTTGATCTGCAATTGAAATAGCAAGATCAAAATATTGGTAAAAATAAATCCCTCAGCCCCTTTTCATAGCAGGTTCCGCTTTTTAAATGCCGATGGATTTTCTCCTGTTATTTTTTTAAATATTTTGTTAAAGTAAGATAGTTGCTCAAAACCAGTTGCATAGCAAGTTTCGGTAACAGACTTGTCCTGTAACAGGAGGTTTTTGGCCTCGTTAACGCGGTATTGATTGATAAAATCGGTAAATGTTTGCTTGGTTTGCTTTTTAAAATAGCGGCAAAAAGCGGCTGTTGAAAGGTTTACCTCTTGTGCCAGGTGATTAACATCCGGCCTGGAATTATAATGTTCCCCAATATACTTATAAATAAAGCTCATCCTTTTCTGCTGCCTTTCAAAAGCTTTATTAGCAGCGGGTGCATTATTTAATACCTCTACTTCATCAGAAGTCGCTAAAAGCTGGAACACCTGTAGCAGGCTCAGCAACTGATCGAACCGGTTTAAGTTTTGTAGGTTTTTAAGCGCAGTTGCCGCTTTAATTTTTGTATTACCATAAAATGATAATCCGTAGCAGGCCTTTTTAAAAAGCTGTTTGATCGCTGCGATTTCGGGATTGTTAAAAAATGGTTCGCCTAAAAAGTTTTCCTTCATTTGTATTACTACCTGTTCGCAATCAGTATGTACACCATAATCGAAATTTAAGTGAGGGATGTTCGGGCCAATAAATACCAGGTCGCTGCCATTATATTTTGAAATGTGATTGCCAACGTGGCGCGGCCCACCGGCGGCTTCAACATATACTATTTCGTATTCGGGGTGCAAGTGCCATAAAAAGGTAGCGCTTAAGTGAGGGCTCAATATTTTAAACGAGCTGCCTATGTCGGGTTTAACCTCTTCTAACTGTAGCTTCCCCATGCTTTTTACTGTATTAACCTTAATTATTCCAAAAGGTAACTAAAATATCAATACAGTGCAAATACTGGTCATTAAATGGGTAGTTTTCGACATAGTTGATATATAGATTTGATGTAACCATTTAAAAACAAATATGATGAAGACAGAACTTATTGCAACTATGGCCACTATGGCACCAAATCGGGTACATAAAGAAATACCAGGTAATCCTTCAGTCGCAAAAACCAGTACGGTTAAACTAAACGACCGCAGCAGTGGCAAACCGCTAAGGGTTTTAAGCGACGAGGACTGGAAGTTTTGGACAGAGAATGGATATATAGTTGTTAAGAACGCGGTACCCAAACCGCAGGTTGAACGTTTAGCCAATTTCCTATGGGAATTTGAAGAAAAAGATCCGAACAATCACGAAACATGGTATGCACCGCCGCGGGCCGAAATACAAATGAAAGAACTAACCAACACCGGCATGGTTGAAATTTATAACCACCAGTACCTTTGGGATAACCGGCAAATGCAGCGGGTTTATAATGCTTATGCTGACGTATGGGGCACCGAAAAGCTTTGGGTAACCATTGACCGCGCCATCCTGAATTTGCCGATTCGACCCGGCCATGAATATAAAGGGTTTATCCATTGGGATTATGACCCCGAAACAAAACCTCAAAATACACAAGGTGTTTTGGCCCTGGCAGATCAGACCGATGAGCGCGTGGGTGGTTTTCAATGTGTGCCTGAACTATACAGAACATACAATACCTGGAAACTTACTCAACCCGCGGACCGGGACCATTATAAACCTGACGTAAGCGGCTTTGATCTTGTAAAAGTAAAAATGGAGGCCGGCGACCTGCTGATATTTAACAGCCTGCTACCGCATGGCATACGGCCAAATACCAGCGGCGATAAAGTACGCATAGCGCAGTACATTGCTATGATGCCAGCACAAGAAGATAATGAAGAACTACGTCAATGGCGCATCAGCTCGTGGCGGGAAAGAAAAGCACCTGAGGGCTATGCATTTCCAGGTGACCCGCGCAAGTGGGAGCAGACCAGGTATAAAGCCGCTGAGCTAAGTGAACTGGGTGAAAAACTGCTGGGGCTAAAAAAATGGTAAGCCCCCACTAAATCTCCCGTGACAGGCTAATGTGTTGACACATCTTACGGATTTTTAACCCCATTAGAGTCAAATATTGGTAGAAATAGATTTTAAAGGATTTTATGTGCCGTAGGTACATTAGATAGTCGGCTTTAATTGCCGTCTTACACCTTTATTGTTACTTATTAACTCTTTAATATTTCACCTACCAGGCGAAAAATCTTTGTTTTATTGTTTTTACCAATATTTCACTGCTAACGAAGGGGAATGTCAAATATTATTTTGTGGTGAAAGTTGGGTCCGCACAGTAGCGATCTCAAGCAGGGAACCTTTTATGCATATTAATGAGAGGTTATAAAATCTATTATCACATTTGATTTAATTTTACTAAACTTATAAAATCAAAAAGCGAAATGAAGGTTGATTTTAATACAGATGCAGATCATATAGATGTACCAATAAATAAATATGGCCTCACTGGATATTTCTTTGTGTTATTTGGTGTTTTCCTGATGGGCCTCTGGTTTGTAGCAAGTCCTTCCACGTTTGTAACCAAAGGTGTTCATACATCGAAAAGCCTCAATTCTCTCAAGGAAGCGGTTGGATTTGGACTTTTTTGTATAATTATTTGCGGCCCTTTTGCTGCAAATACGTTTTACCGGATTTTTGTGATGAAAGCTGGTTTAACCATTAATATGGATGGTATTATGAATAATTCATATGTAGCGTCGTGTGGGTTTATAAACTGGAATAATATAACAAAGATCGATAAAGAAGAAGGGGATTATCCAATGTCCATTGTCGTTCATGTTAATAGCCCCGAGGAATTTATACAAAGTCAATCGAATATATTTAAACGTAGGTCAGCTTCAGATAGCTATAACAAATATGGCAGCCCAGCAGTAATAAATACAAATTTTTTAAAATGTGATTATGATGAGTTATATTGGTTTTTAACAGATACATTAAAAACTTATAAGGAGGACGCTAAATAGAACAGCCTTCCCGAGTTTTTGAAACTTCGGAAGGCAATTTCCCGGTTGTATTGTGATGGCATTATGGCTAACACACCCTGCTAATACACAATCCTATGCGCCTCTTCTCGAGTGACCCCGAAGGGGATATTTTTAAAACCTCATTAAAATACGGGCTATATTTTAATAACTAAAGCACAGCCATGCTTGCGAGCTGGATTTGGGCGTTGGTCTTGTAATCCCAACGTAATAAAACCCTTCACCTTTTACCTTTCACCTTTCACCTCAAAAAATGCGCCTTTTTTTGACTATCTTTGCATAAATTTAAAAATATTGATGAAAGTATTTATTGCAGGCCTGCCATTAGAAGTGGATGAGGCTGAATTAACTGCTGTCTTTGGTGATTTTGGGCCTGTAAAATCGCTCAGGATAATTAAAGACCGCGAAACAAAAGAGAGTAAGGGTTTTGGTTTTGTTGAAATGGTGAATGAAACAGAAGCAAAAGAGGCGATTAGGTGCATGAATGGCGCGAGCTATTATGGCCGCAGGATCACTGTTAACGTTGCCGAGGACAAAGGTCCGGGTTTTAACGCAGGTGGTGGTAAAGGTGGTTTCAGACGTAATTAATTACCAATAATATTATTCTTTTTTAGTTGAAAAGCTCTCCGGAATACCGGGGAGCTTTTTTTGTGTCGTGATTTTCATAGGGAAATTTTTGCACCTAAATAGTATCCTTAATTTCCAGGTGGTCATAAATTTTTTGCTGCAAATCATTCTCCTTATTTGAATTTTTAAGAATGATGAGCATAAAAGTTAGTAAGATCCCTAAAAGCAATAGGATTACCCAAGGCCTTGGATGGTTCATTGTATTCATATTTCGATTATTTGTTGACGGTTAATTTGATTGTTTGATAAGGAGTCGGAAAGAGTTATATTTAATTATGTAAATTATGCTAATTGGCATAATTTAGTAAAAAAATTCCACTTATAGCCCCTACCAGTCCTCGGTTCCTCTTGCTTCTGTTTCCACGAGTTGTGTAAGCACTTGCTTCAGCACCATTTCGCGGGCCCACTGTTGTTCGGTAAGGGTAGCATCGTCAAGGTACCAGGTAATAGGCTCATTAACTTCGATACGGGTTTTATACACAAAGTTTTTGGTCGGGTGCATTTTGCTGCCTTCGTAGCTGTTCAGGTTTTCGGCCTTTATTAGTTTGGCAAATTGTTTTGCGCTTATATCAAGCTGTAAACATTCGTCAAGCGAGTTTTTAAAATCATGCTTGTCTTCGAGCCATAGAGTTAATGTTTCATCGTTGAAATCATGGTCGGCTACGGTAATGCGGCTATAGTCGTAATCAACTGAGATTACGAGCCACCATAGTTTGTCTTTTAATTTTTGGTTGATCTTTATCATTGGTTTGGTTTTTTTGTTCATGCATCATGGTTGATAGTTCTGAATGCAAGGTCCGGCTATGAGCCATGGACTATGAACTATCGGAATTTCGGCAACCAGCCGGGGATGTATTTCTGTATTGCAGCAATTTCGCTACTATATTTATTGCAGGCTGTTTGATAAGCCTGGTAACGGAGCATCAATTCATTGTCGTATTGATGCTGATTGCTGCCGGCAGGCAAAGGCTGACTATTGTTAATTGTATTAATGGCTGAATATGCGAGGTGCATCGGTTTAGTTGTTTAAGTCCGAAAGTCGGAAAAATCCGAAAGTGCGGGAGTTTTGGATATTGTTGCAGAATAGGTGTTTGTTTTGCTTGCCCGGGCGGGCAACGCTAATGATCTTTATGGAGGTGCAAAATCCATAAATAAATTTTCTTGATATTCTTTACTTAGCATATTTGTTTTTGTCAAAATTTGTAGTACATTAGGCAATTATTACAGAACAAATATAAAGAAATATCTTTAATAAAATCAAGAAAAAAGCAAAATAATTTTTAAGCTTATGGATACTGAAGTGAAACCCAATAAGATAAAGACTATACGACCTGAAACGCTGGAGTTTATTATACTATATAACCAGCTTAAAGGCAAGGCATTTAACAGTAATGCCCAGCTTGCTGAGGCGCTTGGCTTTAACAATGCAAGCTCAATTACAGAAATTATCAAGAGCCGGCAAAATATTGATCCAGAAAAGTTAAAGATATTTAAGGATAAGTACGGTGATTTCTTAATCGGTAAAAAAAATACAGTAAATTCTGAAAATACCATGATTGCCAGGTCATCTGAAGGTATCCCGATGTACGAAATAATAGCTACTGCAACTGGTGTTGAAGTTTATAATGATATTAATGATAAAGAGCCTGTTGGGCATATGAATTTCCCCGGGATAGAGGATTGCGATTTTGCTTTGCCGGTTTGGGGGCATTCTATGTACCCTTATCTGGAAAACGGCTGCTGGGTAGCACTAAAGATAATACATGATAAAAAAATATTGCCGGGCGAGGTGTACTATATTGAATGGGGCGATTATCGTATGTATAAACGCCTGCTGGCCGGCGATAGTGAAGATGAAGTTATTGCACATTCGGATAATGTAACAGAGATGATTGGCAACCGCTTGAAGTATTCGCCTTTTGTGGTAAAAATAGCTGACATTAAAAAGCTATGTTTGGTTAAGGATATTCATAAGAAACATAACCATTAGGGGATTTTGGATTTCGGAAATTCGATTTCGGATTGGTGAATTGTCGAGGTGGAATTTGGAATTTCAATTTGTTATATGAAGGGATGAAAGTTGAATCCCGGAATTTATTAACCAAGATCATGGCCAAATAAAAAAATCACTAATTCAATAACTCACTAATTATACCCATGCCACAGCCTGCAATATACCCTTACAGCCTTAAGTTTAGCGTCGGTGCTATTGTATTAATGATTGTATTAATGCTGCTGTTGCTTTTCAATGTCATGTCGGCTAATAACACACTGGCCTGGAGTGTTTTTGGTGTGTTTTTATTTTTTTTCCTGTTTATGGTAACGCTGCTTGTTACACAGCGACTGGTGCCTGCTTTAAAGGGTAATACCGCGCTTCAACTGGATGATGAGGGGATCAGTGATTATATCCGGGATGTAAGCATCAATTGGGAAGATATAAAAGAAATTAGCCTTGTTCGCGGAAGAAGCGCTTCGACAATAGTAATATACCTGAAATTTGAATCGGATCATGGCAGCATGATAACTATTCATTTGAGATGGGTTAAAGGAAATGATAGTGAGATACACGATAATATCCTGGCTTATTTTGAGCATGCTACACGTGACGGAGTTGCTGATTGAGTTATCTGTTTTTTAGTTTTTCTTAAAAAACTGCTTAATTAGATATCCCAAAAAATGATAAATTTCGTTACGAGATATAATATTTCGTTACATTATTGGTTAGGATATACAAGGAAACCTTTTAAGGGTTTATCACGTTCAACCGTGCTGTATTAAAATAGTTATGATGCTAAACCTGTTTATCCGTTTTATTTTAAATCAACTAAGCGCCGGCGGCTTTTCACAAAACCTTGGATTTTATACAATAGCTATTTTGCTGTTATGGATAATAATTGTTCAGTTTAAGCAGAAATCGGGTAAATATAAGATTAACTAAAGCTGTATCTTCGTAATAAGCTCATTGCATTGTCCCTGGAAACAACTGTTTGAAAATAATAAGATTTCAGGAAAAATCATTTAATCAAATAGCTTATTATGCCTGCAACCACTATTGACGACATTCTTGTACAATTAGAAAGCATAATTGCCGAGGGTATTAAAACCAATAGCAGGATAGGCTATTTTGCTGCCTTATATTATAAGGTAACAGCAAATGTAAAAGAAGGTATTGCCAAAGGCCAGTTTCAAAATGGCCCACTTATGGAGCAATTTGATGTGATTTTTGCCAGCCGGTACCTTGATGCGCTAAATGCCTGGAAAAATAAACAGCCGCTTTCAGCATCGTGGCAGGTGGCTTTTGAAGCTCTCAATAACTCCTCGTTGCTGGTATTACAACATTTACTGCTTGGCATGAACGCCCACATCAACCTTGATCTTGGCATTGCTGCCGTTACGGTATCTGGTGGTCAGCTTGACAATGTTCAAAAAGATTTCGATGCTATAAATACTATTATCTCCTCCTTAACCTACCAGGTGCTGAATGATATTGACCGTGTTTCACCATTATTATCATTATTGGGCTTACATTCGGACAACCAAACATCCATATTGATACAATTCAGTATAGATAATGCAAGAGACGGCGCCTGGTGCTTTGCTGAAGAACTGGCAACAAAACAGGGCGCCGATTACAATACATGTATTACCCAACGGGATGAAACTATTAAACAACTCGGGCAGCAACTTATACAAAATAAGGGGATGATACGGTTTACCATTTGGTTGATCCATTTGTTTGAGTGGAAGAGTCCATCGCGCATTATTAAAATATTGCATGAGGCCGTTAAGAAGAAGATTGTGGTAGGAGGGTAGTTTGCAGATGTCTTAAAAAATTGACATTATGCAATCATTAACTCTTTAATCAACATCCAAACACTTTTGAATGCGGACATTTATTTAGCTTTAGAAAATATAAATCATTACCAATGAAAAAGACATCCTATTTTCTGTTGCCTTTAATTTTATTACTAAACACAAGTTTTGATATTAAAACAAATAAGGATGTGATAAACTATTTGAATACAAGCAATATTTTAAGTTACAATAAAACAGATTATAAATTAGTATGGAGTTCGCACCCTGTAAGCAACTATTATAAACAGGAATATATTCCGAAACGTGAATCGGTTGATCATTATGGCAGCATGTTATTAGTTGATTTCCTGGTAATTGATACGCCTGCGTTCGACATGGTTAAGGTAAAAATTAACGAACTAATAGCAAGGAAAAAAAATGATATGGTTACTAACTATGAACTGCAAAAAAATCAGGATAGTGGCGAATTTCTTTTGGATTTTATTTTGAGTGACGGCAATAGCGAAGCGGTAAGCGCTACAAAAATTACACCGATAAGGCCGGCCACAAAGGAGGACTTCTGTTCGGCATAAGTAAAAGGGCTTATGACGATGATGCCTTACGTTTTTTGCAATCCCTTAGTTATATTAGGAAAGATATGTTAAAAACGCTTGCTGCGTATGATATTCCAGAAGTAAATGTTAATTGAAATATTTTCTGTCATCAAATAATTAAAATATTTTCGAAAAAAAATATATTTCATGCTCATCCGCCTCGCTACATTAAATGATATCCCTCCAATAATGCAACTGATTGTCGAAGTTGTGCCCGCCATGAATGCCCTCGGAAATTTTCAGTGGGACAGCACCTATCCAAACGCAAAGGTATTTGAAAAAGATATTGCCTTAAATCAACTTTGGGTTGCTGATATTGATGGCGCCATCGCTGGCGTAGCGGCCATAACCACCGACCAGGAACCTGAATATGCCGATGTTGGCTGGGATATTAATGAAACTGCGATAGTAACGCACCGGCTGGCCGTAAGCGAAAATTACAGGGGCAGGGGCATAGCCGCAGCGCTGTTAATGCAGGCCGAGCAGGAAGCGATAAGACGGGGTATACATTTTTTACGAATTGATACCAATACAACTAACCAGGCTACTCAAAAGCTTTTCCCTAAATTAGGTTATCAATTTGCAGGCGAAATTGGCCTTGGTTTCAGGCCTAACCTGCGATTTTATTGCTATGAGAAGACCCTAGACCATAAGTTATAGTTTGTCCATTAATTAGATAAATTCCCCGAAAACTCTTATAGCCAGCGGCCATCTATCATTGTTCAAAAATAAATATTAAAATATCGCAACCCCTTATCAGTTAGTACCGTAAAAATACACCAGAGTCAAATTGATTGATTTTATTGATATTTTACAGTTATGGAATTTTTATTTTTTTTTTCATTGGCAGGGGTGGCTATAGTAGTTTTAATATTATTGTTTGATAAAAAACAAACCATAAAGGTTAATACGGTTTTAAAAGAAACAAGGAGCGTACCGCCATTATTTATGCTAAAATCAACTGAGCAAAAAATTAGCGCGCTAAAAACGGCATTGCGCTTTGATGATATGCCACAGAATATGGCTGCTGCCGCATCAATGGCTAATATTTATAATAATCAATCAGAAAACAACAGGCAATCAAAAGTTCAGGAACTTAAGTTGCTGTCTGCAAAATATAATAACGGGCAAATATCGCTTGAAGCTTACAACGTGAAACTCGACCAATTGCTTGAACAAGTGCAAAGCCAGGGCGGATCATTTGAGCTTGCTTGTTAGTCTATTGGGTGATTAGATGAGTGGTTGATTAAGTTAAAACATTTTATCAACCACTAAGCTAAAATATATTCAACTTAACCTGGCAATCATAAAATGCTTTTCCTTCCGAATTCGATCCGGATGTTCTATCTGTGATTTATAAATGAAAATAATTTCCACGTAAAATAAAATAATTCCGAAATCTAAATTCCGTATTCCGAAATCATTATTATTGCAGCCAAATGTCTGACGAAGCAATAGTAAAAAGATTAAAGGTGATTGTGAAAGAACATGGCGGCCAGCTTGCATTGGCAGGTGCAATAGGAGTGGATCAGGGTTTTATCAGCAAGGTGATCAATAAAAAACAAGACGTAAGTTACTATCTCATACGTAAACTTTGTTTCCAGTTAAAATATTCGCCAGAGTGGCTCATACTCGGTACCGGCGAAAAAAAAATCAACAAGCCCGAATCAGCCAAGCTTATTACCGAAATACAAATGATGCGCACAGAACTTGATATACTACATGCCCGTATGCGCGCATATGAAATAGAAATTAAAGAATTGCGCGAACGGGGATTTGGTGGTGAGCAAAAAGCTGGATGAGTTAATTTTAGATTTACGATTTTATAAATTATTGCAAAATAGTTGAACTGTACTGCCGAATAACTAAATCGTAAATCTAAAATCGTAATTCGTAAATCCCCTCACCCGTTTATCAAAATAACATTCAGTATATCTGTAACCTTTTTGCATTTGTTTACAGATGTTTCCAGTGCGAATAATATCTCACGATATTTGAGCAATCTTATCGGGTTTTTTTCCACTTCAAAAAGTTGGGCTACAGCCTGGAAATAAACATTGCACGACTGCCGCTCATATGCCTTAACCGTAGAACATACCATAGGCAGTTCTCCAGCTTTTTTAGATGACCTTAATAAAACAACAGCCTTTTCAATTTCAAGACTTGCCTTTAATATAATGGCCGCTATTTCTTTTATGGCCGGATCATATTCATCGATATTATAAAGGTGCATCCTGCCGCTTGCCTCTTTTATGGTATCTGCAACATCATCAATAGCCGAAGCTAACGCATGAATATCATTTCGACTTAGTGGGGAAAACAAAACTTTATGCAGCGCCAGGTAAATTTTATGTGTTATGTCATCGCCTATATTTTCTTTTTTGCCAATTTGCTTAGTTATTGTTTCACGTTCACAGGCATCGGTAGCATTCACCATAAGGTGCAGCATGTATGCCATTTCGACTATGTTTTTTGCTGCATTATCAAAATGATTAAAAAATAAAGCTTTGTTGGAAAGGAAATCATTGAATAACGTCTTCATGCACTGTTCTTCTTTTGGGAGAACCCAAAAGTAATCGCACTATATTAATCCAATATTAAACAAAAATTAGCTCATGTTAATTTAGTGTTACCAATTTGGGTTGATTTAACCTTTACTTTAAATGGTTGATTTGCAATGTTATATATTGCATTTATTGAAAATAAAACGCCTTTTTAAAATATATTTTACTTATTGTATATCAATTTAACATTTACATAATATAACCAAACCTTAATTATTCCTTAACATTCAGATAACGGGGGGTATGCACCTTTGGGGCAAAATTTATTTAATCCCAATTGATTATGAAAAAAATGTTTACAAAACTTTTTAGTGCAGCCTTACTGACAGGTTTAACAGTAATAGGTTTTGCCGCGAAAGCTCAATCAACCTCTTTAGCAGGCGATACGCAAACTGCGACAACAGTAAATACAGCAACTGTTGTTACTAAAACTGACGCAAAAGCTGAAGAAAAAGCTAAAGCCAAAGAAAAAGCTGAAGCCAGGGCTGATGAGAAAATGGCAGCAAAAGTTGCTGCTGACCCTGATACTGCCTGGAAACCACAAAGAAGGGTATGGGGCTATACATTCGGGGATTTTTACTATGCAGCCCATTCAGATGCTGACATTGTTGGCGCTACAGGCGTGGCCGCTGCAACCCCAAGCAACAGGGGTGCTGAAACAAATTACAGTGGGGTCCCTACCTACAGAAACGCGTTTCAGTTCCGTCGTATTTACTTAGGTTATGATTACGAGATAACCAAGAAATTTAAAGCGGAACTTTTGCTTGCATCTGAGCCAACTGCAAATGTTGGAACAGTTGGTACATCAACTGTACAAAACAGCGATAACCTTGCTGATAACAAGATGGCTTTTTATATCAAAAACATTAACATAAGGGCAAGGGATATTTGGGCAGGAACAGACTTTGTTATTGGTGAATTAAGCACCCCGAGCTTTGCATTGAACGAGCCAGGTACCAACGCGCCAACCAGCCTTTCGGAAACAACCTGGGGATACCGTTCAATAGAAAGGACCATCACCGATTTTCACAAAAATAACTCATTCGATGTTGGCGCTGCATTGCAGGGAACATTCGACCCTTCAACCAAAAACTTTGGGTATGTATTAATGGTTGGTAACAACAGCCAGGCCAGCCTATTATCGGCGGCCAATGCTAATACAGGTTTTTACAAAATATTTTATGGTGATATCTGGGGAAAATTCTTCAACCAGAAATTGTATTTGGATATTTATGCTGACTATGCAAAAACAGCCCCTGCAACAGCGGTTATTCCTGGTCAGGACCATAACATGTTTAAAGTATTTGCAGCCTACAACTCTAAACCAATTACTATAGGTGTTGAAGCTTACACTCAACAGATGGAAAGTGGCGTTACAAATTCTACAACCAAATTGCCTGAAAATGCAACTGTTACCGGTCTTTCATTTTGGGTAAAGGGTGCAATTGCTAATAATTGGAATTACTTTGCCCGTTTTGATAGTTATAATCCTGATACTGATTATAACCCAGCAGACACTTATGCAGTTAATACTAACTATGGTTCGTATAACCCTACTGTTAAAGAACAGTTTTATACTGCCGGTATAGATTATAACCCAACTAAAAACGTACATTTTATGCCAAACTTTTGGTTAGTTGATTATAAAGATCAAAGATCATCAACAACAGGTGGTTATGTTAATCCTGATCATACCTTAGTTTACAGGTTAACTTTCTTCTTCACATTTGGTAAATAATAAGTAGGCCTATCCAAAAATAACGCCCCGGGGATTTTTTGGATAGGCCTTTTATAAAACGATAAACAATAAAAACAACCATGAAAGTAATTAAAAGTTTACAGTTAGCAATTGTTGCAATAGCTGCAAGTTGCATAACATTATCAGCTTCGGCTCAGGACAATACTTTGTTAGGCGCCGGTAGTACATTCGTGAATCCCCTGTTTTCGAAGATATTTGCCGATTATGCAAAAGAACATGATGTAAAGGTTAACTATCAGTCCATCGGCTCAGGTGGCGGCATTTTGCAGTTGACCAATAAAACCGTTGATTTTGGCGGTTCGGATGCCCCGTTAAATGCTGAGCAGGCCAAAAAAATCGGAGTTCCGGTTTTACATGTCCCTATGGCTTCAGGTGCAGTTGTAATAACTTATAACATTCCCGGCGTTACCGCAGCTTTAAACTTAACCGGCAAAGATATTGCCGATATTTATCTTGGCAAGATCACTAATTGGAATAGCCCGGAAATTGCCGCCACTAACAAGGGCGTTAAATTACCTGATCTTGGAATAGTGGTTGTTCACCGTTCGGACGGCAGCGGAACCTCTTTCATCTTTACCGACTTTTTAACAAAGGTAAACCCTGAGTGGGCTTCAAAAGTAGGCAAAGCTACTGCTGTTAACTGGCCAGCCGGCTTAGGCGGTAAGGGTAACGACGGCGTTTCGGGCCTGGTTAAACAAACTCCGGGGGCTATTGGTTATGTTGAGTTGATATATGCTTTGCAAAATAAAATGGGTTTTGCTAACGTTCAGAATAAATCAGGCAAGTTCATTACAGCTTCATTGGCTTCCACAACAGCTGCAAGCAATGTTGAATTGCCGCCAAATGCTGAAGTTTCTTTGACTAATACAGATGCACCCAAAGGCTACCCTATCAGCAGCTTTACCTGGGCACTGATTTACAAAGAGCAAAAATATAGCGACCGTTCAGAAGCAAGGGCAAAAATGTTGTTAACTTTACTTTGGTATAATATCCATGGCGGTCAGAAAAATTGCGAACCATTAAATTATGCGCCGCTTTCAAAATCGGCTGTAAAAGTTGCCGAAAACATTTTAAAATCGGCCACCTATGGAGGCAAAGCAATATTATAAGCTAAAAGCCTAAAGCGAGAAATTAATATTATTATAGAGACTGAAGCGGAAAACTAAAGGCTGGATAGCATAATAAATTGCTTTTCAAGCTTTTAGCTTTCTGCTTTCAGCTTTTAGCTCTACTACATTCAAACCCATGAGCGTGAAGAATAAAAGATTAGACCTCTCATACAGCCAGATGAAATGGGAAACCATTTTCAAACGCATCTTAATTGTTATGAGCGTAATTATGGTGTTGCTGGTTGTGGGCACCTTGATAACGCTTGTTGTTAAATCAATGCCCACTATTAAATCGCTGGGGATAGGCTATTTGTGGGGCAAGGTATGGGACCCGGTAAATAATGTATACGGCGCACGTCCTTTTTTGATGGGTACATTGCTTACTTCCTTTACTGCACTTATTATATCAATACCGTTTTCATACGCTGTTGCTATTTACCTGGGCGAGTATAATACAAAAGGCTGGCTATCTGATCTGTTAAAAAATACAGTAGAGTTAATTGCTGCTGTTCCCTCTATTATTTATGGTTTTTGGGCACTGTTTGTTTTGGTGCCGGTTGTGCGTACATTTGAAACAAAAATTGGCGTGGCCCCATACGGTGTAGGCGCATTTTCAGCCTCCCTTGTATTGGCTGTGATGATCATCCCTTATGCCGCTTCACTCGGTACATCGTTAATCCGTATGGTGCCGTCACCTTTAAAAGAAGGCGCCTACGCTTTGGGGGCAACCCGTTTTGAAGTTATACGCAGTGTGATTTTGCCATTTACCCGTTCTGGTTTATTTGCCGGCGTTCTGTTATCACTTGGCCGTGCATTAGGCGAAACTATGGCGGTTACCATACTTATAG
>Ga0207013_1023_pt1 | contig 40033 bp, 36 predicted proteins | sample Alteio_BWMinCont_55_FD_153501 | JGI IMG/M metagenome (GOLD analysis project Ga0207013, IMG submission 153501) | Enriched cells from forest soil in Barre Woods Harvard Forest LTER site, Petersham, Massachusetts, United States -... | ecosystem: Environmental > Terrestrial > Soil > Temperate forest >...
AGGGTCTACTGGCGGACCATCTGGACAGAAACCCTTTTTCAATTGGCTGCAGTTCAACTGAAAAAATCTCAGAGCTCGTTGCAAATTGACCCAAAAAGGCGCAGGGGACTCAATTTTGCAATTAGTCGATCTACACGCTTTGAACTTCGGGATCTAGATTTATATTATGATGACGCTGCTAATTTCTCTTATCGCTAGTCTAAGTCTCTTTAGCCCACCCTCGTGGGCTAATTTAAATGGTCATTTCTTGCCTAATCCCGGGCGCGTTTGCCTTAATTCTCTTAGCAGAATCACTCCAGATTTCTCTCAAGCCACTAGAATACATTCTAACTCAGCCCTCGCCGATATTTTTTCTAGATGCACAATAGAATCTTTGGACGACAACGGAAATGCTGGCTTCCTTCTTCGGGCGCCTGGGTCAAGGCAGAAAAAGAACGTTAGGACTATTTTAGTTCCGCCAAACCAATGGAGTCCTCCGTTTTCGGTCCGAACGAGGTGGATATTTGAGCGCAACGAGTATGATTTTCTCGACACAGGTTTTAAGAGGTTTGAGTCCTATTCAATGTATTTACATCGTTTCATCAGAAATCAGCTCATTTTATTCCCTGGCGAAGACCTAGAGATTCGTTACGATCCTATACGCGTTGAGGCTGAAAGAATCTCGGATATTGATCGCTGGAATATTCACCGGGCGGTTTTAGAAAAATATAAGGAGAGAAAAGGCTATCTGACGGGCAAGGATTTTTGGATTCTTACGGCTCTCAACAGACTTTCTTCCAATAATGACGTTTTTGGTCTGTATAAGCACGATCCAAAAATCACTTCCAGTTCTTCAACAATGAACCCAAATGATTTACTCACAGCCATCCAGATCACCTATTTCGGTGACCGTGATTATTTTAATCCAAATATTCGGGAGTTTCGAAGGGCTCTAGACCTCCAAATTGACGAGAGCGAAGATCGATTTCCCTTTGCCTACCGCCTTGGAAAAACTCAAGAGACTAAAGATTTTCTTAGACGGTTTTATTCTCGATTTCCGCCTCCTGAAACTTGTGAAGTGGTCCGTTATGCTAGATTTGCAAATGTTCCAAGCGCCATAAGCGATCGAATCATTTATAATGTTTTCAAAAGAATTATCGATACAGGAATGAAGCACGTCGTTATAGGGGTTGATGATTTTACCGGACCATTTTTTAGTGCCAAATATAAATTCAAACTGTATGAGCGACTCCCGATGCCAGAAAAAAGTGGGCTGGAAAGAAGAACCAACGAGTTCTTGTATTACTTAGATGTTGAAACTCCTCGTTTTCAAAAAGTCTTTGCAAAGCTTGAAAATGCAGCGAGAGCCGTGTGGGTCCCTGGAGAAGGGGATTATGATTACTAAGAAACATAATTTTTTTAACAATCTTGAAGAAGCCAACTTTGAAATTGAAACCATACGCCGGATCGCAAACGCTTTAGTCAAGACTGCTGATCATCAGGAGACCTGTGATCTTATTGTTAAAGAATGTAAAGAAGCTCTTAAAGCAGATGCGATTTGCCTTTTTTTATTAGCTCCAAACTCGGATGAAGAATATGACATGGTTGCGGAAATCGGATGCACAACTGAATTCAAGAGACAGTGGCAAAGGATTCACAGAAGTAGACTCCCACTGGCAAACCTTATTAATCCCTACGAGGCTATTTTTATTGGATCCCCTGCTGAACTGAAGCGAGAAGTCACAAATGTAGAAAAACTCGTGGACCAATCGGGGCGTAAGGTCATAGGTTATGCCCCAATGGCGGTGGGTGGGAACTCCATTGGAGTTATAGGGTTTTCTTATAACTCCGTTAAAAATCTTAGACCCGATGAACATTTTATAACTGTTCTTGTCAGCATGTGCACTCAAGGACTAGAGCGCGCACGACTTGTTGAAAGGGAACGACTAGCAAGAAAAGAAGCTGAAAAAGCAAATATGGCCAAAACCAACTTTTTAGCCAGTATGAGCCACGAAATACGGACTCCCATCGGAATCATTAAGGGATTTGCTGATCTCATGTACAAATCCGTAGCTCTGCCAGAGAAGGAAAAAAAGTGGGTTCTTCGCATAAAGAAAAATGCGGAACATCTCGCAGCTCTCATCGGAGACATTCTTGATATATCAAAAATAGAGGCTAAGAAAATCGAAGTTAGTAAAAGGTTTTTTTCTATATCAGAACTTATCGATGACGTTAAGATTGTAATAGGAATAAAAGCAGAAGAAAGAGCTGTAACGCTAGAGTTTCACTGCTCGGATCCAAAGACACGGTTTTACTCGGATCCCATTCATCTTCGCCAAATTATGATTAATCTTATTAGTAACGCCGTGAAATTTTCTCCGAGGCAGGGAGTTGTCCGTGTTAACGTGGAGGCGAACAACTCACAATTACGCGTTCTCGTCGTGGACAATGGGGTGGGGATTCCACAGGAACAACACCTAAGTATATTTGAACCGTTCAACAAGGTGTCAACGAGCCTTAGTAATCGGCCGGCTGGGACGGGTTTAGGCCTTTCCATTTCTAAATATCTCGCGGAAGCCATTGGAGGGAATCTTAGGTTGCTTGAGAGCCGAGAAAATATGGGGTCGACCTTTGTTGTGGAAATCCCTTGCGCGAACCCACCGTTGGATTCTGGAGCGCATGCTACAAAAGCAAATGGCGGCAGGTTAAAAAATGCAAAAATTCTTGTCATCGACGATTCAGAAGACAATCTCGTGCTTCTCCAACATGTCCTTTCAATGGAGGGGGGCAGAGTTGAAGTTGCAAATAACGGGTTGATCGGTGTTCAAAAGGCAATGGCTTCTGATTATAAGTTGGTGATCATGGATCTTCAGATGCCGGAAATGGATGGAATCCAGGCTGTCAATACGCTGCGATCGAAAGGTTTTATTACTCCCGTAGTGGCGCTCACCGCAGAAGTTGAATTTGGAGTGCGAGAAAAAGTATTAAAATGCGGTTTCGACGAGTATTTATCCAAACCATTTGACTTAGGTCACCTGGTTAAGACCCTCGAACAGTTCGTGAACTAAAAACAACAACGAACCGAAGGACAAGTTGAAGTGTTTTGGTTTAAATATGGGTCAGATTCTAGAGCTAAAAATCGGCCATCTTCAATGCTGTCAAAGGGTCCCAAGAATTTATATTTTGTTGCGGAACGTTAAGTGTTTATAACTACTATGGCTAGTGGCTGATATCAGAAACTACCACTAGGTGTAGTGATAAAAGCTCTTGACCAAATCTTAACGCTTGTGATCTGAATAAGATTGTTCGGGGGAAACAAATTAGCGCATCTTGAGTGTCCCGCCAAGGCGCGTCTAAGCTAATAATACGAACGGGATTTTTTAAACGTAGGCCTGGAGGCCTAGCGTTAACACCAGGGGAGGGGAGACACTCATGGAATCATCAGGATCATCAATGAATTCTAACACCAATTCTTACAACGGAAGCTCAAAAGTCCTCAACAAAACGGCTTTAAAGTCTAAAACGTCCTCAGGACCAAAAGGAATTACATTTCAGTCGGTTTTCGTACCCAAAAATGTTGACCCCTTTGAGATGGTCACCTGGGAGAGACGACGAAGCAAAATCTCTGATGCGGGGGGAGCAAGTGTTTTTGAAATGGACGATGTCATGGTCCCCTCGACATGGAGTCAGCTTGCAACAGATATCGCAGTATCGAAATATTTTCGTAAAGCCGGAGTCCCGGGAACTGGAAATGAAAGAAGTGTAAAACAACTTGTCTACAGGGTTGCTAATACAATCCGTAAAGCTGGCGAGAAAATGGAGTATTTCAAGTCACCTGAAGACGCCGATCATTTTGAAAAAGAGCTAACCTATCTCTTGGTTACCCAGAGAGCGGCGTTCAATAGTCCTGTATGGTTTAACTGCGGATTATTTCATCAGTATGGAATTTTGGGTACTTCTGGCAACTACCATTGGGACCTTGAGACAAATCAAGTCGTTGATACTCCTACAGCATACGAGCATCCCCAGTGCTCAGCTTGCTTTATTCAAAGTGTTTCTGATGACCTCATGAGCATTTTTGATCTGGTAAAAAATGAAGCTCGAATTTTTAAATATGGTTCTGGTACAGGTACAAATTTTAGCAAGATTCGTGCTGCCACTGAAAAATTAAGTGGTGGGGGATACTCGTCTGGTCTAATGAGTTTTTTAGAAGTTCTTGACCGAGGAGCCGGTGCAACAAAGTCCGGTGGAACCACTCGCAGAGCCGCAAAAATGGTCACCTTAGATGTGGACCATCCTGAAATTGAAGATTTCATTAATTGGAAAGTTAGAGAAGAAAAAAAGGTCGCGGCCCTTGTAGCGGCGGGATACCCGGCGGACTTCAACGGAGACGCTTATAAAACTGTCTCAGGCCAAAATAGCAACAACTCCGTTCGTTTAAGTGATGAATTTATGCAAGCTGTGATTGAAGATAAAGAATGGAGCACCAAAAATAGAACGGATGGACAAATCCATAAAACTTATAAGGCGCGAGATCTCTGGAAGCAAATCTGTGAGGCTGCCTATAAATGTGCTGATCCAGGTGTTCAGTTCGATACGACGATTAATAAGTGGCACACTTCAGCCAACACGGGTCGAATAAACGGTTCTAACCCCTGTTCTGAGTACATGTTCCTTGACGATAGTGCTTGTAACCTTTCAAGTATTAATCTCGTTAAGTATTTGAATGAGGATGGATCTTTCGATGTGGACAAGTACAGAGAAACTTGTCGAATTCTTATCACCGCTCAAGAGATCCTAGTGGATTTTTCGTCGTACCCTACAAAATTGATAGCTAAAAATAGCCATGATTATCGTCCTCTAGGGCTGGGGTACGCCAATCTTGGAACTTTGCTGATGATCAAGGGGATTCCTTACGACAGCCCTCAGGCCAATGCGTGGGCTGGAGCGCTGACGGCTATAATGACGGGAAGTGCTTACAAGACGAGTGCGGACATCGCTCGGGTCAAGGGACCTTTTCCTGGGTACGAAAAAAATGCTGAACCCACCATGCGAGTGATGCGTCAGCATAGGGACGCAGCTTATAAGATTTCAGAAAAGCATGCTCCTGAGTATTTGGTCAAAGCCGCCTGTCAAGACTGGGACGACGTCGTAGAACTCACCTCCCAGTTTGGAGTCAGAAATGCTCAAGCTACAGTGCTTGCTCCAACAGGAACCATCGGCCTCCTTATGGATTGTGACACCACTGGAATCGAACCTGATTTTGCTTTGGTGAAATTTAAGAAACTTGCTGGCGGTGGGTATTTTAAAATTGTAAATCAATCGGTTCCCATGGCTCTTAAGAACCTGGGATATGCTCAAAACCAAATTGAAGCCATCGTCAATTATGCTGTTGGAACAAATTCTCTCCAAGACGCACCTCATGTTAATCGTGAGACCTTAGCTGCTAAGGGTTTTACTTCAAGTGATATTCAAAAAATCGAAAGAGCGTTACCGGGTGCCTTTGACTTAAATGGGGCTATCGCTCCCTGGGTTATTGGCGAAGAGACGATGAAACGTCTCGGGATCGACGGGGAAAAGGTTAAAAAGCCCGGGCAAAGTATTTTAAAGGAACTGGGTTTTAGTATTGGTCAAATTGAAGAGGCTGGATTCCATATTTGTGGGCGCCTCACAGTGGAGGGATCTCCTTTTTTAAAACCAGAACATCTGCCTGTTTTTGATTGCGCTAATAGGTGCGGAGCTCAGGGGCAACGTTATATTGCTCCTATGGCTCATATTCATATGATGGCTGCGGCCCAGCCGTTTTTAAGTGGGGCTATAAGTAAAACGGTTAATCTGCCCCACGAAGCAACCGTGGATGATATCGACAAAGTTTATACTGAAGGCTGGAAGCTTGGTCTCAAAGCTATTGCCGTCTATCGTGACGGAAGCAAAATGAGTCAGCCTCTGAATTCTTCAAGTAAAGAAACTGAGAAGATCCCCCGAGACGAGGTCGACAAAATTGTGGCTCAGGCGGTGGATGCAGCTCTTAAACAAGCCCAGTTTGCTATCGGGGCTGGAAAGCGCCGCAAACTTCCAAAAAAACGCAAGGGTTTTACCGTTGAGGCGAGAGTTGGAGGGCACCAAGTTTATTTGAGAACCGGAGAGTATGCCGATGGCAGTCTCGGTGAAATTTTCATCGACATGCATAAAGAGGGGGCCACGTTTAGAAGCTTGCTCAATTGTTTTGCAATTTCGGTTTCACTAGGGCTGCAATACGGTGTGCCTCTAGAAGAATATGTTGAGAAAATGACCTTTACTCGATTTGAACCCCAGGGGGTTGTGGACCATCCAAATATCAAGAATGCGACATCGATTGTTGATTATTTATTCCGTGTTCTCGGTATGGAATATTTGGGTCAAACGGACTTCGTCCATGTCAAGCCGGACGAGAATCAAGAGTTGGCGATCCATCGTGGGACCGGAGCTCTTCAGCTTGACATGAGTTCAGCGATGATCGAGCCCCGAGCCATTGCAGAGGTGAAGCGCGCGGCGACAGAAAATATGAGTCAAGGAGAATCTGCTTCGGGTACGAGTGCCAGCGTTCTTAGCGCTCATCTTCAGACGATGATGGGAGATGCCCCGTTTTGCTCCAGTTGTGGTCACACCACCGTGAGAAATGGCGCTTGCTATAAATGCCTCAACTGCGGCAATTCCATGGGATGTAGTTAGGTCTGTTTGAACTTATGAAAACCTAGGAGGTGAAAGACCTCTGCTCACCCGATCAGGGGAAGAGCTAGCTGAGGACAAGGGTGTCCATCGTGAGGTGGATGAAGAAAGTCCGTACGGCAAAACGCTACACCGAGGAACACATATGCGAGTGAAGTCGTCAATCACGGGATGGCTCAAGAGAAGACTAAAACTCTTCATACCCCTTCCCTGAGGTTTTAGAATGGCATGAGTTTCAAGCATTTTCAAAGACTTATGGCTGGCTTATCCAAAACTGGCGTTACTTTAGTTTTAAAAATTTCGGCACTCATTTAGCTAAAGTTTTAGGACTTTCGTCCGATAGATAAGGTGAAAGTAAACTAAGGACTGGAGTTTATTCAGTCATTGAACGTAAGGGGGTATGTATGTCAATAAAGAAACTGAGTATTAAGAAGATTAAAGGTGTCAAGGGTGGGACCATAGGCTGTACAGGCACTTATATGGGTGATACCTATTTCATAAATGGTAAGAAGTATACCTGTAGCTGAGTATCTTGAGAGAGTTTTATAAGTCCCCTCAAGGTTTGCCTTGGGGGGACTTCCGTTTGTGCCCCAAAAAAGTTGTCCTGACCACCATTTTCTTTGTGGTTTGTAGAACTGCAGAGGCGTCCCCGATTTACATAAACGGTCTTTATGTAAATGCTTTCGGCAATAAACCGGATCCATCTGTAATTCTAATCCACGGCGGTCCCGGGTATTTATGGAGCAGGCTTATTTTCGCAGACTGACCTTAACAATATTGGGGAAACCCTTCCCAAGGGACATTTTATTATACTGGAAAACGCGTCCCATGCTGTGTTTCAGCATCAAATGAATAAGTTCATTGAGTTCATTAAATCGACCACAACAATTCAGTGTAACGGAGTACTTAAGTCTATTCCAAGAAATGGCCCTTCTATAGGGGACCTCTGTGTGGATTTATAGGCAAAGGCTTCAGGCAACGGCCATCGGTTTGGGGAGTCAGGGTGGGGGAGGTTGATTCACCAATTTATACAAAGCCCCACCTAAGTGGTGAGCTTTAATCTTTAAGTCATTAAGGTCTTCAGCTTCAATAAGAGATTGTGCTTCTCGCAATGAAGCGAATGCTATTTCATAATACCTGATCTTATCTTTAAAAGATCTCTTAGTTGATCCTTCAGCCAGATTTAATGGAATCGATAATGCGGCTCTGCAGAGTTGATCTCTTGCATAAGCTGGTAATTCTCTATGCTTTTTACAGTCTTTGTAAAACTCAATGGCCAGGGAATGGGCTCTAAAATTTTGAAGCGACATTCTGATTCTCCTTTTTTAAAAAAATTAAGTTCCGCTCAAGTGAAACTTAATTTTTTTAAAAAGGAGAACTTTAAGATGCTTCAAAATTTTAGAACCCACACTTTAGCCCTGGAATTTTACAAAAACTGCTCAAAGGTGAAAATGCCAGGTTTTATAAGGTCCCAATTTCAAAGAGCAAGCCTTAGCATCCTTAATAACTTAGCTGAGGGCAGCGCCAAGACTTCCTTCAAGGATAGGGCCCGGTTCTATGAAATAGCATTAGCTTCTTTTAGGGAGTGTGAAAGTATGCTCCTTGTTTTAGAGCAAAGGGATTTATTGGCTAGATACGATAAACTCGGAGCTTCACTTTATAGATTGCATAGATTCACCCTGAACCCAGACTCAAAGAACCGATTCCCTGACCTGATCCCAGCTTACCTGAAGCCTTAAACCTGGGAACAGGTCCTTCCCTATTCGTTCCACTCTAAAATCACAAAGAATCACAGGCCTAAAGTTTTTGATTCTTTATGATGCTGTGTGGATTTTTAGGCAAAGGCTTCAGGCAACGGCCATCGGTTTGGGGAGTCAGGGTGGGGGAGGTTGATTCACCAATTTATACAAAGCCCCCACCTAAGTGATGAGCTTTAACTTTTAAGTCGTTAAGATCTCCTTGTTTTAGAGCAAAGGGATTTATTAGCTAGATACGATAAACTTGGAGCTTCACTTTATAGATTGCATAGATTCACCCTGAACCCAGACTCAAAGAACCGATTCCCTGACCTGATCCCAGCTTACCTGAAGCCTTAAACCTGGGAACAGGTCCTTCCCTATTCGTTCCACTCTAAAATCACAAAGAATCACAGGCCTAAAGTTTTTTCAATGCGGTGTGACAATTTTTGGTAGTATTCGCCAATTTTGGCAAATTGAGCGGGCCATTTTGGTCTTTAAAATCAATTAAATGGCACTAAACTCCAGTCATTTGTGGCTTGGCCTTTGCTCCTCTGGGCTCTGGTTACACAAGGTATGTAGAGGAGATTTATTCATGATCCGCTTAATTAGCGTCAGCTTGGTTTTTGGACTGCTTTGCACCGTCGCCTGCGCTCCGTCGAGTCGAAAGCAGCAGGTTCCTGGATCTACTGATAAGAAGACCAATCAACCCCAACCGAGTCCCGTTCCGGGGGCTGTACAACCCTCAGACCTTACCCCTCCTTCTCCGGTGGTGGTTCAGAATAAAAATATAGATTTATCTAATGTCACTTTAACTAATGCAAATGTGACGGCCGATCAAAGTGGCGCAGTGACTCTTTCATTTGGCCTTAAAGATAACAAAGGCCAAGTGGCTAGTTCAGCCATTACCGTCGATCCTTCTCAAAAAATATCAAGCCAAGATTCTGATATTAGCGCCTTGGCTTATAATTGCTCAGACACCAGTAATTCTTCCGTCGCTCCTGCTATGTGTTCTGATGGGGAGCTGACTTTCACCTGGAAAAATATTTCAGGTGATGCCAAAATTTCTATAATCAATGACGTTCCCGTTAATGAAACCATTGGTACAAGTCAGCCTAAGAGTTTTGGAACAGGGAGAGTTGTAAAATTGAATTTGACCCTTGGGGACAAATCCTTTAGCCGAGTTAACGGGGATATCTTCGCTTCTGGTGTAGATCAAGGAAAGACTCCTAATCCCGATGACAGAGAAGCCAGTAATGATTCATCTCACGTTATGATTTCTGTTTTTGGCCTTCCCAAAGTTGACCTCGATAATAAACCTATAACCTTTGCTGATACCCTCAGCTTGTCGAGTGATGGGAAGCAAGCCGCAGCCCGAATTGCAATGACCCCCATGTCGAAAGATTCAACCTTGCAATACACCGTTGGGATCTTGACCGATAGTGGAAAAACCCCAAAACAATTGATCTTAACGATGATGCTCCCTGGGTCTGTGGCTTCTTCAGGCGATGGCTCTGGAGTGCCACCTGAGTTTAACACTAATTTTCCTGCTCCAGATTCAACTAACGTAACTCCACCCCTTAAACCTGGAACTAACCCCAGTGCTCAACCAGCGCCAGCTCCCTCGGCTGCACCAAGTGGCCCAACAGAAGACCAAAATGGGACTCCTCCAAGCCCAAGCCCGGTTCAAGTTCCACCTCCTGCGGTGGCTCCTCAGGCAACCCAACCTAGGCCTACACAGCAGGGCGTAACTCAACCGCCGCCTGCTCCACCCGCTCAAGTCTCGACAGCCTCAGATGTTAATATTCAAAATTTCTGCGAGTTTGACCGGACCATTGGTTCAACTCTGATCAAGGGCACAATAGATTACGAAAACGGAAAGCCCAAAGTTAAGCCTTATAATTTTATTGCAAATGTTTGGGTCAAGAATCGATGCGACGCCAGTACATATCGCTTAGCTAAGACGGGCGACGCGCCGAATTCGACAAGTTGTTACAGTCGTAATGGAGATGGTGGTGTGAGCACTCAAACACTCATTTTTAGTAAAGTAAACGTGAGTAAACCTCACGAATGCTCCGTTAGATTTACCGAATATCGAAGTACTGCACTCCCTGCGAGCGGTTCATGCAAAGTAGACCCGCTCGGTGGATTTGGATTCTTAGCCACAAGTTTTAGTGCAGCCCCCGTTAAGGAAGGCACAGATCCTAAGAAGGACACTGGTGCCACATGGGACAATGCTGGAGTGTCTAAATATCGGTTTCCGATGGACTTGATCGAGGTTAAAGACGGCGGCGCCCATTTTCAAATGAACTGGAAAGATACCTGGGCAAATTTATATTACAATCCTGGGGCCCACGATGAAGGTGATCGATGTTGGGCTAAAGTTTCTACGGTTATAAATGGTCATTAAATAAGTCATCTCATCTTAGGTCAATTGACCTGAGCATTCGCCATGGATGGCGGATTTTACCTTCTCTCTCCTCTGCGCCGGATCCCTAAACAGGGTCCGGCATTTTTTTTCTCACTATTACCCACAACTTTAAAACTAAGTTCTTTCGGTCGGCCCAAACCCAATTGCCGTTCGGGTACAGGACGCCTCCTCCATGGGCTCTGCGGGCGATGAAAACGGGTCAGCGGAAGCAATCTATTGAAATGGCGAATCAAGTGACGACTTACATAACCCTTCCCTGGGGCCCGAGCCTGTACCCTCAGGCAAATTGGGTTTGTCCTCCCTAAAATATTGTCCAAAAATTTTGGCTGAAAAGGTTTTTGTCCCCGAGCCCCCCTCGGGGGCCAGGGATGGCTTCCCCTGAGGCCCCCGCATAGCCACGAGGGCGTGCCGCCGCCGGAGCGGCCCCAAGCCGAGGTGGGGCCCGTCAGATACCTGTGGGTAATAGTAAGGTCATGGCCCCGAAGGTGCTGGTGTCAGGATGGCTCTGTCAAACAATCTGTGGCGCTAGTTGACGAAATTTGTTTAGAAAATTACAAAATTTCAAACCAAAAAGATTCTAAGGCATTCTAACTAATCCGGGCGGTAGCATGAATATTGAATATGGCTTGTGTGGAGCGCGGAGCTCTGGTCCTTCAGACAATGTTTTGAGGAACCGTTCTGGGCAGTTACTTAAGACGTGTTGTGCCTTGTAGACGTTGAACGTAAGCTGAAGTGGTGTGGTAAATCCGAAAAATGATCGGAACCTTAGGTAACTGTCTGGAATATTTTAAAGCTTCTTTTTAGCAACTTCTTTAATTTCAACTTTTATATCTTCTATAAAGACTTCTTTAAATTTCTGCGGAATGAAGATTCCTTTCTGGTGGAGATGGAGAAGATATTCATCAATAATAAGTTTGCTCAAATGAAGGGGCGTTTCTTTAGGGTTTAAGGTTTCTATGGTTTCAAAGAGATGGCGTTCTATGATTTCGTAAAGCGGATCTTGACGAATAGTTTTTCTCATACAATATATTTTCGGCACGAAAGGCTCTTGGCTTAATCGAAGAGAAGAGCTAAATTTAAAAAAATGTTACCTCTTGAGTATCTCGACCTTTATCGTCTTTGCGAAGAGCTCCGGCAGCTTGTTGGAGGCCAAGTACAAGGGGTATCTAATCCTTCCCCTCTAAGGTACATTCTTGAAATAAGACTCCCGATGCAAAGCCGAAATTTGATTATAGATTTGACACCTTCCAAGCCGTTCATCGTGTCGACAAGTTTTACGAAAACAAAATCTCAAAGCAAAAAAACTCCGGCTACAAATTTTTTGAAAGCTCATTTTCAAGGTTCGAGGATAGAAAAATTGGAAGTGGCGAGTAAACCCAATCGCATTGTCAAAATTTTATTCACCGGGGCAGGTGAGCTCATCGTCAAATGCTTCCCTCACGGTCAACATCTAGTATTAAAAGCGGATAAGAAAGTCGTGAACATCCCCCTTCGACCCAAAAATAACGATATCGACGAAGCCTCATACGTTGAGCCCGAGGCCTCCAAAACTTGGGATTTCAATGACGAGCTTTTTTCTGAAATATTTAATGTCAACGGAGGGACTTTAAAAAATCCAGAAGGTTTAGAGAAATCTGCAGAAGATTCCTACAGGCTCAAAGTTTTGAAAAAACTTGAAAGAGCGGTTCAAACTCTTGAGAAGGGAATAGCTGAACAAAGACCCCTGGATCTTGAACGTATCGAAGCCCTAAGGGTCGAGGCTAGCCTCAGGCAGGGTCGGGGAACTCAAGAGCTTTTTGATGAGATAAAGAGGATCAATAAGAAAGCTGTGGTTTCAGAACAACGCCGCCAAGACCTATTATCGCAGATTGCAAAGATTCAGTCCAATCCGGGGGCTTTAGTTCAACCCAAGATTTCGCCTTCGAAGGTCAAAAAGGGCGAGAGCCGTTTCTCTGGAACAAGGGTGCGAATCTCTGAACATTGGGAGCTTTGGGTTGGGAGAAATGCCTGGCAAAATGATGACCTCCTTAAGGTCGGTGGGAGTCACGAGTTGTGGTTTCATCTCCGAGATTATCCTGGGGCCCATGGACTTTTGCGAGGGCCTAAAAAGTCAGAGCCCACCCCAAGTCAGGTCGAGCTGGCGGCTCGGATAGTCGCTATTCTAAGCCAGTCAAAGAAGAGACCCTTTAGCGAAGGGGAAAACCTAGACTTCATTATCACTCCCAAAAAATTTGTTCGTAAGCGCAAAGGAGATGCGCCGGGTCGAGTCACCGTTGAAAGAGAAAGTGTTAGACGCATCGCATTTAAATCCTTAAAATTTGAAGTGATTTAGTTCTTATTTGCCCTCTTGACTCCCCGCTACACATTGCTAATCTCACCAGTTGTACTGTCTCAAAATTTTCGGATCAATTTTCGAGAGGAAAAATTATGATCGAGATATCTCAGCTCACTAAGCGATACGGCCCCATCGCGGCCATTAAGAACTTAAACTTTTCAGTTAAAAAAGGCGAGATTGTGGGTTTTCTAGGGCCCAATGGTGCTGGAAAAACAACGACGATGAAAATTATAACGGGCTTTATGGCCCCATCATCGGGCTTGGTCAAGGTTGGAGGCTTTGATGTTTTTGATAATCCCATCGAAGTCAAAAAAAGAATAGGCTATTTGCCGGAAACTCCTCCAGTGTACTACGATATGCGAGTTAAAGATTACTTGGAATACGTAGCAAGACTTAAAGGGCTTGGTTCTGTCGATGTTAACAAGGGTGTGGCTAAGTCCATTGATAGAGCCAATATTGGAGCCGTACAAAATAGACTCATTGGGAACCTTTCCAAAGGTTTCCGTCAACGGGTTGGGATTGCCCAGGCCCTTGTTCATAATCCGGATGTTCTAATTCTTGACGAACCTACGGTCGGCTTAGATCCCAAACAGGTTATCGAGATTCGAAATCTCATCAAAGAGCTTGCCGGTGAGCACACCGTCATATTGTCGACTCACATTCTTCCTGAGGTCACTGCGACCTGCCAAAGAATTATAATTATTAATAGAGGTGAGATTGCGGCAGAGGATACTCTGGAGGGCTTAAGTCGAAGAATGAGCGATACCCGTCGGGTTACAATTAGGGTCCGAAGAGGGGATGGTTTAGATTCTCTCCGCACTATCAAAGGGGTGAAGAACGTCACTAAAGGGACCCAACCTCATACCTACGAAGTCGAGTTGGATAAAAATGACGACTCAAACGAGGCCCTCGCCGAAGCCGTTGTAAAATCGGGAGCTGGCCTTATGGAACTTCGGTCGATGGACGCAAGCCTAGAAGATATCTTCTTAAAACTGACGACAACAGATCATGCACAAGGTGCATCTAAAGTAGCGGAGGCTTAAGAGCATGAGCAAAACCTTAATTATAGCAAAAAAAGAATACAAAAATTATTTTACCGGTCCCGTGGCCTACGTCGTAACCGGCCTTTTTGTTTTTCTGATGAGTTGGATGTTCTTTCAGATCTTGGCCGCTTTTGCACAGCGCTCACCTATGATGATGATGCAGGGGCGAGGGATGAGCCTTAACGACTATGTCTTCACTCCCCATTTTGGAAACGTCAACGTGGTTCTCCTCATCATGATTCCTGCTCTCACCATGCGGCTCTTTGCAGAAGAAAAAAAGAATCGAACCATGGATCTTTTGATGACTTCGCCTCTTACGGCGACGCAAATCGTGGCTGGTAAATTTGTGGCGGGACTCTTCGTGGTTTGGACCATTTTAGCGACCTTGGGGATTTATCCGCTGGTGACTTCGCTTTTTTCTCATTTTGATAAAGGGCCTATTCTTACGGCCTTATTGGGGCTCGCCCTTTTAAGCGGGGTTTACGTCGCCATTGGCGTTTTCGCTTCGAGTTTAACTGAAAATGTCATCATCGCTTATTTTGTGGCCTTCGTGCTTGAACTCTTTTTTTGGGTTATTGGCTGGGCTTCAGCCAGCATGGATGGCGCCACTTCTCAGTCCGTTTTTAACTATTTAAGCATCGTGTCTCATTTTGGAGATTTTACCAAAGGCATGATTGATTTGAGTGCCGTGATTTACTACGTCACCCTGATGTTTTTCTTTTGTTTTCTCACTCAACGCGTAGTCGAAAGTGCAAGGTGGAGGTAATATGAGCCGATTAGGAACAATTCTACTTTTCATTGGTCTTCTCTTACTTGTTTTTGCACTGGTGGCCTTCAGGGCTCTGACCGGGCAACTCATGCCCTTTGTTTGGGTTTTGTTTGGATGCGCTGGAGCTTGTATTTTAGGCGCGATTTTCAAAGATATTAAATTCTTTATTGACCTTGCGGGACAAAGAACCACAAAGCATGGTTTGAATCTGGGAGCTCTGGTCATCATCGTTTTGGTGATCGTCGTTTTGATTAATTTCATCGGGTATAAGAATCCGAAGAAATTTGATTTTACTAAAGAGGGACTTCATTCTCTCTCCGATCAAACCAAAAATATTCTAAAGGGTCTTGATAGCGATTTAGAGGTTAAAGCTTATTTTGTTGATAATCAAAACGAAGGGGCTTCAGAAAAGGCTAAATTTAAAGATGTTGCCGAACTCTATACAGCCCAATCGTCAAAAGTGAAAGTGGTTTATATCAATCCCATTAAAAGCCCTGAGAAGGCCAAAGCTGATAATATAACGGCGGCAGGTACCGTCCTTCTCAAATACAAAGGACGAACTTCAAAGTTTGAAGATCTCACCGAGCAAGGTTTTACTAATTCCATTATTAAAATTACCCATGAAAAAAATAAAATTGTTTATTTTGTGACGGGCCATGGGGAACGAGATCCGGAAGGAACAGGCCCTACTGAAATTCAAGAATTTAAAAAGGAACTATCTGATTCAAGTTATGACGTACAGACCTTAAGTTTTGCTGAAAAGCAAAAGGTCCCTGACGATGCCGCGCTTGTCATTGTGGCGGGGCCCAAGCAAGCCTATTTTGAACCAGAAATAGAAGCTTTAAAGGACTACCTTTATAATGGGGGCAAGCTCTTTATTGCTCTTGATCCGGGGACAAAGACCAATTTGGGTAAACTCACCCATGATGTGGGGATTGAGTTTTCAAATAACTATATTTTGGACCCTTTCGGTCAGCTTGTTGGAGGTGGGGGAGCCACAGCAGTGGGCATGGAGTATTCTAAGACCAGCGATATAACTAAAGGATTTTCTAAGAACATGACTGTCTTTCACATCGCAAGCCCCCTTAAGACCTCTAAGGACAAGCCTGCGGCCATAACGACTGACGATATCGTGAAGTCGAGTCCTGCAAGTTTTTCGAAAACGGATATCAAGGAAGGTGAGGTTAAATTTAATCCCGCTAAAGACGAGAAGGGGCCCCTTACCATTGTCGAATCAGCTCAAGGTAAATTACCCGACGTGCCGGGCAAACCTCCTGCAAAAGACTTTCAAGTTGTGGTTGCAGGGGATAGTGATTTTTTAACTAATCAACTTCTCAACTTCCAACTCAACCACGACTTAGCTCTAAATGCCGTGTCATTTTTGGCTTCAGACAAGGACTTAGTCAGCATTCGACCCAAACAGTCCGAGGGCAGTTCTTTGGCCATGACTCAAGTTCAATCCACAGTGTTGTTTTATGGCTTGGTGTGGATCCTCCCCCTGGCCATATTTTTTACCGGTGGCACTTTTTGGTATAGGAGGCGTACTGTATGAAGTTTAAGGGCACTTGGTTTCTCGCTCTTTTGGCGGTTGCCTTGGGTCTTTATGTCTACTTGATTGAGATCAAGAAGGCGGCCAAAGACGAAGAGAAGAAAAATGCTGAAGAAAAGATTTTGGACTTCGACTCTTCTAAAGTGAAAAGTCTTAATTTCAAGAATTCAAAGGGCGAATTTACTGTAGAAAAAGACGGAACGGATTGGAAGCTCGTAAAACCCCTTACTGATAAGGCAGACCAAAGTGTAATCAATAATATTTTGACAGCGCTGGGTTCTGAGAAGTTTGACGAAGCCATAGATGCCCAAACCGATGCAGATTTAAAAAACTTTGGTTTAGACAACCCCGTCGAATCCCTCACCATCACCAACCAAGATGGTACGATAAAGAAACTCAGTATTGGTCAAGACGCTGCCATTCCCGGAAAAGTTTATTTGCAAAGAGGGGATGAAAAGAAAGCCCTTTATGCCAATTCGGGGATAAAAATCCAGTTGGATAAAACGATCAAGGATCTTCGTGACAAAGATGTTTTTAGAAAAAATAAGGACGATATTACTCGTTTTGAGTTGAAGGTTAATTCTAAGGACGCCCACGGCCAAGTTGCCCTTTCTAAGAAGGATGGAAAGTGGTTTCTCGATTCCAAGGGTGAGGAGGCCGACGGAGAAGTCACAGAAACATTCTTAAAAACCTTAACGAGCCTGAATGCGACTGATTTTCCTTCAGAAAATGCCTCTGACAAAGCAGAGAAAAAGAAATACGATTTAAGTGCGCCTGAAATTGAGGTGACCTTATACGGTAAAGACAATGTGATCCTCGATCATATGATGATCGGTAGCAAAAACGATAAGAATAATGTTTTTGTGACCGTTGAAGGGGTTCCAACTATTTACCAGCTCTTTGCAAGTTCCACTGAGTCGCTGCTAAAGAAGCCAGAAGATTTTAGGAATAAAAAATTACCCTTAGAATTTAAAAAAGAAGATGTTGCTGATATTAATATCAAAACCTCCGCCAGCGAAGCTCATCTTGTAAAAAAGGCTTCGAGTTGGGAGCTCTTCTTGCCCGATGAAGCCAAGGTCGTAAGTCAAATTCAAGTGACAAACTTCCTAGACAGACTTTCAGATCTCAAAGTTGCAGACTATGTTGATAAAGAAAAACCCGTAGGTTTAAATCCTCCTTTAGGTCATATCGTTTTAAAGAATAGTAAAGACGAAGTGATCTTTGACTTCAGTTGGGGAGACCGGGCTAAGGTTCAACGAAATGATTATGCGAAATCGAGTAAGTATAAGGGGCTCTTTACAGTCGATGGATCCGCTATCGCTGGAATCCCTATTCAAACTCTAGTTGAAAGAAAATCAACCCCCGTACCCACTGCAGCTCCAAGTTCGGCGGTGGCGAGCGGTACCCCTAGTCCCCAGAGCACCCCTACGAAGTGAAGAAAAGGCGGCCCCTCAAAAAGATTGAATCCGTGAGTCCCACTCGAGTCGACTTGGCCGGTGGGACTTTGGATTTATGGCCCCTTTATATCTTTCATCAGGATTGTGTGACTGTAAATTTAGCCATCGATATTCGAACCTACGTGACGATTATTCCAAGAAAAGATGAGAAAATTATTCTTGCGAGCGCTGATACAAAAACTGAGCAAATCTATAAGAATTCAGACGAAATATCTATAGAAGTGAAAGAGCGAGGGAACCACGACCTCCACCTTCTTAAGGTGCACATTGATTTCTGGAAACCCTCCGGAGGGTTTGAACTTCATACCAAGAGCGAGTCTCCTGTGGGAGCGGGAATAGCCGCGAGCTCAAGCTTAAATATCAGTCTTTGTGGGGCTTTCTCAGCACTGACCGAAAGAGTCCTTTCAGACCATGAAATTGTCACTTTGGCAGGAAACTTAGAGGCCCGAGTGATCCAGACTCCAACGGGGTGCCAGGATTACTTTCCCGCCCTCTATGGGGGCCTCAATCTTATTGAGTTAACGGCCCTAGGACCTCGTCGCAAAGGGCTAGATTTCAATATGGACGAGTTTTACAAACATTTTATTTTGATCTACACCGGTAAACCTCACCACTCGGGTTTAAATAATTGGAAGATTTTTAAAGATCATATTGATGGGCACGACCAAACCTATGAAAATTTCGAAGCTCTTAAAGGTGTGGCCTTAAACATGTACGAATCGTGCAGCAATCAGAAATGGGAGAACTTTGGCCAGCTTTTTGATGATGAATTTAAAGCGCGAGTGGCTATTTCAAAGGTTTTTTCAAGCCCCGAGATTGAGAGATTAAGAGAAGTCGCTTTTGAGGCCGGTGCGGAAGCTCTGAAAATTTGCGGAGCAGGGGGCGGCGGCTGTGTTTTTCTTTGGACCGCTCCTCAGAAAAAAAATGAAGTGGAGAATAAATGTCAGCAAGCCGGGTTTCAGGTCCTCAAGGCCCAACCCACCCGGGCCGGGCTCGAGACCAAAATAAGTTAAAGCCTAGGCGTTTTATAGGCGTGGATTTAAGTGGGGGGAAAAATGACCGCACTAGCGTCTCTGTTTTTGATTACTATGAGTCCCAAAAAAAATTATTTTTGACTCATATCTACGAGCATATTCAACAAGAGGGGGACATTTCTGCGGACCAGGCCCTCTTTGAGATTATAAGTGGGCACCTAGAGAATCTGGAGTACCTCTGTATTGACGCCCCTTTGAGATTCCCCAAATGTGTTCAATGTGAATTGCGCTGCCCTGGATATGAGAAATGCAAGGAAGTTGAAATTCAGTGGATGTGGCGGCAGCATCGCAAAAGAAAAAAAGACAAGCCGAGGATAAGGCTTTTTACGCCCTACACCCAGCGGCCAGCGGAGATATATATCGCTCACGAAGCTGAAGAGAATATTCATCCCATGGAAACTCTTGGGGCCAATATTGCTCCTCTTACGGCAAGGGCCCATTTCTTAATGAGAAGATTGCCAAAGAAAACCCGAAGTATTGAAGTCTATCCAAAGCTTTCTGTTCTTCGAATTGGGAAGAGTCTAAAAGTCACAAAAAGTCATTTGGCCCATTATAAACATCAAGTTGGAGGGGATGAAAGCCGCCAAGTGATTTTGCAAGAGCTCGTGATTAGAGACTTGGTCTTTATCTACCAGCAAGACTTTGTCAAACTTATCGAGAATTGCCACAGTTTTGATTCTTTTATTTCAGGATTTACTGGATTTTTAAAATATAAAGATCAATGTGAAAAACCGCCCAAAGATTTTCCGATCCAAGATGGGTGGATTGATTTTCCCGTAAAAAACCCCGATTTATTTTGATCGGGGCCGTGTTCCAGACGAATCCTTAGCTGTCTGAGGTGGTTCCTCTTTGAATCCTGGGCCACAGTGCATAAACCAATTGTAATAAGTGGCGCAAGCCGACGGGTGCTTGGGATCGGTATATTGAAAGTGATCCCGCAATTCTTTTCTGTAAGCAGCGATAACAGCCGGATTTTTACCTTCCCAAACCAAAAACGGGTTATTAGCGGCGTTATCATCGTCGTTATCAGGATGTTCACCCGATATTTTTTTAAACGCGCTAGCCAATTGACCATCGGGATCGCAAGGGTTAATGGGTCCGGTCTTTTTCCAACCTGGATATTTACCATCCACTGGACCGATAAACACAGGGAGAAAAGGGTAAATGGGACGGAGATCAGGGTTGTCGTTCATAACAGTACCTTTATCTTCCGCTAAAAAGCCTGCCGGGTTGCAAGAGACGCTGCCGGGTATGTTTACCCCATTGATCTCTTCTCCAGATCCAGCTGGAAAAAAGCCAATAACAATATTTTTGGCAAGCCGGATTACAATAAAGAATAGGGTGGTCTTAGTGATTCCTCTGAGGAATGATCTAGGGACTTCCCTTTTTGCTGTTTGGGAGATGAGATCATTAATATAAGTTTTTGGTCCAGAACCATTGAGTATGGCTCTTTGATTCATATCGAGAGTCAATTGATTCAGGAGCTCTGGCTTTTGAACAAGAGAGACCACATCTTCCCTAGAGTTTGCGATCTCTAAGGCAGTAGGATACATCCGCAAGATAAGTTCTTTAAGAATTTCCTTCACGGGTTGGTAGCCATTACCCTCATAGTCTATTTGGGCTCCAATTCCCCAATAGGCCTTTCCCGCTGCAATAAGAGCTGCTGTTTTGGTCCAGCGATCCCGACCAGTGGCTCCCGGATCGCTTCCAATTTTGGCTATGTAGAGAGAGCGACCAATACTATCTAAATAAGTTTGATAGTGGGTATTGGGTTCAGTAAAAAAAGACAGATCATCCTCGGGCCTGGCTAAGATTTGGCGCTGAAGGGTCACTATAAAAGATCCAGGTCTTGGGTATTTTCTCATAAAAATCTTATGGATCAAGAAGGAAAGGTACGAACTCTTTGTGACCGAAGCTTCAATTCTTCGAGAATCGAAAAGATGAATTCCACTTAAAGCGGAGTCATATCTTATAAAAATATTTTTTCGATCGAGGAGCGGTTGCACGAGTTCAAAGGCTTCCTCACTTGCTAATGCGTAAGCCGTAAGATCATCTTTCGCCGTTGTTAGGCCTCGATCTTTACGAAGCTGCATCTCTTTGAAGAAAGCTTCCCGTTCCTCGGGGTACTCCCTATAGTAAGTCAAGAGGACCTGATCCACAGCGAGGGGACGAATCTCTTTAGTCAGAGTTTTTCTAATTTCCTCTTCGGCCTTCTTCCTGGCCTCTACGGCTGCTTTCTGAGTTTTCTTCTTAGCGAGTTTAACTTCTCTAGCAGCAACGCGGGCGTCCCAGTGATCTTTTAGGATTAAGATTTTGGCCATAAGATCACTGCAATATGGCGGTATAATTTTGGCCGAACTAGTTTCCCCGGACATAGCCGCCAAGGCATTAATTTCAAAAAGCACTATAATCACGGCTATTCTGGTTAATACCCTCACCTGTCGAACTTTTAGATGGTTCCGAAAAAAATTCATTTAAATAATCTCAAACTTGTTAAATCCTCTATAGAAAACAAATACTTAGCTTGTTCAAAAGAGCAAGGAATGTGCCGCTATTTTTTCTGAAACAACGGGCGGCACAGCCATTGCAAATTATATTGAATATTGCAGGGGATTTTGTTTAAAAGCTTAAGTCTCGGCAAAGGGTCCAAATTAGAATTTTAGATGGGGAGAGGATTGGAAGAAATAAGAGGCGGGAAGCTAAGAGAAATTGCAGGGCTGATTGCATTTGCCTTGGGACTTATTTTTGGCTCTTTACCTCTTGGGGCTAGCCCCCTTTCGCTTCAAGAATGCGCAATTGATCTCGCTGATCCGAACCTCTTAACTTTAGGGCGTTTGACCTCGAACTCAGGGCTTCTCGAAAGAGCTCCCCATATTGAGACGGCCGAAGATTTCCTCCACTGGAACTTCTCTCAAGTCGGAGAAATTCTTAAAAAAACTTCAACTTTAGCTGCACTCGATCAAAGAGATGCAAAAACTTCCAAGCTTCAAATCGCTCTTCGAGGTTCGGTTCAAATGTATTTTTTAGAAACAAGCGATGTCCTCAAAGGTCTTTCTGACAACGCCTTCGATAGTCTCGTCAATTTATGGATTGATGAGCGCTTCGCCCACCAGAAATGCCTCCCTGGGTGCTCCGATAAAGCTCCGTATCATAGTGTTGCAGAAATGAAGTCCGCCTTAAAAAAAGTTCATCCCCAAGAGCATAATGATCCGCAGAAAATAACTAATATTTATGCAAATGCATATGCCACGGTGCTTTTAACAATCTATCTCTTTGATCAGAAGTTTCCATTAGGCTCAGTCTCTCTGGAGAACATGTCTTCAATATTGCCGACCGTTTACCCGGCATTGCTGCTTAGAGAGGTTATGATGCGTTACGTACTTAAAGTTTCTTATGGGATTGAAGCCAATCGGGATAGACGCACAGGCGACGAGAAGGACGCGGTTATAGAATTCATTCCTCAGTATTTTGAAAGAAAAGACAAAAAATTTCAGACTTTTATTGAAGCCGTCGCTACAGCCCCAGCAGTAGCAACCCAATCACACTGACCACGCTTCCAAAAATTAATGTTTGTTTTTTAGCACCTTGAGATTCCGGAGCGACGGGATTGATCATGGTCGGTAAGAGTTCGGGAGCATTTTTTTCTTTGACGATATCGTGACTCAAATAGGTTTCACCGAGCTTAGAAGCGAGCTTAGGTATTAAAACAAATGTGCTTTCATTGATAAGGCCTAACGATTTAGCGCGATCAATCTGAGCGACGAAGACTCCTTTTTTAACCTTGGTGATTTTACCCTCGCCAATCACTTGAACCTTGGATTGAGAAAGCAGAGGGTCATCGGGTTTGGTTTTTTCGGGGATATAAACTTGGATCCATTGAACGTCCATCCCCTCTTGGATGTTGTCGGTGTTCCCGGTGTCAACGACAGAGAAGGTCTTGCCATCCTCTTCGTAAACGGGCTTTCCAATCAACGGGTCAGTGACCACAAAACCCTGATAAGGCACCTGACTGAGTAATTCTTGGGTCAGGTTATCACTCACCATTTCAACTTGATCGGTGGCCTTAAGACTTGGATGAAAACTTATTCTCTTAGTCCAAAAAAGTTGACCACTTGACCCAAGGTATACGTTGAGCTTGAAGCCTCGATTTTCAATATAACCCGTTACAATAACATCGGCGTCTAAAAGGTGGGCTAGAAGTTTAACGTCATCAGAATCCAATTCCTTACGGGGTTGGAAAACGTCCTTTTGAATTAGAAATTGACGACTGGCCACAAGATATTTCTTTGCGGCCGTCAATCGTTCCCGAGACTTCCACCATGCGTTTTCAGCGGCATTCTTTAAAGCGGGAGTGTCAGAGTCGAAAGGAAATACAACCCACCTTCTCATGAGGGACAAGGTCTCTGCTTCGGCAGAACTTCCAGCCACACCCGAGATTAAAAAAAGGATTGATAGTAATGTCCCTTTAAGCGCCCTACCCATCGAGAAATTTTACGAATAAGTGGGTTAAACTGGCAAGGAGATTATACGGGGGCGGCTAAGGGTTTAAACAGGTTTGAAATGTTTTCGACGTTTCGGGGAGTGGTTTCAAAGCTCCCAAGCCATGATTCAGGGGCCTCCATGCACAAGAAAACGGGGTATTTGGGGTCTCGTTTTTTAAATTCCCCCATAACAAAATTAAACATTTTGGTTCTTAACCCGAGATCGTAACGAAGCTTGCCATCGTCGCTTAAAAAAAGTTCACCGGCCAGACTTGATGTGGAACCGCCAAATCGTTCTCGAAGAATATTCTTCATAGAGGGTGGGTATCTCAGGGCTCCCAAGCTAATCCATCGCACTTCATTGGATTTAAATAGGCTTGTGATCTCATTGACTAAGTCGAAGTAATTTTTCTTCCAATCTTCGGTGTAAATCATGGGATCGATATGGAACGCGACGGGAAATCCGTGGTCCCTGGACTCCTGGGCGGCCCGGAGGCGTCGGGAGAGAGAAGCTGTTTCATGCTCCTCGGTTTCAACAATTTTATGAGGATTTACAGAAAAACTGACGACGACGTTTCCAGAGTGTTTGAGATTTATAAAATTCTTAATATTGCAGGACTTGGTTTTGAACTCGCATGTGAGCTTAGGGTGCCCGCGAAACCACTCCACAAGTTTTGCCGAATAAAGGGTGAGATCATCAAAAGTTAGAGAGTCGATGGTTTCACCAGTACCGACTCTGAAAGGGGAGGTGGGGTATCGCAAAGATATTTCGTCTAGTTCAGAGAGCGCATCGTCAATATTCGTATAGATTTGGGAGAGAGGACTATTAATATAAGATTGGAGGTAGCAGTATGAGCAATTCATATTGCATTGAACTCCCAAATTTAAAACGAAGTAATTGCAACAAGCCGCACCTTGGGTGCCAGGACATTTTCGAAAAAAATGGCCTTCGTGCTTTGCTAAATAAAGCCGCTTCTTGGAGTGGGTGAATTCCCGTCCTGATAGCTGACCCTCTTGATTTTTATAAGGTCGCTCGGCGACTTTAACGGCCTCTGCTAAGTTTAAAGAACGCACTCGAATCGCGACCTCCGAGTCCCATACGTCGTTGTGAATATATAACTCATCTAACTTAGGAAGGGGCCAGATTAGCGGTTCCAAAGCTCGTCCTTGACTTCAACTTTTTGAATGGAAGTTTTAAAATTCTGAAATTCTTTAGGGTTTGAAATTCGAGCTTGAATATTAATGGACCCTTGATCCCCTTGGCGTTCCCATTTAGCCCTAACGTTTTTAGGCCACGAAACACTTTCAAGAAATTGCGCAGAGTTCAGATCGGAGCGAGTTAAATTGGGATTTCTAAGTTTAAATAATTCGACACACCAATCAGAAGGCAAGTCAGACCTAGGTTCACATTCTGCCCATGTTCTATTTTGCATTTTTAAATCACAGAGGAGGTCCAGGAGTTCTCTTACTTGAGAGCTGGAGGGTTGCAATTTCACGAGTTTCTCAGTGATATGGTTGAACCAAGGCTCAAGGTACTCTAAGGGCCTTAGAGCTTTTAAAGGGACTTGTTTTTCGTCCAAAAAACTCTGAAGTTCTGGCGGAAGTGTTAGCAAAAACCTAAGTGTATTTGGAGCGTGTCCTAAAGCATTCTCAAATCTTAGAACCTCTAGTGGACGTAAATCTCCGGCCATGTGAAGAGCTCTCATCACAGTTTCAAGATCTCCTTCCACAATGAGCACAGAAATTGTTTCGAACACCCGTCTTTCAAATCCGGCTACGACCTTGATGCTACCATCATTTACGGCGATGACGGGTAATACCTTAGGCCACACTTTACGTGGTTTAAAATCGCATATCCAATCGAGCTCATGGGAACTGTACGTCGACAAAATCGGCATAAAAAGCAATTAGCACGCTGGGTTAGACTTGGCAACCTTCTAAGGGTCACCTATGATCATAGGCTATTGCTATGAGCAAAAAATTCACAAAAAATGGCGATGTTGTAAGTTTTGAATATTATCGGTTTGAACCCGATAGGGATGATCACCTTGTCTATGTCTGGGACATAGACAAGACCTACCTTGATACAAAATTTGACACTTTTCGTGGGCTTGTGCGGACGGCTTTTGAAAAAGCCTTTCAAAAAATAAATGTCCCAGGGGCGGCAACCCTTATTCGGGCCCTACGGCAGACCAGTGCCGATCGCCATAGACTACCGGTTTATTTTATTTCCGCATCCCCGCCTCAAATGGAACCGAAAATTTATCAGAAAATGCAAATCGATGAGCTCGATCCCTGCGGTATTTTTTTTAAAGACAATTTAAAAAATTTTCGACCTCGTAAATTCAAAAGATTAAAACAGCAAGTTGGATTTAAAGTCCAGGCCCTTTTAGAATTGCGCGCTCTGCTTAAAAGGCAAGTGAACATGATTCTTTTTGGTGACGACAGTGAAAGTGATGCCGTCATTTATTCTTTATTTAGCGACATTTGTAAAAGACGCCTTAGAGAAGCTGAAATCCATTCTATATTAGAGGCTCTTCATGTTTTGCCGGAACAAAGGGCTCGTATACTGTATTTGCAGAGCCTTATTTCAGAGCATGATCCGGTTAATAAGATCTATATTAATTTAGTCGCGGATACCGATCCGGATTATTATGCCAAGTTTGGCAGAAGGGTTCTAGCCACATTCACAACCTTTCAGGCCGCTTTAGACCTTTACCAAGATAATCGGATTACAGGCGACTCTCTTCTGATGGTTGGTCGTGACATGATTTCAAATTATGGTTTCACTCCCGAGGAACTTGCAAAGAGCTTTGAGGATTTACACAAAAGGGGATTTTTGAAAACGGACACCCAAAATTCTATTTTGCCACGGTTGAAGGACGCAGGTCTTATACCACAGAGCTTCGCAGTCCCTTTTCGTCCCGCCAAGGCTCTTCAAAAAATTGGAGAAAAAATTTTGGGCTTAGAAAAAGAAGATCCTTGGATTGTAGAGAACATCGATTATCTCCACGATTTTCGATAAAAAAAGCGCTGACTTAAAGTCAACGCTTTTTCAAAAAATGACTCTCAATTCCTATATGTTGCTCTTGCTTTGAGTATTTTGGGAGCCACTTTTATTCCCAGATTGGGTATTAAGATTGGACCCTTGCCCATTTGTATTCGTTTCTGAGCGTCCAGAACCTGATTTAATATCGTTGTTGGTGATCGAAGACCCACTAGCGTTTTTCTTGTCGCTAGACTGTCGTTTTGAATCTGTGTCATGACGTCGCTCATTATTCATTTTTTCATACTCCTTTCTGATCCACTGTTTTGAACTCATATTTAGCAATGGCAATGCCAGGCTCGTACCTTATTTGTTTTGAGCTGAAATCAAAAGACCGCATTTTGACTCAAAGCTTGGGGTCAAACGCCCATGCTTAGTCAAGATTGATCGGATAGGTTACAATTATAGGATCTCCAGCAAAGGCCTTAAATTTAGCCCTTTGCAGCGTACTCACGATGCACTGCTGAAGTTGTGGGTCGGCAATAGAGCTTCCAATGACTCTGGCGGTGCTGACATTGCCGTCAGATTCTATCGTTAGAGAGGTCTCAATTCGGCCTTGACTGTCAGGGTCCATGCGCAGGTGCTGAGCATAGCAGCGATTTAAGAACGTTCTTTGGTTTTTAATCACAGCTGAAATGTACGCATCAGGTAGAGTTATTTTTTCGTTCACTTTTTTGGGATGGTTTGTGATTTTTGACGAAGGAACTTTTGCCTTTTCACTTGTGAGTAAGGGGGGAGTTTCTGGCGAAGGGGCCTGGGGCTTATCAGCTTTGGCTTCTTCTTTATTTAGGGCTTCTGGCGGAAGAGTGATCCCGGGCACTTCATTTAAAATCTTCACATGGCCTTTAAGGAAAATCATCTCTTGGCCCAAGTCTGTGATCACCACTTCTGAATGGGGCTCAAGCTCTACTTTAAGTCCTGAATTAAAAGAGATGATAACGGACTGTTCATTATCTGTGAATACGGTATCATCGGAATGGAGATTCATCCCAGGCACTGCAGTAATTGCGGTCAAAGACTCAGGCCTTCTAAATTTTGCGTCACCATGAATGGATTCAATATGACCTATTATCGGTCTTCGATCTGTTTTAAGGTCTCGGTGTTGCCACCATTCTTCAATTTTACTTTCAAATAATAGAGCAACCGTAGCGGCTACAACGACGATGGCTGCAAGGGTGTTTTGAAATTTTCGAAGAGTCACTTTTCTGTTGGTACCGCTTTGCCCGGTACCGCTGTGCCTTGTACCCCTTGTACTGGGGCCGCTTGTGCTGGTGCTGAACTGTTATCAGTGGTTGCAGGTGATGCTGGAGAAGATGTTGCAGGTCTGGGTAAATTGTCGACTACGGAATGGCTTGTCCTTCGGGTTAAAAAGAGGGTTAAGCCAATACAAGTGCCCATAAATATTATAGCTAAACCCCTGGTCACCTTCACCAAGAAATTCGCAGCCCCGGTAGCACCAAATAGCGTTTGGCTACCGCCGCCGCCAAAAGCACCACCAACACCACTGTTCTTTGAGTCTTGAAGTAGAACAATGGTGACGAGTAAGACAGCCACCAGAATATGCAAAATGGCAATGAGAGTTGTTGCGTGTTCCATGACTTATGAGACTCCTTTTTTTCGCACTATAATGGTATTTGGCCAATTTGAGCAAATGTTTTTGGGACCAAAGAAGCCCCTCCGACAAGAAAACCATCTATATTGGGGAAGGCCATCATTTCCCTCGAATTTTCTGGTTTCACGCTTCCGCCGTAGAGGATTTGAATTTCAGCAGCTCGATTTGCTCCCCCAGCGATTTGGCCCAGAATCTTACGAATCTCTAAATGGGCTTCTTCTGCCATATTGGGGGTGGCGACCTTTCCCGTTCCTATGGCCCATACGGGTTCATAGGCAATGGTTAAAGGGGTAGACGGATTCCAAAACCTTAAACCTTCGTTCAACTGACGTTTGAGCACATCTTGGGTTTGGTTTTCATCTCGTTCCATTTGAGTTTCTCCCACGCAAAGCATAGGAATTATGCCATTCTCGCTAATCAATTTTATTTTTCTTGAACAAATCTGGTCACTTTCTCCAAAAATTTGCCGTCGTTCGGAGTGCCCTACCAAAATGTAGGTTGCGCCACACTCCCGGTACATACCTGGGCTAATTTCTCCGGTGAAGGCCCCTTTTTCTTCAAAGTAGCAATTTTGTCCACCGAGTTTAACGGGCGAACCTTTAAGTATGGGATAAATACTGCTTAAGGTGATGGAAGGAGGGAAGATCACCCACTCCCTTTGAGCATCAGGACTTATAAGATTTAAGAAGTCTCGGCAAAACTGGACGCCCTCTTTCGGGCCCAAATTCATTTTCCAATTGGCCGCGAATAATTTCTTTCTCATTGAATATCGTTTTCAGAAGGCTCTGGCATCTTAAGATCAACTCTGAAATCATTTTGCCTCAAAACTTCTAAGCCTGGAAGACTTCGACCCTCTAAGTATTCAAGGCTAGCTCCGCCTCCCGTAGAAATATGGCTTATTTTAGAGGCCACTCCTGCGCTTTCAACGGCAGTTACCGAGTCACCGCCACCAACTACCGTGGTGGCCTTTGAATTCGCCAAAGCTGTTGCCACTTTAAATGTTCCTTTTTCAAAAGGCGGGATTTCAAAAGCTCCCATTGGTCCGTTCCAAAATATAATTTTGGCTTTGGAAATTTCTTCTTCAATAAGGTTGGTGGTTTTGGGACCAATATCAAGAGCCATCATCCCGTCAGGAATGGCTGCCGTGGGTGTGGCTTGCGTGGGGGTATTAGCTTTGAACTCTGTAGCCACGATATGGTCAACGGGCAAAATCAACTTCTTATCTCGATTCTTAAATCGTTTTAGAAGATCTTGAGCCAAATGGATTTTGTCCTTCTCAACCAATGATTTTCCAACTGAAATGCCTTGGGCCGCCAAAAAAGTATAGGCCATAGCTCCCCCGATAACGAAGGAGTCCACCTTTTCCATCAAGTTTTCGATAACGCCGATTTTGTCACTGACCTTAGCCCCACCAAGCAGGGTTAAAAATGGTTTTTCTTTGACATTGAGCAATTTATCAAGCCAGGTGACCTCTTTTTGAATCAGAAACCCTATCCCACGTTCTTTGATCAAAGAGGGAAGCGCTGAAACCGTGGCGTGGGCCCGGTGAATGGCGCCAAAGGCGTCGTCGATATAAACTTCGGTGAAGGAGGCCAGGTGAGTGGCCATTTCCATGGAATTTTTTTCTTCCCCTGGCGCAAAGCGGGTGTTCTCTAAAAGAAGAATTTGTTTTTCGCTTAATCCAGAGACCATTCCCTTAATGCCTTCGCCGTTAGGATCTTCAAAAAGGAGAACATCTAAATTTAAAAGTTCGCTTAATCGTTGACCCACTGGGGCTAGAGAATATTTGGCGCGATCCTCAGGTGTATCTCCTTTAGGACGACCCAAATGGCTAGCTAAAATTATTTTAGCTTTTTCTTTGAGCGCGTATTGAATCGTGGGGAGGGCCCCTCTGATCCGAGTGTCGTCAGTAATTTCACCTTTTTTCATCGGAACGTTAAGGTCAAGACGGATAAATACTCGCTTGGCATGGATATTGAGTTCTTCGATGGTTTTTATCCCTTGAAGTCCACCTTCAGCCCCCGCGGGTTTAGCGACGGCTATCATAACCCCAATTTCGCCATGTAAAGGGCAAGATCTACCATACGGTGACTAAACCCAGTTTCGTTGTCATACCAGGAGAGAACCTTGACCAGGCGGTTGCCGATCATCTGGGTGCTTGGAAGATCTATGGTGCTTGAGGCAGGGTTGCCGTTGTAATCAGAACTCACGAGCTCGCTTTTTTCGCACGCAACAAAGTTCTTAAAATCACCCTTTGAAGCCGCAATAAAACTCTCGTTGATGGCTTGAATACTAGCGTCTTTCTTTAAATTAGCGACGAAATCCACAAGGCTTACATTTGGAGTAGGGACTCGAATACTGATACCGTCGATTTTCCCTTTGAGTTCGGGAATGACTTTGCCCACGGTCTTAGCTGCCCCGGTTGTTGTGGGGATCATGCTAAGCGCCGCGGCCCTAGCACGTCTTAGATCTTTGTGGCCTGCGTCCATAAGGCGCTGATCGTTGGTGTAGGAGTGGACGGTGGTCATAAAGCCATTTTCAACACCGAAATTATCATTGAGAATTTTGACAATAGGGGCGAGGCAGTTGGTGGTGCAACTTGCGTTACTGACCACAAAATCTTTTGAGGGATTGTATTGTTTTTCATTTACGCCCATCACGATGGTGAGATCGGAATCATCGGCGGGAGCTGAGACCATCACCCGTTTAGCTCCACCTTTATTGATATGTTGTAGAGCCCCTTCTTTATTTTTTAAAGCTCCGGTGCACTCTAAAACAAGGTCCACACCTGTGTTTTTCCAGGGAATGGCCCCAGGATCCTTTGTCGTAAAAACAGGAATCTTTTTTCCATTCACAATGAGGGCATTTTCAGCCACTTCAACAGTGCCGGGAAATTTTCCGTGAACACTGTCATAGGCCAGTAAATGAGCCAAAGTTTTAAGATCGGTCATATCGTTTATGCCGAGAATATCTAGTTTTTCCCACCCCGCTCGAAAGAGCACGCGCCCAATTCGGCCAAACCCATTGATTCCAACTTTTGGACGTAATGACATAGATTTACACTCCTTTTTTGCCGAAGGAACATTAACTCAATGTAGGATTGGCGGTCAAGGACTACGATCTTTTCGAGGCTGAGACAAAGGAGATCTCCCGCCAGAATGCCTCCTCTCGGAATTTTGTCCGGAGTTACTAGGGATAATCTACTTATTTACTCTGTTTGCTACATTACTGTTTGTCCAAACCTCGTTTGTGCAGCCCTTTCAAGGAAGTGAACGGATTAAGTTCCCTGCCAACGAAAGCAGTACCATTAACAACTGCATTACTACCGCTTTGGTTAGCATTGACTATTCCAATTTGAGATTAAACGTAAAGCAAACCGTGATAAGTGGCAATTGCCAGGTTGTTGAGGCAAATGGAAAAACCTTTGAGATCCATGATATTCACCTTTCTAAAGATGATTTTCGCAATGGCGTAAGAATTACCATCAGTGCAGGCTATGACAACCAAACTAAGGATGGCGTGACTATTACTGATCTGCGTGGAGTCGCCGATTTACGTTCTATAGAATCTGTGATGTCCCTATCTCTAAACTCAAAGGGTAAACTGATGTTTTGGGACCTTAAAAGATCCTCTGACAAAGAGAAAGTGTGGAAGTCGTTTTAGGCTTCAGTACGAACATCGTGTTCCTGTGGCAATGGGAGGCGAGGCCACTTTGGAGAATATCGAACTTCTCTGCGCCACCCATAATCAGTGGAGAGCTATTAAAGTCTTTGGTTTAGAGAAGATGAGAAGACATTATGAGCCTTAGGGCATTAATCCCGTCAAAAAGCAGGATGGGGTTCATGCAAATTTCTGATTCCATTCAAATGAGAACGTGTGATTTAGATTTTGGTGGCGTGCAGGGGGGAGGTTCACGGAAGTGGTTCTACACCTCCATAATTGGGCGCGGTACCAGTAGGTGTAGGCGGAGTATACGCGTGGCAAGCGGCACAGGCTTGTGATGAGGGCGTAGTTGTAAGAGTAGCAGTATAATGGGTCGTTTGAAATGATTGGCTATGACAAGGAGAGCACGATTGGGTGGATCCTTTGGTCCAGCTTGAGTGGTCGATAAAACCTGTTCCAACCCAGCTTATTCCTACTGAAGATTTCCCTACCGCAGTTACCGTATGACAGCTCACACAATCTTGGTTTCCACCTAAAGTGGGATCGTGATTAAAGGCTCCTGGAGCTTTGCCTGACGTGAAATCAGAGTCGATGGCATTAGGGTTGTATGTGTTTCCGGGCATCGCATGCCAAGCTGTAGTCGGGGGAAGATCATTTTTATATGTGCCCGTAAGCCCGTGGCAAACTGTGCAGCCTTGAACATAAGGTTTTGAGTCACGTTCCGCCACAAGTTCATTCTCTGGAACCCCCATTTTAAAGCCCTAATTACATTCGGATGATTGGCCAAGAAATTGAGGGATTTTGTCGAAAATTTACTCACTGCATTCCCTTCGAATCTGATTTGGTCGTAAGGCGGGCTCGAGTTCCCATTGCCCAAAAGTTCGACACAAAAAAATCGAATGCCTAAATTAATTTATCTAAATAGCCGAGGTGTATGACATTTCCATGACAAACGAGGTGACTAACCTCTTTATACTGTTTATATGCTTGAAAGATTAGTTATTTATCACTCTACGACGGGTCAGCTCAAGAACTTAGCCTTTGATAATCACAGGTGGGTGAATTGGAGTACCTGTCTTCGCCAGATGGCCATAGGGTTTGAAGAAGCCGTCTCTCGTAGCCTTTCTGAAACCTATTTAGAAGCCGATGCCTACCGTTTTTTCTTGGAAGTGATCAGCGGCCTTCACTCTCCAATAATTGGAGAAACGGAAGTCATGGGGCAATTCAAGGATCTTCTAGAAAAAGTGAGCCAGTCTAATCTTCATCATAAATTTGAGTTTTTGGATTTTTTTAGAAGTGTTCTTAAGGACGCTAAATATGTCCGCACCCAAGTCCTTAAAGATATGGGGAGCCGTTCGTACGGCAGTTTGATCCGAAAATATACTAAGGATTGTAATCACGTTACTTTTATAGGTGCTGGCAAATTAGTGACCAAAATTCTACCCTGGCTAAAGGAGACTAAAGATGTCACCGTGAAATGTCGCAGACCTGAGCAGGGTCAAAATCTAAAGAGCCAATTTGTGATTAATGTTGAACCTATAGAGGGAAGAACCTTTGGGGATGCTCTGGTGATCGCAGCTCCTATGAGCGCTAAGACTTTGCGAGACCTTCTCAAAGGAGTACATGGTCTTAAACAAATTATCGATCTTCGAGAAACGTCATCTCAGGACCCTATGGGTCTTGAGATTCCTACAATCACTTTGGCCCAGTTATTTGGCGAGATTGAACTTAAAGAAAAGGACTCCGAAACGAAGGTAGCGAAAGCCAGAGCCTTGATTAAGGATTTGGCTCTTCAATGGACCCTCAAGGCAGAATACCGCCCATTTGGGTGGGAAGATTTGTGCGGATAATTATCGCCTCAAGAAAGAGCGACCTGGCTCGCATTCAGGCCCAGAGTGTGGGCGAAGCCCTAAAGAAGAAAAATCCAGAATTGAAAATAGAATATAACTTCAGGGAATCTTTGGGAGATAAAAACCTCCAGGATCCACTTTGGAAAATGCCAGAGAAAGGTGTTTTTACCCAAGACTTCTATGACGATCTTATTTCTTCGAAAGTCGACATGGTCGTGCACTCATGGAAGGACCTCCCCATTGAAGAACGCTCCGAGACCCAGATCGTCGCTACTCTACCTAGAGCCGATCAGCGTGATCTGCTCCTCGTGAAAAAAAGCTCTTGGGAAGGAGCTAAAGCTCATCGCGAACTGAAGGTTTTTTCATCATCGCCGAGACGGGCCTACAACCTCGAAGGGTTTTTAAGAGAAGTTCTGCCGGGTGATTTTGAAAACGTGAGTTTTGAATCGGTACGCGGGAATGTTCCGACCAGGGTGCAAAAGCTCAACGCCTCGGATTCTGTTCACGGTTTGATAGTGGCCAAAGCCGCCATTGACCGCCTCCTATCGGCCCAAGGTCAGGAGTACTTAAAGATGCAGAGGGAACTCAGGGAAGTTTTAAAGAACTGCTTAGTTATGGTTCTCCCCTTAGAGAAAAATCCTTCGGCCGCGGCTCAGGGAGCATTGGCCATTGAGATAAAAACAGGTCGTCAAGAAATTCTACAGCTATTAGAAGGTATAAATTGTAAAAAAACTTTTAGTGAAGTCCGTGAGGAGCGAAAGCGTTTAAAGGAGTATGGGGGCGGTTGCCATCAGAAGGTTGGTATAAGTGTAAGAGTTCGCGATTACGGTGAGATTGTTTATACCCGCGCCTTCACCGATCAAAATATCAAGGTCGATAAAGTTGAATTTTATTCCGCGACTCAAAAAATTTCCAAGGCCACGCTTAAAAATATTTTTCCGGAGCCAGGAGTAAGGGCTCAATTTTTTCGTAGGGAGGCTCTCGATATTGATATTCCTCCGGGACCATTGTGGGTTTCAAAAGATGAAGCCTTACCCGACGGAGTGGTTCCACAAGATCGCCTCATCTGGGTGAGTGGTATCGAGACCTGGAAGAAGCTTGCAAAACGTGGGGTTTGGGTGACAGGGTGTAACGAGGGCCTTGGAGAATCTGAAGCCAACCACTTAGAAGATCTCTTTGGTCCATTGAAGTGGACAAAGCTGAGTCATACGGAAGGTCATCAAGGTCAGATAAAAAGTCTTGGAAAGATTTTGGGGACTTATAAACTTATCCCACTTAAGACTCTTCCGGATCTTCAAAATAAAACCCATTTCTATTGGACCAGCGGCAGTAGTTTTCTTCTTGCCTTAAAGGCGTATCCCGAAATCAAAAAGGCCCATCACTTTTGTGGCCCCGGAAACACTTACGAAATAATCTCAAAAGAAGTGCCCGTCACAATTTTCCCGAAGTACGAACAATGGAAGGAAGCCATCTTAAAATGAAAAGACTTCAAAGACTTCGTTACTCAAAAAACCTTCGAGATCTGACCTCTGAAGTGGGTTTTTCAATAGGGCAGTTGATTCAGCCCCTTTTTGTTGTGGAAGGCCTTACCCGAGACGAAGAGATTCCGGGTCTTGGAGGTGTAAAGCGGCATTCCAAAGATTCTTTAATCAAACAAATTGGAACGGATCTTGAAATGGGGGTAAGGCAATTTATCTTATTTCAAGTTCCAGCAAAAAAAATGGATAGCGGGTTTAGTTACAAATTTTCAGACGACGTTATTAGCCAAGTCAAAAAAAAATATGGTGATTCTATTACCCTTTGGGTAGACACCTGTCTTTGCTCTTTGACCACTCACGGTCACTGTTGCGTCCTCCATGATAATGGAAAGCAAAATCTTGAGTCCACGCTCCTTGAAATCTCTAATCTCGCCAAGAGTTATGCCGAGGCCGGGGCTGACGGGGTGAGCCCAAGTGATATGAATGATGGCCGAGTTTATCAAATCCGCCAAGCTTTGGATTCGTCTCCCGTGGGGCTTAGGCATATTCCCATAATGAGCTATTCAACAAAGTTTTCTAGCCATTTTTATGGACCTTTTAGAAATGCTGCCGACAGCGCGCCTCAGTTTGGCGATCGAGCTACTTATCAGATCGACGTACGAAACCGCACCGATGCTATAAATTCGAGCATTCGCTGTGCCCAGGAGGGAGCAGATCTTCTTATGGTGAAGCCTGGGATGACCTCCATAGATTTGATTCAACCTATCGCTGATAAAACACGCCTGCAAGTCGGAGCCTACCAAGTGAGTGGCGAGTACGCGGCCTTGACATTGCTAAATGAAAAAGGTCTTATAAAGTTTGACGCTGCTCTTCTCGAAACGTGGCAAGTATTCAAGAGAGCTGGAGCGCAATTTATTATCACTTACGGTGCCAGGCTTGCTCAAAGTCTAGGAGTGACTCCATGACTTTCTCAAAAGAATATTTTGAAAGATCCCTAAAAGTGGCCCCTGGTGGGGTTCACAGCCCTGTTAGAGCTTTTAAAAGCGTCGGCGGGGAACCCTTATTTTTCAAAAGCGCGCAGGGAGCGTATTTAAAATCCGTTGATGGTCAGGAGTACATAGATTTTTGTCAGAGTTTCGGCCCTCTTATTTTGGGCCATCGAGACCCAGATGTTTCAAAAGATGTCCGTGAAATCATTGAAACAGCTTGGAGCTTTGGAGCATGTGAGCCCTATTCTTTAGAGCTCGCCGAATGGATCACGTCCAAATTAAAATTTGTAGAAAAGATTCGTTTTGTGTCTTCGGGCACTGAAGCCGTTATGAGCGCCTTGCGGGTGGCCAGAGCAGCTACTAAAAGAAACAAAATACTTAAATTTGAAGGATGCTATCACGGGCATGCCGATTCACTTCTTGTTAAATCAGGAAGTGGACTAGCGGGAGAGTCTTCTTCTGACAGCGCCGGAGTCAGTGAGGCCCAGGCTCACGAAACACTCACCGTACCACTCGATGATATTCAAGCTTTCGAGAGGGCATTTAGCAGTCATGGGGATGAAATCGCGGCGCTTATTTTTGAACCTCTTCCGGCCAACTACGGCTTGCTTATTCAGAGAAAAGAATTTCTGGAACAGATCGTGACCCGGGCACGAAAATCCGGAGCCCTTGTTATCTTTGACGAGGTTATTTCAGGTTTTCGAGTGGGTTTAGGTGGAATGGCAGAGCTTCTTGGGATGAAACCCGATTTGGTCACTTACGGAAAAATTATTGGCGGGGGATTCCCTGTGGGCGCTTACGGAGGGCGATCTGATCTTATGAACCTTGTGGCCCCACAAGGTCCCGTCTACCAAGCGGGTACCCTCAGCGCCAATCCGGTTGGGATGCGCGCTGGATTATCGACTTTGAAGAAAGTTGTGAGCCACGATGTGTATTCGATTCTAGGAAAGAGAACGGCAAATTTTTGCCGAGAAATAAATCTGCAGGCTGGTCTTGTAGGAGCTGATCTCCAGGCCATTCATTTTGGATCTATCTTCTGGCTTCACGGAAAGACTGAGAAGCCCATACGGGCGATTTCTGAAATCCCCGCTCACCATAAAGAGCAATTTTCTAAGCTCTTCAAGGCTCTTCTAAAACAAGGGATTTATATAGCACCCAGCGGATTTGAAGTAGGGTTTCTATCCTTAGCTCACACCGATGAAATTTGCTCGAAGGCTTTGGCAGGTTTTAAAAACGCTATTAAAGAGGTCTATGAAGTATAGCCGGATCGTCTTTATTTCAGCTTGGATTTTAACGACCATTTCGATGGCCACGTGGTGGCTTATTTATGGTCTAAGACAAATCGAGAAAAACTCTAGCTTGGCCGGGCCTGAGATCGTGCGCGGCGAGAGGATGCTCCACTGGGAAGGCTTGTCTCTTATTATGCTAATTCTCGGCGGAGGCTTAAGCTTGCTTTATTATTCCCTTCGGGAGTTCCGTCGAAACAAAGAGGTCAAAGAATTTTTTGCAACCCTAACCCATGAACTGAAAACGCCTCTGGCCAGTCTTCGACTGCAAGTCGAAAGTCTTGAAGAGGATTTGGCTAATACTGAGCATTCCCAACTTGTGAAACGTTTGGCGGGGGATGCCGGGCGATTAGAAATTCAGTTAGAAAATGCTCTTTTCTTGGCAAGCGTTGGAGACTCAAAACAAATTCACCTTGAAGTTTTCGATTTGCATGAAGTCTGTCAAATGCTTCAATCTCAATGGCCGGAGCTAGAAGTTGAAATTCCGGAAAAATCATACATTAGAGGAGATACCCGAGCGTTAGAGGGAATTTTGAAAAACCTTATACAAAATTCTAGAATTCACGGTAGAGCCACAAAAATTAAATTGAGTGCGACTAAAAAAAACTCCAATATCCACTTATGTGTTGAAGATAACGGGACGGGGTTCTCAGGTGATAATAAAACCCTGGGACAACTCTTTAGGAGACACACTGCTCATAGTGGGAGTGGAGTGGGACTCTACTTAGCTAGAAATTTAACAGAAATGATGCATGGAAAAATTGAGTTTGAATCCCATGCTAACCAAGGGTTTAAGGCCCATCTCGTCTTCAAAGGTGGAATATGAACCATCTCTTACTCGTAGAAGATGACGCCTCTCTGGGGCAAACCTTACAGGAGCGGTTGGAGCGAAACTCTTATAAAGTGACTTGGTGCAAGACTCTCGGTGAGGCCCGAGCTAAGGTTAAGGATATCAAGTTTGAACTCATCATTTTGGATGTTGGCCTTCCCGATGGGTCGGGATTCGAGTTCGCCCGAGAGGTTAAAAGAACGCGCCTCGCGCCCTTTATTTTCATGACGGCCCTTGCTTCTGCACCCCAACGGCTTGAGGGGTTTGAAATCGGGGCTGAGGAGTTTATTCCTAAACCCTTTCATCTCAAGGAAGTGCTCTTGCGCATAAGGCATGTTCTTGAAACCCATGCCACGCGAAAACAAGTTAGAGTGGGGGCGCGCCTTATAGATTTTCAGAGCCAAGCGATTATAGATGAAGCGGGGCGCCCCGAATACCTGCCGGCCCGTGATTTTGCCCTTCTTGAACTTCTAATAGCCAGTTCTCCAAAAGTGATAAGTCGAGATGAAATCTTAGAAAAACTTTGGGGAGCAGAGAAGTTCCCCACAAACAGGACCATCGATAATGTTATTGTGCGGCTTAGAAACCAACTTGGAGAACCCCAGAGTATTCGATCGGTGCGGGGGATAGGGTATCAGTGGATCGGAGGCAAGATTTAAATGGCTAATGATAAGTTCGTCTATGCAGTACAAGGCGTTTCTCAAAACATTCCTCCGATCTGGTTTATGCGACAGGCGGGACGGTATCATCGTCATTATCAAAAACTTCGGGACAAATACTCTTTTATGCAGCTCTGTAAAGAACCCGAACTCGCCGCCCAGGTCGCTCTCGGCCCCATCCAAGATTTTGATTTTGACGTTGCTATATTGTTTAGCGATCTTCTTTTTCCTCTGGAAGCTTTGGGTATGGGTTTAGAATACGGAGAAAGGGGGCCAAAGTTAGATTGGCACCTACGGCCAGAAACCCTAGGCCAACTCCGAAGTTTGGAGGAGGCCCTTCCCTGTCTTGAGTTTCAAAAGACGGCATTAAAGATGACCCGGGCCGAGCTTCATCCAAATAAATCTTTGATCGGTTTCGTCGGCGGCCCCTGGACGCTTTTTACCTACGCTGTTCAAGCCCAACATGATGGCAACCTTATTGAGAGCAAGAAAAACCTCCCTCTTTTCTCTAGTTTCTGCAACGCTCTAATTCCCTTGCTTATAGAAAATATTAGGCTTCAGTTTGAAGGGGGAGCCGAAGTGGTGATGCTCTTTGATACGGCGGCGGGAGAGTTGAGTCCCAGCCTATTTCGAGAGCGAGTGGTGCCCGAGATTACAAAACTTGCTTTGGCCTTCCCACAGAAGCTGGGCTATTACTCCAAAGGGACTCAAAACAACTACTTCACCAATGATTTTTTTAAGTCAGGGTTCCTTTGTGGAATGGGATTTGATCACCGGTGGGACCTTCCTTCAAAGCTTAAGGAAAGTCATAAAGGTTTTATACAAGGGAATTTTGATCAGGCTCTTCTTTTTGCTCCCCTCGATGAATTCAAACAACACCTTGAGGACTATATTAAGAATTTTTCAGATTTGCCTTTGAAAACGCGAGCGGGATGGGTTTGTGGTTTAGGCCATGGGGTTCTTCCGAATACTCCAGAAGATCATGTTCGAAGATTTGTAGACACAGTAAGGGAGCGTTTGAGATGAAGGAAAAAGATCTGTTTAAAAAATATGATGTTCCTGCCCCTCGATACACAAGTTACCCAACGGTGCCTTATTG
>Ga0207013_1024_pt1 | contig 38719 bp, 44 predicted proteins | sample Alteio_BWMinCont_55_FD_153501 | JGI IMG/M metagenome (GOLD analysis project Ga0207013, IMG submission 153501) | Enriched cells from forest soil in Barre Woods Harvard Forest LTER site, Petersham, Massachusetts, United States -... | ecosystem: Environmental > Terrestrial > Soil > Temperate forest >...
GGCCTTCTCAATCTTCTCAAAATCAAAGCTCTTTATCACCTTATCAAACGCCACCGTTATCTCCTCATTTCCCAAATTGCCAATACTGCCCTCGTGGGTGTGGTTTACCTGTTTATCGGGTTTAAACTCACCTTTTTCAATAGCAGCGCCAACTTGTTTGTAGGCGTCGCGGAATGGAGTGCCGCTTAATACAAGGTGGTTAACTTCTTCCACGCTAAACAGGTAGGCATATTTAGGGTCGCTTAAAATATCAGTGTTAACAGTTATGTTTTGCAGCATGAAGGTTGCCATGTGCAGGCAATTTTTTAAATCTGTAAAAGCCGGGAACAATAGTTCTTTTAATAATTGTAGCTCGCGGTGATAGCCGGATGGCAGGTTGGTGGTCATCATGGCCACATCATTTGGCAGGGCCTGTAGGCGGTTGCATTTGCCGCGCATTATCTCCCAAACGTCCGGGTTCTTTTTGTGGGGCATAATGCTGCTGCCGGTGGTTAATGTATCCGGGTAGCTTACAAATGCAAAGTTTTGGCTTAAATATAATGCCTGGTCCATGGCCATTTTAGCCAATGTGGCGGCTATAGATGATAATGCCTGCGCTATAACCCTTTCAGTTTTACCGCGACCCATTTGGGCGTAAACAACGTTATAATTCAGGCTTTCGAAACCTAATAGCTTCGTTGTTAAGGCACGATTGAGCGGGAACGATGAGCCATAGCCTGCTGCCGAGCCTAAGGGATTTTTATTGGTGATCTTCCAGGCGGCCAAAACCATTTCCAGGTCGTCGGCCAAGCTCTCGGCGTAAGCGCCAAACCAAAGGCCGAATGACGACGGCATGGCTACCTGTAAATGCGTATAGCCAGGCAGTAATACATCCTTATGCTTTTCGCTTAACACGATCAACTGGCGAAATAACGTTTCTGTTTCTTCAACTACCTGTTGCAATTCGTGCCTGAAAAATAGTTTCAGGTCAACTAATACCTGGTCGTTGCGCGAGCGGCCGCTGTGTATTTTCTTACCGGCATCGCCGATGCGTTGGGTAAGCAGAAGCTCAACCTGCGAGTGTACGTCTTCAACCTCCGGTTGGATGATAAATTCACCCGCCTCAATATCGCGGTATATGTTTTTTAATTCCTTCTGGACCAATTGCAGGTCCTCTGCACTCATCAAGCCAATTGATTCCAGCATTTGGGTATGCGCCAGTGAGCCAAGCACATCAAAGCCCGCCATTTGCAGGTCAAACTCGCGGTCGCGTCCTACAGTAAAGTCTTCTACTAACTCATTAACGGTTACCGATTTTTGCCAGATTTTTGCCATTGCGCGAATTAAAATTACCCACCGCTATTACAGGGGAATGAACGCCAAACTTACCGTTTTTAGACTAAAACTCGTAAATCAAACAATAGATTCAAGCATTTTGATATAAAGCTCAATACCCTCTCGAATCTCATCCACATAAACAAACTCATCAGCCGTATGCGACCTTGCCGAATCACCGGGTCCAACCTTTAGTGATGGTATATCTAAAAGTGATTGATCCGATGTTGTTGGCGACCCATATGTTGTCCTGCCTAAAGCAATACCTGCTTGTACTATTGGATGCTCTTTATCAATTTTTGATGGCTTTAGCCTGATGGAACGCGGGGTTACATCGCAGGTTACATGCTGGCGGATAATCTCTAAAACTTCTTCATTGCGGTAGGCGTCCGTAACCCGTACATCAACAGCAAAGGTGCAGCTGGCAGGCACGACATTGTGCTGCGATCCTGCATTGATGATAGTAACCGACATCTTCACCGGCCCAAAAACCTCCGATTCTTTCGGGAAACGGAAAGTGCGGAACCATTCAATATCCGTTAGCGCCTTATAGATAGCATTTTCGCCTTCTTCGCGGGCGGCATGGCCTGCTTTGCCGTGGGCAACGCAATCTAAAACCATTAAACCTTTTTCGGCTATAGCCAATTGCATTTGGGTGGGTTCGCCAACAATGCCGAAATCCAGTTGGCCAAGGTCGGGGATAATAAGCTCAAGGCCGTTTGCGCCCGAAATTTCTTCTTCGGCGCTTGTAGCCAGGCAGAAGTTATATTTAAGATTTTCCCTATCGTAAAAATAAAGGAAAACCGATATAAGCGAAACCAAACATCCTCCGGCGTCATTACTGCCAAGGCCGTAGAGTTTGCCATCCTCAATTTTAGCATCAAACGGATCACGCGTATAGCCTGAATTTGGCCTTACGGTATCGTGATGCGAATTAAGCAGTATGGTTGGTTTTGATGCGTCGAAATGTTTATTCCATGCCCAGACATTGTTTAGTTTGCGATGGGTTTTTATGGCTTTTTGTTGTAAAAATTGTTCTATCAGGTCGCCCGTCAGGCTTTCTTCCCGGCTAAATGATGGTATGGCTATTAGTTGCTGCAACAGGCCTACGGCCTGCTGGTAAAGTGTTGCTGTATCAGTCATAAAATGTGCGGCAAAAATATGAAGAATGTTGGAATGTTATAAAGTTTGAATGTTGAAATAGAGAGCAAAATTTACCGACTGCGAAGATATAACTTTGCAACCTTTCAACATTCCAACGTTTCAACAAGAATTAATCCTCAATTTTCGAATATTTCCGGGTATCGCCCATCGTGATATAAAGTATTAATGATAGCGCGACACAAACGGTAACATACCAGTAAAACCATTCCTGGTGGCCGTTATTTTTAAAATCAAGCGCGATATATTCGGCTGTGCCGCCAAATAGGGACACGGCGATGGCATAAGGAAAACCAACACCTAATGCACGTACATTGGCAGGGAAAAGCTCGGCTTTTACCACTGCGTTAATGGAAGTATAGCCGCTGACGATCACCAGCGCGCACATGATAAGGGCGAAAGCAACCCAGGCATCTTTTGTGGCACTCAAGCTGGTTAATATAGGATACGTAGTTAGTGTGGCCAGGATACCGAACCCAATAAGCAGCGGTTTACGCCCAATCCTATCGGACAATAAGCCAAACACGGGTTGTATCAGCATAAAAACAACAAGGGTAAGGGATGATATAAGTGTGGCAGCATTTTTTGAAAACCCGGATGTGTTCACTAAAAACTTTTGCATATAGGTGGTGAAAGTGTAAAATGCTACTGTTCCGCCCACGGTAAGCCCTATTACCACAAGGACAGCTTTTGGATGCTTCGCCAATTCACGAATGGTCCCGCGCGTGGTTCTGGCCTTACCGCCGTCTTGCTCCAGCGAAACTGACTCCTGCAAACTGCGCCGTAAATACATTACTGTTATGGCCAATACTGCACCAATTCCAAAAGGTATGCGCCAGCCCCACTGGTGCAATTGCTGATCGGTTAAAAAAACACGTTGCAATAAAACCAGTACGCCTAACGCAATTAACTGACCCATAATAAGAGTAACGTACTGGAAACTGGAATAAAATCCCCGGTGCTTTTTAGTGGCCATTTCACTGAGGTAAGTGGCGCTGGTGCCGTATTCGCCGCCAACGCTAAGGCCTTGTATAATTCGTGCCAAAACCAATAACAAAGGCGCGGCAACGCCAATTTGCTTATAGCCTGGCGCTACGGCAATAATAAGTGAACCAATACTCATTAACGACACCGACAAGGTAAGCGCTGTTTTACGGCCTTTTTTATCCGCGAAAGCGCCCATTACCCAACCGCCAATAGGTCGCATTAAAAAACCAATGGCGAAAATGCCGGCTGTGTTTAATAATTGAACAGTTTGGTTTTCTTTCGGGAAAAACGCGCCTGAAAAGTATAATGAGAAAGCAGTGTAAACATACCAATCGTACCACTCAACCAAATTGCCCAATGAGCCGCCAACGATTGATTTTATTCTTCCGCCGGTTGTTTGGGATGATGTGGCTATGGTTTGATTTTGCATAATTTTAAAGAAAACGATTTAGAACATATAGAGCAATACTTTCTACACAGTAAACATAAAATCTTTTTTGAAACAATGCCTACCTAATAAATTTAATTATTTTAGCACACTATTCTCATTCAAAAACCCAAATGAACGATAATTTCAGTTTTCTCGCTACACTAAAATCGGACCAGGAACTTCAAAACTGTATAGATAACCGTGAAAAATATATGCCCGAAACGGTAGAAGCAGCAGTGAAAGAATTGCAAAGCAGGGGAGTAATTTTAACAGAAGATGAATTGACAGTTATCGCGGAGGATGTGCAGGCGCGCAGGGATCAATTAAACTCGGGCGCCAATAACTACGGTTTTTTCAGCCGCAACGATAAAATCTACCAGGTTGAAGATCCCGAAGCGCCTTTACTATATTCGAAACGGGCAATACTTGTATTTTCTATATTGTTCAGCGTTGTTTTTGGTTCGGTAATGCTCGCAATCAATGTTGGTAAAGTCCAATCAGCTACAAAAGCTATAATGGTTGTTTTATATGGCTTAGTGTTTACAATAATTCTGGCTGTGGTCGCTCAAAATCTTAACTCCAATACAGGTTTGGCTGTTGTATTTGGTTGTTTAGGCGCCCTATCCATGGAGTATTTATTTTGGAGACCATATATAGGTAATACGACACAATACCGGGTAAAACCCATTTGGATCCCCCTTGTAATTGGGCTGGCGATTGCAATCCCGCTTATAGTTTTAATAATTTATGCAGGAACTCTATAACTGTCAAATAAGAATATGAAAAAACTATTGCTTCTTTCATTCATTACTCAATTGTTGGTTGTGTCGTGCTACGGCCAATCCATTTCTTATGGTAATAACCCCGACGCGGGCAAATACTACAACATCCGCGGCATTAAGATGTATTGTGAAATTTATGGGCAGGGCAAACCGCTTTTAATGATCCACGGCAACGGCGGCAGTATAGCTTCTTTCAGTAAAAACATTCCTTATTTTTCAAAAAAGTATATGGTTATTGTTCCCGATAGCCGGGCGCACGGGAAATCAACCGATACAAAAGATTCGCTCAGTTTTGAGATGATGGCGGATGATTTTAGTGCTTTACTGGATACGCTTCACGTTGCAAAAACGTATGTAATAGGCTGGAGCGATGGCGGTATAAATGCTTTGTTGCTGGCAATGCGCCATCCTGATAAGGTAATTAAGCTGGCTTCAACCGGCGCAAATTTAACGCCAGATTCAACTGCCCTTATCCCCTCGCTATGGAAGGACATGGTGAAACAATACAACGAACAAAAAAGCAAAGTGTGGGCAACCGCCAAAGAGAAAAATACATGGAAGATATTTTTGCTGGATTATTTCCAGCCTAACATCCCCGCAACAGCGTTACATGCCATCAAATGCCCGTCCCTTATTATCTGCGGCGACCATGACCTGATCCCGGTTGAACATACGGCTTTAATCTATCATAATATCCCCGGCGCCTGGCTATGGGTAGTGCCAAATTCAGGACATGGCACACTTATCGAACACACCGACGAGTTTAACGCAAAGGTTAATGAATTTTTTGAACGATAGGTGAGGAAAGAGTCAAGAAGCAAGAGTCAGGACAGGGAAGTAGTCTTAAGCCGAAAGTCTTAAGTAAAGACAATTTATGGCTGCTTTTGACTTAACACCTCTTTTTATTTTTACTTCAGACTCAAGACTTCAGGCTTAAAAAAATTATCCTGCTTTCTGGATGATAACTTCCGGATATTCTCTATAATGCATCTCAATAGCATCGCCAATTTCATCCAGCGGCAGGCTTTCTGCACCAAATCGATGTTCAACGGCTTTCCAAATCCCGAAATCGTTTTTCCTGATAATGTGACAGGTTGCGTAGTTAAATACACTAAAAGTGTAATTATCTGCGCTGTTGCGTATCACCCTGTATGTTTCTTCCTTAATTACAACCTCAAATGCTTCCATATCGTTTAGGCTGCACAAAAGTAACGGTTAAATAACGTCTCCGCAATATTTACAGGGGGGTATTTTAACGGTATTTTTTACCGTGTTTTAACGGTATTCAGCCCCCTCTAAATCTCCCCCGGTTGGGGAGACTTTAGCTTCGCTCGCTTTTTTAAAGGCCCTTCCACCTGGTTGGAGAGGGTTAAGTGGGGCTCTCAACTAATTATTAACCAATTTCAATGCACCTTCCGCATAGCGCATACCGGTATCAGGATATTTGTCAATAATGTTCTGAATATCCTGTAAATCAGCTACGGATAGTTCAATATCAACAGAGGCCGCATTTTCGCGCAGGTATTTTGTTTTTTTTGTGCCGGGGATGGGGATAATATCTTCGCCTTGCGCCAATACCCATGCAAGGGCCAACTGCGCGGGCGTGCAGTTTTTTTGTGATGCCACACCGGCAAAGGCACTTGCCAGTTGCCGGTTATTTTCTTTATAAGTATCGCTAAAGCGTGGCAGGGTTTTACGGAAATCGCCACTGCCCAGTTCATCAACATTGAGTGTATTGGTGATCAATCCACGTGAAAGTGGGCTAAAGGGGACAAGAGAAATACCTAATTCGCGGCATACGGGCAGTATTTCTGCCTCTACATCGCGGGTGAGCAGCGAATACTCGCTTTGCAGGGCAGCAATAGGGTGTACGGCATGTGCTTTCCGGATAGACGCGGCTGATGCTTCCGATAGACCCAGGTAGCGTACTTTGCCTTCCTTAACAAGTTCTGCCATGGCGCCAACCATATCTTCAACGGGTACATTTGGGTCTATACGGTGTGCATAATAAAGATCAATGGTTTCTATATTTAACCGTTTAAGGCTTTTTTCTACTGCCGTTTTAAGATATGCAGGCGAACCATCAAAATAACTTCCCGGCGCACCGGGGTATGAAGGATCATTTTCTTTTTGCCGGAAGCCAAATTTTGTGGCAATAAAAACCTTATCGCGGTTTGGCGCCAGCACTTTGGCTACCAGTTCTTCGTTTTTGCCGTTTGCATAAACATCGGCAGTATCCCAAAAGTTGATGCCAAGATCAAGCGCAAGGTTTAATGTTGCTATAGATTCTTCATCATTAAAAGTACCATAGCCGTGGTTCATCCCCATGCAGCCTAAGCCAAGTGCCGATAGCTGCTCTCCTGTTTTTCCAAGTTCCCTGAATTTCATAGATAAATGTTTTTACAAATATAAGCGTAATGGCGTTTTGTTATTGTAATATTTACTTGACCTCATTATCGTTTTCATCAAAACGACTTTAGATGTTTAAACACTAATTAATAACTTTTGTTGAATTAAATTCATTTTTTTTAATATATATCTGAATATAATTCTAATATTTATACATTTACAGTATGATTAGCGAAACAGATATCATACTTGATAAAACAGACCTGCACATATTGCGCCTGATGCAGGAAAATGCCCGCATCAGCAATGCCGACCTTGCGCGTGAGCTTGGCATGGCGCCTTCGGGGGTACTGGAACGGGTTAAGAAACTCGAACAAAAAAATGTAATACTTCAATATACCGCCCGCATAAACCCCGATGCCATGCAGCAAAAAATGCTGGCATTTATTTTCATGAAAGCTGCCGATGGGCCCGGATATAATGATACCGCGCTTGAACTGGCCAAAATACCCGAAGTACAGGAAGTGCACCACGTTGCGGGCGATGATTGCTACCTGGTAAAGGTGCGCACTTATGATTCTGCAAGCCTGGTGCACCTTATGCGCAACAGCTTCAGCAAAATACCCAACCTTTTAAGCACCCGCACCACCATAGTGCTCGAAACGGTTAAAGAACAACAACAATTGGTTATACCCGAAAAATAATACATTATGCCTTTAAAATCACAAAAAACTGCGTCGCCCCTCTTGGTAATCATAGCCTTTGCTACAGTTTATCTTGTATGGGGTTCTACTTATTTTTTTATAAGGATAGCTGAGCAGGGTGGTATGCCCCCCTTTTTGCTCGGCGCTATACGGTTTACCACAGCGGGGCTTATATTAATGGGCTGGTGTGTTGTTAAAAAGAAAAAAATATTTGTTTTAAAGGATATTTTAAACGCCGCAGTAACAGGCCTGCTTTTGTTGTTTGTGGGGATAGGCATTGTTATATGGGCAGAAAGAACCATGCCAAGCGGTTTGGTAGCCATACTTGTATCGTCATCGCCAATATGGATTGTATTGCTCGATAAATCACACTGGGCTATAAACCTTAAAAATAAAGCTACAATTATAGGCCTGGTAATTGGTTTTGCCGGGGTGATCCTTTTATTCAGCGAGCAAATTGGCAACCTGTTCAATGGCTCCGGGGCACAATCGAAATTACCATGGATGCTGCTGCTGCTTTTAGGAACGATTGCCTGGTCGGTTGGGTCGCTTTATTCAAAACATAACCCGACCTCTGTGTCCGCTTCGGTCAATACAGCATGGCAGATGATCATTGCTGGTGTTGCTTATATGCCGATGAGCCTCGTGCATGGTGAATTCAATCATCTTAATTTGCATAGTATCCAAATAAATAGCTGGCTTGGCGTGCTATACCTGATAGTTTTCGGCTCCATAGCTGCCTACAGCGCCTATGTTTGGCTGCTACAGGTGCGCCCGGCTACGCAAGTGAGCACCTATGCTTATGTAAACCCGGTAATAGCGGTGATATTGGGCGTGGTGTTTGCCGGTGAGCATATTTCTTTAATACAATTGGGTGGGTTGCTTATTATATTGTGCAGCGTATTGCTTATCAATTTGGCAAAGTACCGGAAGGAGAAGAAGGAGTTAGCGTTAGTGGTCTGAACCGTTGATTAAACTGATTTGATTGATTTCATTGATTGTCTCGTATTTTTTTTGCCATTCACCTAATCAACCACTCACCAATTTAGTCCATTTCCTTTGGCAAGGATCGCGCCGGGGTTTCCCATTTGCCAAATTCATAGAAATCATCTATGCTTATGCTAATCTTGCTGCCTTTGGGGTATTTGCCCTTTGCGTAATTTGTGGCCCTTAAAATCACTTTGTCGCGTTCAATAATAAGTTCTTCATACAAGCCTTTAAATAAAACCTGTCTTACAGTCCATTTGCTGCCAAAGCCTTTGCCTATTTTCACATGTTCGGCATATATTACCACTGTGCCCCTTTTACTTTTGATACCAACCTTTTTCGCGTCGTCCGATGTTAGTTGCGTGCTGCTGGCTAATATTTGAGCCGTATACAATAGCTTGGGTGAGTTATACAGCTCTTCGGGACTGCCATTTTCAACAATTTCGCCTTCTTTTAAAACAATAAGTTCATCGGCCATCGATAGTATTTCGGCCGGGTCATGCGACACCAATACCACTGTTACCCCCCATTCCTTTACAATATACCTTATGTCGTGCTGTAAACCTTCGCGATAAGTAGCGTCAACCTGGTTAAAGGGTTCGTCCAATAACAGCACTTCAGGCTTACTGATCAGTGCCTTTGCAATAGTTACGCGCTGCTTTTCGCCACCGCTCAGTTTGCCGAAGGGTTGGTCTTTAAGCGGCAAAATATCCAGCATGTTTAATGAATCTGTTATTTTTTTCGCTTCATTAAACAACCCGATTTCTGCATTCCTCAAACCCGACCGCACACTATCCCAAACAGTTGCATTCAGGTCCATATCCTGGTTATTTTGGGTTACCAGCCGCATGGCTTCGTGAGCGGGCTGCAACCTTTCTTCGCGCTTTAAAATTCGTTCTTCCTTAAAAAAAACTTCGCCCGAATCAGGTTGTAATAAACCATATAATAAATTTAAAAGGGTTGTTTTCCCGCTGCCGCTTTCGCCAACGATGGCAGTAACTTTCCCTTTGGGGATGAGTATAGTAACATTATTCACACCTGAAGACTTATCGCCAAAATAGTTTTTGGTAACCGATATGGTTTCCAGGATCATTTCATTATGCATATAGTCGTATTTTTATCTGGGTCAAGAAACAAGAATCAAGAGCCAGGACACAAGGATCAAGATAAAAAAGGGATTTGGATTGTCAAAGATAATATCTTCCTATCCTGCCGGGGTCCTTTTTATCGAAATTTTATTGGTTCTTGACTCTTAGTTCTTGATTCTTTGACTTTATATTTCCAAACCTAAACTATAAAAGTTTATCATTAAAAAGAAATATACATTTGGGGTAATTAAATTATATTTAGAGCAACATTTAAAACAAAAAATCAAAAAATATGCATCACGGTAAAACATGGCACGACTCACACAACGATTCATTAAATTTTGGACAGCGCCTGTCCGATAGGGTAGCAAACGGCATGGGTTCATGGCGTTTCATCATCTGGCAAACAATTATTGTAATTATTTGGATGGCTGCAAATGTTGTCGGCTTCATTTATCACTGGGATGTTTATCCTTATATTTTACTCAACCTTGTTTTTAGCACCCAGGCTGCTTACGCGGCCCCCATCATTATGATGGCACAAAACCGGCAAAATGAACGCGACCGGGCACAGGCCGACGCGGATTATAAAACAAATTGCGAGGCTAAAATTGAAATAGAAGAATTACTATCGAAACTAAACTCTATTGAGATAGACAAACTGGATAAAATCCTTGCTATTTTAGAGAAAATGGATAAAAAATAGAAGAAAAGAGTCAAGAATTAAGAGCCAGGAACCAGGATAAAAAGGCACTTGTGTTTCTGCCTTGACTCCTGGTTCTTTGCTCCCGGATCTTTTTCTTCTAACTCTTTTCTCTTACCTTTTTCTTAGCTTTGCAGCCAATGACACATATTGAAGACGCCATTGTTCACGAAGCTGAGGCCGAGATAAAGCCAAAAACGCCAAAACAAAAGTTTTGGAACGTTGTAAAAACGATTTTAAAAATTGCCGTTACTACAACTTTACTCATTTGGGTTTTTAGCAAGGTACCGGTACACCTGCTAAAAGCCAGGCTTTTACATGCCAATTACTGGTGGATGCTGGCTGCCCTTGTATGTGTGCTGCTATCAATGATAGTTTCGGCCTGGCGGTTGTTGAGTTTTTTCAGGTCGATCGGGTTAAAACTCAATGCCAAATACAATTTACGGTTATATTTCCTGGGGCTGTTTTATAATTTTTTGCTGCCGGGTGGCATTGGCGGCGATGGTTATAAAATGTACCTCATCAATAAAACCTATAAAACCCCGCTAAAAAAGTTATTCTGGGCGGTAATGTTCGATAGGTTAAGCGGCCTATGGGCAATCGGGCTTATCACCGTTGCCCTTATCTTCCTGATCCCACAGATCGACGTTCACATTACCATCCCGTTGGGCATATTTGCTGCGGGTTCGGCCATTTACTACTTCGTGGCTTACAAATTCTTTAAGGACTATACCAAATATTTTTTCGAGGCCCATGCGAAAGCACTGTTGCTGCAATCGCTGCAACTGACGGCAATTGTTTGTGTGCTTTTAGGACAGGATTTTACCGGGAAATTTTCACCGTATTTATTATCTTTTTTAATTTCGGCGCTGGCAGCTATCATCCCGATAACTGCAGGCGGTGCCGGTGCGCGCGAAGCTATTTTTACAAAACTTTCGGACGTCTTCCCGATGGATAAAGGCCTGGCGGTGTTTCTGCCTGCATCATTTTATATCATATCACTAATAGTGGCATTATTAGGGGTTTACTACGTGATACGCCCCAGCCGGTTACAGGAAGGGGTGGTTGAGGAAGAAAATGTGAATGGTTGAAGACACGTGAACGGTTGATTGAGTTGGATTAAGTTGATTGAGTTAAAAATTCGTTGGACCAAAAAAATGAGTTTTATTTTACAAACAAAAAACCATTCTCTGAGTCAACCCAATCAACTACTCACCAAAAATCCCTAATTTTACACTTTCTTACAAACCAGTAACTGATTAATGAGCCATTTTAATGATTTCGGCAACCCGCAGGTTGCCGCTTTGCCCGCGCATTTAAAACAATTTATCGTAGATCAGCATTATGAACATTATACGCCCATTGACCATGCGGTATGGCGTTATGTAATGCGGCAGAATTATAGCTACCTTAAGGATGTTGCTTATTATCCATACATTCCCGGCCTGGAAAAAGCAGGTTTAACTATCGAGAAGATACCCCATTTACAGGAAATGAACGATGCGCTTGCCAAAATTGGCTGGGGTGCTGTTACCGTTGATGGTTTTATCCCCCCGGCCGCTTTTATGGAGTACCAGGCTTACCGTGTTTTGGTTATTGCTGCTGATATACGCCAGTTAAAACATATTGAATATACACCAGCTCCGGATATCATCCACGAATCGGCAGGGCATGCACCCATCATCGCCGACAAGGACTATCATGAATATCTTAGCTATTTTGGTTCTATCGGCGCCAAAGCGATGTTTTCGGCCCAGGATTTTGAATTGTATGAAGCCATAAGGGCATTATCCATATTAAAAGAAATGCCCGATGCGGATGAGGCCGAAATAAAAAAAGCAGACGAATTGGTTGCCTATCGCCAGGAAAACATGGGCAAACCGTCCGAAATGTCGCTACTAAGCCGACTGCACTGGTGGACCGTTGAGTATGGCCTTATCGGCACACTCGAAAACCCTAAAATTTATGGGGCAGGTTTATTGTCATCTATTGGCGAAAGTTCGAGCTGCATGGATACTGGTATCAAAAAGTTACCATATACCATCGATGCTGTAAAATACACCTACGACATTACAAAAACACAGCCGCAGCTGTTTGTTACGCCAACGTTTCAAAACCTGATAGATGTGCTCGAAAACTTCGCCAATACCATGGCATTCAGGGTTGGCGGCGGTTATGGACTGCAAAAAGCCATCGACAGTAAAAATACATGTACGGCAGTTTATAGCTCGGGGCTACAGGTATCAGGTACTTTTGCCAGCTTTTTAAAGGATGAAAACAATAACCCTGTGTTTATTAAAACAACAGGCGCTTCGGCATTAGCGATAAATAACAAACAAATAAGCGGGCATGGCAAGGATTATCATCGTGACGGGTTCAGTTCGCCGGTTGGGAAGTTAAAGGGACACGTGACATTATTGGAAAACTTGACGGTACCTGAACTAAATTATTTCGGCATTGAAGAAGGAAAAGAAGCGACGTTAGACTTTGAAAGCGGTATAACAGTTAACGGCCTGGTGAAAAAGATATTTTCGTCCAACGGAAAAACCCAACTTATCACTTTTGATAATTGTACTGTTAAAGATGAAGGCGGTGTGTTATTATTCGACCCTTCGTGGGGTATTTATGACATGGCTGTGGGTGAAAACATCACATCGGTTTTTTGCGGCGCAGCCGATAAGGACGCGTTTGTTGAGATTGCCTATAAATCAAATACCGGTACACACCACACCACCTATGATTTCAACACTTTAGAACTCCATAAGCTATACCAGCAGGTACGCAACCGCAGGCAAAATGGCGGCGATTATGGCTTTTTAGGCAATGTTTGGTTTATGCTGCAAAAAAATCATCATGACGACTGGCTTTGCGCATTAGAGATATTAGAAATACTGGAGCATGAAGAAATTGAACCGCGAGTGGCGGCAGAAATAAGGACATTCCTTCAACAAAAGGCAGCTAATGAGCATGAATATAAAAAACTGATCAGTGACGGATTTTATTTAATAAAGCACCCTGTTGAGCAAAAATTGGTGGTTTAAAGATTATAAATCTATAGACTTCAATATTTTTAGTAATCTTTCTGTGTCTACCGTAGAATGTTCAGATTTGTCATAAATCGATGCTAAATAAACAATTTCATTCTTTAGTAACACGTAAGTAATTACCCGTGCGCCGCCGCTTTTTCCTTTGCCTTTGCTGGATATAGCCAAACGGATTTTAAACAGATTTTTGCCCAAAGGCTCCCCAATAGTTGGTTTTAATTCAAGATCATCAATTAGCGTGGCTAAATCTTTATTTATAGAGGGATATTTATTAACTAAACGTTTTAATTTCTTTTCAAAATCCGGCGTATATCTAACCTCAACGGCCATGGATCAGATTTCTTGCATTTTTTAGTTTCTGGCCACCCTCTGTATCTTCTTTAATAGCTTTAATTGAAGAAGCAAATTCATCGAACAACTGTTCAGTATTTAAACGTTTTTGTATTTCTTCCCAGTCGGCTATAGGGACTAATACGGCTGTTTTCTTTCCTTTTTCGTTGGTAACAACTTGAACACTCATAATACAAAATTAACAGATTAATTTAAAAAAGTATCCTATTTAGCAAAAATTGGTAGTTTAGCCTAATTAAAATTTCAATATAAATTCCTCCGCCTGAAGCGGAGGTTAGGGGGCTTATGAACATCATTATAACAGGCGCAAGCAGCGGCGTGGGATTTGAAGCAGCGCTGGAGCTAATTTTATCGGGTAAACACAAAGTAATAGCATTAGCCCGGTCGCAGGATAAGCTGGAAAAGCTGTTGGAGATAGCACATGGCTTAAACCCGCAGGCAGAGATATATGCACTTGCTTTCGACATTGTGCACGATGACTATACCGACCTACAGCAATTCATAAAAAATAATTTCGATAACCGGGTTGATGTACTGATCAATAACGCAGGCGTACTTATCAATAAACCATTTGTTAAACTAAAGGAAATGGATTTTATTGAAATGCTGCAAAGCAATTTCATTGGCCACGTACGGATGATACAGGGAGTGGTGCATTTAATGCCGCAAGGATCGCATATCGTAAACATTGGCAGTATGGGCGGCTTCCAGGGCAGCGTTAAATTCCCTGGTCTGTCTGCTTATTCGGCAAGTAAGGCCGCATTACATACTTTAACCGAATGCCTGGCGCTTGAACTGGCCGAACAGGAAATAAAAGTAAACTGCCTGGCATTAGGCTCGGCGCAGACGGAAATGTTGGAGCAAGCTTTTCCTGATTATCAGTCGCCGGTTTTGGCTTTTGAAATGGGTAAATATATTGCCGATTTTTCGATAACCGGCCACCGGTTTTTTAACGGAAAGGTTTTGCCGGTGGCTGTAAGCACCCCTTAAAATATTATTTTGTATTGTGCCGATAATATATTTAAATTTATATATCATGATGCTGGCTGTATCAATACTATGAAAATAGATGCAAGGCTTTCTTTTCTCTTCGATCAATCAAACGACTTTTTTTGTGCAATAGACAAGGACGGCGTAGTTTTGCATACAAATAATGCCTTAAGAAAGACGTTGGGATATAATGAACAGGATATAAACGGCAAACATGCCAATGAATTTTCTCACCCTGCCGACCTCGAAAGAAGAAATGGATTACTAAGTAAGTTAATTGCCCAAAAAGAAATCACAGATTATGAGAGCCGCATCAGGGCGAAAAATGGCAGGTATTATAATATTAAGTGGTCATTTGGTTTAAGCCCTGACGAAGATATTGTATACGCTGTGGGTATTAATACAATTTCTGAATTAAATGAGGCTAATAAACCCAGGGTTAATGACAACATCCAGCACATTATCCAAAGCTTTAACGAAGGTTTTTTCATTATCAACAGTAACTGGCAAATCACCTCGTTCAACCCTGCATTCCTGGCTATTACCGGGCTAACTTCGGAGCAGCTTAAAGATAAAAATTTCAGGCAATTGAATACGCTCGGCATATCAGCCGGCGTTATGGCCGAACTCGAAGTAGCTTTCAATAGCAGTGTTGCCAGCCATGTGCAATATTTTAATACTTATTTTAACAGGTGGCTGCGTTTAAACATCTATCCCTATAAAAACGAGGTTACTGTATTGGTAAGGGATATAACCAACACTAAAGTGCAGCAGCTTATTTTGGCGCTCGAAAAAAATGTACTCGAATTAAATGCATCTTCCTCTTATTCATTGTCTCAAACAATTAACGGATTGCTTATAGGCATTGAAGACATATTTCCGGATATGATATGCTCGGTGCTTGAAGTTGATGAGGCCCAGGAAAAAGTTTATCACCTTGCCGCGCCAAGATTACCTACCGAATATTGCGATATTATTAACGGATCGCCGATAGGTCCTAAAACCGGCTCATGCGGTACTTCGGTTTACCACCGCAGCCAGGTTATTGTCAGCAATATTGAAACCGACCCGTTATGGGATGATTACAGGGAATTTGCCCTTCCTTATGGGTTAAAAGCCTGCTGGTCGACCCCTATCATAAGTTCCCACAGCTCGAAGGTATTGGCTACTTTTGCTGTTTATTATACCACAGCACGCGAGCCTAAGGATGATGAGCTGCAAATGATTGAGCGAACGGCAAATATCCTGCGGATATTAATTGAGAATAAAAAGAACCAGGATCATGTAAAAGATCAAAACCTAAGGCTACAGGAAATTGCCTCAATCAGCTCGCACGACCTCAGAAGGCCGGTAGCCACTATCTTAGGCCTGGTTAATTTATTTGATCGCAGGAACCTTGATACCCCATTGAACAGGGAGATAGTAAGCCACCTCGAGATTACTGCCCAGGAACTTGATGCGGTGATACACGCTATAGTTGAGAAAACTGTTTATTTGAATAATGAGGGGTTGTAGGTTAAATCCTCCATATATTAAACAACGCAACTACTTTCTTAAAAACCACCAAAAAATAAAGGTTGTTGAGCAAACATCAGCTATAGCGAAAAAAAACATCCATTTAATATTTTCCGTCCTGCTTTCGGCCATATCTTTATGAAGTTTTATGTTGCCTTCACCCATCTCTTTGCGAAAATTTGAAAGATCATTTCCCATTTCTTTGCGCAAATTTGAAAGATCAACTCCCATTTCTTTGCTCAAATTTGAAAGACCATTGCCCATTTCTTTGCGAACGTTTGCAATATCGTCCTTGGTAGCTAATGTTTTAATGGTTGTTTCGACAGATCGTTCTATTATTTTTTTAAGAATAACAATATTATCGCCAGTGTCGCTCCAACCTGCCCAACCCCAAAAATAAACATCCATTTCATCATATCGCCAATTTTATTGCTAAGATCAAGGTTTACCTTTGCAAGGTCATCCTTCGTTGCTAATGTTTTAATGGTTGCTTCCACGGATCGTTCTGTTTTATTATCAATGTATTTAAACATGGCCTCGGTTGTATCATTACCAAGTTTTTCGGTTAATAGCCTGTATAGTTGGGCTGTTTCTTTTGCTTCTAAGTACATAACAAATATAATGATTTGGTTTTTATTTTTAATTCTTTCGGTTGATTAAGTTGATTGAGTGAGTGGTTGATTAAGGTAAAAAGGTTATCATGACTAACTAACTTAATCAGCTTAATCCAACCCAATCAACCACTCACCTACCCGCAACTACCCCCTGCCACCCAGCTTAATAAATTCATTCACCACTACTTCGCATACATAGCGTTTAATACCGTCTTTATCCGTGTAGTTGCGATTGGTTAGTTTGCCATCAACGGCAATTGAATCACCTTTTTTAAGGTCTTCTTCGGCAAATTTGGCCTGGTTTCCCCATAGCACTAAATTGTGCCATTGGGTGTCGGTCACTTTTTCGCCTTTGTCGTTTTTGTAGCTTTCGCTGGTTGCCAGTGATAAACGGGCCACCTTTTTGTTGCTGTCAAGGTTTCTTACATCTGGGTCCATACCCAGGTTGCCTACAAGGCGTACGCTGTTTCTTAATGAGTTCATGTTGTTAAATTTTAATTATTGTTTTTTTAATTGACGATACAAAGGTGGCAGCAGCAAAATAATTTACCCGGTTAATAACCATTTACAGTCGACAATTTCCGTTTGCAACCGTTTGTAAACGGGTAATATTTTATCTATCTTTAAAAAATGAATGAAGAAAAGGTATGCCTTGATTGCGGCACTGTGCTGCATGGAAGGGCTGATAAAAAATTCTGTAACGACCTTTGCCGCAATAATTATAACAACCAGCTAAACAGCGACAGTTATAACCTGGTGCGTAACGTAAACAACATCCTGCGCCGTAACCGCCGTATACTTGAAGAATTAAATCCCGGCGGGAAAACAAAAACTACCCGCAAAAAGCTGGCTGCAAAAGGGTTTGATTTTGAATACCATACCCGCACCTATCAAACCCAAAACGGCAAAACCTACTATTTTTGTTATGAGTACGGCTATTTGCCGCTTGAAGGCGATGAGGTTTTATTGGTGAAAAGAGAGGCGGAGTGATTTGGGATTTCGGATGTGCGATTTCGGATTTATTTGAGTGTCGGATGTCGGAATTTCGATTTTTCGCGTTGTGTTAATTTTTCAGGGATGCTCAAGAGGGCTTCGCCGTTTCGGAATTATTTGTATTTCCCGTTGGTTCCCAAAGCTATCCCACAGTCAAAATCCGAAATCCAACATCCGAATTCCAAAATTCAAACTATCTTTGCACTCAAATGATTATCCACCAATTTTACGATAAAGGTTTATCGCATGCTTCGTATGCAGTGATCAGGACAGGCAAAATGATCGTCATTGATCCAGCCCGCGACCCTCAGCCCTACTATGATTTTGCCGCTCAGCACGATGCTGATATTGTTGGCGTAATTGAAACGCACCCGCATGCCGATTTTGTAAGTTCACATCTGGAAATACATCAAACTACGGGCGCTGTTATTTATACAAGCAAATTAACCGGCGCAGGCTATCCGCATGAAACGTTCGATGATGGCGATACGATACAATTGAATGACATTAAGCTAAAAGCCATTAATACCCCCGGCCATTCGCCCGATTCGATATGTATTTTGGTGGAAGACGAACATGGCAACGAAAAAGCGATTTTTACAGGCGATACTTTATTTGTAGGTGATGTGGGCCGTCCCGACTTGCGCGAAAATGTGGGTAATATAAATGCAAAAAAAGAAGAACTTGCCCGGCAAATGTATCGCTCAACCCGCGATAAGCTGATGAAACTACCTCACAGCGTTACCGTTTACCCGGCACATGGGCCGGGATCGTTATGCGGAAAAAATATGAGCCCGGACCTTCAAAGCACTATCGGCCGCGAACTGCGTGACAACTATGCATTGCAATTAATGGACGAATTAACTTTTGTGAAAACACTCACCGAAGACCAGCCTTTTATACCAAAATATTTTGGCAGCGATGTGGAGCTTAACAAAAAAGGTGCGCCAGCTTTTCATGATAGCATTGAAAATGTTTTGAGGGCAGATGATAGTATTACTTTAGAAACGAATACCCTGGTTGTTGATACCCGCCCCAACGTGGAATTTAGAAAAGGCCACGCAAAAGGTGCTATTAACTTACAGAATGGCACCAAGTTTGAAACCTGGTTAGGATCAATCGTGGGGCCGGATGAGCGGTTTTACTTAATTGCTGACAGCGAAGGCAACCTGGAGAATGTGATTGCAAAAGCGGCCAAAATCGGCTACGAAGGAAACATTATTGCAGCGATAACACAGCCCAGCTATCCCGAATGGCCTATACGGGAATTTAACCTTCCGCGATTTAAGACAAGTCCTGAAAAATACACCGTTGTTGACGTGCGGAACCCGAACGAGACACACGGAGGTTTAATATTTAAAGATGCCCTGGTTATCCCATTGCCCGAACTCCGTGAGCGTGTGAATGAAATACCAGATGATAAACCGATAGTGGTACATTGCGCTGCCGGTTACAGGTCGGCAGCTGCTGCAAGCATAATAGCGGCTAAAATAACAGCGGTCCCCGTGCTCGACTTAAGTGAGGCTATCCTCGAAATTGCCATCGAAAATGAAAGTTAGCCGATTGCGGCAATAAAAAAATCGGCTACCATTAATATGCTCAACATTGTAAAAACAGCCGATGGCTCCAGTACTATTTTTAATGCAGAAGTAGGCGAGCATTACCATTCAAAACATGGTGCATTGCAGGAAAGCAGGCATGTGTTTGTAAACTCGGGGTTGGGTTACTTTTTGGAGCAGGCATCAGCCCCCTCTATTGTCTCTATATTAGAGGTTGGTTTTGGAACTGGTTTAAACTTGTTATTAACAGCCGACTTTTGTGCCGATAAGAAAATCGTACTTAATTATACAGGCATCGAAGCTTATCCTTTAAGCGCTGAAATGATAAGCCAGACCGGCTACGATCAATATGTTTCCGCAGCATTATGGAACCAGTTCATGGATAATTACAATCAGCTACTCCTCTCCCCTACTGATTTAACTGCTCAATGCAAACTGCAAATTGCCGACTGCAAACTGATGGATTTTCAATCGGAAAAACAGTACGATGTTATTTACTTTGATGCCTTCGCCTCAGCCAATCAGCCCGAAATGTGGGATGAAATGGCTATAGCCCATACCATACAATTTTTAAAGCCGGGCGGCGTGTTTGTCACCTATGCTATTACCGGGAATTTAAAACGGGCATTAAAAGCATTGGGTTGTAAGGTTGAAAAAGCGCCGGGAGCACCGGGAAAGCGGGAAATGCTGAGGGCGGTTAAAATCTGAACCGTTGATTTTAACTGATTTTTATAACTGCCGCCTTCTTCAAAGTAACTACGGATACCTTCAACTGAATGTACTTCCACAGCATACAAAATTTGATTGCGGTCTGGCATAATTTGAATTTGTACTAATTATCATTGAGTCTGTTTAGCCTTCTTCCATTTCACAAAAGCAAGCAATTCAGCCAATTCAATCAATCCGTGTTCTTCTGGTCTTTCCGGCACTTTGTCGAAATCTATATGATCAATGTCTACCGCAAATGACTTTTCCCCTAAAATCGTGTCAAGAACCTTAAAAACTGCACTTCTAAACCATTTGCTTTCTTTTACAATGTCATAATTTGGTGTGCACACCCTGATGCCAATTGATTTAGGCATACTTGCACTCTCTAATGGCAAAAACCACATTTCAGCCGGCTTGAGTTCAACGTCTTCAAAGTTGGTTGTCGCCAGATCGCCCTCTGGCTGAATGAAGGCGATAAACGTCCAATTATCAATTAAAGGTGCACTATTTACAAGTGTCTCAACTTCGTCAAAAAAATCACTGTCCCCTTCGGCAGTGATAATTAATTCCTGTTTTTCACCCGGCATTCCACCAACCTGAAAATAAAGGTGATCACAGTACTCGTGAAGGTGATCCTGCAAGTCATTAAGCAATTGTTCTTTCGAATCCTCATCAATAGATAAATATGATTCATTATGCTCTTTGAACCAATCCCAGAATTTTTTTGTGGTGTCTCTCATTGAAGAAGTTAGCTAATCATAAACCAATCAAATATATTTTTTTAATAATTACAATTCATACTTTTCTACTTCCTGACTTTCGGACTTCCCGTCTTTCGGACTTTCGGACTTAAAACGCTATTTTTACCGCCATATATAATTCGTGTAATTCGAAAAAATTCGTGCCAATTAGTGAAAAATAATTTATGCCATTAATACCCCCATCCACCGCATCAACCCCTGCCACCGCTTTTGAACGGCTGGTTACTATTATGAACGATTTGAGGCTGAATTGCCCCTGGGACAAAAAGCAAACGCTTGAAAGCCTGCGTCATTTAACTATTGAAGAAACTTATGAACTTTCGGATGCAATATTGAGCGCTGATATGCCCGAAATAAAAAAGGAGCTGGGCGATATTATGCTGCACCTGGTTTTTTATGCCCGCATAGCTTCAGAAACTAACGATTTTACTATTGTTGACGTATTGAACAGCATTTGTGATAAGCTGGTAAACCGGCACCCGCATATTTATGGCGACGTGGAGGTGCAGGACGAAAATGATGTAAAACGTAACTGGGAACAGATAAAACTGAAAGAAGGGAACAAATCGGTATTAGGCGGGGTGCCAGCCTCGCTGCCGGCATTGGTAAAGGCATCGCGTATACAGGAAAAAGCACGCGGCGTAGGGTTTGATTGGGAAGAAAAAAGCCAGGTTTGGGCAAAAGTTGAGGAGGAGATGCAGGAATTCAAGAATGAATTTAATGCCGAAGACGAAACAACCATTGATCATGAAAAAGCCGAAGGCGAGTTTGGCGACCTGTTGTTCTCGCTAATTAACTACGCCCGCTTCATAAATATTAACCCCGAAGACGCATTGGAGAAAACCAACCGTAAATTTATAAAACGATTCCAGTATCTTGAAAATAAGGCAAACGAAAGCGGCAAGCAATTGCATGATATGAGCCTTGCTGAAATGGATATATTTTGGGAAGAAGCTAAAAAAATATAAAATAAACCAGCATACTGTAGCTTTTATTAAAAACGTTACGTACTTGATGACGTAAATGGTTGACCAGGTTGGCTTTAGTATTATAATTAGCCTATGATTAAAACAAGGAAGTGTTTTGGAGAAAAATAATAGTAAATTTATAAAACGTTTACGGTGCAGCAGTTAGGGCAAAGAAACTAAAAACAGCAAATAACTGCTCAATGCAGCCTTGCCGGGATTGATTTGCCTGCGAAAGCTAAAAAAATGTAAAATAAGCTGATATATTGTAGCGTTATAACAAAATACCATATATCCCATAAAATTATAAACCATTATGAAAAAAATTCTACTTTACTCATTACCTGTATTATTGGCATTTGTAATCGGATGCGGCCCTGGTACCAACAACCCAGCCCCAGTCAATATACCTGAAGGCACCTTTGCAGGGCAATTCATTTATTTACATCTGCATGAAAAAACCGGGGTAATTGATACCCTTAAGGCAAATATTCAATTAAAAATGGAATCAACCACTGGGTTTCAGGTTACAGGCGATACTTCAACCCTGCAAGCCGGCAGCTATGGCACTTATATATTCAATTCAACCAATACTGCCGTTGATTTTATGGATAAAACCTATCCCGCCACAGGCACCTCAACCAAAATACATTTGAACGGCATTTATGCATTTGCCTTTGATGGTACTACTTTACAAATGCAAACCTCCAGCGCTTATGATACACTTAGCTATATCTATGTCCTGAAAAAAACGGGGAACTGAGTAAGTATTTGATTGAGTTGATTAGGTTGGAAAGTTGTAAGCGGGCAGGCGGTTATTGTTCCATGCAGTTATTTATTAATTGCGATGTTGTGGAAACCAACCACTCACTTAATCAACCCAATCCAACTTAATCAACCAAATACAATCTAATAAACTTAAATTCAAACCAATTTGTAGCATTCTCCTCCAATACGCCGTATTGGATTAAAAAACAATTAAATTAAGGCAGAATTAAACACATTTAATGCATCAAGGGCGGAGCATTACTGAAGAAGAAATTATCAGTCAGTGCAAAACAGGCAGCTTAAAATACCAGGAACTGCTTTACAAGCATTTCTATGGCTATGCCATGGGGATAAGCCTGCGTTATAGCTTAAACCGCGATGATGCTTTAGAAGTAGTAAATGATGCTTTTATTAAAGTATTTAATGCCATAAATAATTTTAACAGCGATAAGCCATTTAAAGCCTGGCTGCGTACCATTTTAGTTAATACTGCTATTGACCGACGTCGCAAAGATTTAAAATTTCAACTACACGTTGAACTGGAACATGCAACCCCGCTAAGCAATGCACATGCAATTGAAAGCCTCAATGCCCAGGATATTTTAAAACTGATGAAGGAATTGCCGCCAATACAACTCGCCATTTTTAACTTATATGAGATTGACGGGTACAGTCATGATGAAATAGCTGGATTATTAACTATCCCGGCAAGCTCATCAAGGGTTTATTTGAGCAGGGCTAAAGAGAAATTAAGAAATGTTTTAAGATCAGAAGAACAAAAACATGGACGATCAGTTGGATAACGATCTAAAAAATCGCATAAAGGAGGTGTTCGATAATTTCGAAGACACCTCGGCCAGTGAGGGCTGGCTGAAGCTCCGGGAAAAGTTTCCCGAAAAGCAGGCAAAACGCCGTGCAATTGCATGGATGTGGTGGGGCGCTGCCGCTATTTTATTTTTATTCCTTGGCATCGGCCTTTGGATGTACAGCGCAAATAATAGTACTGAAAATTATTCTGTTAAAAACCAGAAAAACCCTCAACCTGGAAATTTAGCGAAAAACCAAAAGGACACAACAGTTAAAACGATACCACAACATACGACAGTTCCGGCTACAGTTGTTTCGGGCAGCATTGCCGAATCCGGTTCAAACAAAGTTAAAACACCAACACAGAAGGGTGAGAAAACGCCTGCTTCTATCACCCCTTCAGTTACTAATAATACCACAAACCAAAAAACATATGCTGCAAACACGGCGAATGATGCCAATAAAATAATCAGTAAAGTTTCCGGGCAAAATTTAGCTGGAGTTATAAGTGGTAAAAGTGCCGATAGTGTTAAGAAGCCGGTTGATAGATCACAGACGCAGCAATTAACAGCAACAGTGATGTCCAAAGCTGCTGATAGTGTTAAAAAAGCTGCTAATCAACAGCAGATAGCGGCAACTACAGGATCGAATAATCAGGCGATTAGCCCAGCAAAGGGTGTAGTCTCAGATAAACCAAAACCGGTGGCAAAATCAATTGCCTCGATGTTTGCCGAAACGCAGAATGTGAAGGATAAAAAAATTGAGCAAAAATCAAAAAGGGTAGATTTCGGAGTATACGCAGCTACCTATTTTAACTATGCTAAAGGAAGTAATAACCAGGCGAATATAGGCGCCGGTATCACATCAGATATTAAGATCACTAAAAACCTTAAACTGGAAACCGGGATAACTATTGCTCAAAATTCGTTAAACTTTACCGCAGGGGTACCTACAACAACAGCACAAAACAATTTATCTTTTGCCCCCGCCAGTAATGCCGGCGGGGCATTGGTACTTGCAAGCGCATATAACGTAAACAGTGCAGTTACCAATGCGGCGGTTCCGGCGTTTAAAAATTATGATGCAGACCTGGTTGGTTTAGATATCCCGGTAAACCTTAAATATGAATTTAACGCTGCAAAAAACAATGTTTATGTTTTGGCGGGCTTTAGCTCGGGTACGTTTATCAACGAAACCTATACCTATCAATACAATTATCCTGCATTGTTTTCGCCATCGCTGCAGCAATTACAAGATGAAACCTCGCATAAAAGCTTTAATGGTTTTTATCTTGCAAAAACACTCAATTTTGCTTTGGGCGTTGGGTACCCGTTAGGCAAAAACCGGCTGATATTTGAGCCATTTTTAAAATATCCGCTTGATGGCCTGGGCTCGCAGAATATACGTTTTGGCGCGGGCGGTGTAAACTTAAAATTCAGCTTTCAATCCTCAAATAAATGAGGAAATCCCTATTGAGGTGAAGGGTAAAAGGCGAAGGGTGAAAGATATTTTTTCATCCCGTCTTTATCTCCGATCAAAGGAAATGAAACCTTTTACCTTTTACCTTTCAGCTTTTACCTTCTTCTATTTAAACCTTATTGCTTTTACCGGGGTTATTTTACTTACCAGCGTTGAGGGTAAAACCATTACTAACAGGCATACTACCAGCGTGCCGATGTTTAATACAACAAGGTCGGTAACATTAAATTGTATAGGTACAAAATTCATATAGTATGATTGCTGGTCGAGCTTAAAAAAGTGCGTATGGAATTGAAAAAAGCCGGCCCCGATCCCGAATAAATTCCCCAGTAGCATCCCCATTCCGATAAGGTAAGTGGCATTGAACAAAAACACTTTCTGTATCTGCCAGTTTGTAGCGCCCATCGCCTTTAACATACCGATCATGCTGGTGCGCTCCAGTATCATAATCAATAAAGCCGATATCATATTAATTACAGCAACTATAATCATCAAGCCCAAAACCACATCGGTATTGCCATCGAGCAAGCCAAGCCAGGCAAATATGGTGGGATAATTTTCCATTACCGTGTACGATTTAAGTTTGGTAGGCAATACTGTATCCAGGGCGTCGGCAGCCTCATTCAGCCTGTCGAAATCGGTTACTTTTATTTCATAGCCGCCAATTTCGTCGGGGTTCCAGTTATTAACCCTGCTTATTAACCCTATATCGCCTATCACATAAGTTTTGTCAACTTCATCAATACCAAAACTAAAAATACCCTTAATAGTAAATGGCCTAATCCTTAAAGGTTCTTGCACAAAGTACATCCATATCTTGTCACCAACTTTTAATTTGAGGCGATTAGCAATAGTTTGTGATATCAGCAACTCTTTTTTTGATTTTGTGGTATCTGAAAAGTCGATAACATTGCCCGCCAGCAGGCTTTTTTTAAAAAACGACCAGTCGTAACTTTTATCCACCCCTTTTAACTCCACCCCCTCCATCTCGCTATTCGCTTTTATTATGCCTGGCTTGGTAGCGAAGGGCATAACATCGGTAATTAAATGGTTGGCTTTTGCCTTTTTTACAAAGTTTGGGTCGGCTGCGAATGGGGAGTTTTCGCTGGAGTTGTTAAGGTCGTATTTAAACACCTCGATATCGCCGGCAAAACCGCGTATTTTCTCCCTGATCTCCTGCTTAAAGCCCCTTACAATAGCGAGGGTTAATATCATTACCCCAAGGCCGAGCATAATACCAACAATAGCTATGCGTACAATCAGTTTTGAGAATGTACGTTTAGACTTAAACGTTATACGGTTGGCTATAAAATAGGCGAAACTCAAAGCAGCATGTTTTTTGTACCTTCGCAAATATGCGGTTTTGCCGCCAATTTAAATTGTTTAAATAGTATTTATGATGAGGATGAAAGCCTTCTTACAATTTACCATAATTACCTGTTTACTATTGGGTACAGCTGCAGCGCAAAAAACGGTTCACAGGTCAACAAAACTTGATGCTGTAAAGAATGGAAAAATCGTAACCGGCGCTGACCAGGTTAACCTTTATATCGATTACCTGAAGGGCAAAAATGTCGGGATGGTTATTAATCAAACATCGGTAATCGGTAAAAACTTAACCCTTAGCCTTGATACCTTTATAAAGTTGGGCGTCACCGTAAAAAAAATATTTGGCCCCGAGCATGGTTTCAGGGGAGATGCCAGTAATGGCGCAGAAGTAAACAACAGCACTGATGCTAAAACCGGCTTACCTGTAATATCCCTTTACGGCAATAAACATTACAAACCAACGCCGGATGACCTGCAAGGGATTGACCTGATGATATTTGATATACAGGACGTTGGGGCGCGGTTTTACACTTATCTTTCTACCCTGCATTATGTAATGGAGGCCTGTGCCGAAAACAATATAGAACTGATGATATTGGACAGGCCAAACCCAAACGGCCTTTGTATTGACGGGCCTGTGCTGGATACAGCTTACCACTCGTTTGTCGGGCTAAACCCAATCCCTGTTTCTCATGGCCTCACTATTGCCGAATATGCACAAATGATAAACGGCGAAGGTTGGTTAAAAAATCATGTGCAATGCAAATTAAAGATCATTAAAGTAGCAAACTACACGCATAATTTAACTTATAAGCTACCGGTAAACCCATCGCCGAATTTGAATACAGAAAAATCGATATTGCTTTACCCATCGGTATGTTTGTTTGAGGGTACAACGCTAAGCCTTGGCAGGGGCACCATGTACCCGTTCCTGCAAATTGGCCATCCCAGCCTGGAGGGAAAATATGCCTATTCGTTTAAACCAGTAAGTATCCCCGGCATGAGCGAAGACCCGCCGCAAAAAGATAAAACATGTTATGGTATTGATTTGAAAGGGTACGACACCAATATTATTAAAAGCGGCGGCAAAATAAATTTAAACTGGCTAATAGAATTATACAACTCCTTCCCCGATAAGGCACATTTTTTTAATGCCTATTTTACAAAACTTGCCGGCACTACCGAACTAAGAAAACAAATTGAGGCCGGAAAAACCGAGGCGGAAATACGCGCAAGCTGGGACCCTGCTTTGAGCAATTATAAAAATATGAGGCTAAAGTATTTGCTTTATCCATGATTTCGGATGTCGGATTTATTTGGATTTATTTAAATTTCGGATATTTTCCCTCTTTGTCATCTGAGCGGAGCGAAGAATCTTCTACGCCATGATGAAACTACGCATTGCGACTATTGCATGGCGCAGATTGCAAATAGCAGAAGGTTCTTCGCTTCGCTTATAATGACAAATGCTTCTTGATATCGGATTTTGAAATTTCGGGCCTATAGCTATCGGGATCTGATTTATTAAAGGATTTGTAAAAAAGCTCGCCTACCGGGGGAGATTATTCACCGTTGTTTATTTTTTTGTGTTCATGAGGGCTTTATCATTTAGAGGGGGCTTTCAACAAATCCGGGGCAAATTTTAACTAATTATCACCTATCCGGGGTTTTTTATTAACTTTATGCAATAAAATTAATATCTCCCTATGAGAATTGTATTTATGGGCACGCCCCAGTTTGCCGTAACATCGCTGGATGCCTTAATAACCGCAGGCTGCGATATTGTGGCTGTGGTGACGGCGCCTGATAAGCCTGCGGGGCGCGGACAGAAACTCAATGAATCGGCAGTAAAACAATACGCAGTTGCGAACGGCCTCAAAGTATTACAACCCGAAAAATTAAAAAATCCTGAATTTTTAGAAGAATTGCGCGAATTAGGCGCTGATTTGCAGGTAGTAGTTGCTTTCCGCATGCTACCTGAGGTTGTTTGGAGCATGCCGCCAAAAGGCACCCTGAACTTGCATGCCTCCTTGCTACCGCAATACCGCGGCGCGGCGCCAATAAACTGGGTATTAATCAACGGCGAAGCTGAAAGTGGTGTTACCACCTTCTTTTTAAAACAGGAGATTGATACAGGCGATATACTATTCACCGAAAAAGTTACCCTAACCGGCCATGAAACTGCCGGCGAACTGCACGACCGCCTTATGAACAAGGGCGCAGGCCTGCTGGTGAAAACGGTTAAAGGTGTTGAGAGCGGCAGGTACAATGAGCATCCGCAATCGCAACTGATAGCCGGGGTTGAATTGAAACATGCACCTAAAATTTTTAAAGAAGATTGCCTCATCAACTGGAACCAGCCAGCCCAAACTATTTACAATAAGATACGCGGATTAAGTCCAATACCAACCGCCTATACCATACTGAACGGCAAGAACCTGAAAATATTCAGGGCGGATTACGAAATAGAAAAGCACGATATTCATACCGGTCATTTTGTAACTGATAATAAAACCTACCTGAAATTTGCGGCTAATGACGGGTTTGTAAGCTTAACTGAAGTACAACTGGAAGGCAAAAAACAAATGGGTATTGAGGAGTTTTTGAGGGGGGTGAGGTTGTAAGCCGATGATCCAGGTCCTTCAAAAACAATATGCCTTATTACAAGGCTCAAGGGAAGTTGTCTTAAACTTTATAGAAACAAAGGTTGGGGCCGACCTGAATACACCAGTACCGGCTTACGAAAACAGCACCATCCGTTATTTGCTTGTGCATACTGCCAATGCTTATTTTCAATGGTTACTGCGTTTTGCCATGAACAAGCCGCTTGAATTGTTAAGTGATGGGGACTTTAATACGATCAGCCTGATCCGTCCCTTATTTCAACAGGTGGATGATACGATGGCCGCTTTCCTGGAAAATTTTTCTGACCAGATGGAAATTCCGCTACACGGTACTTTATCACGAAACCGTGAGGTGAATGCTACGCCCCTGCAGGTTTTTACTCATGTGCTGACGCATGAGTTTCATCATAAAGGGCAGATTATGTCTATGTGCCGTTTGTTGGGTTATACGCCTCCTGATACGGATGTGATAAGGTTTTGATGGGAATTATTAAAAAATCGCACAGCATAATGACTTGTCATTGTTAGAATTTGATAATCGGTTCAGTCGAAGCTCTCGATTTGTTTTTAAAATCCCTGTTTATAGTAATTATCCCGAAAGCATCTTCACTCAGTCTCTCATTTTGAAAGCCGTAAGCAGCAAACTTTTGAGGATAAATTAAATCATTGGAATGATAGGCCAACAGTTCGCCTTTTTGGAAACTCATAATCAATTCATTTATGCCCCCGGCCCCGGTGTATATAAAATCCGATCTGTCAAAATAAAAAAAGTAGCTTGCTATATTTTTAAAGCTCTCGTTAAAATTGATTTTAATATTACCTCCGGATATGATTATTCCACTCTGCTGTATCGACCTTGATGCTACTCTGTTAATTGATTGCTGGGGATTGTCTAAAAACAAAACGATCAATGAAGTTTGGTAACCTGCATTTCTTGCCTGATCAACAAGGTCTTTGAATGAGGCATCGTTAAAAACAGTTTCAATCAAAGCATTCTTTCCTTGAATAATAGCTTTTTTTACAAGTTCTTTTGTACGGCCTTTGTAAACATCGGTCATAAAAACCTCAAACCTTTCCAGTTCGTTAAGGCGTGTGCGGATAAAAGTTGATTTACCCGCCGCATTACAACCGGCTATTAAAACCAGTTCGGGCTTGTCCATTAATCTTCCAGTTTTTTAATAATAGTATCCCTGATCTCTACGGGCATATCATGCTCATTCATAATGACCTCAATGGTTACCAGGTATTTTTCACCTGTGGGCATTTCTTTTCGCCAATATTCTCCATCTTCTTTAAATTGGGCATAAAATGGATTTCCTAACTCAAAAGCACGCTGACGCCCTAATTCATGCATGTTGCCCATATTTTTTAGCAGGCGGTCGACTATAGAAGTTGATTTCATGTAAATTGGTTATTTCTTCAATCCCATTCAAATTTACAAAATTGGAAGAACTTAAGCGTTTAAATTTACCAGGGATAAAACATTCCTTCCAATCAAATGGCGTTAAGCTGCAATCAAAAAACAAAACCTTCACCCCCCCTGGCGGATTTACGAATGTACAATTCAATAAAGTGGCCGCCGCCACCAATAATACGGAGACTTATGAAGGCAAGATCACTACGCTTAATTTCTTAACGGGCCTGCAAATAAATTTTAACGCCCGCATACATGTCCGGAATTATGCTGCCAGCCATCAATCCGCTTTACTGGTTGAAATTTCACCGCAGGCGTGTAACCACCCGGTTTGGGACAAGTTGGATAGCATAGTAAACGGCTTTAAATTAAACAAATAGCACCAACTTGTAATAAATACAATCCGCCCTTAAAAAATAAAAATCGTTGTAACTAACCCCACATTATACCATCTTAAGTTTAATTAACAGTTATTATAACTTTTATTAAAATTTACGGATATGTTCACAAAAGAATCATTCTCTGTTAACGGGGAAGCACTGCTAAAAAAAGTAAAAGAACTGATAGCCGAAGGCAACGTAAGGAAGATCACTATTATCGATAAAGCAGGTAAAGAGATAATGAGTTTCCCGTTAACCATTGGGGTAGTTGGCGCATTATTATTACCAGTAATGGCAGCAGTAGGCGCGTTAGCTGCGTTAATTGGCGAATGCACCATTACCGTTGAAAGGGAAGAAGAAAAAAATGAGAGCACAGAAGGCTAAACCGACCGGTTGTTGACAGACTACTTGCCAAAGCGGAGATTACAACCTATATTCAACGCATTATTTGCGGCGTTTAGCATAATATCGATTTATCAAAACCAACTCACGTTAAAACACCTTAACGCAAGTTCAGTCAAACAAAAAAACCAAAATTAATGAACCAGCAGGAAGCTAATATTTTAACTGTAGAGGGGCTGAATGTAGATTACGGCAAATTTCACGCGGTGCAAAACGTTTCGTTTAATGTACTTAAAGGGGAGATATTCGGGTTGCTTGGACCGAATGGCGCAGGTAAAACAAGTACCCTTAGCGCCGTAGAAGGCCTTTTAAAGCCGCAATCGGGCACTATCATTGTCGATGGAAATAATGCCGCTGAAAAGCCGTTACATGCACGCGCATCGCTCGGAGTACAGTTACAGTCTACAAGCTTTCAGCCCGAACTGCATGTAATAGAAGTACTGCAACTTTACGGCGGCATCTACGGCCTGAAATTATCCAAAGAGCAGGTTTTAGCCCTTTTGCGGGATATTAACCTGGAAGACCAGGCTTTCAAAAAATTCGGGCAGCTTTCGGGCGGGCAGCAGCAAAGGGTATCGCTGGTTATTGCCACCATACACAACCCAAAACTCGTGCTTTTGGATGAGCCGACAACAGGGCTCGACCCGCAGTCGCGCAGGCAGCTTTGGGAACGTATTGAAGCTATCCGCGAAAAAGGCCATGCCGTTTTACTTACCACCCACTCGATGGAAGAAGCCGAATCTGTTTGTGACCGTATTGCTATCATCGACCATGGCAAAGTAATAGCAATTGATACCCCGCAGAATATGATAGATAAACACCGGGACGATCCCGAAGTTATAGCAGTTTCGCGCCGGGGAAAAATAACCCTCGAAGATGTATTTATAGCGCTAACGGGGAAAGCGGTGAGGGCTTAGTGAATGGTTGATTAAGTTGATTGGGTGAGTGGTTTTGCTATTTCATCACCTAATCAACTTAATCCAACCTAATCAACCAATTACAATAATTGAAAAATGGAAACAACCATACCTAAAACATCAACAGTACTTGCTTCGCTTTTACGGGCTGATTTTACAACGCAATGGCGCAACCGCAGGGCGGTGGTTCTTACGCTGATAGTCCCGGTTATAATATTGATGACATGGAAAGGAATAGGGGTTAGCGGCCCATTTATTTTGTCGAATAGCATCACCATAGGTCTCTTCGCATCAGGGTTAATGGGTTATTCCAATTCGATTGCCCGTGACCGTGATAAAGGGATTTTTCAAAGATTACGTGTGGCGCCAGTGCCATCGTGGGCTATTATGTCAAGCCGACTGTTGGTGCAATTGGCAATGATTATAATGACTACTACAATAGTTTTCATTATCGGCAAAGATTATGACGGGATAAATTTAACCCCAGCTGCCTATGCACTTACTTATTTAACGTCGATAATTGGGGGGGCAGTGTCTTTAAGTCTTGGCCAAATGATAGTTGGGGGAATAAAAAACCCGGAGACTGTTAATTCAACAACCAGGTTGGTTTACCTTGCTTTTATTTTAGTAGGCATGTTTGGCGAAATTTATCAAAACAAGCTGAGGAAAATATTAGCTGACGCCGTAGAATATTCCCCTTATGGTGCGGTAAAAACTATCCTTTCAACCAGCATGGAACCTGATAAATGGACAAACCATACCACAACGGCGCTTTTGGTAACCATTGGCTATGCTATAGTTTTTGCAACGTTTGGTATTAAATGGTTTAAATGGAATACTAAATAGGGAAGGAAAATGGCAAACACTTTTTCACAAATTTATCTCCAATTTGTTTTTGCAGTGCAGAACCGACAAAGTTTGATAGCAAAAGAGCATAAAGAAGAATTGCATAAATACATTACCGCTCTTGTGCAACACAGGAAGGCGAAAATGCTTGCCGTTAATTGCATGCCCGATCATACACACCTGTTTGTCGGGTTTAAACCAACAATTTTGATTTCGGATTTTGTAAAAGAAATTAAGGTTGAAAGTAATGAATTTATTAACGACAAAGGTTGGATAAAAGGAAAGTTTAATTGGCAAGAGGGTTATGGTGTATTTTCATATTCTCATTCACATTTGGATAGGGTAATAAAATATGTGCTTAACCAGGAAGTGCATCACCAAAGAAAAACATTCAAACAGGAATATCTGGGCCTGTTGCAAAAATTTGATATACCATTTGAGGATCGGTATTTGTTTGATTTTTTTGATTGATAATGCTGTTTATTGAATAGTAGCCGAAGGAGGCTCCGGTGGAGCCATATTTTAGATTTATTTATTTTCTATAAACACGTGACTCCTAACGGAGTCTATAGCATTGAAGCGAATCAATAAAAAAAGCTCCGGCAGGAGCATCCTGTTTATAGGAAAAACTAAAAAAGACCTAAGCTCCAGGGGAGCTTCCTTAACCCATATGCATTCACGAATTACAACGTAGTAGTATCATTGCAGTTACAGAGATCGCAGAATAATAACAAATAATTTGCCCGGGCGCAAAGGCAGAATCAAGCTACCCCAATCAATAAATATCTTTCCAGCTGTGCAATGAATTTATCAACCGGGTATGATCCGCTGGCTTCTTCGTTACCGCCTTTACGGAAGGTATAAAGGATGCGGCCATTTTTTATGCATTCCATATGGAACTCCCAATCTTCAACACTCCACAGCATATAAAGGCTTTGCGATGCTGTTGGCACAAATTTTCCCGTTCTTTCAAGATTTATATCCTCAATATAATTTAACAGCTTTTCCGCATTTTGCAGCGTAATGGCGTTTGGAGCAGGATATTTCTTGCTTACTATGGTTAAAGCGGCTTCAATTTCGGGATGCATAAAATAAAGGCGATAGATATAAATAGTCTTTATACGTATGCCCTCTGCTAATGTTTCGGAAATTGCTGCTAAAAATTCATTATAAAAATATTAAAAAATTCATACTTTTACCGCCGGACTGCCCGGCAGTTTTGTTTAGCAATAGATATCATGAAAAAAGTAAGTGTAATCCTTTTAATAGTTGGCATAATAGTAACTATTGGTTTAATAGTTTATTACAAGTCGCAGGTTAACCCTGTTGACTCTGATTCGATGGCTATTGATGGCAACGGCTTCCAGACTTCAAGGTGGCCTATATTTATCGGGATCATCTTTACGTTTGTTGGCGGCTTATTTTATTACGTGAGCCATAGCGAAAAGAAAGCTAAATAGTATTATTCAGGCTAAAAATCAAAGCGATTTGATCAAACCGCTTTAAATAAATTTGCTGTTTACATGTAACGATACGGCGTATCGAACCGCGTTGTTCGTAATGTTGCCCTATAACATCCGCTTAAATAACTTCAACATAGTTGATGATAAACTTTGCCAGTTGCTCCTGTTCGGTAATGGTAAGGATATCGCCGTCGTATATCCAGTAATTCTGCACGTCAAATAGTATCCTGCCCAAATAATCCGGATTTTTTTCATCCGGCAGGTCATCACGCTTTGCACCGAAAGCAACATATAACCTATAAACAGTTATTTCATTTTCCATATCCGGTACTACCCGCACCACCTCATCAGGCCCTGTTCTCCGCTTTACCCAGGCCTTTGCTTCACCGGTTAAAAAAGTATTGTTCATAAAAAGATCTGTTCAATTGAAAAAGATAAAACAAAAATGAAAAATATTTTGTAATTATTTATATAAAATACTAAAAAAATTAGCATAACTTTATAGTCCGAAATGAAAAGCCATGACCGGAACAAAAAAGGATATCATCGACCAGCTTCAAAAGAATATTCTTGCCTGGCAGGGATTTGTCCCGCCGGAAGCCGGGGATACCGGGGGTATCGGGCTGGGGCCTGTAGAGGCGGCTTTTCCGAATGCTGTTTTCCCCACCGGGGCCATACATGAGTTTTTAAGTGCCGAGCCTGAACATGCAGCGGCCTCGGGCGGGTTTATTGCCGGCTTGCTTAAAACGCTTATGCTTAATGGCGGCGCCTGCCTGTGGATCAGTATGTCGCGCAGCCTTTTCCCGCCTGCTTTAAGGGCCTTTGGCGTGGAGCCCGACCGTGTTATTTTTATTGACCTTCATCGTGAAAAAGATGTGCTTTGGGCGATGGAAGAAGCGCTTAAATGCGAAGGGCTTGCTGCTGTTATCGGCGAGATGCAGGAGATCAGCTTTACACAATCGCGGCGGCTGCAATTAGCTGTTGAGCAAAGCAGGGTAACCGGCTTCATCCTCCGCAGCGATCCGCGAAAGCTAAGTGCCACAGCTTGTACAGCCCGCTGGAAGATAACACCCCTGCCGAGTGAACTGGAAGCCGGTATGCCGGGTGTCGGTTTTCCGCGATGGAATGTGGAACTGTTAAAGGTGCGCAATGGCAACCCGGGTATTTGGAAAATGGAATGGAAAGCAGGCGGATTTATGCCGGTTGGTGAAAATGTGGGTGAGGCTGTGTTAGAGGAGCAAAGCAGAATGGCCGGGTAATGTCGTTTTTTCACTCATGAATTGATGGTTAGTTATAAGTCGAAAGTCTTAAGTCTCAAGAAAAAAAGACAAATCCGACTTAAGACTTTCGACTAAAGACTTTTGACTTGACAAAATGCACAAACGCTTTGTAACCATATGGTTCCGTCATTTAATAACCGACTGGCTGGTTATCCGCCAGCCGGCGCTTAGCGATGTGCCTTTTATTGTTGTTGCAAAAGACCGTGGCCGATTGGTGATAACCGCAGCCAATATATTAGCCGAAAACCAGGGCGTAACGGTCGGCATGGCCGCGGCAGATGCAAAGGCCATTATCCCCGGCTTGCAGGTAATTGACGACCGCCCCGGGCAGGCTGCCAAATTGCTGAAAGCGCTTGGCGAATGGTGTATCCGTTATTCGCCCATCATCGCTATCGACCTGCCTGATGGCCTTATACTTGATGTGAGCGGCTGTGCGCACCTTTGGGGCAGCGAACGGGCTTATTTAAAAGAGATCGTTACCCGCTTGCGCAGTAAGGGCTATGATGTACGTGCGGCCATGGCCGATACTGTGGGCACGGCCTGGGCAATTTCACGTTTCGGGCAGGTAACACCAATCATCGAAAGCGGCGGGCAGGCCACCGCCTTACTGCCCCTGCCCCCTGCCGCCCTGCGGTTGGAGCCAACAGTTTTACAGCGCCTGCAAAAACTTGGCCTGTACCAGGTCAGCAGTTTTATACGTATGCCGCGTTCTGTTTTACGCCGCCGTTTTGGCGAAAGCCTGCTGCTCAGGCTCGGACAGGCGCTGGGGCAAGAGGACGAGGTAATTACCCCGCTGCAGGTGGTGCAGCCTTACCAGGAACGTTTGCCCTGCCTGGAGCCGATATGTACCGCTACCGGCATAGAAATTGCCATACAACGGCTGCTGGAAATGCTTTGCAACCGCCTGCGCGAAGAAGGCAAAGGCATCCGCACGGCCATACTAAAAGGATACCGCATAGATGGTAAAATAGTGCAGGCAGCTATTGGCACCAACCGCGCATCGCATAGCATCCACCACCTTTTTAAACTGTTCGAGCTTAAAATAGCAGCCATTGAACCTGCCCTGGGCATCGAGCTTTTTGTGCTGGAAGCGCCCAAGGTAGAAGATGTGCCCCATATACAGGAAGCTTTGTGGGCAGGTAAACCCGGTCTGGACGACCTGGGCGTGGCCGAACTGCTCGACAAGATTGGGGGCAAGATGGGCGCCGCAACCATACACCGCTACCTGCCCGATGAACACCATTGGCCCGAACGCTCCATAAGGCCGGCACTTTCGCTGCGGGAAAAACCCGCTGCAACCTGGCGGAACGACAAGCCCCGCCCTACCCGGCTTTTAACCCGGCCCGAACCCATAGAAGTATCCGCGCCGGTGCCTGATTACCCGCCCATGCTGTTCCGCTACAAAGGCAAGGTACACCACATAAAAAAAGCCGACGGCCCCGAACGCATCGAGCGCGAATGGTGGCTGGAAGATGGCGACCACCGCGATTATTATAACGTGGAAGATGAACACGGCCAGCGGTACTGGTTGTTCAGGTTAGGGCATTATGCTGGCGGACAAGGGAACCAGTGGTTTTTGCATGGGTTTTTTGCGTGAGGAGGGGGGATTAGTCATTGAAAACTGCTTTGGCTTTTACAGCCCCTGCATTTTTCATTGTTTGGGTAAAAAACTTTTATATTTGTATATGACTTACTTAATCGTACATCCGGATAACCATGATAAATTAACAGCTGTTAAAGCTGTTCTGAAGGCGCTTAAAGTCGATTTTAATGAGGCCCAAACAGCCTATGGCGCTGAATTTATTGCTAAAATGGCCGAAGGCGAAGAAGATATTAAATCTGGCAACACAGTGAAAGTAACGCTGGATGACCTATGGAAATAGAGTTTACCCAACGGGCATTTAACGATTTGCAGACTGGAAAAAATCAGGGAATAAAAAAATAGTTAAACGCATTACTGAACTTACAGCTTCTATTCTTGAAACGCCCTTTACCGGCATTGGTAAACCTGAACCCTTAAAATATCAATATGCCGGCAAATGGTCAAGACGTATAAACGACACACACCGCTACGTTTACGAGGTCAGGGACGATATTCTATACATCTTTTCATTAAAAGGACATTATACAGACTGAAGGTAATGGAACTTGAACAGGAAAACAAACTGCAAGAAGCGGATATTCTCCGTATATCTAAACTTGTGGCTTATGCCATTGATTTAAAAGGCACTGCTGAGATGGAAAAAATCATTGACTCGAAAGAATCCATTCTGGACTCACTCGCTAAAATGCTCGAAATGATGTTGACCGCGGACATTAATTTAACCAGGGAAAAGAAATTAGATGTAATCCACTTACTAAGCAAGTTGAAAGCAAATAAAGAACACATGCAATTGGTAAAAGGAAGCATTGCAGACCAGCAACAGGCATTTTCCAAACTGTACGCTGCCTCTGAGCATATGTTTAAAAAGTCTCAATCAGCTTTTGGAGGTGATTAGGGTATAGTTCGATTTTATTGCTGGTATAGTTGGGGATTATATGATGATACAAAATTAAACTAATTAAGTTAAAGCTCAGAATTACCAATCTGGTTGATTTCCTTTTCTATAAAACGATATCTATCCTTTACATCGTCTCCGTTATAATAGGCTAATAAATCTATTTTACTTAACGTGCCTTCATTAAGGAATTTTTTAAGGTAATGCTGATTAAATTCCATTAGAAGCATACTTTTTTCTAACTGTTTTAAAATAGACCTATTATTTTCAATGTTACTTTCAACCAAGTTTTTTATATTCAAAATTTCACCTAATCCTTTTATCAACCTGTTAACGAGCATGAATAAAAGGTCTTTGTCCAATTCAACAGACATTGCGTTCAATGCAATGTCCCTTGCTAGCATATAAGCGATGATTAGATTTTTATAATCGCCCTTTTGGGAATCAACTATTGCAACCATGCCTATGCCTGAAATATAACCAACATTTTCGAATATTTTTAATATA
>Ga0207013_1026_pt1 | contig 37405 bp, 34 predicted proteins | sample Alteio_BWMinCont_55_FD_153501 | JGI IMG/M metagenome (GOLD analysis project Ga0207013, IMG submission 153501) | Enriched cells from forest soil in Barre Woods Harvard Forest LTER site, Petersham, Massachusetts, United States -... | ecosystem: Environmental > Terrestrial > Soil > Temperate forest >...
TTGCTCTGAGAAGGGTTGGGTATTTTGGGAAGGAGGTCCTATGGTGGCTTTAACATCTTTTTTCATTGCACTGATTCAGATTTTCTCTTAATGAAAATTTGTTTAAGGCGAAAGTCGAGGACAGAAAATTGCTAACTTAACGCGCTAAGCTGTCGGTAACATGAATCGTTGGAGGGGGATTCATGTTTGATAATGCCGCTAGGGTAGCGGTTTTCTGCAGTTTATTACTAGGAGTTTGCCAATGGGTTTATGGGGCCGATAGTGAATATCTCCATGAACCTCGAATTTCAGCCCGCGTGATGGGGATGGGAGGAGCTTTCACAGCCCTCGCCGATGATTACAATGCCTTATATTATAATCCCGCAGGTCTCGCGGGGCGTGACAAAGGGGAGCTCAACCTTGAGATCACGGCGGGACTCACTCCAACTTTGCTTAACTTTTACAACTCTCTTTCGACTGCGGGTACAAGTTCGGTGGCCATCACCAATCTTCTTGAGAGCAACTATGGGGCACACTACTCCTCTCGTGTCGGTTTAGGAATGACCTATGTGGGTAAAGGGTGGGGATTTGGAATTCAACCCGCAGACGTCACGGTCGAAATGGACATTCATCAACTCTCAGGCGGCGCCGTGGGGCTTGAGGCCTTCAACGACACTCTCGTTCAAGTTGGCTTTGGTTGGCAAATTGGAAAATCCTTTAGTTTTGGACTAGCTCCGAAATCCGTCTATCGCGGATTTATTGAAAAAGAGCTTCTGGCCCTAGACCTTATCCAAAGCAGTAATATCTTGAGAACCTCTGATGCGTCGGAGGGTCTTACTTTCGACACCGATTTTGGAACGATGTACACTTTTGACGTTCCCGATTCGTGGTGGGTTAAACCGACATTGGCTCTCGCTGTTCGTAATGTAGTGGATGAGGGCTTTCCCACAGATCTTCATCTCTACAGTGGTGGATCGTCAAATATTACAAATCCAGATGGAAACCTTGGACGTCGTATCGATGTCGGAACAAGATTCGAGCTTCCAGAGTTTTGGGCCTTTAAACCGCGCTACCTTTTGGACTTTAGAGATATAGGGTATCGGTACGTGAGTTTCAAAAAATCACTTCACACCGGATTTGAGCTTCCTTGGAAGGCCTCTGATCTTGTGACCGGTGCTTACCGAGTGGGTTACTCGGAAGGGTATTTCACCGCAGGATTTTCTTTTAATCTTATATTCTTGACCCTCGATCTTGCCACTTATTCTGAAGAGATTGGGACGACCAACGCTCCAAAAGAGAGTCGCCGTTATATTGCCCAGTTCAGTATGGATTTTTAGGTGCGCCTCCAATATGAAGGTGCCTCACCCTCAATTTTTATAAATCGTCTTTCTTGACAGAAAAAAAGAAATCTCAATAAGGAGAATATTGTCGCCATAATCACTATGGCCCTATCAGGCAACAGAAAGGCCTATTTACTTGATCTTGGCGCGGACCTTTTTTTGTATGGGCAAAATTCGATCGGCATCTTGTCCTGGTGATATTACGGCGAGTACGTCTATTTTCTCATCGGATAACTCGTAAATTATTCTATACCCTTCAACCACTATTTGTCGGCACGTGGGATCTTCTTGGCACTCGGTTCCGCTCTCAGGGAAATCTTCAAGTTGAACTGTTGAATCAAATAGGCGTTGAGAAAAATCCACGGCTCTGGCCGGTGAGTCCTCAGCGATGTAATCGCCGATAGTCTCAAGATTTTCTCTTGCAGTTGCCGTCCAAATTACTTTTGTTTTCGCCACTTAGCTTGCATTTTGTGAAGATGCTCTCTCATTTCAGACATCGAATGGATGTCCCCAGAGGCAGCATCGGCGCGCCCTCTATTTATGGCCTTAAGAACATCATTCTCTTCTAAAATGGCATTAAGGCGTGCTTGTGAAATTAGTACCACTCCGTCGGACCCCTTAGTGTGAGTAATAAGTTGGGGATCCCCCTCCTGCACTTCTCGGAGGGTTTCAAAAAGGTGGGCTCTTAAATCAGATGCAGATTGAATCTTAGGTATCTTCATTTCTTTATTGTACAGAACTATGTACATTAAAAACAAGGGTAATTTTTTAAACTATATTAACTATATGATATTGTTAATTATTCTACGTTAGGGGTCATTATTTTATTTGAGCTCCCCAATATAATTGGGGCCTGATTCAAAAGATAGTGTCACGCAAATTCATGATCGAACTTTCCGGCATGAGTATTTTCAACATTCGCTGGAAGAGCCGTGGAGTAAATCGAATTAGTCAGTCAGAGTTTAATGTCGTGTAAGGCTCATCAGATCCTGCGACATCATTTGTGTTGAGGAAGGAAACTCAATCAGCCCCCTGCATTTACATACGCCTGAACACTTTGCAGAATGGTTGTGTAACTTGAAGTGTTGGACCCTACTGCGTTTGTGAGGTCCGTGCATAAAGTTGAAGGTCCTGTGGCGCAAGCGCTAGTTTTGGCGGCTAAAATGGCTTGAGCCGCTGGTGGCCCGTTTGTGGCGTCGGTGGAAAGAGTTCCAAGAAAACCTGCAAGTTGGGTTGAAGTCGTTCCAGGATTGATCGCGCCGCCAGCTATAATATTGGCGTAATATCCCATTGAAATGAGGCTAGCGAGTTCTTGAGATCCGGGATCCGCTGAAAGAGCGGCGTAATTCAAAATGCTAGTGACGTGGGCTTGTGTCGAAAATTCCAAATACGACACAGAAGTGGTCACCGTTCCCGTTCCAGCATTTACCGCCGTTTCGATGGCCGTAAGACTGGAGAGTTTTTGTTCTTCCAAAAGAACTATTCCTACTCCAATGAGGCCTGCTTCGGGAGTTTGAATATTCTGAATGAGGGGCTCACAGCTACTGGATGCAATTGTAGCTGCGGCGGAAGGGTTGCTGATTGCGATTTGAGAAGCATTATCGGTGCACTGTCTGGCCTGTTCGATGGCATTGTCTTGATCTGTTTCGCAACCCAGAATTCCTAGACAAAGTAATAGACTAAGAACGAGACCTAAAAGGGTCTTTTGGACCTTTACATGGTTATACATTGACGTCCTCCGCGCTTTCAACTTCACACTCTCTATCGGTCGAAGGCCCAGGATTCTAAAGTTCCAATTTGTATAAAATCCCATGAAAAACAGGACCTTAGACCTGTCATCTGTATGACTCCGGAAAACTTTCTTAAGCCCGATATCTATATATATGAGGATGAGATCCTGGGCCAAGGTGGGCCTAACTATTGGATTTTTGATCTGTTTTTACTTACCCGTGGCGGCTAATGAATACTACCCCTTCTTTCGCGGGATTAGGGCCGAGGGAATGGGCAATGCTGGAATTGCTGTCGTTGATGATGAGACTTCACTTTTTATAAACCCAGCAGGTTTAGGAAAAATTAGGGGTCCATACTTTTCAATTTTTAACGCTCAAGCTGAGATGAATCAGACGACTCAAGGGGCAATACCGAATAATAGCGGTGATGCAACGGCTTTTATGAGTCCCACGGAGGCCTTAGATCTTGCGGTAAAGAACCCCAACCAGCACATTCATTCTGAGGCTCAAACTCTTCCTGCATTTGTAACGACAAATTTTGGAATCGGAGTGTACGGAAGATATTCCGTCGACGCTCAAGTGACATCGGCCACCAACTCGGTGCAAATGAATTATTTCAACGACTATGGCGCAGAGCTTGGATACTGCCTCAGACTTTTCTCAGGACGACTCAAAATTGGGGCCACCGGAAAAATCATTAATCGAGTTTATGTCAATCAAACATTTCCCGTGACCGCAAACCTTAGCTTGCCCAACATCGCTCAAGAAGGAACGGGAGCTGGTTTAGATGCATCGGTCATGCTCTCGGCCCCTTGGCTTTGGCTCCCTTCTATCACGGCCGTTGTTCACGATGTTGGAGGAACAAATTTCACTCTTGGAAATGGGATTTTCTATAAAACAGGAGTGAATCCTCCAAACCAAGCCCAAGAGATTAACGCCGGATTTGGTTTATTTCCCATTTTCACTCCACGCTCACGGGCCTCCATAACTGCAGAGTGGGACGACATCATGACCGCTCAACCTCTGGATGTTTGGAGAAGTTTTCATGCCGGCGTAGAGCTCAATTTTAACGACGTCTTTTTTATTCGAGGCGGTGTGAACGAACACTATTGGACTGCGGGTTTGGAGTTTGTCGTTGGTCACAATCAATTGCAACTAGCTTCTTACGGAGAAGAGATCGGAACAGCTCCACAAGAGGTAGAGGACAGGCGTTATGTCGTTCAGTATGGATTTAGGTTTTGAAATGAGAAAGCTAGGCTTTTACTTGGGAGTGGCGTACTTAGCTCTAACGGGAGGCGGGGGATGCAATGCTTTCACGGACTTTCCTAGCGCCAATACGGATCAAGCCATCATTGACACCGCTACAAATGAAATCGATCAATCCCAGTGGACGGCCGCCATAACAACATTAAATACTCTTTCTCCCGCAACTCTGGCGAGTCGAAGTGTTCAAGTTTTGATGGCCACGGCGTTTGCGGGTCGCGGTGGATTGAATCTGTTGTCTTTATCACAAACACTTCAAAACTCTTCCGGTCTGCCTCTTTTCTTAGTTTTGATGAAGGCTTTTCCAGGAGCCACCAATGCCAACATTGCAGACGAAGAAACGGCTGAGGGCATTATGCAAGGGATTTCTCTACAGGCGGTCAATCGCACAACCGATGAAAATGTTTTTATGGTCTTTTTAGAAATGGCCAAGCTCGGAGACATTTTATCGGCAAGAGCCGATACGAACGCCGACGGCGCTGTGGACGCCACTTTCGACCAGTGCCTGGGAACCTCCATTGCCGACGTCAACCAGGTCGCCTCAGCTCTCGGGAATATTATTGCCAGCATTCAAGCTTCAGGGCTCACCGTGGGAGCAAGTCTTACCAATACTCTCACGGCTCAGTGTGCCTCTTTCGGTGGCGCTTGCGCCATTCTTCAAGCTTCTGCTGTTGTAAAGGATTCTCCCCAGCAAATTCTCACTCAAACTCTTATCGGGGAATCTCTTCTCGGTATAGGCTTAGCTGCTCCTCTTAAGGCGGGGGTTTGTGAAATTCCTCCGGGAGGAACAAATTGTGATGGATCGGGCACGGGAGCTTGTCCACCTCTATGAGGTTATTTTTTCTCATTACCCTTATTTCGCTTAAAGTCAGTGCCACTGAAATATTAGAAACCTATTACAGTGCTCGAGCTGCGGGAATGGGGAACGCGTTTTCGGCGGTGGTCGACGATTCAACAGCTCTGATGTATAACCCCGCGGCCCTTGATAAAATTAGAAATATGCATTTTACTTTATTTGGAATGAACGCCGGTATTGATGATCCCAATATTGCGAGCACCGTATCCAATCTTTCTGGAAATAACTATGCCAATATTATTCAACAGTATTACGGAAAGGAACTATGGGCCACGTTCAATGATCAGTTTGCCGTGAGTACCCGTGATTTTGCCGTGGGCGGCTACTCCTCCCTTTTAAGTTCTTTTAATTTGCATAATCCGGCCTATCCGACGGCTACCATAAATCTTAATGAGGACCTTGGGATCAACACGGGTTTTGCAGTGGGATTACTCCCTGATGACATGATCCGTTTTGGAGTGGTCGGTAAGAGAATACTTCGCTACGGAGGAAATACAACTTTAACGGCAAGTACTCTTGCCACACTTTCTAACTCCCAGATCACAAATCTCATCAATAATTATGGCACGGGGTATGGGATCGATGCAGGACTCATATTCGAGCTTCCCATTGCGAGTCGACCGGAGTTTTCTGTAGTTTGGCACGATATTGGTCAGACGGCTTTTTTGTTGCAAGGGGGGACCACCCCTCTTCTGGCCATAGATAATAATATTGTTGCGGGATTTTCTATGGATTTTGGTAATTCTCAATTCTATATTAAACCCGCAGTAGATTTCAGCCATATCAACTTATATCAGGAAGCCGTAGGTAAGAGGCTCCATGCCGGGGTTGAGGTTGGTTTTTCAGTCCTTTCCCTTCGAACCGGAGTTAACGAGGGGTACCTGACCTACGGCGCGGGAGTAAAGCTTGGACCGCTTAGTTTCGACGCCGCCGTCTACACGGAAGAATTAGATACTAACCCCGGACAACTTCCAGACACACGGTATATGGCTAATATCACCATTGATTTAGAGATGGAAAATAATTTTTCTCTGACGGGGAAGGATAATGGTCCCGTGCGCAAGGCTTATCAGAGAAGGTAATTACTACGTTGGCACAAACACCAAGTTGTCTTGTCTGCGGTTTTTCTTTTTCAAATTTGCTGCTACGAGAATCCCTCTGCCTTGGGGAGTGCTATGGGTTTTATTAACAAACTTCGCGATTACTTTAACTGAGTATTCTGTGCAAGTAAAATTAGGGCAGTTTAATACAAAGGACAAAACCTTTAGACACCTCCAAAAGTAGTAGGCCATTTTCCTTAACTTTTCTATATAGATGCACCCAAAGAGTACAGCCTCCACCCATTGGTTAAATCTTAGACAATTAGAATTGCTTTATTGAGGCTTTTAAGATCGAATATTTGTATGCACATTGAAAACACGCAAGTTTTTATCTTGGCATTTTCTGTGCACATCTACCTTAGCGAAGGTCTATAACGAATTTAAAATATGGGGGAATCATAATGAAAAATTTAAAACCTTTAAGTGTCTTGGCTCTTGCCTTGGTCTGTACATTTTCTTCTGTGCATCTTCGGAAATCAAATTCCGCACAAAGTTTGAAATCCCAAGCGCCTGTATCTAAGTCATTTGAACTCAATTATTGTTCCGTAGAGAAGGCTGAAGCCGCAATTGACCCCAGTTGCTCGGTACCTCCGTTTACTGTGAGATCTGGCAACACCTGTTACGAGGTTCGTTGCGGTGTTCCTGGCCTTCCATATCCGTGTTGATCAGTTAGAATCTCGCAGAGAAAGTTTGTATTTTCCCATGGAGGGGTCCTAGCTTTAAGCCTATAGGGTAACAAATGAAATGGGGTATTACCGTATTCATTATCGTCGTCTTAGCTTTATTGCTAGAGGGCCTCTTCCATCAAACTCACCGCTCGCCCTCCCTTGTAGGGGACAACCCTGTATTGACGGGCCCAAGTTTTTTTAGTCAGAGCCCAAAAGCTACTTCTAAAGTTTCATCCACTAAAGACGTAGCTTTACCTGCCGACACAATGATTATGACTGCAGGTTCAGTGGCGTCAGTTCTTCCGAAAGTCAAAAAGGAGCACTCCGCAAGAGCTCCCCAGTCAGTTCCGATAAGTCCTTATCTGTCCATTACTTTTAAGCCGATTCGGCCAAAAGAAACTTTTATAAAACAACATCCAGGATCGGAAAGTACTCCGTTCTTCGATGTTACATTGCATTCGATCTATCCTGATGAGCAGGAAGTTCCGTTTACTCAGTTGACCGGGAATTGCGAAGCTTTAAAGAACTTTCAGTATCCGGTGGCTCTCCGAATTAACGGCAACGGTGGTGTAATCGAGGCGGTTCCTCTGCTACCAGGAACCGCCGCAACCGATTCCAGCCTCCGTAACGAATTGCGTTTTTACTGGGGGAGGTTCGGTCCCCTTTATCACGACGAGCCGCCCTACATTACAGTCTAACTGAATTCAGCTACTCACGCAGTTAAGGCAGAAGTAGCTGAACAGAATTTACTTCCTATGAAGAACCAGAGCGGGTTGGCCGGCCATCGTTAAGGTGAGATTCATTTCATCCGGTGAAAGAGAATAGGACATGGACGAAGGAGCAATGTTGATGGAGCACTCAACTCCGTTTCTGGTTTGGTGGTCATTTCCAGGTTGCAAAACCGTTATGAAATTTCCTGCCATGGTGCTTGGGACTTTCACTTGGGCTTGAGACGACTGTCCATTCAAGGCGCAAACGTTGGTCATTGTAAGACTACCATCTTCAATGGTGATGCTCACATTAAAAGAAAGTGCTCCTTGTTGCATCGGTGGAAGTAGCCAAGTCCCGTAAACACCTTGCCCTGCAGAGACACTCATACAAATCAGAAGCGACAACGCCGAAGCTAAAACCAATTTTTTCATAAATCCCCCTGGTTATTAAGTTGAAACACATTGCATCAAAAGGGAGCTTATAAAAGCAAGGGGCATTTGGAGATTTTAGACTATTTAAGGATCGTACTTTTCAAAGTCTCGCTCTAATTCTAAATCGTCAAAATGGACCAATTCAATTTCGTCATTGACGAGTTCCACTGAGCCCCACTCATTGAGATGCTTTATGACCTGTTCTAACCGGGTTCTGGTTTTAACTTCGTCATAATCCACTAGGGCCGCTCCAATAACGAGCTGCTCCCCTCTAATGGTAGGCTGTTCCGATAAAGACAATTTAAATTTTGACCAAAGACGATCCTTAATTTTCTGAGCTACGCTGTGAGTTGATTTGCCGTCGGGGGGCACAATAAAGGTAAGGCGGAGGGCACCAATGATCATAAAACGAGTATGACTCTTGGTTTACACCCGTGTCAATTTAAGTGTATGTTAGCCGAATGTTAAAGTTAGTCTGGATGGCTCGGGCAGCATGCCAAAAGGACCTTTGGTCGGATTTTGATCCTAACCGACAGGTCTGGATAGTCAGTGATTCTAAAACAAAGTTCTTTTTAAATCAGAGCTTGCTTCAACGAACAGAAATTATTAATGAGCCGGTAAAAAGGGCAAAAGAGTTCTGGAAGGAGCTCCTCAGGCAAACTCAACCCGACTTCAAAGTCCTTGAAGATTTAGGAACAAGGATCGCCGCTCGGGATTTTCTGAAAAATAACGGGACCTCCGAATGGTGTAAGAGGCCCGGGGCCCCAAACAAACTCATCGACGCCTGTAAGAATTTAGCCCCTCTCATGGTCCATGAGGGAGCTGCTGAGATCCTCGATCAAATTGAAACCGAATTTAAAAACACTTCGGTTCAGTTTTTAGAAATGAGTCGATTAGCCGCCCGGTTTTACTTAGATTGTATTGGCCGCACGTCGGCCGGAGTACCGGTCGCACCCCATTTTTTAGTTCCGTATCTTCTGTCTCGTACCGATGTCGTTCCCAAAATTGAAAAAGAAATAATTTTTGACGTGGGATTTGACCTTAGAGAGGGGGAGAAGGAACTTATTCAAAAGTTATCGAAGACGGTCAACGTCACCGTTCTGATTCCGGCTAAAGACCCCAGCGACCTGGCGAGTAAGGGCTTAGGCGTTTATAGGAATTTTGATTTGGGATTAACTCATGTAACTCACGTCGTTCCCGAAAAGGCCGACTCTCAACCCACAAGTTTGAAAGTGTGGCGGTGCAGCTCGCCGGAGGCCGAAGCGAGACAAGCCGTTGAACAGATTAGAAATTGGATAAAGGGCGGGATTGATCCAGAGTCCATTTGCGTGACGTCTATAAAAATATCTGATTACGAAGATATTTTGGCCCATGATTTGGCGTGGGAGGGCATTGGGTTTCAGAGGACTCTAAAGACGCCTCTTTCAGCCAGCCGAATTTTCAGAGCTTTGGCGGCTAGACTTCGCATTATGGAGGGGGAGATCAGTGGACGTATCCTTGAAGAAGGTTTTTTAAGTGTTGCTAGCTACGGGCATAGCCTTCGGAGACGAAACGAAAGACGTGAGATAAACCCAGTTGTCGAAGTTGAACAGGTTCCCCATTTAGAGCTAAAAAGTTCTTTAGAAAAATTGCGAAGCCACAAATTCCTGGGATCACAAAATATCCAAAAATTTAGAAAAGTTCTTATAAATATTTTTTCTGATCTTATAAAAGAAAAGATCTCCATCTCAGAAGTTTATCAGAATCTCTTTCTCAAAGGTCTTCAACGACTGCAGTACGAGGTTGGGGATAGGGAGCTTGATTTCAGTCAATGGGTCGCCGCCTGGCAAGAAGTGACATCCCAACTCAAGGTGAGCTCTCAAAATTCTGGGAACGGAGTTTGGGGAGTGGACTTAAGTTCTTGCGAAGAAAGTCCTGCTGAACACATTATTGTCTTGGGCTGCGTCCAAAGCCGCAAAGAGAACTCAGTGATCAATGGTCTTGATAGAGAAAAGCTTGTCTTTTTTAATCAATTGGGTTTTGACCTCGATCCTCCGGCAAGAAATGAGAGCGATAGTCGAGTTGAATGGTTAAGCACAGGTCATAGAAAAAATATCATTCTAAGCTGTGCGAAAACCGATTCGTCAGGAAAATCTATTGCGGCAAGCCCTCTGTGGATCAAGGTAGCGGCAACCGAAAAGAGGGATTTAGATTTTATAAACACGGCCCAAGAAATCCAGTGGGCGTACGTCCAAAAGCAAATTCTTAAAGAGCCGGTCTCAAGCCAAGTCGATAGTTTTAAGGCATGGAATCCTGGGAACACGTTGCGAATCGGAGAGCGACTCTTAGCTGATACCGGTCAAACCCGCCCCATTATTCTTGGTGCCCAATCGGCTAAACCGCTTATTTCAAGTCTAAGTGCCTCCCAAATCGAAGCTTATTGGGAGTGCCCTTACAAATTTTTTGCTCGGAGCCATCTTAAACTCTTTGACCTTCAGGATATGGAACTTGAACCCACACCCCTAGCCCGGGGCCAATGGACTCACAGTGCGGTAGAAAAAATTATGAAGGAGAGATCTTTATCAGACTGGACTGATGAAACTCTTGGGGATCTTATTGATAATCTGGAAGATACAAAAATCCAAAGACAATTATCAAAGGACATTTGGCCTAATATCCGTTCAAGGTTCTTAAGACAGCTCCGCCGATTTATAGATTTTGAAATTCAATGGCGGAGCCGTTATTCACAAACTCAACCCAAATATTTTGAAGCGAAATTGGATGGCTTTTTAAGTTGGGACGAAGAAGAAGGGTCGTTGGAGTTTGTGAAGACTAGCCCTGAGAGTGTTGAAAAATTCTGGGTTCCTTTTAGTGGAAGAGTGGATCGAATTGACATTACAAATGATGGGCGCGCCATCATTTTGGATTATAAATCCAGCGGCGGAGCTGCGGATAACATCCCAAGCTGGGTTAGTAACGGAAGTTTTCAATTGGCCCTCTATTCTCAAGGCATAGAAGCTGGATTCTTAGAGGGTCAGAATACTCCCGTCATTGCTGCTCAATATTTTGTTTTAAAAAGGCTTGATCGTGAAAAGGGGTTCCGAATTCTCAGCGAAAATGGGACCTCTCACTTGCCTCAAGAAAAGACAAAAGCCGCTGTGAGTGAAGAGAAGAGAAATCAATATTTTTCTGAAATCAAAGGCGAAGTCCATAAGATCCTAGAGACCGTTCGCCAGGGGATTATGACTCCCCATCCCCGAGAAGAAGCGATCTGTCAAAAATGCAATTGGCGACAGGCATGCCGGGCGGAGCATCTCAATTGAAGGCAACGATTGTACAAGCGGGAGCTGGGACGGGGAAGACTCAGAGCTTGGCCCTAAAGGTTATTGAAACGGCCAGGGAGTTATACGAACAGAAAAATCAAGTTCCACGATTTGTAGCCACAACATTTACTGAACGTGCCACTTCTGAGCTTCGTGAAAGAGTTGTCGCCCTACTCGCTCAGCAAAGGGATGTTCCCTCTTGGTTAAGCGATTTTGTCCAAGACACTCGTAACCTGCATATTTCAACCATTCACGGTACGCTCTCACTTTTCTTGCATCGATATGGGAGTTTATTGGGGTTAGATCCCGAATTTACAATTTTAACTGCAGCAGAAGAACGCGAGTTATTGAGTAAGGTTTTAAGAAGTACTTTAGCTGAAGAACAAAGCTTTGGTTTTGTTTTGGATCACTATAATTTTCCTGAACTTATTGAGATGGCTCAAAGGCTTGTTCCACACTCACGGCTGCACCAAGAAAATTTTAATTTTGCCCAAGGGTGGAAGGCTATTTTGCAAGAAGAAATCGAGATTCTTAAAGAGGCTCTCGAACAGATAAGCGTGATAAATATTCAAGAACTTCCCCCAAAGAGCGCTGAAACAATTCAGAATCTTCTCAATCTGAGTGAGGTCATTAAAGGAGAGAGGGATGTCTCCAAAGTGAGAGCGTTATTTCTCAAGACCGTGGAGAAACTCAGAAGACCCAGTGGCCCTAAACTTCCGAACATGGAGACGCCTCTGGGGATCATCTTTAATGAAATCAGAGATTCCTGGAAAAAAGATCGCTATTCCCCAGAAATTAATGAGCGTCATGATGAGATCGCGCCTGTTTTGGAAAAACTCATAATCAGGGTCAGTGAAAACCTTGGAACTCTTAAGAAAGAATCAGGAGTTATGGCCTTTGATGATTTAGAATTCTTGTCGAAGGAACTTGTTCTTAAAAACCCTGAGATACTTGAATCGTGGCGCAAGGAATGGGACTTCTGGTTTATTGATGAGTTTCAAGACACGAGTCCTTTGCAAAAAGACCTTCTCTTTAGTTTTTTTCAAAAACCTTGGAATGCCTACTTCGTGGGCGATCCGCAACAGAGTGTTTATCTCTTTCGGGGAGCCGATGAAAATGTCTTTCAAGAAACTAAGAAAATAGTGGCTTCAAACGAAGGACGGGTTGAGAAGCTTGAAGTGAACTACCGCAGCGATCCAGATCTGTTAAAATTTTTGAATTTAATCTTTTCTAAACTTAAGAAACCACTGGAGGCTTTGAGGCCGAGAGGCTTAGAGGGCGGAAGTATTAGAGCGGAGATCCACTTGGCAGAAAAATCTGTTGATGAAGTGGATTTGGTCATAAACCAAATCATAGAGTGGCAAGGGGCTGGTGTCTTGTTTCAAGAGATGGCGGTCCTCGTTTCAAAAAATGCTGAGGCCAGGCTTATCGGTCGACGATTGAGTGTTGCGGGTATCCCTGTTTATGTCCACTCTTCGGGAGGGTTCTATGATCGACGAGAAATCTTGGACGCCCTAGCCTTGTTGAGTTTTATAGAAGACCCTTCTGACGACGATACTTTTGTTATTCTCAGTCGATCGCCTTGGATTGGAATTTCGGATTTGGATCTTGCTCAGTGGGGGCCAGCCAGAAAGAAAATGACTTTTTGGGAGTGGATAAAGGTTCAACCCGAACTGAAATCGAAGTACCCGAGTTTGAATATTTTAGAAAAGGCCATTGCTGACGCAGATGTTCTCCCTCTTTCACTCGTGTATTCCCATGCTTTAGAATCCCTTGGTTTTTGGGAATTTTGCCTTGTTGGAGATTCCAGTGGCCGCAGAGAGGCCAATTTAAGGAAACTCTTGTGGCGTTTGAAGCAAGCCGAATCCAAACCTTCTTTTTCCGCTGCAGATTTCATAGACCAAGCTTGGCAAGAAGTTTTGGATGTGGGGGAAGAAACTGAAGCTGCAAGTTTTATCGAACCAGAACGTGTGAATATAATGACGATCCATAAGAGTAAGGGTTTAAAATTTAATTGCGTGATTGTTCCCCACTGTGGGACGGCGTTTCGGACCCAGGAGAATGCTTTAGAGCTTTCTCCCGATGGACGGTGGGCGACAAGAGTTTTATCTATGGACGCAGAAGAGAAGGTGGGGCCTTTAGTTCATGGACGACTTAAAGCACAAAGAGTAGAGAGAGAGAAAGCTGAGTGGACGAGGGTTTTTTATGTGGCCCTGACGAGGGCATCAGATAGACTTTCTCTTGTTGGACAAGCAGGTTGGAGCCCAACCAGCTGGCTGGGTCAGACGACGATTCAATTGACTTGCGGGGCCCACGAAAACTGTTACTCCGTAAGAGTTTGGAATGAGCCTCCGGTATACGACAAAATACGGCTTGATCAGTCCGAAGAGCTTCATCGCACCATAGACTTAAGGCCTCAGGATGGGGTTCCGACCAATTCCCAACTGACGGTGACCCACTTGGTTCAAAATCGTACTCAAGGGGAATCTTTTTCTTTAGAAAAGAGTATTAAATCCCAGCAGCGCGGCCAGGCCGTACATTATATTTTTGAGGAGCTCAAAAACAGTTCCTCTTCTTCTTTAGATGAACTCTGCATCAGGGCTCAACGCAGGTTTGGAGTGGAGGAATCTATAGATTCAAGGGTTTTGAATGAAACTCTTTTAATTTCGGAACCTCCCTTAAAAGAACTTATAAGCGTTGGAAAAACAGAGTGGCCCTTTGTTGTTCGTGAAAATGGCGTCACCCTTAAAGGTCAAATTGATCTTTGGGGCACTTACAATGAGGTCACCTGGATTGTCGATTACAAGAGTTCTAAGAAGCTAAACGAAGAAAGTCTTCTCGGCGCCAAAGAACAACTCGAGCTTTACGCCCTAGCGATTAGTAAGTTGGGGATAGATTGGGGATGCATTCGAATTGCAGTCATCGCGCCCCTTCAAGCCAAGGCAAAGGTTCTTAAGTTATCCCCACTAGAAGAAATCCGATCAAGGATCCGTCCTCAAAGCATTTCAATTTCTACGGAATTAGAGGCGGAGATTTAATAATTAGAGACGGATCCGAAAAATTTGATCGACAGAACTCCCACAATGCCTGGGCACTTTACTTCTGCCAGATAGCCCCTGCTGCTGGATCGACATTCCTTCGTTTACAAAAGCAGGTAATTATTTTAAAAATCCCGGCCATAGCAAGGTCATGACTTTCGAAGATAGAGATTCATCTTCTTTTCTCCTAAAAGTTCAATGGCCATATGGGCATTGTGGGCGGCGCAAAGGAGACTTAAGTTTTCAATTTCGTGGGTGCCTCCAATTGAATATGGAATTTTGTGCTCAATCTGAAGACGATGGGTGGAATTACACTTTCTCTGGGTTTCTGGGCTAATGAATTGACATTGACTGTTGGCTTTTTTCCAAACTTCTAATTTGATCTTATTTGGAATATAACGAGATTTCGAGGGTGCTTTTTCAGATCCACTGCGCAGCGCAGTTGTTCTCTCGGTTTTTTCTTTTGGCTCTACCACTTCAAGGGCCAGATCTGAAATAGCGTAAGATTTTACATGGGTTCCGCCTAGTCCCCAACCAGCATGCTCCTCATGGACGCACATCTTTAGGATATCTGAATCGGTGGCAGGTTTCTGGTCATTCTTTGATTCCTCGTAGACCTTCCAGAGATCGCCGCCATTGCCAAGAAAGTGATCCACCTTATCTAAACCTACAATAATCCCATTGATATTGAGTCTTTGTACGCAACATCCACGAATATTGGCATCATGGTAAATAGTTCTGGCCTGATCAGAGGCCCCCGTTAATTCGACTGATTCAATGTCAATGGAGCGAATATCCTGAGTTACCCATCCAGGATGATTCGATTCGTAGGATTTAATTCTCAGAGCGTTCCCCAACGCACTAAAGTTTGTATCCAATGCGTAAAGGAATTTCTCTATAATTTTACTGCGCTCACATGTGGGGTTGGTGGAAGTATTAAGGGTTTGCACCACTCTACTCATTTGATCATTGACAGCTGCATTTATGGCTGCAGCGGAATCCTTAGGAGTCTTGGAGGGAATAGTGAAATCATCTACTTCTTCAGCTTGAATCCCAAGAGGCAAAGCTAAGAGACTGATTAGTACCAATTGGGAAGCCTGCAACATCATCCTTACGGCCCGCCTCCGCCAGAATCAAATCTCAGAACGGCACTCAGCATTAATAGGAGAGATGTTCCTGGATTGATTTGAAGTTCTGCGTCGGTTCGGAGGAAGAATGTGTCGGTAAGTTCCCACCAGATAGCCCCACCGGCATGAACACCCATGTACCATGTTTGGTTTGCGTCGAGAATATCAAGCCCACCGTAAACTGAGAGGATAAGGTCATTTAAGGCCATATCCCCTCGGTAGGCAAATGAACCTAAATAGTAACTTTGTCCACTCGACTTTCCCAAAAGTAACTGAGATTCAAGCATGGCGCCGGGAGCAATCTTGAAAGCATATCGACCTCCACAGAGATCCATCATATTGGGGACGCCGGGCACGTTTCCTGGAAGAAGAAGAGCGCACGCCAGTGAAGCTTCTTTATTCATTGCAGTAAATTGCGGACTCAGCTGGTCGGAGGCTGTTTGGTCCTGGGCCGAAGCGGGCAAAGACACCATAACCGTTACAAATAGGGCGCCGAGAACTGTTGTCGATGCGTTTACAAAACTGGAGAATTTCACAAAATAAGTGTATCACTTGACTCCTCCAACGCCTAGCCCCATGATTGGAAGTCATGGTAACTTCAGTTGAAGAAGGAACATTCAAAGGTTTTGACGATGCTGAACTTTTTTTTCAAACCTGGCCGGTGGCCAATCCTTCCAAGGTAATTATCGGGGTCCATGGCCTCGGAGAACATTCGGGATCTTATAAACACCTTGCCCAAGGGCTAGAAAATACTCCTTACCAGCTTATAATGGCCGATCATCGAGGGCATGGCCGCAGCTCGGGGAAGAGGGGCGTCGGGTCCATTGACGAGTACATCTTAGATACTCGTCTTTTTGTTGATGTGGTCCGAAGACGGTTCCCTAAATTATCGTTCTTTTTTTTGGGCCATTCCATGGGTGGACTCGTTGTGGCTAAGCTTCTCATTCGAAACGGTTCTATGGGAGCCCTCGGCGCCATTTTAAGCTCGCCACTCTTAGGCGTCACAGTTAAAGTTTCACCCCTGAAGGAAAAGAGTGCGGGGCTTCTTAATATATTAACCCCTAACTTAAGCTTATCAAATGACATACCCAACGAAAATTTAACTCACGATAAAGCCATAATCGAAGAGTATGAGGGGGATATCCTTAGGCATAATAGGATCACACCCCGCCTCTTTGATAGCATGCTTAAAAGTTTCGAATATGCTTTTCAAAATCACGACAAGATTTCTCTTCCGATCTTAATGCAGCAGGCAGGAGTTGATATGGTCGTAAGTCAACCGAAGGCTGAGCAATTCTTTGATCTTTTAACCACCCGTGATAAAGAAAAAATCATTTACGAAGGGTTCTTTCACGAGGTTTATAATGAGATCGGACGAAAAAAACCTTATTCCGATCTTATAAAATGGCTTGATAAGCATGAGGACGCCTAGAAAATGTTAGAAGAGTTAACCCGACTTATTCGGGAACTGAGTTACGAGAAAAGAACGGTCACATTAGCGTCGGGCCGGATCAGTGATTTCTATATTGATCTAAAAAACACCTTACTTCATCCCCGAGGGATTTATCTTGTAAGTCATCTTATTGCAGAAAAGATAAAAAAATACCCTCAAGTCAAGGGCGTGGGAGGCTTAACGATGGGTGCAGATCCCCTTTCAACGGGTGTAAGCCTTGTGACCCATGAATGGAAAAATCCTATTTTTGCTTTCTACATTCGAAAAGAACCAAAAGGTCATGGAACCCAAAACTGGCTTGAGGGTATGAAAAATTTCAAATCCGGTGATAAGGTTGTGATTTTGGAGGATGTTGTGACGACGGGTGGCAGCACTTTAAAGAGTGTCGAAAGAGCAAGGCTTGCGGGGCTAGACGTAATCGGTGTCATCACCGCTGTCGACCGGCAAGAAGGCGGAGCGGAGAATATCTTGAAAGAAAATCTGTGGTTTGATGCTGTGGTCACCAAGGCCATGATTTTGGGGACTTAAAATGAAATCGAAACTGGTTTTTTGGTCGCGTGCGCTTTTAAGTTTAGTTTCAAGTTTTTTGATTTCAGCTTGTGCTACAACTCACGCCACGGACCCTACATCCTTGGATCGAAACTCGACGACTTCAGAGGATGCTTTTGATTACAAATCCATTGTCTCCTCATGGACGAGAAAAGAACAATCCTACGATAATTTTGCCGCGTCTTTTCAGGTGACTGCGGTGCTTCTTTCAAAGGAGCTTGTAGAAGCTCAAGTGAAACTTGATGCCCAACGCTTTAGTTGGTCACAAAATGAAACTCAAGAGGCAAAGCAAAAGGCTCTTTATGATGTTCAAAGTCAGACGACAGTTCTAATCAGCCTCTATACCGATAAGGACGAAGATAACAATCTGGAAAAATCAAAACCCTCCTGGAATCTATACCTTGATGTGAATGGTCGTCACTTGGCTCCTCAGTCTGTGACTCGAATTTATGAGAATCGCGTTTCCCTTTTACAAAAATACCCCTCGGTGAATGTTTGGAGCCGCAATTATTATGCTAAATTCGCTATTCCCACTGACGAAGCCAGTAGTTCTGGGGCTATTGTCACCCTTGCAGGCCCGTTAGGTAACGCCCACTTAAAATTTAAATAATAGTGTCTTTAAGGTAGGCCACATTTTGTTCGGGATAATCAAGAGTGTAATGGATTCCTCGACTCTCTTTTCTCCATAAAGCTGAGTCAATGATTAGTTCGGCTAATAATGCTATATTTCTCAGCTCTAAGAGATCCCGATTCACTCGATAGTTGAGATAATATTCATTAATTTCATCCTGAAGAACCCTTATACGATGCTTAGCTCGCTCCAATCTCTTAGTGGAGCGTACGATTCCGACATAATTCCACATGAGCCGACGAATCTCATCCCAGTTGTGGGCGACCACGATCATCTCGTCGGGATTAGTGGTATCCCCGGGATCCCAGTCACTGACTAGCAAATTTAAAAAATCGGTTTTTGAAATTTGCTCACCTAAATATTGGGCACAGTTGTGAGCAAAAACGGTGGCTTCCATCAGACTATTACTCGCGAGACGGTTGGCGCCGTGGAGGCCCGTGCAAGCGGTTTCTCCGATAGCAAAGAGCCTTGAGATGTCGGTCCTCCCCACCTTATCCGTAAGGATGCCCCCGCACAAATAATGTGCCGCCGGTACAACGGGAATAGGTTGTTTTGTAATATCTATTCCAAATTTTAAACATCTGTCATAGACACCGGGAAATCTTTGGCGGGTTTCTTCCGGATTTTTTTGCGTTATATCTAAAAAAACACAATCTTTTCCCGTTTTTTTCATTTCGGCGTCTATGGCTCGCGCAACAATATCTCGCGGAGCAAGACTTCCGAGAGGGTGATATTTTGACATAAACTCTTCGCCATTTTCTAGTTTAAGGGTGGCCCCTTCGCCGCGCATCGCTTCAGTGATCAAGAAGTTTCGAGCATGGGGGTGGTAAAGGCATGTGGGGTGAAATTGAAGAAACTCCATATTCGCGACTCGGGCGCCGGCGCGGCGAGCGATGGCAATTCCATCGCCTGTGGCCCCATCCCAGTTTGAAGTATACAGATAAACCTTCCCTGCTCCCCCCGTGGCTAGAATTGTAAAGCGCGCCAAATAAGTGATGACCTGGTTACTTTGAGTATCAAGAACGTAAGCTCCAAGAGCTGTGGGAGATCCAATTTTATTGGGATTGACCTTTTTATCTAAAATAAGATCAACGGCCATCTGGTTTTCGACAATATTAATATTAGGGTCTTGGTGACATGCATGAATAAGACCCTGCTGAATGGCATTTCCCGTCTGGTCAAAGCTATGGAGAATTCTTTTCTGAGAATGACCTCCCTCTCGGGCGAGGTCAAAACCGTCGGAGCCGTTTCGATCAAATTTAATACCGTAGGTGATGAGATCTTGAATGCGATCCGGAGCCTGAGTCACCGCCATTTCGACAATGTCTCTGTGGCAAAGCCCCGCACCGGCAGTTAAAGTGTCTTGAATGTGATTTTCAAAAGTATCCGAAGCCGAAGTGACGCTGGCAATTCCCCCTTGAGCCATCGAAGTTGCCGTGGAATCAGCTTTACCCTTAGCCAATATAGTGACTTTTCCGAAAGCTGAAGCTTTTAAAGCAAAGAAAAGCCCTGCTATTCCCGATCCTGCGACAAGAAAATCTATTCTGGGTGGCGATGCCTTCATGGTGAAGAAAGGTAAGTCCAACTCAAGGCGCCGTCAACCTCATTTATAATGCGCTGCGCTTTAAAAGGTGTAGTACCTTTTTTTAGAAAAAAGTGCTTAAATTCTAAGGGATAGGGGAGAGTTGAAATTATTAAAGCCTACAATTTAAAGACCAAACTAAGCCCAGCACTGATGAAAGTCGGTGGGAAGATTGTGAATGCCTTTCTTAAGGTCTCCCTAAAGTGGAAGGTGTTTGCGATTCTGGCTTTTATTTTGACCATTGACATGGCGCTCATCGGTCCCAGAACTATAAGAGCATTTAAAGAAGACAAAACCGCCTATATCAAAGAACTTACCGGTCGGCTCAGTCGGTCCACGGCAAAGAGTTTTCTTAACCGTATAAACACTCTTCAAGACAAATTAGTCATCTTTACTTCGTATCGTGAAAGTCTAGCCCACACTTCAGTAAAACTAGAGGAGCAAGCTTCGGTTCTTTTTTCTCAAGAACAGGAGTTCTTAGATATCAATTTAATTAAAGTCGACGAAAAAAATTCTGAAACCGTAGGATGGTCCCTCCGGAATTCTCAAAACTCGGTTCTAAAGACCTGGCCCTCCGATTTCGAGAAAATGGTGCTGCCTCGACTTAATTTCGCAAAGAGTGAATCCAAAGGACGGGGCCTTTGGATGATTAAAGGTCCCCAGGGAGAGGATCTTTATGTTTTTGGGTTACGAGTGGAAATTACAGCACCCCAAGGATCCTCGGCGCCGTTAACGTCTAAGACTTGGATCACTGGAATTCTTGCCGCCAATGCATTTGATGATCTTTTTAGCGACTTTGCGACGGGAGTCAATAAAGCTTATATTTTGGATGAAAATGGTTTTGCTCTAGCGTCCTCTGATTCAACGGCGAGGCAACAAAATCTCAAAAGCCAATCGATTTTTTCTGATGCCCTGCTTGAGTCCAAAATGGGCGGAGTGGCCGAGTACAAGATCGACGGACGTCCTCTCATGGCCAGTTCTGAGCCCATATACAAGACCAACCTGGTTGTTGTGGTGACCACCCCCGAGCAGAATGCCTTTGAAGCGGCAGGAGCCATTTCTCGCAGTGTTTTAATAATTGGTTTGACTCTAATGGCTCTTGGCTTAGGGATAACAGTTTTGTTTTCTAATTTTTTTCTTACGGGACCCTTGAAAAAAATGGCTGCTGCTGTTGACGATATGGGGCGAGGTCGCTTTGATACGCCCATCGATATTCTTAATCGCGATGAACTCAAGAGTCTTTCGGAGAGTTTGAAAAATATTGAAGGTGGTCTAAGTCAGCGATCTGAAGTTAGGGCCGAGAAAGAACGCGAAGCTTTAACCGAGGCTCGGATGGAAGCCTACAGGCGCGTCAGCAGAAGTGTTGTGGGTGAGATCAAAAACCCCATGGCGGGGATTCTAGGTTATATCCAACTGGCAACCGCCAAAGCGTCCAATGAGGAAGTGAAAAATCATCTGGGCCTTGCCGAAAGAGAAGTTCGTCGCTGCAAAGGGATTATTGAGAGCTTGGGGCGACTTGGGGGACTTGAAAAAACAATTCCTCAAATGACAAATTTAGCCCAAGCTGTGCAAGATGTTCTCATCTCCATGGAGCACAGGTTTAAGTCCCACTGCAAAATTTATAAAGATTTTCGCCCTTGCCCTCTCGTTTTGGTCGATCCTGAGCTCTTCAAACAAGTCGTAACCCATCTGATTTTGAATGCTCTTGAAGCGATGGAAAGTACCGAAGATAAAAATCTCACCGTACGGGTGATGGAAGTGGCTTCCCATGTTGAGGTTCATATTTCTGATACCGGCGTAGGAATCAGCGACGAAATCAAATCTAAGATTTTTGAACCGTTCTTTAGCACCAAAAAAACCGGACGTGTTTCGGGGATCGGCCTTGCCATAAGTCAGAGCATTATCAAAGAAGGTCAGGGGCGGCTTTCCTTTAGGCCAGGAGCGGGCGGTCGAGGAACAGATTTTATTATAGAACTCCCGCTTTCTGGAAAGCGAGTTATGGCTGAAAAGCTTATTGAGGCCAAACAAAACTCTGTGAGTTCGGGAGAAGAAATTCCTGTACCTGTTCCCATCCCTAATGTGGGCATTCCCAGAGATTTACCCCCAAGAGGGGCTCCATCGGATTTCCCAGCCCCCGCTCTGTCTAATCCATGGAGAGGTGAAAAGTCAGAGGGAACCTTAGAAATCAAAGAAGCGATGGTAGATCCAACACCGACGGTGCGGACCGTGCCGGATTTCAAAATAGACATTCGTCGTCCGAAATTGAGGCTTTAAATGGATATTCAAAAATATCGATCTGAGTTTGTAATATTTATTGTGGATGCGGACGTTAAGACGAACTCTAAGCTTAAAGAAATCTTAGAACGGGTTGATTATCAGGTGGAGACTTTCGCCTCTTCGGAGCTCATATTAAACCGTGTCAAGAGGGCACCGCCTCATATTGTTTTTTCTGGAACAGAGGTTGAGCTCGTAAGTCAGATAAAAAAACTGAGTCTGGACATCGAGGTGGTTTATTTTGGAAAAAAACCAGACGGAATTGAAGCTTTAAAAAGAGGGGCCTTTTCATTTATTGAAAAGCCATTTTCAGAAGCCGAACTTCTTTCAACCTGTGATCGGATTGTCGAACATATCTTCTTAAAACTTCAAAACGAACAACTCCTAGAACAATTAAATAAAAAAAGTTCTCACAACGATTCTGGAGTCATCGAGTGCCTAACTCGATTGACGGATAGAGTTTCTAACGTCGATAATCCCGACACCGTGGCTCAATTTGTATCAGAAGAGATGAGTTTTATTGCGCAAAATAGCCCGGTTATTTTCTTAAAGTATTTATCTACTCATCAGACTCTGACCATTACGGCGTCAGCCCACATTCCCATGAATGAAGTTAAAAAAGTGGGAATCAAAATGGATAATTACGATGAGAAAAATATTTCTTTTATATTGGGAGAGCCAGAGAAATTTAAAGAACTTAAAGAGCTCATGGCTGAAATTTTTAAATGTCCAGAGTTCGCGGCGATTCCGTTGAGGGCTGACAGTAAGGTAGTCGGAGTTTTTGTGATTTTCAGCAGGGCGAAAAAGTTTGAAGAGTCCATCACGAAAATAGTCAATTTAGGAAGTTTAGCCTACCACAAGGTCCTCCTCATGAACAAAGTGCACGACCTTGCCGCCCGAGATTCCCTGACAGGCCTTTTTAACAGACCTCATTTTAACGAAAAACTTGAAGAAGAGCTTAATCGGGCTAGAAGGACCCACTATCCGCTTTCTTTGATTCATATCGCCATAGATAACTTCAAAAAATATAACGACACTCACGGTGATACCATGGGTAATATTATCATCAAATCCGTAGCTCAAATTATTTCAAAAACTAGTCGTAAAACGGACTTCCCCGTTCGATTCGGGGCCGCTGAATTTGCTATTTTGTGCCCAGCGACGGCTGGGGTAGGAGCCGCCATCAAAGCCGAAAAAATAAGGCTCACTGTAGAGAATACGAAATTCCCTCATAGCGAGACCCAGCCCCTTGGAAAAATCACTATAAGTGCAGGAGTCACCGAGTACCCGACGATTGTCAGTGATGGAATTACGATGGTTAGGAGCGCCGATGACGCTCTCTTTAAAGTCAAAGAGGGGGGACGTAATCGAGTCTGTTTAGCTGAAGCTCCGGCAAATTTTAAACCCGACTTTGAGCCTTTGGTTGTGCCAGGTTTTCAAGCCCTTCCTCCAAATCAGATTCAAACTTAGACTTTCTCATTTTATTAATATTCATAAGGGGTTAAACTGGAGCCGGTGATAGGAATCGAACCTACGACTTGCTCATTACGAATGAGCTACTCTACCAACTGAGTTACACCGGCTTACTGCTGGTACGGCTAGCGCTTATACGGCTAGCGCTTATACGGCTAATGGTGTTACGGTCTGGTACGGTTACTACGGGTACGGTTAAGTAACGCTATTAGTTTCGTTGAAACTAACAAACCTCAAGGACGGGGTCAAAAAGAAATGCTTGGCCGACTTAGAAATAGTTATGCCGAAATCGATCTGGGCGCCCTCGAGCGAAATTTCTTAAATTTAAAAGGCTTACTTAAAAACTGCTCTATGGTGCCCATGATCAAAGCCGATGCCTATGGTCACGGGGACGTTCAGGTGGCCCGGGTTTGTGAGCGTCTTGGAGCGCGTTTTCTCGGGGTTGCTTTAGTCGAAGAAGGAATTCGGCTTCGGCTGGCCGGAGTTCAAACGCCAATCCTCGTTTTTTGCCAATTCGATAGCATGGGCGCAGAAGCTATCGTTAAGTACCGTCTTACTCCGGTTCTAAGCGTCCTTGACCAGATTAAGAAACTTAAAAGTGTTCTTCATGAAACAGCCTCTTATCCCGTCCATGTCAAATTTAATACAGGCATGCAACGTCTAGGCTTTGAACCCGAAGAAGCATCGCGGGTGGCCACTGAATTTCAAAAAGAAGCTTACCTCAAACTCGAAGGGGTATGCACTCATTTTGCCGCCGCCGAAGACGATGGTGATATGACTAAGGATCAACTCAAAATTTTCAATCAGGTCATGAGCGATATTCGAAAAATAAATCAAAACTCCATGCTCTTTCATTATCTTAATTCTGCGGGCCTACTCTCTGGACTCCAACCCCAACTTGACCTAGCTCGACCGGGGATCTCTTTATACGGTGCTTTGCCCAAACTTAAAAAAGACTCGCCCGTTTTATTACAGCCAGTCATGTCGGTTAAGAGTTTTATCGGCTTTATTCATAGGGTCCGAAAGGGGGCGAGAGTTTCGTATGGAGGAACCTTTCAGGCTTCGAAAGACTCTGTGATTGCGGTCGTTCCCATGGGGTACGCCGACGGATTACCTCGGGTGCTCAGCAATAAGGGAACCGTTCTGGTGAGGGGAACATCGTGCCCGATTGTTGGCATTGTCTGCATGGATTACTTCATGATCGATGTCACCGAGCTCGCAGATCAAAATCACGGCCCGTTGGTCGGGGACGAAGTCGTCATCATAGGCCAGCAAAATGATAAGATTATCCTTGCAGATCATTTAGCGAAGATCGCCAATACGGTGTCTTATGAAATTTTGACGGGGATGCAAGCGAGGCTTCCCCGCATTTACATTCATTAAGGATTTATGGAAGAAGCGATACCCAGAAAGAAATCTAATTTTTTATTCCAGAGCATTTCTCATCTGGGTGAACTCATTATTGGCGGGATCGGTGATTTAGGCGAGATGTCCTCGTTTATCTGGACTAGTTTAGGCTGGCTTGCGCGTCCTCCATCAAGGGTCAAAGAGATCTTAGATCAAATCGAGTTTGTTGGGAATAAATCAGTATTTATTATCTGCCTTAGTAGCTTATTCACCGGAATGGTTTTTGCCCTTCAAACTTATAGCGCGTTTCATATGGTAAATTCTGACACACTCATCGGACCCACAGTAGCGCTGGCCTTAACTCGAGAGTTGGGGCCCGTCTTAACCGGAATTATAGTGGCGGGCCGAGCGGGGGCGGCGATGTCTGCCCAACTTGGGACAATGCGCGTGACCGAACAGATTGACGCTCTTGAGGTCATGGGCGTGAATCCAAAACAATATCTTGTTATGCCAAGAATTGTCGCCTGCGTTGTGGCTATGCCCTTACTCGCCGCGGTTTTTGATTTTGTGGGAAACGTCGGTTCCTATATTTTGTCCACGCGATTATTAAACATTGATGCCGCAACCTATTTGGCCAAAATTGATTTTTTTACCCGCCCTAAAGATATTCTTCAAGGGTTAATCAAAGCTGCTATTTTTGGTTTTATTTTTTCAAGTATTGGGACTCATAAGGGGTTCACAACGACCAATGGAGCTCGGGGCGTGGGAATAGCTACTAATGAGACAGTGGTTTTAAGCAGCATTCTTATTCTGGTTAGTGATTATTTTTTATCGGCAATTATTAAAATTATTTTGTACTAAAATTTTACGGCAACGTGATGGGCAGCATGGTGGACGACTTAAATTATGCAATCGAATTAACAGGGGTTAAGAAGAGCTTTGGAGCCGGGTCCAACGTTCTTAATGGTGTTGATCTCAAGATTCCCCAAGGGAAAATTACGGCCATCATTGGATTTTCTGGAGCCGGCAAGTCCGTCACACTGAAACACATTTTAGGACTTTTAAAACCCGACGAAGGCACGGTCAAAGTCTTTGGCCAAGACTTGGGGGCTTTAAGCGAAAAAGGTCTCAACGACCTCAGAAAAAGATTTGGGATGCTTTTTCAATCTGCTGCCCTCTTTGATGATCTAACCTCGATTGAAAACGTGGCCTTCCCCATCAGAGAGTTTAGAAGGAAGCTTCCAAAAGGAGAAATTTTGAATTTAGCCCGTGAGAAATTGACGGTTGTGGGCTTGAGTTCTATGGATTACGAGAAATACCCGTCAGAACTCTCAGGCGGAATGCGTAAAAGGGTAGGGCTTGCCAGAGCTCTCGCCCTTGAGCCTGAAATACTCCTCTATGACGAACCAACCACAGGGCTGGATCCCATAATTTCTGAAATGGTAGACAAGCTCATCGTCGATACACACAAACATCGCGAGGGTATCACGTCAGTTATTATTTCTCATGACCTTCCTTCAGCTTTTAAGATTGCAGATCAGATAGCCATGCTCGATGGGGGCAGAGTGAGGCTTTTTGGAACCGCCAGAGATTTTTTTGAGAGCCAAGATCAATTTATTAGCAAATTTGTAAAGAAAGCGAGAGAGCAAGAATAAATGTTTGCCACGGCTGAATTTAAAGTTGGGCTCTTTGTTCTCTTATGTATTGCCGTCATTGCCGCCATGTCATTGCAAGTGAATAACGATCCGACTGTGGGAGGGAAGGGCAAGCACTATCAAGCGCTGCTCGGAAATGCCAACGGTATCGTCAAAAATTCAAACATCAAAATGGCGGGTATCCCGGTGGGGATTATTAAAGACATTGAACTTGAAGACGGGATGGCGAAGGTCGATCTTGTTATCAGGGGTAAGCTTAGGGTGGCCACGGACGCGTCCATCGAAATTAAGCCTAACGGGATTTTGGGTGACAAGTACATTGAATTAAAACCCGGAAGCCCAGATGCGCCTGAGTTGCCCGAGAACGGTATGATCACCCATATCGTCGATCAAGGAAGTTTTGATGTTCTCTTAAGCCAGTTAGGGAAAATTGCTGGCGACATTGGCGTCGTCGCAGAGAACCTCAAGAAGGCCACCTCGGGGGATGGAGATGACACGACCCCGGTGGGTCGCATCCTTCAAAACGTAGAAGATTTGACTGCCGATATTAGAGATTTGACCAGCGAGAACAAAGAAAAAATTAATGAAACCCTTACTCATATCCACAGCATTGCAAAAACCATTGACGGATTTGTAAATGACGAAAGCGACGATGGCTTCAAAACCAATTGGAAGAAAATGGCCAAAAGCTTAGGACGCGTCGATAGTATTTTGAAAAATGTGGACGAAATCACAGGGAAGATCAATTCTGGCAAAGGGACGATCGGCAAACTGGTCAACGACGAACAAACCGTTGAGGAGCTCAATCACGCTATCGCTGGCGTTAATAACCTTCTAGATACCTCCAATAAATTTCAAATTAACGTTGATGCCCACTCAGAGTTGGACGGCGGTGGTGCCTTTATTAAATCATATGTGGGAATAAATATCCAACCGGGTCCCGATCGGTATTATTTGCTTGAAGTCGTAAGTGATCCCAAGGGGTCCTATGACTCTACAAGCACCCAACTGACGGGGAGCGGAGGACCTGCGACGTCTCAAACTGCAAACGTCTATCATAATCGTCTGACCATCAATGCAGAGTTTGCCAAGTCCTTCTATGACTTCACGCTCCGAGTGGGTATCTTCCAAAATACTGGGGGCGTGGCTGGGGATTATTACCTTTTCGGACGTAAATTGCGACTTTCCGTTGAAGCCTTTAACTTTTCAAGACCAGAAGGCGTTGATGTTCGGGCTTATGTACGGTATAAGTTTTATAGCGTTTTCTACGCCATGGCCGGCGGAGACGACATAATGAATTCAGGTAATAACACCTTTACCGGTACAAGCGCGTCCGGGTTTTTTGGATTAGGAGTTGATTTCTCCAATGACGATCTTAAACTCTTGTTATCGAAGGCACCTCTCTAATGTTTAAAAGGGCACTCGTGAGCACCAGTGATATAACTGGTCTCATTGAGTTTTTGAAACCTCTTGCACAAAGTGGTTGCGAAATCGTATCCACCGGGGGCACCTCAAGGTTCCTAAAAGAAAACGGAATAAGGGTCAAAGAAGTGGCTGAAGTGACCGGTTTTCCTGAAATGATGGATGGCCGAATTAGAACTTTACATCCAAAAATTCACATGGGGCTTCTTGCCAGAAGCTTTGTTCCAGAGGATTTTGATCTTCTTAAAGAACATGGTGTGATTCCTTTTGATCTTGTCGTTGTTAATCTCTATCCCTTTGCCGAGGCTTACAACAAGGGGCTCCGTGACCAGGATCTCATTGAACAAATAGACATTGGTGGCCCTTCCCTTCTCAGAGCCGCGGCAAAGAGTCACGAGCGGCTGACGGTGGTCTGTGATCCCGAGGATTACAAGAAAATTGCAGGGGGCCAGTCGCAGCTAAAGGATAGAAAAAAGTTAGCATCCAAAGTCTTTGCTCACTGTGCTTATTATGACAGCCTCGTCGCCCAGGCTCTCAATGACGATAATTTTACAGAAAGCACGACGCTCACCCTTGGCTTAAGGAGAAAGGCCATTCTCAGGTACGGTGAAAATCCACATCAAAGGGCCGCGTGGTACGTTAGTAACGTTCCTCACAGATTGAGTCTGTCTGAGGCTTCGCTAGTTCAAGGAAAAGAACTTTCGTACAATAATATTCTTGATCTTGAAGCCGCAGTAGGTGCGGTCAGTGATTTTGATTCTCCTGCGGCAGTTATTGTTAAGCATTTAAATCCGTGCGGAGTGGCCTTAGGGAAAAATACTTTAGAAGCCTACACGAAGGCCTTTGAGGCCGATTCCGTTTCAGCTTTTGGAGGAATAGTTGCTCTTAATGGCGCGGTTACGGGAGAGCTGGCTCAAATACTTGTTGGACCTTTTTTAGAGTGTATCATCGCACCTGAGATCAGTGCTGAAGCTAAAGAAATTTTTTCAAAGAAAAAGAACTTGAGAGTTTTAGCTTTACCAACTTTGGCTACAAAATCAGCTGACGATGTGGGGATTTTTGAGTTCAAGAGCCTTCGCGGAGGAGCTTTGGTTCAGAGTTGCGATAGTGCTGCCGCTTGGAGCTCCAGTTGGAAGGTGATCGGCGAGACTCCAAATGAAACTATGAAGAAAGAGTTGGTGTTTGCGCAAAAAGTGGTGAGACATGTTAAGAGTAACGCCATAGTCATCTCTAGGAATTTTCAGACTCTTGGTATTTGTGGCGGTCAGACCAACCGCGTTGATTCAGTGAAAATGGCGCTTCACAGAGCCAATGGGCGGGGAGAAGATTTAATTTTAGGATCCGATGCTTTCTTCCCCTTTCGCGACTCCATTGACCTTGCAAATAATCATAAAGTGAAATGGATAATTCAGCCTGGAGGAAGTCTTCGCGATTCAGAAGTCGAGGCTGCGGCAAAAGAACATAAAATCAATATGGTTATCACCGGAACACGGCATTTTAAACACTAGGGGCATACCCGGTTGGAAAAACTGTGCGAGACTTGCAGTCGCAAAATTGAAAAACATTTGATCGAGGTTGGCAAACCCGTTTGTTTTTCATGCCTCACAAAGGAAGTCAGTGATAAAGGGGTCATTTCAACTTTCAATCTTAAAGGAAAACCTGTACTTACCCAGTGCGCGGTCTGCGAAAAAGAAACCAGTGGAGGCGCCCTTATTCCGTCTCCGTGGGGGTTTATTTGTAAAAGCTGCTGCGATATTTGCCAAACACAGTCAGGATTATCTTGGGACTCCGTAACTCTTTCTGCGCAAAAAGAATGGCTTATTAAGACTAATTTAAGAATCCTTGGGCCCTATGGCTCTTCTGAAATAGAAGATCTTTTACGTGAGAAAAGACTTGTAGCCCACGATGAAGTGATGCGTCCATTAGGGCGGTGGCATTTGATTCGGGATGAAGAGCAGTTTCGTCTTGTCGTCAATGAAGTCAAGAATCGACAAATAAGTCGAGTGGAACCGACTCTCAGTTCCTCCATAGTAACGGAGCAAATCGAAGTTCCAGCTGAACCTCCCCCCAAAGAAGATCCTCGGCCAGCACGTGATCAAGGGTCCAAAAACGTCGAGGTTTCAGCAAAAATTATTAGAGAGACACGGGATCTGATTAAATCTTACACCCCTAAGGTGGAAGCCCTACTTTCGCCCGACCAGGTTAAAATTAAAAATCGGGGATTCTGGGTGGGTTTGATTTTTTTTCTAGTCCTGGGACTTTTTGCAGCCCTAAAATTCAGTCAACCTAGCGGTGGTTCTCCAAATGGTCGAAACAGCCACTTCCAAGAACTCATGGCGAGTGGCCTTAACGCTGAAAAGTTCGGGGACTACCAGCACGCACTGGGCCATTATTCTGAAGCACGAACGTTGAGACCTGACGACCCTGAACTTCTCATGCACCTGGCACCCTTGACCTTGATATACGAACAGCAACTTGTCCAGGCCCAAAGAATGTTCAAACAAATCTTTGATACGGTTAAAGAACCTAACTACCAAAAATCAAGTCTCGTGGGGCTGGGTCTTATCTCGCTAGCCTCTCATGAACTCGAATCGGCCCAAAAATATTTTGAAAATGCGAGGAAGGTTGACCCGGATTTTATGCCGGCCCTTGCGGATCTTGGACTTGTGTCTTACTTTAAAGACGATTATCGTGGAGCGGAAGATAATCTTCTCAGAGTTCTTGAAAAAGGGAGTTCTGACGGCGCCGTAGTTCTAAGTCTGGCTGATACTTATATTTCTGAAAATAGTCTTGCCAGCGGAAAAGCAAAATTGAGCTCAGCCCACCTTCTCATTGAACAGTTTTTAAGTCTCTCTAATGACTACGGGCAAGAAGCTCTAATAGAAGACGCTCGGGTTTTAACCCTCCAAGGTAAAAACTCCGATGCTGCGAAACGTATAGATTCTATGTTAGATGTTGATCCGGAACAGACAGAGAATCATTTTCATGATTGGGCGATTTATCGAGGTAGAGTTTCTTGGGGTTTACTCTTAGATACTTTAAAAAAAGTTTCAACTGAACTTCCATCGACTCCACATATTACGGCAGCGTTGGGATTAGCAATGTACAAAGGTCAGGAAAAAGTGGAGGGAGCGCAGGCCATTGAGCAAGCTCTTTCGCAAGCTCCCCGTGACCCCCTTATTATGGCACTGACGGGATGGGTTGAGATCAAACTCGGTCGCCGGGAGACTGGAACTTCAAATATAAAGCAGGCAGCTCTAGAGTCGGAGAAGTTTAGGCTCCCTCATATTTTACAGGCGAGGCTTTGTGAAGAAGAAAAGGACTACGAATGCGCCCGGCGCCATTGGGAAACTCTTTTGAAAATTGATAGCCGCTCCGTTGAGGCTTTGTATGGTTTAGCGTCTGTGGCTTGGGCCCACCAAGACCGAGAGATTGCCCAAAACTACCTGACTCAGCTCTACGCTGACGACCCAACCTACATTCCTTATCTTCAGCTTCTTCAAGAAATAAAGGACGAGAATAAGTGACGCGGATCTTGATTCTTGCGGTTCTAGTTGTAACTCTTGTCGCCTGCCAGAGAAAAACTCACGACGAGAATATCAATATTACTGAAGTCGATTTAACTCAAAATGATGATGACTTCGTTATTCCCGGTGCCGTCTGGAAAACATTAGAAGACGCTTACCCTAGTTTGACCGAAATAGTTCCCCCAACTCCAGAAAAGGAAGGGAAGAAAGAATCAAAACCTGTAGCTCCTAAGAAATTAGCTGAAGATGAGATGTTTAAGAAGCGTCCTACAGTGGATCCTTTATCATTTGTAGTTTATTTATCAGAAAAAACTCCCGGTGTTCTCAAAAACTCTGCTTATAAGGTTAGATTTGGGCATGGTGGGGGCTCTCTAGACTTCAAAGACTATTTGCCTGAGGACAAAAATGGAACGTTTTTTCTTAATGTCCAGTACGGCGACAAGCTCGATCATAAATTAAGCAAGATTTTTTACCTTTCAAATTCGAAAAGGGGCAGTGGTTGCAACAAGTATTTTGAAATCACAAAATACTGGAAGGCGACAATGTCTGACAGAGGGTTAATGCTCAATACGGCAACCCTTAGGCACATCGATTTTATGGCCGGGACTTTTTTCTTTGTGAGCCCCAATAACGGAAAACTCCGCCTTGGCCACCTCACCGTAAGGGATAGCCGCCATCCGGAGCTCTTGTGTCAGGTTAAGCAGAGAATTTAGCTTGAAGTTGATTTCTTAAATTGCCTTCGCAATTCTTTTTCAACTTGTTGAAGGGTCATCTTGAATAGGCTTTCTTCATTAATATTATAAAATTTAGCTAACTTCTTTATGCAGGAGATAGGGGGGCCTGAAATTCCTCTTTCCCAGTTTGAAATAAATTGGGGAGTACTATAGCCAAGCTGGTTAGCAACTTCTGTTTGCGACAGGCCGGATCGCTTTCGTGACTTTTTAAGGAAGACTCCCAAAGATTTATAACGAGTCATTTGCGTTCCTAGCATAGTACTCCTTGAGGCACTCTTCTTGCTCCCTCATTGATAAAGGAGGACTTGCAAGGCTTGCATTCTCTACGACTACAACAGCTTTAATCCTCTTACTTGAATCAAATAAAGTGGACACATATTTCCCTTCTGTTTTAATTTTGTATCGAAAAGCCGAATCTACTTCTTGGACTTCGTGAGGGGGAATGTGATCGACTTTATAGGTCTTCAATCTATTTTCAGCGTATATTCTATCTTTCAAGGTAAGAATTTCTTCGGTGAGAGCCTCTACTCGCCTGTAAAGTGACGGCCAAGGCCTGCAAAAAATATCATCTAGAGTGTAACTGCAAAACTCAAAGAATTTTAAGTTTCTAAAGATCTGAATGTTTTCAGCGTTGTAAATCTCGATGACACTGTCCTCCTCAATGTAATGAAATAAATCAGAGCTAGGAGTTAGGCCTAACGATTTTATGGCCAGCCAAGTGACCATTTTTGATTCGTTAACGCGATATCCCTTTTCTACGGTTCTTTTGAAAATGCCTACATAGTTGTCCAGAACCTCGATTGCAGAAAGCATCTGCTCCTCTTTCAGCCGGGAAAAGTGGGGAAGTGAATCCACTTGATAAGGAAGGATTTTGATATTTATAGTAGAAGCGAGATCAACAAGCTCTAGCGCCAGCTCTCCGAAACGCTCTTTCAGCTCAAATGCGGAAACCTTGAGTTTTGTTAACATGGCGCTATCATACCAGAAAATGGCAGCAGGGTTGTCCTGAAAAAAATACAATCTACTGATTAAGTAATTTTCGATTTTCAATTTCCGAGGTTTTCCCAGGGACTTGAGACTACAATCTCGATTAAATTGATGTTACCCATTGACATGGGTTCGTGACTTAGGCCTATATAAATATTGTTTATAATGTTAAACCCATGTAACTGAGGACTATGCGTATAACCTTTCTTGGATATGGTTCTCGGGGAGACGTTGAGCCCCTTCTCAGTATCGCGCTGGAAGCAAAAAGGCGTGGTCACCTGCCAATCTTTGCAGCCCCTTCAGATTTCCAAGAAATGATAAAGCTCGTGGAGCTACCTTTTGTCAAACTAGAAGGGAATATACAGTCCATTCTAACGTCAAAAGAAGGCCTTGATCTATTGGCAAAGGGTGATTCACACAGGTTTTTAGAGAGCATTTCTGCAGTCCTTCAGAGATATTATAAGAAAATTGAAGAGGCTTCCCTCGAGGCTTGTCGGGGCGCAGATTTAATTGTTGTGGGAAACCTGGGGTTAAAAGAGGCTCTTTGTATTTCAGCAAAATTTAGTATACCTGCCTTTGTTATGAGTACGTTCCCGGCGTTTCCCTATACGGAAGAGTTTCCTAATTTTTTTATTACGAATAAAAACCTCCGCCTTAAGTGGTTTAATCGGTGGACATACTCCCTTTTTGATCGTGTTTATTGGAGAAATAATAAGAAGTACGTGGACGAGTTCTGCGAGCAGCTCGAATTGCAAAGGTTTCGGGGTCCGATGGTAAAGGAGCTCATGGAACGAAAAATTAGATTTTTAAACATGTTTAGCCCTTTACTAGTACCCACGCCGAAAGATTGGTTGGAGACCAGCGTGTCCTGCGGAAGAGCCTACCAGGATACTAAGATCAAAGCGGCAGAAAAAGCTTCTCCTGAACTGGTGAGCTGGCTTCAGCAAGGGGCAAAACCCGTTTTCTTTGGATTTGGAAGCATGCCTCTTCTTAGCTCAAAGGAAATGTTTCAGACTATCTTGAACGTTCTAGCTGAAACAGGACAGCGGGGAATTATATCGACGGGTTGGAGTTCTGCTCCTTTGGGGAAATATCCGAGGGATGTTTTTGTTGTGAAGAGTGCTGACTATGATTGGCTTTTCCCTCAATGTATTGCCGCTGTACACCACGGGGGATGTGGCACGGTTCATGATTCACTCCGTGCAGGGCTACCGACGGTCATTTGTGCTGTAATTTCCGACCAATTTTATTGGGGGGAGCGCGTTAAGAGTCTCGGTGTAGGAACTTGGCTGAATCTTAAGCATTTTTCACATCAGCGCCTTCTAAACGGTCTCAAATTTTGTCTCGAACCTTCGACCCTTATACGGGCTCAAGAACTGTCAAAGAAAATGCGGTTAGAAGTCAACGGGGCCATCAAGGTCGTCGATTTTTTTGAAAAAGTCGATTTTAAATAAGAGGCGTTGAGTCTAATTTAAAGAAGAACGAGTGGTTAAGAAATGGTATAGGTGTATAAATTTAAACAATATTTGTATACAACATGCCTATATGGGTTTTAACCATGCCTTTTATAAATAAAATTTAATTAACTTTCCTCAAGATTTAGCTACTCATTCCGAAAAGAACTTGAAGGTAAATTTATCTTTCTGAACGTATGGAGTATTTTATGTCATATAAAAGTGACTTTCAGTTGACTTATTGTATATTGCCGGCAAATCCTCCCCGAGGGGCCACGTTTATCGATCTTCACAATACGATATATGAGTTCTGGCGCAGTCTATGGAGTCAGACTTTCTCCCAATCTGGCGCCCCCGACAAAATGTGGAATGAAAATTTTCTAAGGCAAGATTTTATTACGGCAATTATGAACGACAGAGAAATTGTGGGATGCCACCTTTATACCCTTTATAATCTCGATTCAAAAGCAGCCTTAAGCAGTGAGTATTTCCACTATTTTGGAAAAGATTCCCTTGAACATCTAAAGAAAAACGCTATGGGCAGCGTTCTTTCTATGGAGTATCTCTGTGTTAATCCAAAATATAGAAAGTTGGTTACCAATATCCCTTTTGGCGAAATTTTCATTGGATTGGGCTCTGAGCTTACAAAAACTTTAGGGTATGATTGTTGTTTAGGGACAACGATTAACGGAGCCAAAGTAGATCAGATGGCAGAGTTGTATGGGGGATACTCTATTCAAGAAGATATTAAGAAGTATGGGTACACGCTCCGGCTTATGGTCATTCCTATGAACAAACGGGTCAATCATCCTAACATTGAATTTAGTAGTCTGATTCAAACCCTTTGGGAAGATCGTGTGGATTACACGGGGGCGACCGGAGGCAAAATTATTCCGTTTACGAAAAGGAAAGTCGCCTAATCTAATCGTGAGGTCATATGAAAAATTTTAGAAGATCCTATGATGCTGAAATGAGTGGTTTAAAAAAAGCGGGAAGCGTTTTTCCCTGGGAGAATCCTGAAGCTTACAAAATGTGGTTGGGGCAGACTTATTATTTTGCCCGTATGACCACGAGATTCTTAGCTTTGACTGGGGCTCATCTCGATTTGAGTTACGATCAGCTACACCAGCGTTTTATGGACCATGTGCGGGAAGAGCGGGGGCATGAAAGAATTCTTTTACAAGATTTAAAGGCTATGGGGGCCGAGATTCATGAGATTCCAGAGTTGGCCTCTACTGCAGGTTTCTACCAGAGCCAGTTCTATTGGATTCAGCATCGTCATCCTTTATCGTTTTTTGGTTATATTATCACTTTGGAAGGTCTTGCGCTAGAATATGGTACTGAAGCTTGTCGAAGGGCGGCTAGTGCACATGGTCCAAAAGCCGCTAACTTTCTGAAGGTGCATGCGGAAGAAGATAAGGATCATACCGAGAAAGCTTTTCAGCAGCTCGAAAGTCTGCATCTGGATTCAAAAATCGAGGGGCTTATTATAGAGAATTTCAAGCTCTCAACCCAACTATATAAGTTAATGTTAAAAGAAGCTGCTGAAGGTAATGAAATTAAACTAAAGTTGGCGGCTTAGAAAACGCACGTAGTTGCCTTCGTTTTCAAGAAGATCAGATAGAACTTGAACAATCAACGTTTAAGGATCCTGGACCCGTCAAATAGGATGAAAACCGATTCTTTTTACAAGTCTTTGTGATGCAGAATCGAACCAATACACTCCCTCAAACCAACGATCCTTATCTATTGAGCATTGGTAAAGGGCAATGCCATAAGTGGTATCTCGAAGTGTATAACTCACCCTACATTTGTGCTCCAGATTTTTCCCTTCATTTCTGGAGGTGAATTCCAGTGTCATCACTTCTCTTAAGTTAAAGAGGCTAGTCAGAAGAGCTTTTAGGGGATTGGTTGTTAGCGAGGCGCTTTGTAAGTCGCCCCCCATCTTTTCCACAAAAGCTGCGATTGAATTTACTATCTTACCAGCAAGATCTGGTTTTGGATTTTCGGTATCATTTGCTAATGAATAGGATGAAATTAAAAGGGAAGCTAAGACGCCAATGACGATCAATTTCACTTTCATGCCTTTCTTGAGAGTGGACGTTGGAGTTAAGGAAAGCAATTTTTAGACCTGAATTATTTAGTTCCGTTTTGCTTAACTTGGATTTAGACATGGCAGTCTGTCAAAACTTTAGCCCATCTTGAATATTATTCTAGGTCCTACTTCATTCCATCAAGGGCATATTTAAAGTCTTTGAGAAAGGTCTTGGCGGGGCCCGTGTAATAGATATCTCGGCTATTTACGACCATTTGCTCGGTGATTTGAAGATCCTTAGCCGCGTGGTAATTGGTGGTTGGGTTTATAGGACGGATATAGTGATTAATGAATATCCCGACCCCTCCTCCCAACGCAGCACCTCCAACTAAACTGATTGTAATATGGCTTCCGAAGAATCCGAGTAAGCTTCCAGCTCCCCACATAGTTCCGGCGGCCAACATGTACATCCCCCCATAAAATCCAACGACGACTAATGCGGCGACGGATACAATTGAGGTTCCGCTTGTCCACCAAGTCCGCCTTATGAGTGCCTTATATCGATGGGCAAATTGCTCTTTGGTGTACCCCTCAGGATTGCCGTAGGAATGGCATTGGGGCTCACAAATTTGATACTGAGTTTTGAGATTAGGGAGAGCCACCGCAAGAATTCGAACCCCATTAGAAAGGTAAATTGTAGACTCGACAGTGGTTTGTCCTTGGCTGGGGTCCTCCGG
>Ga0207013_1028_pt1 | contig 37079 bp, 36 predicted proteins | sample Alteio_BWMinCont_55_FD_153501 | JGI IMG/M metagenome (GOLD analysis project Ga0207013, IMG submission 153501) | Enriched cells from forest soil in Barre Woods Harvard Forest LTER site, Petersham, Massachusetts, United States -... | ecosystem: Environmental > Terrestrial > Soil > Temperate forest >...
CACTCAATTTGGTTAAAACTGAATACAAATCAAAAGTCGAAAGTGATGTCGTCAATCAAATCGTCCAAGATCACTATGCCAAAGCCTTAGACGAACACTCTCTTAATCCCGTCAACTATCCGGAAATAGAGTTCGACGGACTCAAAGAGGGTGAAGCCCTAAAATTTACGGCCACTTTTGAGATTAGACCAGAGGTTAATCTAAAGAAATACGAAGGCCTTGGCGTTGAAAAGGAAAAACTTGAAGTTAGGCCTGAGAAGGTTGATACGATCATCGAAGATATAAGAAAAAATAAATCTTCTACGGTACCGGTCTTTGAAGTTCGTCCCGCTCAAAAAGGCGATATTGCGGTTATTGATTTTCATGGTCGGATCGACAATCGAGACCTTCCAAATGGATCTGGTAAAGAATATCAACTTGAACTTGGAGCCAACCAGTTTATACCCGGTTTCGAAGACGGCGTAGTGGGAATGCAACCAGGAACGACAAAAAAACTCAACTTAAAGTTTCCCGGGGACTATTCGTCCAAGGACATAGCTGGCAAAGCCGTTGAATTTGAAATAACACTTTTAGAAATAAAGAAAAAGGTTTTGCCAGAACTCAATGACGAATTTGCTAAGTCTATTGGTGCCCATGAAAGCCTAGCCCACCTTAAAGAAGAAATAAAAAAAGATATTACTATTCGGGAAGAGAAACGCATTAGAGACGACTTAAGAACCCGGATCCTGCATGCCCTAGTGGATAACAACCCATTTGAAGTTCCTTTTTCAATGGTCCAAGAGCAGAAGAAAATTATTGTTGAAGACGTCCATCATCGAATGGAAGGGCAAGGCATGAGCCACGAACAATTTCATGAATATGCCGAGAAATGGGATAAAGACTTCGATAAATCTGCGGAGTTTGTAATCAGATCAAGTCTTCTGATCAATGCCATAGCAAAAAAGGAAAATCTTTTATCCACCGAAGAGGATTTTGAAAAAAAATTAACGGATTACGCCCAACAGAGCGGAATTGAAGTGGAGAAGATTAGGAGCTTTTACAGCAAACCAGAAAATCAATCACGCCTCAAATTCCAAATGACTGAAGAAAAAGTGATTAACTTGCTTATTGAAAAAGCTCAAGTTAAGAAACTCGCCAAAGAAAACCTAAAACCCATTCCGGAATAACTCTAGTACCAATACCAAGCGACCATATTTAGGAAATTTACCATAGGATCGGGGAAAAGTGTCTCACTCAGCCCACAACTTTTAGCTAAAAAGGTTTTTACCCTCTCGCCCCAGGGACGGCCGTCCTGGCCTCATTATGGACGCCAGGCGCTCCCGAGGGGTGAGATGCTTTTACCAATCCTAATAGCTAGAGTTTAGCTGGCGTCGGTTTGGGAGGTCTTCTTCAAAGAAGGTTTGGCCAAAGGTTTTTGTTCGACTCGGTCATCCTGGTTAGAAAGACTAGCTCCTTCTCCCTTAATAAGGGTTCCAGCTTTTAGATAATTTAGAGCCTGGGCCACCTGATAATCCTTTTTCAAAAGACGATCGGCTGGGCTAAGTTTAGCCTCCTCCGCCTCTTCTTTGGCTTTGGCATCTTTTTCCGTCAATTTTTCTTTTTTCCAAAACTCATCAATCGTAGTCTTTTTATCGTCGCTTGGATCGGCAACAGTCGTGTCATTGACCAAGTGATTTTCCATGTCGGCTTCACGAAGGGCTTTACGATGAATAATGGATTTCCGATAAGCCTCCATATCCACAGGGTCTAAATTAATATCAGGTTCGATGCCCTGAGCTTGGATACTTCGACCGCTGGGGGTATAGTATCTGGCCACCGTCAGTTTAAGCCCTGCGCCGTCACCTAATTCAACGACCGATTGAACGCTTCCTTTACCAAAACTTCTGGTTCCCATAATAATAGCTCGTTTGTGGTCTTGAAGGGCGCCCGCTACAATTTCCGAAGCTGAGGCTGAGTACTCATTCATCAAAACAATAATGGGAAAGTCCGTACGAGCTCCGTCTTTATGGGCATAGACCACATCTTTATCTTTTTTATTTCGACCGATAGTACTTACGATGATTCCATCATTTATAAAGGTATTGCAGACCTCGATGGCCTGATCCAAAAGTCCCCCGGCGTTATTGCGCAAGTCCAATACAAGTCCCTTAGTCTTCCCACTCTTTTCATGGGCGGCTATGGCAGCTTTTAAATCCTCACCGGTGTGCTCGATGAAACTTGTGATCCTGAGGTAGCCATACCCATCCTTGAGGTCGGTATATTTAATAGACTTCACCTTAATTATTTCACGTGCAATGGTGAATTTTTTTGGAGCTGTAAAACCTTCGCGATAAATGGTTATAGAAGCTGGTTTTCCCCGTTTGCCGCGCATCTTCTCCACGGCCTCTGCGAGGGTCATGCCTTTTGTGGATTTTCCCTCGATTTCAACAATCTTATCTCCGGCTTTAATCCCAGCCTTGAAAGCTGGCGTATCGTCGATGGGGCTGATCACGGTGAGGATATCATCTTGGACGCTTATCTCAATTCCAATGCCTCCGAACTCGCCAGTGGTTTCAACTTTAAATTCACTAAAAATATCAGGAGGCAGAAAATTAGTATGAGGATCAAGACTTGCAAGCATGCCTTTTATTCCGCCATAAATAAGCTTTTTGGTGTCCACTTCCTCGACGTAATGTTGCTCGACCAAATTCAAAACCTTTGTAAACATTTGAAGGTCAGAGTACCGATCAGTGGCTTCGGCATGGGTAGTAAAATTTCCGATAGCGGCCCCTAGAAAACCCAAACTTACTATGAATGAAAATAAGAGTACTTTAGGAATTCTTGATTTCATAGTTTCACCTCGCCCTCATCTTACATTATAGGCTAGTCATTTTTGACAAATCAAGCCAGGGCAGCGGATCTAGACTCTCGCTAAAATGACGAATTTCCATATAGAGGCCCGGTCCCCTGAGACTCGCTGAGTCGCCAGACTGGGCGATGGTCTCGCCGGCGATCACTTCATCTCCAGTTTTCTTCTGAAGACTAGAGTTATGAGCGTAAAGAGAATAATAGTGATCGCCATGGTCGATGATTATCGTCTTTCCATAACCATCGATCCAACCGGCAAAAGCCACCTTTCCAAAGAAGATTGAAAACACCCTGTCCTTTTCTGGCGCCGCGAAAAACAGGCCCTTATTAAATATTCTGGTTTGAAACCTTTCGTTAATTTCGATTCCATATTTTTGAACAATTTGACGATACACAGGGGGCGCTAGCTTACCTTTGTTTTCGACAAATGATCCTTTTCTAAAATCCGAATTTACTTCGCTTGTCATTCCCAATTGAGCTAATTTTTCTTCTAGCTTAAGCCCGGCCTCTCTCCACTCTTTAAGAGCTTCAAGATGAGTTTCTCGATCGTTATCAACTTGGCTTAAGATAGTGAGTTGCTTTTCTTTTTCTTCGGCGAAATAATTTTTTTGAATTGTAAGGTTCTGTTGAAATTGGATGTAGGTTTTAACTTGCTTTCTGAGTAAAGTTTGTTGTCGAGCTAATAGTCCCAAGCTCTTTTTGTAATTTTCAATAGCAATCTCATCTTTTTTTGCAATTATCTTGAGAAATTTCATGTTGCGAGAAAAATCACTGCTCGTCTCGCTTGAAAGGAGGAGCTCCGCGTACCCTTTGAACCCCAATTTATAAAGGGCTCTTAACCTCTCATTGAGCAGAGCTTTTTGGCGATCACGTATTCGCTCTAACCTAACGATAATTCGAGCGTAGCTTTCGATATTCTTTTGATAGGTCTGCAACTGTGCTTCGATAGCTTCAATATCTGACCCAAGGCGACTTAAATCCCGGTTGATATCGTAAAGCGCACCCAGAATCCCCCTTTTTTTTATCTCGGTTTCAAGAAGGAGTTTACGCTCTCCATTTATTTTCTCTTGAACTTCTTGAAGGGACTTCGTTTCTGTTGCACCGCGAACCAGGGTAGAGAAGAAAAAAAGCGAAAGAAAAACGGTTCGAACCGTCACGCAGACGACTCTTTTTCACCAACCCTAGCGGTCGCCGCCCAACCGGTATTTAGTTTCACAACGCAGAGGTAACTCCCCAGCGCTCCAAAGAAAAGACCCGCCACCACCGCGGCAATCATACTCAAGATGGATAAAAACTGAAGAGCGGGAAGCAGGCTTGAGGCCCCAACAACTTTCTCAATGCTTTGATAGGCCACATAATAAATCACACTTAAAAAAAAGAGAGAAGTGATGGCAGCAAATCCCCCTTGGAAGGCCCCCTCAATCAGAAAGGGTCTACGAATAGTCCTAGAAGTCGCTCCCACTAGCTCCAGAATTTCAATTTCTTCTCTTCTGGAAATAAGTGAGGCTTGAACCGAATTGCTGACCGTAAACAAACAGGCCAAAAGCAGTACAAAGGTAAAAAGACCAGCAGCCGTGCGGCATATGGTCATAAGCGTCGTGTAATTTTTTATCCATTCTTGACCATAACTGACGTCCTCCACGCCCGGAAGTTTTAAATACGCCTGAGCCAGGGTTTCGATCTTTTCAGGAGTCTTATCTTCTCGCTTAACCTTGAGAAGATAACTGGCGGGAAACGGATTTTCCCCCTCACTCTTTAGAGATTTTAAAAATTGAGGACCGTAGGCCGACAAGCTCTTCTCAAAAGAATTTGCCGCTTCGGATTTTGTGATAAAAGAAAAATTTTCGACACCATCTTTTTCTTTAAATGTACTTTCAAGAGCTTTTTTCTCAAGGTCAGTTATTTCGTCTTTAAGGTAAACAGTGATCTGGATTTCATCTCCCCACAAAGTAAGGAGTCTAGAAAGATTTGTAATAAAAAGAATTGTTCCTAAAATTAAACTGAAACTTAAGGTGAGCACTCCTGTTGTGGCAAGATTTGTCCAAAAATGAGACTGCCAACTTCTCTTGAGAACCCCAGAAATGTCTTCCATTTTAAAGATCTCTCGCCGCCGATACAGGATCTCGGGTTGGTTCGATGAGACGTCCCCGATCCAGTCTGACCAGCCGACGGCCTCTCTTAGTAATAAAGCTCTGATTGTGTGTGGCGACCACGACCGTTGTTCCCTGGGCATTAATATTATCAAAGAGTTTAATGATTTCTTCCGAAAGGCCCTGGTCTAAGTTCCCCGTAGGTTCGTCGGCAATAAGGACCTCAGGCTTCGCAATTAAAGCACGTCCTATGGCTACGCGCTGTTGTTCCCCTCCTGACATCTGCTCTGGGTAATAACCACCTTTGTAACGGAGCCCCAGTTGATCAAGAAGATCAGTCACTCTAGCCGTAATTTCGTTTCTTCTGAGATTTAGAATCTCTAGAGGCAGACCAATGTTCTCGGCAGCCGTTCGGTTTCTTAAAAGCCTGAAGTCCTGAAATACGACCCCAACTTTACGCCTTACATAGGGAATCTGGCTCGCACTGATAAGAGATAAATCCTGCCCTCCGAAACAGATGGTTCCCGACGTGGGTTGGTCATAACAGGTGATCAGTCGAAACAAGGTTGTTTTGCCGGCGCCACTGGGTCCGGTGAGATATACAAATTCGCCTTTTTCTATCCTGAGCGTGACATTGCTCAAAGCTTGTGAGGTTTCAGAATAAATTTTATACACATGAGATAGCTCTATCATGTGTTTATTTTATTCTCGGATGGATCAGAGCGCCAGAAACCAATTGGTCTAGAACTTTCTGATGTTGCTCCCTCATTCCAAGACGAACGGCTTGCCTTCCCACTGCAAAGTTCATATTTTCGATTTGATCATAAGAAGTTTTTAAACTTAGAACGACCGCACCGGAGTCAAAAACCTTGGTAACGACAAATGGATTTGCCTCACCCCAGTCCTCAGTTTGAATATGATAAGTTACGCCTCCGAAAACGACATCACTATTAAATCCTTGCTCCATAGACATAGCTCGTTATCGTCGCGCAAAGAAAGTTTCAAGTCAATAAAGCCATTGCTAATCTTCATTAAAGCGCGTTAATTCTTAAATATGAAAACAATCATAGAACCCTTTCGAATCAAAATGGTCGAACCTATAAAAATGACCACCCGCCAAGAGCGAGAGGGCATATTGCATGAAGCCGGATTCAACCCATTCTTGATTAAAGCTGAGGATGTCATCATTGATCTTCTGACTGATAGTGGTACTGGGGCTATGAGTGCCTCTCAATGGGGTGGGCTCATGGAGGGCGATGAATCTTATGCAGGAAGCAAGAGCTTCTTTCACTTCAAAGAAACCGTCCAAGACTTAACGGGATTCAAACATATTATACCTACCCACCAGGGTCGAGCAGCTGAGAGAATCTTATTCGGAGTTGTCGGCAAAGCTGGAAAATTTATCCCCAATAACGCACACTTTGATACGACCCGAGCAAATATTGAGCATGTGGGTGCGGTGGCTCAGGACTTGCCAATTCCCATAGCGAAAGAACCATCAGCCCTAGATCCGTTCAAAGGTAATATCGATACTAAGCGACTTAGAGCTTTTATTAAAGATAAAGGCCCCGAGAATATACCTTTGGTCATGATCACCGTGACTAACAATACGGGAGGAGGTCAGCCTGTCTCACTAGCCAATATTCGCGAGACGAGTGAAATTTGTAAAGAAAACAGAATTCCATTTTTTATTGATGCGTGTCGTTTCGCCGAAAACTCTTACTTTATAAAAATGCGTGAAAAGGGCCAAGGGGATCGAAGTGTAAAAGAGATTGCCCAAGAGATGTTTCGCTTAGCCGATGGGGCGACGATGTCAGGCAAAAAAGACGGCCATGTCAATATGGGGGGTTTCTTAGCTCTCAATAATGACCTATGGTCTGAACAAGCCCGGAACTTGCTTATTTTAACAGAGGGCTTTCCTACTTACGGTGGACTCTCCGGGCGCGACCTTGAGGCTTACGCGATTGGCCTAAAAGAAGTCCTCGATGAAGAATATTTAAAATACAGGATAAGAAGCGTTCAATATACCGGAGAAAAGTTGACGGCCGCAGGAATCCCGCTCGTTCTTCCCACCGGAGGCCACGCGATCTATATAGATGCACTAAACTTTTTTCCTCAAATTCCGCGGGAACAATTCCCCGGTCAGGTTCTTTGTTGCGAATTATATTTGGCGGGAGGTATTAGAGGTGTGGAAATCGGTACCGTTATGTTCGGCAAATCAAAACCGGCAGTGGAATATCAAGGGTTAGAACTTGTTCGTCTTGCCCTTCCGAGAAGAGTTTATACCCAGAGCCACATGGACTACGTCTGCGAAGTGCTTATTGAAGTTTTCAAGAATCGAAAAACTCTTAAAGGCCTTAAAATGGTTTATGAAGCTCCGACGCTACGCCACTTCACGGCGCAATTTATTCAAACCTAGATGCAATATCTCGCTCCACAACAATTTGCCCTTATAGCCCATAGGGGCGGGTCTTTAGAAGCACCTGAAAATACGCTTCCAGCCTTCGAAAATGCCTACGAAGTCTATCAAGAAATTTATTTCGAACTCGATACTCACGAGTCCCGTGACGGTAAACTTATTGTCATTCATGACGCCACGGTCGATCGCACAACTAACGGTCATGGTAGTGTTGCAGATCTAACTCTTCTTGAACTCTCAAAACTTGATTGGGGTTACAATTTCTCAAGAGATGGTGGCTCCAGCTTCCCTTATCGGGGTAAAAAAATATCGGTATTACAGGTTCAAGACGTTTTAGAAAACTTCCCAAAAACCCGTGTCACCATTGAGATGAAAAAAGGTGGACCTTCATTTAGTCATAAAATCATTGAAACTATTAAGAGAGCCAATGCACAGACCAGAGTCTGTATCGCGGCAGAAGATCACAAACTATTGCGAAAGACTTGGGATCTCTGCCCCGACCTTTGTTCAGGTTATTCAAAGAGAGAACTTTTTTTCAATTTTATTTGGAATCGTCTCAGCCTTCCTCATTTTGGACCCCATCGCGGACAAGTCGTGCAAATCCCATACATCTATAACGGCCATCTCATCGCTTCGAAATCTTTTATACATCGAGCTCACCGTCGAAAAAAGCCAGTTCATGTTTGGACTATAAATGATGAAGCAACGATGCGTCATCTTATTGAAACAGGTGTAGATGGCGTGATTACTGACGCACCTACGCTTCTTCTGAAGGTTGCTCGGGACCTAAAAAAGATTTAGCCTTTTCTATCACGTCTTTTAAATCAATAAGGAGTGGAAATGGGATCAACAGCTTACGCCGCATCTAAATCAATCGTAAAAATAGGAATGAAAATGGATGTCTGGGATCTAATATTAAATTCCGGCGTCATCGTTAAGTTTGTATTGCTTTTACTTATCACTTTTTCAATCTTGAGTTGGGCTATAATGTTAGCGAAGAAGGTTCAAATTTCTCGGATGAGTCATTCGAATCAACATTTCTTGGATTTATTTTGGAAGGCTACGAGCCTGGATGGAATTTTTAAGGACATAGACATATATAAAGACAGCTCTTTAGCCGTCGTTTTTAAAGCAGGTTACACAGAACTCCAGAGAATTGCAGAAGCTAAATCCCGGAGAAAAGAAGAAAACTCTCTAACGTTAACGGGACTAGATAACGTGTCACGAGCGCTTAGAAAAGCCAGTGACAACGAGATTTCACGCCTCGAAGGGCGGATCAGTTTTCTTGCGACGGTCGGGAGTACATCGCCGTTCATCGGACTTTTTGGAACAGTTTGGGGCATAATGACAGCCTTTCAAAATATTGGAAATACGGGCGCAGCCTCCCTCGCCGTTGTGGCTCCGGGAATTTCAGAAGCTCTGATCACCACGGCTGTGGGATTGGCCGCGGCCATCCCCGCCGTTATGGGTTATAATTATTTTGTGGGAAAATTCAGAAAACAAGATTTAGAAATCAGCAATTTTTCTTCTGATTTTCTCAATATCGTTAAAAGAAACTTCTTTAAGGACTAAACTATGTCGATGAATTCAAATGGAGGGGATTTTCGAAACCGAACCACTTTAAGTGAAATCAACGTCACTCCACTGGTTGACGTTATGCTGGTGCTTCTCATCATATTTATGGTCACTGCCCCTATGCTTCAGCAGGGAATCGACGTTTCTCTGCCTGAAACTTCAAATACGGGGTTGACGGTGAAGGAGGAACCTTTTGTATTATCCCTCCATAAAGACCAAAAGATTTTTGTAGATAAAGAAGAACTCCCTCTACAGACCCTTCGGGCAAAGCTAGGGGCCATATTTGAAAATCGGAACGATAAACAAATTTATATTCAAGCCGATCGAGAAGTCCCTTATGGATTTGTGGCTGAAGCCATGGGAGAAATTAAGGCTGCAGGGATAACTGGAATAGGGCTTGTAACCTTACCTAAAACCTCGAAATGATCAAACGGCTACAATTTTTAGAAATAAGCAGTGAGCCAGATCTCTTCAAGAGGATGGTCTTTTTCTCCTTGGGCCTCCATTTGGCTCTTTTTTTATTTTTCGGACTCAAGGCAGTTCTCTTTCCAAGCCCTTCACTCACTCTAGACGCCGCCATTAAAGTGGATATTGTTGCCCTCCCGGATAAACTTCAAAAACTTCCCGAACCCCAAGCGCCTCAAATGGCGAAAGTACCGGCCTTATCTAAAACTCAAAAAACTGTAGCCATTAAATCCACAGCAAATAAAGTCATTGAAAAAATTAAAAAGCAAGAACGAGCTGAAAGAGAAAAAAAACTCCTCGATAATCTTAAGAACGAAGTCGCCCAAGAAGAAGCCAAGGAACAACGCCAGGCGAAATTAGCTAAACTCTTAAAAGGGAACGCCGTAAGCTCGGGCTCGGCCCTTCATGGGCTGGCCAAGTCTGAATTCAATGAATATTTAAGCTCTCTTCAAGCGCATGTCCATGAACACTGGAACTTGCCGGAATGGCTACAGAATGATAATCTTAAGGCGTCAGTTACGGTTTTTATCGATTTTCGAGGGGTGGTGTTAAAACGAACACTCGTTAATTCTTCGGGTGACTCACGATTTGATGGGTTCGCGTTAAAAGCTGTTGATGAAGCCTCGCCATTTCCACAGCCACCTCCAAGATTTGTGGATATAGTAAAAGCTGACGGAATAACATTAAAGTTTCCTTAATAAAGTAAAGGACGAGAGAGAATGAAATTTTTGAGCTTAGTTTTTCTGACGGTACTTGCCTTCTCTATGTATTCTCACGGCGATGACGACAAAATTTATATTAACGTCGGTCAAGCCTCCGTCAAAAAAAGTCTTGTGGCTTTTCCTCCTTTTGTCTTTCTAAGCACCCCGAGCTTGACTCCCAATTATAAACAGATTGGGGCTGACCTTTTTAATACCGTTCTCAACGACCTTGAAGTTTCAAACTTATTCACAATTATAAAGCAACAAGCTTATCTTGAAGACTCCGCTAAAGTAGGTCTAACTCCAGCTCCGGCCAATCCGACGGGTTTTCATTTTGAGAGTTGGGCCAAGATCGGTTCTGAATTTTTAATTCGTGGCGGATACAAAATGAAATCGGCTACCGAATTAGAATTTGAAGTGTACGTTTACTACGTCCCTCAGGCTAAAGTTGTCTTAGGAAAAATCTACTCCGCTAAAGCTAATGAGGCCCGAGTTACGGCTCATACTTTTTCAGATGACTTAATGAAGGCTCTAACCGGTAAACGCGGTATCTTTCGTACGAAGTTTGTTGTCGCAAGCGATAAAGCTGGAAATAAATGGAAAGAAATTTATGTCATGGATTGGGATGGCAGAAATATTATCCAGGTTACGAATCATCACAGCATAAGCCTTTCTCCGGCTTGGCGACCTAATGGAAAAACCATCAGTTATACATCTTTTGCCTATCACCCGAATCTTAAATCTCGAAATCCAGATCTGTTCACTTATGATATTTTTGAAGGAAAGAGATTTTTGGTGAGCAGTCGTTTGGGAATTAATTCTGGAAGTGCTTTTTCTCCAGACGGCAATTCGATCATTCTCACTATAAGCAAGAATGAAGGGCCAGAGATTTACAGAATGAATGTAGAAGGCGATGATTTGGAAAGAATAACAAATGGTCCCAAAGGCTCACTCAATGTCGAGCCGGCGTTTTCGCCAGACGGAAAGAAAATCGCCTTCAGCAGTGATCGAAGTGGAGTTCCAATGGTTTACGTTATGAACGCCGACGGCAGTAATATAAAACGCATTACCTTCGCTGGACGATATAACTCTAGCCCGAGTTGGAGTCCCGACGGAAAGAAACTTGTGTTCGCCGGTCAAGACAAAGACCACTTTGACCTTTTTACGGTAAGCGTAGAAGATCCTACCGACATGCAGCGCCTCACGTCAGCAAAAAAAACGTCCGGCAAATTCGCCAATAATGAAGATCCCAGTTTTAGTCCCGATGGCCGTCACATTGTATTCACGTCGGATAGAACTGGTAAAAATCAAATTTATATTATTACGACCGACGGTACTAGTGAACGTAGAGTTACAGTGGACAGCCACAACTATTTTAAACCAAAATGGTCACCCTATATTGACTAACCCGCCGGTACCGGGTACCTTTTTTGAGAAATCTGAAACCCTATAAGGAGATCTCTTGATGAAGTCATTGAACCTCTTTTCAGTTTTAATAATATTCTTTATGACTTTAGTCCTCCATGCCCAAACACCAAGCCCCGCTCCAACAGCGACTGAAAAACAACCGGAAGAAAAATTGACAACTCCTGCTGCTGAACCTACTGCTGCAGCGACTCCCGATAAAGATTCAAAAGAGAAAAATAAAAAACCTGCAAAAAAAGGATATAAAAACATGTTTGCACTTTTTGACACGACCATGGGAAAAATCAAAGTTAGACTTTTCTATGATAAAGCTCCCGAAACCGTTAATAACTTCACCGATTTGGCTGAAGGAAAGAAAGAATGGAAGGACCCCTCCTCAGGCAATAAAAAGAAAAGTCACTTTTACGATGGTTTAACTTTTCATCGAGTCATCCCCAAATTCATGATCCAAGGGGGAGATCCCGCTGGAAATGGTACCGGCGGGCCTGGCTACATGTTTAAAGACGAGATTTTTCCCGACCTCCACTTTGACAAACCTGGAATCCTTGCCATGGCTAATGCCGGCCGAGACACCAACGGAAGTCAGTTTTTTATCACCGTGGCTCCAACCTCTTGGCTCGACGGTAAGCATACTATCTTTGGTGAAGTCACCGAGGGCATGGATGTGGTGAAGAAAATCTCAGAGGCTCCCCGCGACCAAATGAATGATTCACCCCTAAAAGCCATTAAGATCAACAAGGTGACCATCGAACGGAAGTAAATACAAAGGCCGCCCTAAACCATCGAATATTTTGGACCGCCTCCGCCTTCGGGGACGGTCCAATCGATATTCTCAAATGGGCACTTAATATCACAAGTTTTGCAATGAATGCAGTTGGTATAATTAATTTGTAACTTACTCTTTCCCTCGTTCAGCGGGTCAGAAACCATTTCATAAACACTCGCCGGGCAAAATCTCACGCAGGGACTCTGAAATTCAGGATGACACGTATTCTGGCAAATAGCCCCATCTTGAAGAAGAAGGTGATTAGGGGAGTTTTCGTCGTGGCTCGTTCCCGTTAGAAAAACGCTTGATAACTTATCGAAAAAAAGTTGGCCATCGGGTTTCGGAAGCTTTAGCTCTTCGTCCTCTCCTAAAGTTTTAATTCCCCAAACTTCTTTTTTCTTTTTTGTAGTCAGCGCATCTTTATGGAGCTTCATCCTGCCAAAAAGCCCACGACCCCCTGTAATTTCCAAGAAAATCATCAGAAATAAAGCCTTCAACCAACCTAAACTCAGAGTTTGATGAAAATTCCTAACCCTCAAGAGCTGTTTGGCAATGAAACTCCCGCGCACCTTTTCTTCATACTTTTTAAGACGAGATTCCGAAAAATCATTAGCCAAAAGAGCTTCAAATATCGTTTCTGCTGCCAACATTCCCGACTTCATGCCGAGATGAATTCCTTTAAGTTTTTGCACATCAACCATGGCCGCAGAATCGCCGACCACGAGCATTCCGTCGGAATAAAGCCTGGGCATTGAAAACCATCCTCCAGCAGGAAGAGTTTTCCCTCCATAGGCAATCACTTTTCCGCCCTTGATCATATTTTGGACAAACGGGTGGGTTTTGAGTCTCTGGAGATCCCGGTGGGGATCAAGAAGAGGGTCACGGGTATCAAGAAAACACACAAGCCCAATAATGATCTGGTCGTTAGTTGTCGTGTAGATGAAAGTTCCTCCCATGGACTTCTTTAAGGGGAAGCCCATGGTGTGAATGACCTGACCCGGCTTAACTGTACCTCTGGGCATTTGAATAATTTCTTTTACGCCCTCTTCAAAAACATCGGGCTCACGCCCCTCCCTCAAATTTAACTTGGCCGAAACTCTCTTGAATAAACTTCCTCTGGTGCCTTCACCAAAGACCGTCACCTTGGCCTTTAGGTTGTAACCTGCTTCAAAATTGGGTTTGTGACTCCCATCCTTGGCGCGGCCCTTGTCACCTGTTTGAACGCCGATGACTTTATTGCCCTCGAATAAACACTCCGTCGCGGCAAAACTCGTGAAAATATTTACGCCTTGTTCTTCGGCGAGTTTTCCCAACCAACGGTTGAATTTTGAAAGAGAGATGATGAGGTTACCATGGTTCTTAAAGGGAGGTGGAGTCATGGGGAATTTAAAGGCCCGTTGTTTGCCTAAAAAATAAGCAGCATCGTAATTCACTTCCGCCTCGATGGGGCAATCCTTTTCCTTATAATTCGGAACAAGTTCTTTAAGGGAAATAGGATTGAGCACGGCGCCACTTAAACTATGAGCCCCAATTTCACTGGCCTTTTCGACGACGGCGATCATGGGCTCTAGTTTGTCTGTGGCGGTCTCATTGTGTTTTTTAATCAGATTAGAGAGATGTATTGCGGAGCTTAAATTTGCCACTCCTCCGCCGACAAAGAGTACATCTACATCCATTGTCTCTCGCTGTATCTCTTCCATGAAGCTGATCATGCATGGATTTTTTTAGACTTGCAAACGCTTTAGGGATTATTCGCCAAAGCCACTTGTAGCATCACCCTGATCATAGTCTTCCTCTTCGGGATCAACTTCATGATTGGCTGATTCTTTTTTTGTGATTCTCTTGACGTTTTGAACGGTAAGGTCCGAATCATCCTGACCGCCAGCATAGGTTCTTTTACTTGCAGTCAGAAACGATGGGTCTTTTTGAACAACCTGGGCCATGGCCCCCGAGCTACAAAATATTAGCAAGGGGACCACAGTCAGGACAAATCTTAAACTAGTTACGGGCACACTCACTTCAGGACCAATTTCAATGCAAATGCTGCAGTGATAAATATGGCACAGATAATAAGAATTCGGCGTAACTCTGCTTTAGACATAATTTATACTTAAGTTAAATTAGTCTTTTTTATGTTTCTTTTTGCCATGTTTCTTTTTGCCTTCGGGCTTTTTGTTACCTTCAGCGGGTTTTGAATCACCGGCAGGGGCACCTACAGCGTCACCACCAGCAGGGGGTGCAACATCGGGAGGATTTTGAGCCATTGCAGAAACTGAGAAAGCAAGAGCAACGATAGCAGCTAATAAAAGTTTCATTTTTTTCTCCTTTAAAAAAAATTAATGTTCTGTCTAGAGAGGGACATTGCACGACCAATGCCCGGGTTTAAACGCGTCGCGTTAATATATAACATGCTGAAAATAGGGCGTTTCTTATTTTAAGAGGTTTAAAGTTTTCCAATTTTCAAGACTTTTCTTTAGAAAACTTCTCATTTTTGGGAAGATCGGACAATCTCTGAAGGCACTATCTTGGAAAAACCATAATTATAGAAGTACCCTTCCCCGGAGAACTTTCGATATCAATCTTAGCGCCATGGGCATCGATAATTTTTTTGACCATGCTTAAACCTAATCCCGTCCCCTGATCCTTGGTGGTGAAAAACAAATCAAAAAGTCGGCCTTTGGTTTTTGGATCAATCCCCACTCCGTTATCAGAAATAATACATCTGATACCACGGTCAAGAACGTCCAACGAAATCGATAATTCGCCACTTACTCCCATAGCCTCTACACCATTTTTGATCAAATTGACAAAGGCCTGCCTCAGTTTGTCACCGTCACCTTCAATAAAAATTGGAGTCTCCGGAAACTGAAGTTTGAGATGGAGTTTCTTAGATTCCAACATTCCCCGATAAAATGTTGTGACTGACTCAATAAAAGCTTGGAGATTAATGGACTCTTTTTGAAGCTGCAACGGCCTTGCATAATCCAAGATATCAGAGACGAGCCGATCCAACCGGCCGAGCTCTTGCCTCATCTCATTGATCATTTTCTCTTTGGCATCCTCAGGTTGTTTTGATCGCTCAAGTTGAGCAATGAGCAAGGAGATGGCGTTGAGCGGATTTCGAATTTCGTGGGCAAGGCTGGAGGCGAGAGTTCCAATCGCTGCAAGTCTTTGACTTTCAAGACGCCTTTGTTCACTTTCTTCGAGTTGTTCAATCAGTCTACCACGGGATGCAGCCACCCGAGCCCTCATACGATCGAACTCCTCCGCCAAAAATGATATTTCGTCGTTGCCCTGTGGGACTATTACAGGGAGGGAAAGATCCCCAGCCGCGATACGTCTTGCCCCGTCCATAAGTTTTTGTAGAGGTCTCGTTATGGAAGTTGTTAATATGATGGTTACAATAATAAGAACAACTAAGAGGCCCAGCGTAGATAAAAACAAGGCCTGTTTAACTTGAGAAACTTGACCCGCAACTTCAGAAAAATCCCTTTCTAAAACTAAATACCATTTATTATCTGCAGGACGCATTACCGTCCCCAAAACTTCGATACCTTTGTAGTTTAAATACTTCCCTACCCAAAACTCGTCTTGAAGATGCTGCACTAGCGGAGTTCCCACGAGGTGGCTCTGCTGTAGCTCATCGGGGCCGCTCTGACTTGGAGTTATAAATCGAAGTTTCGAGTCTAGGAGAAAAGCTTCTGCTCCCTTTAACCCCAACTGTTGGCCCATAAGGTCATATAAAAAAGAGAGTTTCACCCCTCCAACTAAAACTCCATGGGGGTCCGGCCCTTCGTTGACCGGCAGAGATATAAGCAAGATCCGGTCTTTGTCTTGATTTTCAAATATTTCTGCAAAAGAGAAGTGTCTTAAACCATTAATAAAAAAACTTTCTCTCTCCGCAGGAAGGTTGCGCCAATCGGGGTCCGTGGAGGCAATACACAGACCGGAGGTATTAAAAACAGAAAATGATTCAAAAAATGGAATCTGGGACAATTTTAATTCCAGAAACCTATTGAGTCTTTTAATGTTGGGACTATCTTTATCAAGTTCGGTATCGATGACCCCACCCGTGGCGCTTAGTCCTTTGGCCCCAGCCTCTATTCTTTTTGTGTAGCGATGAATTTGTTCTGTGAGGGTGACCGAGAGGACCCGCAATTCATTGGCAGCATTGTCGGTAGAAGTTTTCTGAACAAATTTAAGGGCGACGAAACTGAAGACAAGAGTAAGACCAATGAGCAACATGGAAAATGAGAAGAAGATACGCCAACCGATTCCGCGAAAAAGCGTGGTCACAGTTTTAGGTTTCCGATTTCTTTGTGGTGATTCCTAACTCTTCTAACTTTCTGTAAAGGCTTGAAAGACCGAGTCCCAAAACTTTTGCGGCCTCCTTCTTATCGCCCCCACAAGCCTCAAGGGCTTTTACAATATGACTTCGAGAAAATTGATTTATGGCTTCGTCAAGATTTAAGACGGGCCCTTGGGTCGGGTCCAAATTTTGAAAACCAGCTGGGAGATCAGAAACCTCAATCGTATCAGAATTGGAATTTAGAATCATAGCCCTTTCAATGACGTTCTCAAGTTCTCGAACATTACCTGGCCACGAATAACTCATCAGGCGTCTTAGGGCGTCGTTGGATAAACCACGAATGGGTTTTCCTAATTCGGCTGAATATTTTTTAATGATATTTCTTGAAAGAACGGGGATGTCTTCTAATCTTTGATGAAGCGCGGGCATTTTTAGTTCGACGACATTAATTCTATAAAATAAATCTTTTCTAAAAATACCGCTCTCTACATCAGCTTCAAGATTACGGTTAGTGGCGGCTATGACTCGCACGTCTATTTTGAGAGGTTGATTGGCTCCTACAGGAACAATTTCACGCTCCTGAAGGGCTCTTAAAAGTTTGACCTGAAGACCCTTGGGCATCTCGCCAATTTCATCTAAAAATAATGTTCCTCCGCTCGCTGTAGAGAACAACCCCTCTTTGTCAGATACAGCCCCTGTAAAAGAACCCTTCTTATGACCGAAAAGTTCGCTTTCAAGCAGGTTCTCAGGGATAGCCCCACAATTAATAGCTACAAATTTTTTTTCCCGCTGGGCGCTTTGTTGGTGAATTTGTCTGGCCGCAACTTCTTTTCCTGTTCCACTTTCTCCGGTTATGAGGATGCTTCCCTTTGACTGCGCCACTTGTTCGATGAGTTTTCTTACGGCCACCATAGACGCAGAGTCACCAATGAGTCGGTTGGACTCCAGCGAACGGTTGATTTCAGCTCTTAGAAAAGTAACCTCCCGTTGAAGATCTCGCCTTTCCTGCAAGATTTGAATCTTGCGGAGGAGAGAATCCACGTTCAAAGGTTTGAGGAGATAATCAATGACTCCGGCCCTCATGGCCTCAATCACACTTTGAACATCAGCGTAAGCTGTCATGATCATTGTTACCGACTGGGGGCATAACTCCATCGCTTTTTTGGCGACATCCACCCCGGATCCCGCAGGCATACGGAAGTCTGAAAGAATAACGTCAAATGGAGATTCCTTGAGAATGTCTATAGCTTGTTGACTATCCGAGGCCGTGACGACCTGAAAGTTTTGATCCCGTAAGATTTGGGCTAAGGTTTCCCGTTGGTTTTTTTCATCATCGACGACTAAAATACTCAAAACGCGCTGCATGTCTTATCTTACTCGTACTCTAAGAAATTCTGCAATAGGGCACGTTTCGATTTTAATTGAGGCGGCACTTAAGTTCATTCCCCTCGATTCACCCTCAGGTGTTGACTTAAATGTCGGAAGTAGATTACTAGAAGTTCTAGTATAGGATCCTAAAGCGAGCATAGCTCAGCGGTAGAGCACTGCACTCACACTGCAGGGGTCGTAGGTTCAAACCCTACTGCTCGCACCATTATCCAACGCAATCGAGGGCGGCAGTCCACTATCCAGCAGGGATGGGCGGATCTTTTTTGTACGCTTGCCGACAGGGATCGAACAGAATCTTATTGGGCGAGGAGACCGACTTCCAGATGGTCGCATATTAATTTAAAATCCCTATCTCTACTCCAAACCGGAGCCCCCAGGTCCCTGGCAGCAAGGGCAATCAAGATGTCATTTTGCATGCGAGCGATATTCTTTTCGCGCCTAGCTGGATATAATTTCCTTAAAACTCGGGCTGCCTCAGTCCAATGCTCTAATTTTGGCGTTGCAGTCAGCTCTTCACTTAACTCATGCAATAATTTGGAATGAAACTCCTCAGGATAAGCCCTCAGAACCTCGTGGAAGGCCACGGGTGAAACGAGGATCAAACGGTACGGTCTAATGAGCACAAAGGGATCAGATATCGAGCCATCAAGGAAATCAAGAATGACACTTGTGTCAGCAACAATTCTCAAAATAGAGTTCTATCAGACTTCTTGCCAGCCAAAGCCTTTCTTGCACCAAAGAGGCTTTCTGTGTTCCTTTGGATGGCAATACGCTCTTCAGCTAAAATCCGAAGAATCTGAGAAGGACTTTCATTGGGAAAGAGCTTTCTCAGTTCACTCAGAGTTTTTGCATCCATCCTAGTGGCAACTGATCTACTTTTCGCCATAAGACCTCCGATCTTGTTTTTGATATTAACACTAATGTTTACATTATGTCAATGTTGTAAACATAACAACTTTCGTACTAACAATACCAGTTGTCCTGTGATCACCAATTTTAAAATTCACATCACTGAATCCATTATTGACTCGTGGGAAAACTATATGATCGCAAGTCGTTTTGTTAGTCGTGCTAAGGTGCCTAAGAGCGTTTTTTTAAGCACAAGCTTCCAGTCCATAGAATTAACCCAAAATACGCGGTGTTATGACAATTCTCTCAAAGAGACGGAATGCAAAGATAAACTTTACTCAGGAGTAGTCAATTTCAAGAATCTGAACGAATACCGCGCAATCGCGGGCTCGCTTCAAGAATAATCTGGCAAAATCACTTCCGGTCAAGCCACGATTTGCCATGTCCCGCGCTTAGTAACGATGGGGAACTTCAATCTCGTACCCCTTCGGAAAAAACGGGGCAGCGGCCACGGCTTCAACGCCGCCTCGCCCTGTTTCAATGCAAACGTCCGCCCGACGATCGCAATCGAGGGCAGCAATCCACTGTCCGAGAGGGATGGCGTACAGCATGGGGTTGAACAAGAAATGTTTGACAGCTGTAGTATAGGTCTGAGTAGTCTCATACACAAGATTAGAAAACTTGAGAAACCGTTTAGGGGCAGCTAATGTGTAAAACCATCAAACAAAAGGTCCACTTTAAACTTCCTCCTGCCACAATCTACGATCTTTTTATAGATTCGAAAAAACATAGTGGCCTAACCAAGAAAAAAACCCAGATCGACAAAAAGGTGGGTGGCCCTTTCAAATTACAAAATGGCTTTATAAACGGAATCAATGTCGATCTCAAACCAGGTAAAAGAATTGTTTTGGCCTGGCGGCAAAAAAATTTTCCAGAAGGCATCTTCTCCATGGTCACCCTTGATCTGAGGGAGCCGAAACCAGGAAATACCGAGTTAATTCTCACCCATCGAGGTGTACCTAAGATCCTTATTCCAAATGTAGAGAGAGCCTGGCGTCAAAAGTACTGGTTAAAAATTAAGGAATTCGCACAAAAAGAACATTCACTTATTTTTTATCGTGGACGTCGCTGATGGCTCCCATAGGAACTGAGAGATCGACCTTTTGGTTCCATCGCTTCGATTCAAGGTAATCACGTTGTCCCTTTGAAAGTTTATTTTTCTGGATTGTGAAGACCTGGTTTTGTGAAAGAATTTGAAAAGAACCCTCCGACTTGCCGTAAAAAGTCCCAGAAATAGTCATGATTCCTGAGGCATCACCAACAGTAGTCCAAAATAAAATAAGAAGTGCGGCGAGTTTAAGATTGATCACGCCTTATTTTTTCCTTTTTTGCGGCGTAGTGAGGACCTTATCTGAATCTTGGTTCAGGTTAAAATCATCATAGTTTGCCGGGGACGAAGGATTAACATCTTTAACTAGAACTGGTCCACTCGATACCATATTGTAATACAAGTCCTGCTCACACTGTTCGGGCTCCGGACAAACGCCGGTCTCGTCGACTGGACAAATAAGTGTTGAAGCTTACCCATAAAGTTAGCCTCTTTGGTCACCGGATTGTAGGTCGCTTCTGCGGTTTTTCTTATAGAACTTTCGATCTCCCGCACAGACATCTGATCAAAGCTCTTTTCACCGTTGGCCGCAATGACTTTTTTGTCGTTTTCCGAAGGGACAAGACAATATGCAGATTGGATACAAACGTGGCTTGGAACAGGGGTTGTGGATGGCCCGTTAGGTTTTTGTTGGCAATCTCTGTAACCCGCTTCAAAAATGGCCCGGCCCATTCCAGGACTTTGAAAACAGTAGAACTTCACATTAGCACTTAAGCTTAAAGATGAATAAATTAAGCTCCCCAAAAATAATATGACTTTCGACACAAGCCCCCCTTTAGAAGTTTATTCTCTCCCAAGGTGGGCTTAATTGCACTAAGGCCTAGGTCTAATTATTAACCAGATGCCTTAGGCGGCCTTTGGCGCAGGCTTCTTCTTCGACTTTTCTGTCGGCGGGTGCAAGTCTAAGAGATCGCTTTGTGCCAGCTCTTCTTTAAGTTGGTCTGCATTTTCGTGAATCCAGACCTCGAAGTTAAACATAGCTTCAACAAGTTCTGAGGCGGACAAGGTTACAAGTAAGTTTTATAGACAGAAAATAAAATGCCCTATAAATTTATTCACCATGAGAAGTAAAAATAAAAAACGAAGGCGTGCTCCCTTAAAAATGTCTCGGGACATGAATCGGCAAGGTTCTGGAGCCCTGAAGCGGAACGTAAAATTTCAGTTCTCCGACGCGTACCACTCTATCCTTTCTCAGTCTTGGCCTAACTTTATTTATATCCTTCTTTTAATTTATCTTACCGTCAATTGTCTCTTTGCTTTCGAATATTATTTTTGTGGGCCCGCTGCACTAACGGGCCTTTCTCACGATCCCCTCCAAAGATTTTTAGATGTTTTCTTTTTCAGTGTCCAAACCCTCTCCACTATTGGGTACGGGCACATGTCTCCTTTAAATTTGGGGGCCAATCTGCTGGTCACCTTAGAGTCAGTGACGGGTCTCATGGGTTTTGCCCTCGTGACGGGGATTATTTTCTCTCGATTTGCGAGGCCCACGGCCCGAGTCGTATTTAGTAATGTCGCTGTCATTAATAGCCACGATGGGATTCCCTCATTTATTTTTAGAATCGGAAATGAGCGGCTTAATCAAATCGTAGAAGCTCGTGTGAATGTGGTTTTAGTGATCGACGAAAAGACAAAAGAAGGAGAGAGCTATCGCACTCTTTATGATTTGGATTTAGAAAGGAGTCAAACCCCTCTTTTTACATTTTCATGGACGGTTGTTCATCCCATCAGTGAGAAAAGTCCGATGTATAAATTTACAGAAAAAACACTTGTAGAAAAAGGAGCTGAAATTCTGGTGACTGTCACCGGTGTCGATGACACTTTTTCTCAGACGATTCATTCCCGTTATTCGTATTTGCCCCATCAGATTCTTTGGGGACATGCCTTTGTTGATATTTTAGAGAGAACAGATGAATCATTTTTTATCGATATGGACAACATCCATACCACTCGCCCTCTTTAGAATGCTCTAAAGAGCGACAAAATACTGATCAGGTTCAATATTCAACGTTTCATTTGGAGATTGAAGATCTCTTAAGAAGGGTCGAACCTCGTGTACAAGAACACTCGTGGTGTTTGCGTCCCTTTGCAGGACTCCTGCAACTTCTAAGAAGCAATGATCTAAGAACTCATTGTGGTATTTTTCAAATACCTTGGGATGAAGAATAAGGTCAAGGAAGCCGGTTTCATCTTCTAAAGTTGAAAAGGTCACGCCTTTTGCTGTTGGAGGTTTTTGTCTAACCAAAATAAGTCCCGCCGCTCGAATTCTCTCTCCATGATTTGATCTTTTAACTTCAGAGATTGTTTTTTTGGGAACTCGCGGCATCATTTTTCTAAGGGCCACCATCGGATGACCGAAAGTAGAGAGCCCATAGGCTTCATACTGCGCCTTAATTTCTTCAAAGTGGTCTAGCTTCTCAAAAAGTTCGTCCCCTTGGGAGGCCCAAAGATTATTGAAGAGACTCAGTTGATTGGATCGACTTTGTTCCACTAAAAGCTCACACTCAAGCATTTGCCAAAGAGTATGCCTTTGATCAAAACCAAAACTCGAAAAACAGTGCCCCATAGCCAAACGATGGAGAACATCTTTTCTCACTCGGGTGCGTTTAATAAAATCAACTAAATGAACAAAGGGTCTATGCTTTGCTTCAGTTATTATTTCTTCAGCGACTTTCTCTTGAAGTCCATGAACAACGCGAAAACCAAGTCGAAGGCTTGGTTTACTTCGATCAGGTGAATCAAAGTCAGATTTATTTTCAATTGTACAATCCCATTCGGAGATATTGGGGTTCACAGGCAATACCCGAACACCATGTCTTTTAACATCATCGATCAGTGTATGGGGTGCATAAAAACCCATGGGCTGAGAATTAATAAGACTACAAGCAAACTCTGCTGGATAGTGACACTTTAAATAAGCCGACACATAAGCAATCAAAGCAAAACTAGCGGCATGGGATTCTGGAAATCCATAACTTGCGAAACCCTGAATCTGTTGAAAAATTCTTTCCGCAAACTCTTTTGGCAATCCACTTTGAATTAAACCCGTCATTAAACGACGGCCTAATTTGTCTAGGCCTCCGGTGGATCGCCAAGCGTTTATCGCTCTACGAAGTTCATCGGCCTCACCTGGCTTAAAATTAGCAAGGGTAATGGCCAATTGCATGATTTGCTCTTGAAAGAGTGGAACGCCCAAGGTTTTTTCAAGAATTTTTTTAACCCGAGCATCGCCATAGTAGTCAACGGGCTCCTCCCCCCGCCGGCGCCTCAAATAGGGATGGACCATCTTTCCTTGGGTGGGCCCAGGTCTAACGATGGCCACTTGTATGACAAGATCATAAAACTTTGAAGGCAAAAGCCGACCCAACATCGAAATTTGGGCTCTCGATTCAATTTGAAAGGTGCCCACTGTGTCAGCTCTTTGAATCATCTCATAGGTAGCCTTATCGCCGTGGGGGATTTCGTGAAGTTTTTTACCTACAAGTTCTAAATTTTTTCTTAAGGCACTGAGCATCCCTAAACTTAAAATATCCACTTTGAGAAGACCCAAATAATCCAAATCATATTTATCCCATTGAATGATGGTCCGCCCTTTCATCCGAGCAGGTTCAACAGGAACAATTTCTGTAATGGGATCAGCTGATAAGGTAAATCCTCCGGAATGAATAGAGAGATGTCGGGGGAACCCCTGCATTTCTTCAGACAACCGCTCGATAAGCTGCGCTTTACTTCTGGTACCGCTACTGCTGGTACCGCTACTACCCCCACCATCAACCAATTTTTTCATGAGTTTTCTCGCCGATAGGGTTCCTACATCGACGCCTAAAGCTTTACTAACCTCTCGGAGAGCCGATCTTGTTCTGTAAGTGACCACAGCACTCACCATGGCTGCACGATGACGTCCATACTTTTCATAAATATGCTGAATCACTTCTTCTCGACGTTCATGCTCAAAGTCTACGTCAATATCCGGAGGCTCTCCCCGTTCCGCCGAAATAAAGCGCTCAAAAAGTAAATTGATCTGCGTAGGGTCAATAGCTGTTATTCCCAAACAATAACAGACTGCCGAGTTGGCCGCGGAACCACGCCCTTGGCAAAGAATCTCTCTTTCATGAGCAAATTCAATAATTTCATATATAGTTAGAAAATAATCAGCAAAATTAAGTTGCCCTATAATTTTAAGCTCATAACTCACTTGAGTTTTAATTTTTTCAGGAACCCCCAGCGGATATTTTACTACCGCGCCCTTCCATGTGAGCTCTTCAAGATAGCTTTGGGCTGTGTGATGGCTTGGAATCCATTCGCTGGGATATCTATAGCGCAACTCGCTGGGAGAAAATGTGCACTGCTCCGCTATTTTTAGAGTATTTGAAATAGCTTCGGGCAAATCCTTAAAGAGCTCGATCATTTGATCTGCCGACTTTAAATATCTCTCTCCGTTAGAGAAAAGTTTGTACCCTGCTTGAGCCAGAGGGGTATGAGTCCGAATTGCGGTCAGAGTGTCTTGAAGGATTTGCCTTTTTTGTACATGGTAGTGCACATCATTTGTAGCCACATAGGGAATACCGTAACGCTGATTTAATTCCAAGATTCGAGTTTTACGTTTTTGATCAAGTCCATCAAAAAAAATGGAGAGAGGAAGATAAACTCTTTTTCCAAAAACATCTTTAAGAATATCATACCGCACCTTTGGCCCATCATCGGGAAGGGCGATGAGCCCTTGGGACGAAGGTTCGTTCATAAATTCAAGAAATTTTTGAAAGGAAATTTTTGCATCTCCCTTTTCATGCCCAGAATGACTTTCCGTAAGCAGACGGCACATTAATCCATAACTTTGACGATTTTGCGCTAGAAGAGTTATTCTAGAGCCGTCTTCAAGAGAGATGTCAGCGCCAACAATAAGTCTAAGATCAGGATAATTTTTAGACGCATTATAAGCTTTGGGTATTCCATAAACTCCATCCTTGTCGGTTATGGCGATAGCACTTAGTTTGAGTGCTGCAGCTTGGTGAATCAGTTCTTCGGGATGTGATGCTCCTGTTAAAAAACTAAAATTGGTTTTACACTTTAACTCTGCGTACTTCATAAATTGCCTGTTGAAAATTCGTTTTCAACAGCTTGTCTCTAATCAAAGTATCCATGGAGATAAACTTCGCTTGTGACCTCAGAGTTTGGGACTCTAAAAACCCAAAGTTGTTCTCCATTTTTAGTTCCAACACGAAAATAATCTCGGCTGAGCTCCTCTCCCCACCATTCCCCCGAAAGACGTTCGGGTCCTTCCCAATCAAGAATCTCCCACCTTGCATCAGCAGCAACCAGGGTGTTTTCTTTTTTAATCAAGAGCTCTGGCTTATTTAAAAGTCTTAAGGGCCTATCTGGCAATGGGATGTCCACACCCACAAAACCAATATCAAGGTTTTTCTCCACACTTTGCCTTTCTATAACGGTTCGACGCCACGCTTTTTCAGGTTTATAGTGCTCAACATTTTCCGCAATAAACGCAGCCGGTACTCCGGCCTCGCCATGACCGTACCAGTCGCGTACCGCCATGGACCCGGAGGGCGCAGCCGTTACTCCGGCTGGTACGGGTGCAGCGGCCACTTTTCTTCCTAGTTTTTCGCATAACCTAATAATAAGAGAGTTCCACGCTTCTTGCTCTTCCTCTTTCTTACTAAAAAAATGCCGTTGAAAATATTGCCCTGGCACCGTCTCTAGAACATCAAACTGAAGACGTTCCACAGAACTCATAAGGGACTCTCTTTCTAATTCGAAACTCAATCTTTCCCGAATTAAGGGCAAAAGCCCTGTCACAGCACCTTGGGATAAAGGTAAATCAAAAACCCAAGAGCGGCGGGTACATTTGACCGTTGAAAGCTTTTCTAATTCAAAATGCAAAGAAGCTTTTGAGAGACGTTCACCCCTGGCGGTGAGTCTAGCCATAGCCCGATTCACAATTTTTTTAATTACAAAGAGAAGGGGTTCTAAACTTTGACATTTTTCAGCGTATTCAAGACTCACACTTTCACAAATTCTCTCTGGAGGAATAAAACGAGGCCACAGAGAAAGACTTTCGTCAAAAGATCCATTATAAAGTCGTCGATGAAGCTCAAGGCTTTGATAGTGAAAACGAGAAGAAAGCTCTTTAGGGGAAAGCTTTATAAACTCACCAAGAGTTTTAAGTCCAAGACGCCTTAACTCCTCAATCATCGTTAAAACTTTCTTTTCAATGTCTTGATCTCGCTTAAAAGGGCTGGCCACATCACACAAAGCTTCTAGGGGAAGAAGTTCTTTCTCACTTCGTGGATACCGAGCTTGAGCCAAGCTCATAAAAACATCATCAGCAATAGTTATTCTTGCTTTTGCGTTAAAACGCTTCAGAAGAGCCTGAAGTCTTAGAGTTAAGGCGTGCTCAGAATAAAGACGATGACATTTTTCGATTTCTAAAAATATAGCCTCTTCAGAACGCAAAGCCACTTGGGGCGTCCAGCGATAACAAGCCTCGGCGATTTCTGAAATAGGAGAAGGCTTTGAAAATAATAAACATACTACGCGCATTTTTAAGTCCTTTCTCTTATGACATCCAACTTGGTCCCTTGAGAGCATATTTCACGATTCACTTTTAATTGTAGAGCAATGGGCCAGGCTTTATGAATGGACTCCGTCAGTAAAAAAACTCCAATATTTCCTTTTTCTGCTTCGAGCTGCATTCGCCTCAAATTTTTCTCATCAAAGTTTCTTTTCGAAGAAAGAACGACACAGTCAAAAAGATGGCTTCTTAAAACCTGAAAAGTGGCCCAAAAAACTTCTTGATGGGCCTCTATAAAAAGTAAACGCGCAAGGGAGACCCCTCTCTGAGCCATAGCATAGGGATAAATTGTCAAACTCTCTTCGATCCAAGCCACACGAAGTTTTGGGTTTTCCGCTAAAAACTGAACCAAAACCTCTGTTTTACCAAGACCCGTTAACTCTATTAAAACTCCTCGAGGAAAACCCTTAGGGTGCAAGGAGAAATCGTATTTTTCTCGCTCAAGTCTTGTAGTTTTTCTACATAACTCTCTTAAGTCTTCAACTGTCGTTTGGTGCCTGCTGGTACGGCTAAGAACCTTCATACCAACCTATGAAATCTTCCGAATCACCCCTGCCAAAACCCCCTCAATGCGAAAATCCTCACCCTGACCAACGATAATGGGCTTGTAAGCCTCATTGGCTGGATGAAGTTCAATTTTATCTTTACGTCTGAAATATTTCTTAATTGTGGCTTCATTATTAATAAGAGCCACAACTGTTTGACCATTTTGAGCCGTGGCTTGCTTTCGAAAAACAACATAGTCTCCGTTTAAAATCCCCTCCTCGATCATTGAGTCACCTTGAACCTGGAGCACAAAATGATTACCGCTACTCATCCTGGATCCCGTAGACACATCCCTGGTGATCATAAAAGAGGGAACCTCCACAGTACTTTGAATTTCTATAGCTTCGATGGGTCGACCTGCCGCCACCTTTCCTAAAAGAGGAAGCTCAAAGGAAGTTCGTGTGTGCCCGACTCTTGTCCCTCGCCTCGCATTCCAAGATTTTTGGAGATAGCCCTGGCTTCCCAGTTGCACCAGATAGTGCTGAACTGTGCCGAGAGATTTGAAACCAAAATGCTGGGCTATCTCCAATTGGGAGGGTGAATAACCATGGCTCTCAGCAAAACGTGAAATGAAATCGAGGATCTTTTTTTGTTTTGGAGTGAGAAAGCTTTCCATGAATTTGAACGTACTCGTAAGTTTCTCGTAAGTCAAAATAAAAATTAAAAACTAGACTAATACCCGTTCCAATTAATTCACGCCTTCGATTGCGAAGAGATTTTGGCTTTTAGCGAGGCGCGACGACGCGCGCTAGCAGTTGCGCTAACGCAAGGAGAAGCAGCGAGGCTAAAGATCAGCAAGAAAGGATGTGAATTAATCAGGACTGGTATAAAAACTTAAAAGGCCAATATTTTCGATTTAAACTAAAAAATCGTGAAAAAAAGTGGCGCCATTTTGATCCCTTACACTGTAATTTTTTTAAAACCCCCTAAATTAATTATTATTGGAATATTTAAGGCCCCTTAATATCGCCCTTCTATTGTTCTTAGTTTTAAGCTGAACCTCAAAAAAGCCTCTTCGAAAATGGCATATGAATTGAATTTGCGAACTCTTCAGAAAAATAGAGGGGGAGTTCATGACGCCAAAACGCTTGGGGAGTGTTTTACTTTTACTTAGCTGTTTATTTTCCACAACTCCATTAAAGGCCGAAAATAAAAAGACAAAAAAACCTTGGGCCCTCTTTACGTCGGCTGAGGCAGATGCCGATTTCAAAAGTCAAAATTCCTCCCAAGAACCCAGCAAATCTCTTCGTCCAGAGCTAACAGACGATCAAAAAAAAGCAAAGCTGCAGAACATTCGTAAACGGCTAGAAGACAACATTATCGGTCAACCCGAAGTGGTCGAGCGCTTCTATCAAATGGCTCTCAAAACATATATGTACGGCGAGACGCAAAAAAAAGGTGAACAAATAACTCTGATGGGCCCCCCAGGTACCGGGAAGGACACTTCTGTTCATGCTTTTGTTGACGCCCTAAATGATGAAGACGGTGCTTGGGAAAACAATAAGCACATGTTTGAAATGCCTGTTGTGAAAACCCAAGCAGACCTTTGGGCCCTACTGGGCTCTGCGACTGGCCACATTGGCTCAGAAACATTGACTCCGTTTGTGAGATTTATTATCAAGCACTCCGGAGGAAAATACAAAGAAGTTATAGTGAAGGATCCCACATCAGGCAAAGTGACCAAAGATTATGTAGAACTTAATAAAGATTGGAAAGAAGGAGAGGTTTGGCAAGGATATTATGCTCCGTCAGAAGGGATGATTTTTGTCAATGAAAGTCAGCACTGGTCAAAAAAAGGAAAAGATCAATTGCTGAAAAAGGGGCTAGATGGATCAATTACGATTAATAATCCAGATATGGGTGAAAGTGTGATTTCAGTTCCCGTAACATGGGCTTTCGCTACTAATGAGGGAGAAAACCTGATCGTTCCACGAAAACCTAATGGGCAGTCCGCTTCGCCCTGGCCCCTTACTATCGAAGAGCAATTTAGGAATTGGCAATCCGCTCACAATGACGAAAGACGGATTGATGAAGAAATGCGAAAAACAAACGGCTTAAACTCGGGTGGAAAAGCCGAAGAAGCCGAAGGGAACTCAGAAGCCTTTATAAGTAGACAAAATAATAAAATTTTATATCGCCCCTTATTCCCAGATTCTCTACAGAAAATTGCAGAAAAAAAATTAGAGGTATTGCGAAGAAAATGGATCGGAAGCTACAATCTTAAATGGAATAAAGACTTCGTCATAAAGATCCAAGAATTTATGTATAATGCCGAAAAAAACGGCCGCCCCATGGAGAATAAAGTTGAGAAAATGGTCGAAGTGCCTCTTCTCCAAGCCGTAAGTGATGGGCATCTCTCCAAAGGCGCGAAAGTTGATCTCACCTTAAGCTTTAAGGTTAACCCGGATAATACTCTCTCTCTTATCACCCAGGGCACCGGAGCAAATCTTGAACTTCCAATCAAATACTCTGAAAAAGACAAACTCGTCCCCCTAAAAACTGACGAAGAGCTAGATAAAATCGTCGATCTCCCGCGCCGATTAAAAACCCACGTCTTCGGGCAGGATGTCGTCGCCGACGCCTTAGGGAAACACGTTCTCGTCACCGATGAAGGCTCAAATGCGAGCGCCACTCCCGAGACAGCCACTGAATCAGCCCACAATATTATGTTCTTGGGCTGGACCTCCGTTGGAAAAACTGAACTTGCGAAGGCCCTGGGCCTTGAATACTTGGGATCTCGAGAGGCCGTCAAAGTCTATGATTTTGGCCAGGTCACAAACAAAGAACATATGAAAGAGAAAGTTTTAGGAAGCCGAGATGGGTACAACAACGCCGTTCCATCTGATTACATGATGGAGTATGACGTTCACGGGGGACATATTATTAACGTCCTCGACGAGGCAGCCAACGCCCCAGAAGAAGCTTTAAAAGCTATTTATGATGTTCTACGAGAACCTGTGGTCACAACGTTCTCAGACGGACATCCTCGGATCATGAGCCATGTCTGGAATATCTTCACCGGAAACGCTGGTGAGGAGTGGTATAGAAATATCCCGCCAGAACTCCCCTTAAGCCAGCAAATGGCTGCGATGAAGGAAATTTATAGAAACGCCATGGCCAACCCTGGATTCAGGAGAAGAACCCTTGAGAGGTACTTCAGCTCAGCCTTCATTGCTCGGATCGGAGAGCCCAATATCCATTTCTTCAGCCCCATGACCTTTAAAACCATAAGGCAAATTTCTCAACTCAAACTCTCTCAACAATTAGATGATCTACAGAATGCAAAAAATCGAAGAGCTTGGGATGTAAACTTTGCTTCAATGGACGACTACACGAAAACCCTAGAAGTCATCGAAGAGGAAGGCTTTGTTGTTAAAGAACAAGGGGCATCCCTTGACCGGTTTGTAAAGCAGACTTTTGGGATGGACTTGAGAGCCTTTCTCTTGACCAATAAAGTACCACATCAGGCTCAGGTGACTCTGGTTAAATCCGCCGATGGAGGCTCTAAGAACTATGTGACTTATAAAACCCTTATCAATGGCCAAGATAAAAATCTGAATTTTCAAATTCCCAAACGGGTAAAGGAGTTCGCCTTAGGGCAAAATGTTGAAGACCAAATTCTTACGGCCTACCATGAAGCCGGACACGAGCTTGTCCGCCATATCCTTTTTGGGGACCGTTTTACGCCGGTAAAGATTTCGATCATACCTGGCGTGGCCGAAATTAACGACCATATGATTGTGTACGAAGGCATGGCCTCCTCAAGCCAAGAAAAGAAATTTTATTACACAAAAGAGGCTGTCCTTAGGGAGTTAGCGGTCAAAATGGCCGGCACGGCGGCCCAAGAATTGGCAAGTCGAAACTTTATTCACGATGCTGGAAAATCAAACGATATAGAGAGGGCGACGGCTTTGGCTCAATTCGCCATTTTAAAATGGGGTCTTTCTGATATTTGGGGTTCCGAAGCTGTCCCGCCCGATCTTTCAATTAAAGATTATATGGCCACATTTTCTGAACTCAAACGCCAACGTTATGAAAGCGCCCTCAACGAACTGTTGACCCAAGCTCGCCAAATGGCTGACGCCGCTTTACTGACAAACATGGAAGTTCTCAAATCTTTAGGAGCTGAATTAGCCCGGCGCGGTATCATGGTCACAGATGATCTTCTAGCCCTTTATTCCGCCAATAAAGATAAAATCGATGTGATCGGATTTGATGCACTTTTAAAATCAGCAGATCTTTTGAAATCTGAGAAAGAAAAGTGGATCGATGACACTCCAACAATCGGTCGCCCTCTTAACGCGACACTTTCGAAGCATATGCTCCGTCCTACCTCAGTTGCTGATATTGCTAAGATTGTTGACGCGCAAAAAGCTGAAGAAATTGCGAGCGTTCTACCCCCAGCCAAATTAAGGGTTTCAAATCTTATAGCGCTCCAAATTTCTCATGAAGGGAGCACGAGCGCAACTTTGACTCAAGGGTGTGAAGAGAAACTTGGCCTTTTAAGAAAACTCCATAAGTAAATTAGAACTCAAACGAACGTCGGACTGGGTCAATTTACCCCTGATTCATTCAGCAGGGACTTCGCCCAAGCTTTAACTTCATGGCCCCGTCATTGCAAATAGTAAGGTTTGCAAACCATTTGTAAACGAGAGGAGTTCAAAGATGAATTTCAAAGAAAAAGATACCCAAGAGAATCAGGATCCGCTGAACAAAAAAGCGGCTAAGGAGCAAGGCACCCAATATAATCAAAAGGCTGGCTCCCGAACTTCGGAAGCCGGAGAATCGGAAGATTTAAAATCTTCTAAAAAAGAAGATATTAACACTTTCGAAGAACAAGACGACGACGATATATATTGATCGCAGTCGATTTTGGGTGAGGGCCAAGTTTCAAAACTGGCCCTCATTTTTATATCGACAGCTTAAAAAGCTAAACTTAAAATTCTTGGATGTGGGTCGACGGTCAAAATATACAATTTGATGAAATAAATAAAAAATATTTTGAAATTCTAATTCATCTTCGAACTCGGGGGATCGTCCCTTTGAAGGGCGAGGACCTCTCATTTACGCTGACTGGTCTACCCATTTTTTCGTATAAGGATCTCAAGCAAAAAGAAGCGACCTATTTAAAAAAAGCTAGAGAATCGTCTCTTTGGCTTAAAAAGGCGCATGGAGGGGGCGGAACTTCAATAAAAAGAACAGCCTACTTAAAGATCATGGGGAAAGACCCAACCATTGGGGCCAAAGGAACAGACCTCTTTATTTCTCTGGGAAGCGAAGATGAAGACAAAGACTTATTTCCTCTAGCAGAGATCCAAATTTTGCAGGCCATAGAAAGTTTAAATTCAAATGAATTTGGAGAGGTTTTTCTAGATGACCTCGTCAGCGAAGAAAGTCGGTATGCTGTTCAGAAAATATGGTCAAAAAATTCATGGATTGACAACAGACTTACTTATCTAGAACTTAAAGAAAAGTACAAAGCCTTTCACAAATTTAAAGAAATTCGACAAGCCTCACTTCCTACTCTAAATGAAGAGGGACAATTCACGACCAAACGTATGGCTCCCGGGGGGCATGCCTTCTTTGCCTTTGAAACCCTTTTAACCGCTCTGAACGGTAAGGGCCCAAATTGTCGATTTGAGGACCTCATCTCTGTGGTTGGAAATGGTGAGGATCTGGGAAGCACTCCCGATGGCGTCGTGGTCGGATGGATTATCGATGAAAAAATTCCCATTGCCATGGTCACAACGGACAAAACGGAAATTGACACAAAAGGAGGCCTAATTGCCCGCAAGAAAGAAGGCTCTCTCACGACGGTCACGATAGTAGAAAGAGCTCAGGCCCAAGAAGCGGGAATTCTCGATCTTTTCCAAAAAACGCGGGGATTTTTTAATACTAATGTCGCGATATTTAATTACAAAATCCTTGTGCCAAAGTTAAAAAAACTGAGAGATAAAATTGGCCAAGATGGTTTTGAAAAAGTCATTGCCCCCGCCCTCATTAAAAATGTGAAATTTCAAGAAGAAACCGACGGAATTCATAAATATGAACAACTTGAAGGCGCCATGGGTTCTACCCTTCTAAACCTCGACAGAGCCTACAGACACTCTTTCCATGAACCACTCGTAAGCTTTATTAATATCGACAGAGAAAATAGGACGCGTTTTTTTTCACCCGTTAAAATGGCTTTTGATTTTTTTATGCTCTTTCATTCCGATCGTTTTTCGTTAAATAGAAAAAATTTTAAACTTGTGGACCATCGGCCTGGGGCCCTTCCCTTAGTCTCCCTTCCTCAAAAATACTACGAAGAGGTCCAAAATATTCTGGACGCCTTTAATGAAACCCAAATACTGGATCTAGATGAGTTAAGAGTAGAGGGGGAGCCCGTCATTTTGGGTAAATTGAAACTTATTGGAAAAGTGAAAATCATTAATACGACTGAAGGTCTTTTCAACCTAACGCTTAAACTTAAGGAAATGGGCATAAAAGAGCTTAGAAACCAAAGCGTTAGGGTAACCCCTCAGGGGACTCTGATAATTTCTTGAAATAACCCTCTGAAGGAGTATTGTCTCTACATATGAAGAAACTCGCTGTTGTCACAGGAAGTAATCGGGGAATTGGTCTTGAAACGGCAAAGCAACTGGCCCAAAAAGATTTGACGGTCATCTTAACGGCCAGGGATTCCAAGGCTGGTCAAGGTCTTGTTGAAGATTTCAAAAAGAAAAAACTTGATTTTCACTTTCATCAGCTGGACGTGACCAACTCCCAGAGTATTGCGAGCCTTATCAAGTTTACAGAAAAAGAATTTGGACGCCTTGATATCTTAGTTAATAACGCAGGAATTTTTCCCGATCAAACCTGGTCCACGGAAGTTTTAAAAACAGAAATCGAAACCGTACGAGAAGCCATGGAAACTAATGTTTACGGTCCCATGCAGCTTTGTCAATGGGCAGTCCCGCTGATGAGAAAGAACCAATACGGTCGGATTGTGAATGTGTCAAGCGGGATGGGCCAGCTCAGTGATATGGAAGGCGGATCCATCGCGTACCGGACCTCTAAGACCGCATTGAACGTCTTGACAAGAGTCCTAGCCAAGGAACTTGTGGGGGAAAATATTCTGGTCAATTCCGTTTGTCCGGGATGGGTTCGCACAGAAATGGGCGGGTCTAACGCTGAAAGGTCTGTGGAAAAAGGAGCCGAGACCCTTGTTTGGTTGGCCACCCTTCCCGACAGTTCACCTAGCGGCGGGTTTTTCCGAGATAAAAAACCCATTGAGTGGTGATAGAGTATGGCCTCTTTTGATCCCTACGGGATTTTGGGCGTAGCCAGTACAGCCACTCAAGATGAAATAAAATCGGCCTACCGCAAGTTGGCAAAAAAACTTCATCCCGACCTTAATCCCGGAAATAAAAAAGCAGAAGCTCAATTTAAAGATGTCAATAAAGCCTATGACGCCATTGGGACACCCGAGGCTCGGGCCAAATTTGATCGAGGTGAAACTCCGGAACAGCAGGAAGAAGCCTTTCGAAATCGCAGAAGTGGACCTTTTTATCAAGAAACACAATCTGGCCCCGGTGCCCGGTACTCAACTTCTTTTGAAGGGTTTGATCCCAGTATGTTTGAATCTCTTTTCGGTGAAGAACTCTATCGCGGTCGCAGGAGGTCCTCGCGGGGCGATGATCAATATTATTCCATGGAAATAGATTTTAATACGTCAGTTTTAGGGGGCGAAAAAGAAATTACACTTCCCTCTGGCAGTAAGATGAGAGTAAAAATTCCTCCTGGAATAAGGGAGGGACAAAAACTTCGATTGGCGGGAAAAGGTGGTCCTGGAACAGCCAAAGGAGGTTCGCCCGGAGATGTTTATGTGGAGATTAGGATTACCCCATCTGATCTTTTTAGAAGGGTGGGCCAAGATCTAGAGATTGACTTCCCTCTCACTATTTCAGAAGCCATTTTAGGAGCAGAACTCAAGGTCCCTACGGTAGACGGGCAAGTCCTCGTAAAATTTCCAAAGGGTCTCAATTCAGGGGCCCGAGTGAGGATCAAGGGAAAGGGAATTTCTTCAGGGAATGGACGAGGAGATCAATTCGCGGTGATAAAAATTGTCATGCCTCCAAAGATTGACCCTAAGCTGGAGAAGTTTTTTTCGGAGTGGGCGACTGAGAGCCCTTACAATCCAAGGACGGGATGGGAGAAATAAGCCATGAGTCGATTCTATAAAGTTGAAGAAGTGGCCAAACTCTTTGGGGTTAAGGGAGAAGTCATCTTCAACTTCGTCCGACGAGAGTGGATTCGTCCTTGTGCGCACGCTACTCAGGAATTTGATAGCGAAGACATTGCCCGAGTGAAACTGATCTTGGAACTCATCGAGGATTTCGGTGTCAATGATGAAAGCGTACCCATCATTTTACATCTTATAGACCAACTTCACAGCCTGCATTTAGAAATCAAAAATTTAAGATAATTAAATCGATTCATTTAATTCGTTGAACACCGCGCCGAGGACGAGGTTTTGAATTATAAAATAGCCAAAAAGTTTTTTGTTCCCGGGCCCCCTCCTGAGCCAGGACCTCACTATTACCCACAATTTTTAGGGAGGACAAACCCAATTTGCCTGAGGGTGCAGGCTCTGGCCCCAAGGAAGGGTTATGTAAGTCGTCACTTGATTCACCATTTCAATAGATTGCTTCCGCCGACCCGTTTTCATCGCCCGGCGAGCCATGGAAGAGCGTCCTGTACCCGAATGGCAATTGGGTTTGGGCCGACCGAAAGAATTTAGTTTTAAAGTTGTGGGTAATAGTGAGGGCCAGGACGGTACCAGTCGGCCTGGGGGCTCCGGCCGCAGGGACGCATTTAACGCAAAGCCTCTCCGAGGAGCAACATTGATAGACAACGTGGCCCCATTTTGCTTTGGCAGGGGGATGGGTAGTCTGCACCGAAGGGTGCCCCTTGAGTTCGTTTCGGGTTACTTGGTTATTTAAATGCCATCGGTATTAGCGATTTATTGTCGTCCAAAAAAGTTTTTCGCCGGTAGGCTGCGCGGGATTAGGAGCTGATTCAGCTGTTATAAAAATATCAAAATTTCGAAAAGGGGTGACGGTCTTAAGCTTTCCTTGAGATGTCTTATCAATATAAAGGGGACCTAGGCTCTGGGGTTTCATCGAAGTCCCTGCCGGAAGTTCCCAAACAATGTAATTTTTCGCTCGTGGATTAATTTTATTAAGAGCGCCAATGTGTCTTACGTTAAGTTCGATTTGATTACTATTTGTTCGAGTCGACGTAATTGTAATCTTGGCTTCGGCATCGCCTATTTTTTTATTTTTTGAAAGGGTCCCTTGGGTGGGAGCAAGAAGCCCATCTTGGTTCGGTACCGTCACGCAAGAGCAGAGACCGTAAGCTACGGAGAGTAATAAAATAGTCTTAATTAAGGGCATTTTTACTCCTCCAATTATCGAACAAAAAGGGGTCAGGAGTTGATTACACAAAGATTATTGAACCCCTGTCAAGAGGGGTTTTTTGAGACGACATTCGCCCTTTTATATGTCACAATGTCGAGAATATGACCCAAGATGTTTTCGTAAATCGCACGCTGAACCTCAAAAAGATTCAATATATCGGCTTTGACATGGACCATACGTTGATCCGCTATCGAAGTCAGAATTTTGAAGCCCTTGTACATAAAATGGTTTTGAATAAGCTTGTTAAGGAGAGAAAATATCCGGAGGAGATTCTATCCTTACAATTTGAATATGACCGGGTCATTCGGGGTCTGGTCATTGATCGAAAAAACGGAAACCTTTTAAAGCTCAATCGATATTCTGGAATTCGATTAAGTTATCACGGAACCCATAAGATCGACTTTGCCACCCAAAAAAAATTCTACAAAAGTATATATATTGACTTGAGTGATCCAAAATACTTAGCCATCGATACTGCTTTTT
>Ga0207013_1030_pt1 | contig 36818 bp, 29 predicted proteins | sample Alteio_BWMinCont_55_FD_153501 | JGI IMG/M metagenome (GOLD analysis project Ga0207013, IMG submission 153501) | Enriched cells from forest soil in Barre Woods Harvard Forest LTER site, Petersham, Massachusetts, United States -... | ecosystem: Environmental > Terrestrial > Soil > Temperate forest >...
GCGTTGTCTTCGCTCTGAAGATCGCTGTTTGCCTGCGAATCATGAACTCTAACAGACACCCAGCCAGCAGAGGCACCTCGGCAAAAGGATTTGTAATCGTCGACGCTAAATACTTTCGTCGATGCATTTTTACCTCGAAGCCACACCCTAAAACCATTGTTGCAGTCCAGGTTGCTTTGTGGGTTGTCGTTGTGTTCAACGATAAGCTCGAGGGTCGTAATGTTAGCCTGACTTTCTGTAATTTTTGACTCAAGTGCGGCCTTAACGGAATCTTTTTGCAATGCTTTTAACAGATTTAAATAAATATCGACAACTTCAGAAACTTCGCCGTCCGATTCAATGGCTTCTTCAATTCTTGCTAGGCCTTTTTTATTTGATGTAGACTCTACTCTATGGGCCATTAGAGCCCAACCCCAATAAGGCACAGGGTGATCCAGACGAAATTCATTTTTAAGCACAATTGCTCCCGAGTTCGGAAGGTTGATTATCGATTGTTGTGGTATCGCCCGTAATGTTGTTTCATCTGCCATTGTGATTAACGAAAAAAGAATAACAAAAACTATTATCTTCATTTGGCACTCCAACGCGAAGGATCTCCAACAAAGCCGTGCAATTGGAAGTATTCAGACTGCAAACGTTGTTCCAGTCTGATATGCAATAGACTGTATTCCAAGTCTCTTAGCAGCCCAAAATGGCCCTAATTTAAATTTGAATCTACATAAGACGGTTTAGTGCCCGGTCAAAAATATAAGCAACGTGATTAAAACCAAATCTCCATGGGTGCTGGGCTGGCCGTCAAAGATATCCATATTTGATATAACGATTTTCAGCGTTCTGACTATTGAAGTCGGCTTTAGGTGCGCCCAACCGCATTGCCAAAAGGGTCCGAAATAGGCACCGCCCAGCAAATTGCGTGACCGAGAGGCCACTTTTCAAATGGCGTTAATTAGGCCGTCATGGATTTCTTTTCGATACAAACTCGACTTAAAAAATTTCCGAATCTATAAGCAATTTAGAGGGTTCCGGCAACATTTTTGCTTGATTTTCTCTGATTTTGATTTTTTCTGTTACTCGCCTGTGACATACGAGTCACTTTACGGTCGACATCGCGCGGACTACCTGAAAAAAGCCTCTGAAAATTTGATTTTTCCATCGGTAACAGCGATGACTATGCCGACGAGAAGCCGTATCTCTCGCGGGCGATATGAAAATTTCACCCCGATTTTTGCTGCCCATTGAAGTCATCGCTTTTCTTGCCGCAAGTCCGATTACTCCCAGCTTTTAGATACGACTCCAGCGACGGCTGCAGTTCAAAACCATCGGGTTTTAATCCGGCCAGAACGATTCCTTGAGATATTGCAAATTTTTGGGCCAATACGCATCGAATTTTCAATACAAAAGGCCAGCTTAAGGTCACGCGAGCGAATCCGATATATAGATTATGAAAACCACTTTTTAAGTGTGGGATGCTTGACCACCAATTGGCAAGCAGCTAGATTGTGAAAAACTTTTCGGGGGAAAAATGAAGATATATCTACTAATCTTGCCGACGATTCTATTTATATGGACAACCGCTCACGCGGACGAGACATTGAATTCTTTCAAAAAATTTAATGGCAAATATGAGGTAATTAGCTGTAAAGAGCAGGATGCCTCGTTTCGTGAAGTACCTGCATCGGAGTCGTTCACGGCACTTGTAATTTCGGGCGATGATACGAATGCGCGCCTGTCATATTACAAACCAGAGTTTGCTGGCAGTGATGATTTTCATGCTCACAAATATAATCAAGGCAGTACTTTGTACTTCGCGGGTTTCGGGGAATCTAAAGATGGGGCGGGTTTCTCGGAATCGGTTAGTGCTGCTAGATACGCAACAACTGATATTACGGGTTTTTACAAGAACGACACAGGGTTTACATACTCTTTCAGTCACACTTCTCGGATCCACGAGGAAAACCATTATCTTACTTGTGAGCTAAGGTCGGCGCCGTAAACCCTGCGGCCATCGATTCAAAAGTCCTACCTTTCATCGTCGAAAGAGCTTTTACAAAAGTGGCATTTTCAACTGCCATTGATGGCGCTTCTACCATTACTGGTCTGACCAAAACCTGTGAAAAATAGTTGTCACCCATTTGGGGTGGTGCTACCGAGTGCACTGGCTTATATTCGGAGTGCACAATCGTCTGACTAGAAAATGGGTCAACTGCTCGACAGCGGAACTCGATGCCGCCAATTTAGTGCCGCGATCATGATGTCGACGCGCATCTGGCCAGTGCCGCGCATAGATGGAACCTGTTTGTTTGTCAAAATCGGATGCGCGGCTGTTCAGCGCGCTTCAGCTCAAATAAATTGCCTATAACATTTGGTTTTAGTCAGAAGTAATGAATTTGACTATTTTCAACCTACCGCTTACAACTCTGCTAACGGGGGTTTTCATGGTTAAGAATATGCTTACAGTATTGCTTTTCGTTTTTCTTTCAAACTATGCATCTGCCGAGAATTGCCTTGATATTTCTGCACATTACTATTGCAAGAATAATGGTTGGGCGGGGTACAGAAACATTTCGCAAGTTAACATCGCTGGAACTGTGGCTTATTCGCTCTCACCCGCCTTGGGATATTTCGGAAAATTGATAGTTGATAATCGATCGCATCCATTTACTCCCACGCCGAGTAGTTACATCTACAACGCTAGTTATGTGGCAACCTGTAACAAGAATGGACTCGACGTTAACTCTGTTTTAGACGTGAAATATGAACCTGAAAATAGCAAGACATTGCATGAAACATTCACAACGCAGTTTTATAAGTCTGACGCTAGAACTTTAACTATTCGTGAAATCATGTCGGGAGCTGTTTACGTCGAGACCTGCGTTGCTATGTGAAGATGTATTCTTTAGTATTCAAAATCACTTCAAAAATTGCCGATTGTTGGCCGACTTAGATTTAGTTGAGCTGGCCAACATAAGAATCCGAGGCGTCTAAAACCCTGCTTTCAATTTCTTCCGGTTATCGCGAACGAAGTTTAAAGAAGATCCGATGTGCTCGGCCACCCTAAGATTAGTCCCGAACTGCTGGTATAAGGCCTTCAGTTGCGACGCAGACAGCGATCTCGGCTCGGGATAAGCTTCAATCTCAAATATAAATGTAGCTCGCGGTTCGTCTACCTGCTCGAGTTCCCTACCATTTTCAAAAAAAAAACACACGACAGACCACAATCCGTCGCCACATTTACTGATGGGGCTGAGGGTGAGAACCCACGGGCGGTACTCCGCCTCTTGTGGGTTCGACTCGAAGGCACTAGCCGAAGAGCGCGAAGCACCGAAGGTGCGAAGTCCGAAGCGCAAGCGAAGGACGAGGGCAGGAGCCCGAGCAATCCCCCAGCCCCTACCATTTCTCGCACTCCCACATATAGCCCAGGCCATAGCGACGGGTCTGTAAAAGTGCTGTTTCTTTTCCTAACAAAAAATGATGTAACTGATACTCAGGCATCTTCGTTCCCCTTTTCTTAAATTCGTTCTCGATAAACAAATTCTAGAAAAGAACGGGGATGCCTGTCTTTCTTCTTTGACGCTCTGTTCTCAACGGTTAAACCTCAAGAGCCCAAGGTACTATTGCGAAGCGATCCATCGACGGCCGTTGGTATGGTTGGGGAATAGAACCCCAACGTTATTTTTATCGGATTCGGATGAATCTCGGCAAATTTAATTAAATTGGAGTAAATGGGTCGTCGGCCTTCGACTGGCGCCTTTTCTAAGTTGACTCCTGACCATTCTCTAAAAGCAACTAATGATCTTAAATTACCATTATGTTAGTTCTAACCCTCAATTACTTTGTGAATGTTTTCGAAACTTCAGTCCGTTCGTCTGCGTGGTGGTCTTATTCAAGGTGCATTTTTTTTTGCCCGAGTCCTCAAGAAATATTGCTTCGGCGGTTCGCCAAATTGTTTGCGAAAGATTTCGATAAACGAGCTCGGAGATGAATAGCCCAAGTCATTCGCGACCTGCGCGACGCTTTGGTTTTGAGAAAGAAGCCGCATAGCCGCCTGGAGTCGAATGCGTTGTCGCCACGCCGAAAAGAGCATACCTGTTTCTTCGGCGAACTGAGAGGTGAATGAACGCAAAGACATCCCAGACATTTTGGCCCAGTCCTTAACTTGCTTTCGGTCTTGTGGGGCATCAATGATTTTCTTTGCGACCAGAGAAAGGCCGAGGCTTGCCGGAAGCGGAATGTGAAAGTGTTCAACAGAGCGCGCAGCATAGAGTTCGTCAAAAAAAGTAGCCACTAGACGTTCTTGTGCAGCCGACAATTGAGTTATTGGACCCCAAGATACAATTCGCTCACATAGCTTAGCCATCAATTCGGTCACCCCAAATATACAAGGCGAATTTGGAAGTTTTTTTGTATGTTCAACCGGAATAAAAATCCGCCATCCGATGGAATCGTTGTCGCTGGTGCACTTGGCTGCTCGAAGAGCCAATGGGGGGAAATAAATCATTTGTCCAGGCACGAGTTGCATAAGTTCATTTTCAGTTAAAAACCCTAAAGAACCCGTGCTCGTATATCTCAAAATGCCGGTTTCGAAAGTATACCAATCGTCAAAAGACGATTTGGGCATGTTTGAGGACTCACCGGAGACGACGACTGGCGAACTATAATTTTTTACTTTTAGCATTTCGATTGATTCTAAATATTTTTACTTAATTGAGCCGCATATCAAATCCTGTCTCGGTTGTAATTTAGGTTCTCTTAAACTTTGCTTAAAATCGATATTTTTATGCCGAATTTCGATATCAGGTTTTTTTTGATCACCCGATGTTGTGTGTCTACGTGATTTTTTAGAACGAAGAAGGCGATCAAGAAAAATGGACGCGTTTGAAAGAGAAATAAAAACTGATTTTCTTACTGAAGCTAAAGATCTTCTTTCAGGGACGGAGCAATGCTTCTTAAGCTTAGAGAAAAATCCTTCGGATCTTGAGAATTTGAACCTGATCTTCAGACTCGCCCATAACCTCAAAGGCTCGTCAGGAGCAGTCGGATTTTCCGAACTCGCAGATTTTACTCACAAACTGGAATCCCTTCTTCTGGCGCTCAAGGAGCAGCGAATTTTGGTGAGTCCTAAGATCGTCGAGCTGCTTTTACGTAGTAACGACTATCTTTCACAGACAATTGAGACTCTTCGCGGTGACCTGACGGCGTCTTACAACAACCGTGAGTTGGCAACCGAGTTATGTGACGCCTTGACTAACCCGAGCTATCATGAGGTGCCCGGCCCGCAGGCAGCAACAGTCGCCGACCAGATTGAAAGTGTCGAACCAAGGCTGATGTCGCCAAAGTGCGCCGAAGCGCCGACTTCGCAACCGCAAGTCCGCAAGGATGAAAACATCCGGGTCAGCCTTTCACGTATCGAAAAGCTTCTAAATAACGTCGGTGAACTTTCAATACTTCAAGCGGTGATGGTGCAACAAAGTACAGAGCGCGGAACCGTGATTTCTCCTCTTATGCGAGAAACATTAAGCTCGATGTCAAAAATTATTCGCGAAACACAGAACCTGTCGATGGGTCTGCGCATGATGCCGATCAAACAGATGTTTCAAAAGATGCAGAGAATTGTGCGCGATACCTCTAAATCGCTTGGTAAAGAGGTTGAACTGCATCTCGCCGGTGAAGAGACTGAGATCGATAAAACGGTGCTTGAGCAACTTGGTGATCCTCTTGTTCATATTGTGAGAAATGCCGTCGACCATGGTCTCGAGAGTAATGAAGAGCGTCTCGCAGCAGGTAAGTCTGCTGTTGGGAATGTCTACCTTTCAGCCTCACATCGCGCAGGTCACGTCATGATTGAAGTCAGGGAAGACGGTAAGGGGCTTGACCCCAATAAACTGACTGAAAAAGCAAAAGCTAAGGGTCTTATTTCTCCAGATACAAAGCTTTCTCCCGAACAAGCTTACAAACTGATTTTTCTGCCGGGATTTTCAACGAAAGAGCAAGTGACCGATGTCTCTGGCCGTGGGGTCGGAATGGACGTCGTAAAAACTAACATTAGTTCGTTACAGGGCCGAGTCGAAATAGAGACGGATCTCGGAAAAGGCACAAGCTTTCAAATATTTCTTCCGCTCACATTGGCGATCATCGACAGTATCGTTGTCCAAGTCGATGACAATCGCTTTGTTGTGCCCCTCAATCAAGTCAGTGAGTTTTTCAGGCCGCAAGAAAGCGACATTACCAATGTCTACGGACGACACGAACTCGTCACTCTTCGTGACGAACACCTGCCAACCTTCTCACTTTCTTCACTTATGAAAAGGGAAACCGAAACAAAACCGACCTGGATGCAAACTGCCCTCGTGATTAGAGAGGGTAGCGGCAACTTTGCGGTCAACGTCGATCGCGTTATTGCCCAACAGCAAGTCGTCATCAAACCATTGGGTGCAGAGCTCAAAGGCAAAACTGGAATCATGGGTTCGGCCATTCTCGGTGACGGGAGGCCGGCTCTAATTCTCGATCTCTTTGAATTAACAAAAGCGGTTCGAGGCGAAGTCAATATACGTCATTAATTTATAAATGGAGGCAGCATGAGCCAAAAAGAAGAAGTAAAAAAACCCGAAAAGGCAAGACAAGCCGAGACCAGCGAACGATACCTCGCGTTTCTTTTAGGAAAAGAGCAGTACGCCATACCGCTTTTACAAGTGAAAGAAGTTATTGAGATGAGCGAGCCGACGCCCATTCCGCAAACGCCTTCTTATTTTAAAGGAATCATCAACTTAAGGGGCCAAGTTATTTCGGTGCTCGACCTTCGCTCAAGGTTACAACTTGCAAAGATTGAGAATGGACCAAAAACGGCCATTATAATTTTGGATTTAGATCCGGCATTTTGTCTCGGCGTGATTGTCGACCGCATCAATAGTGTTCTCGCTTTTCAGGCCGACGACGTAAGCACTCCACCTGAACTTCTCTCGGGCAAAGAACAATATTTAACTGGGGTTGCACGGAGAGATAACAAGATGACTCTCATTCTAGATATCAAAGCAGCCCTGAGTCTTACCGATCTCGAAGTTGTGAAAAGTAACAGTCAAATTAAATCAGCTTAAAACCGCAAATCTAAAAAAAGGAAGAAACATGAAAAATTGGAGTTTGAGCAAAAAAATTTGGGCCATCATCGGACTATTGTGTTTGGCATTCGTCGGTAGCACCGCATTTTCTCTCAGAGAGCTAATGGCAGGTCGAGACACGTTGAATGAAATCACCGGAACTTTAATGAAACGCGATCAACTCACGGCTGAAATTAGAGACTCGCAACGGATGATGTCTATAAACGTGCTTGAAACTCTAAGAGCCGATGAGTCTCGCATCAAGGAGTTCACAGGAAAGTTTGAAACCGCAATAGAAGGTATCAAAACGAACCTTGACTCTTATCGTTCAGCGGCCTCGCCGGAAGGAAAGATTCTCGCCGACAAATATGCAAAAGATCTTGAGGCATACCTCCCGATCGTTAAAAAAGCACAGGAGTTGGGTCAACATCATAAGGATCAAGAGGCGTCGCAGGTGTTGTCGACAGGAGAAACTCTTCTCGTCGCTCTACGTGGGTATCTCAGCGAAATGAACAAACTGACAGCAGAAAGGCTTGCCGCCGCATCGGCTGATGCAAATGCTGCGGCGTCAAAGGCGGTCTTGCTTAACTCTATTACGTCGGCCATCTCGATCTTTTTATCTATTATGATCGCCTTTTTCGTTCTTCGTGCTGTCACCCGCGCCATAGCCGAAGTCGTCAAAAATCTTTCTGATAGTTCTGTGCAAGTCAGCGGCGCTGCCACGCAAATCGCCGCGTCTTCTGAAGAACTCTCACAGGCGGCGACCGAACAAGCGGCGTCTCTTGAAGAGACCGCGGCTTCGGTCGAACAAATGAATTCGATGATCGCGAAAAACTCAGAGAACGCCAAATCGGCCGAAGAGACATCGGGCCGCTCTCAAGACTCTGTCAATCAGGGCAAAGACATCATCAAAAAAATGATGGCATCTATGGAAGCCATCAACGCCAGTAGCGAAGGCATGGCTGAAACAGTTAAAGTCATTGAACAGATTGATAAAAAGACAAAAGTGATCAACGAAATCGTAAATAAAACCGAGCTTCTCTCGTTCAACGCGTCGGTTGAAGCGGCTCGCGCCGGCGAACATGGAAAAGGCTTCGCTGTCGTTGCCGAAGAAGTTGGCAACTTGGCCCGCATGAGCGGATCAGCGGCCGAAGAAATCGCAACTCTTCTCGAAGAGAGCATTCAAAAGGTAAACGCCATGGTTGCCACGACGAAGAAAAATGTCGAAACCGGAACCCAAGTCACTACCGAGTGTGGCGACGTATTCGAACAAGTCGTTCAAAATGTAGACAAAGTTTCTGGAATGGCGACCGAAATTTCGTCGGCAAGCCAAGAACAGTCTCGTGGAATCGATGAAATCACAAAGGCCATGAGTCAACTCGACCAGATGACGCAACAAAACGCCGCAACATCTGAAGAGTGTGCGTCAGCCGCCGAAGAACTTTCAGTTCAAGCTGAAGCTTTGAAAAATGCGGTTTCCCACCTCGTCGCTACAGTCAACGGTAGTGACGGAGCCGGTCACGTGTTTGACTCCACCGCAGCGGCAGCTGCTACTTCTGTTAAAAAGACAATGGCGGTCAAGCCTACACCCACAGCTCAACAGAATATTGTGCAACTGAAAGGGCCGAGAAACGAGGCCCACAAGACGATATCGCTATCAGCAGCTGCGCCCATGAAAAAAGCATCAGGCGACGCGCCGGCGTACGACAGCAATGGATTCTCGGATATTTAGTCTAATTAGTCGAACAACCAAGTGGGCGGCACATGACATCACATTCAGTTATACACGGAGGTGGAACATCCACCCCCGAACTAGAAGAAAGCGACCTCAAATACTTCTGCGACCTTATCGAAGAGCGAGCCGGAATTCACTTGAAACCGGCAAAGCACGATCTAGTTCGAACGCGTTTACGTTCTCGCATCGGTGCCCATAACCTGCAAAGTTATACTGAGTACAAGGACCTTTTGGCTTCATTGTCAGACAACAACCCAGAGTGGGAGATTTTCACGAATCTGCTCACCACCAATAAAACAGATTTTTTTAGAGAACCGAAGCATTTTGATTTTCTAATCAACCAAATAATTCCCGAATGGTCGCGGACTCATCAAAAAACTTTTAAGGTATGGTCGGCCGCTTGCTCAACCGGAGAAGAACCCTACACTTTGGCAATGATTCTTTCTCGCTACCTTCCGAAAGGTAAAGACTTTAAGATTTTTGCCACCGACATCGACACCGAAGTACTTAAAGTCGCGCAAAATGCAGTCTATGGCGTTACAAAACAGCATGAAATTCCGAAAGACTATCAGCAGCCGTGCATTGAATTGGGCCGACGGGAGGCCAAGAATTGGTTTCGCATAAAACCAGAACTCAAAGAACGAGTCGTTTTCAAACAACACAATCTCATAGAGCGCATGGCCCCCAATCCCGACACCTTTGATCTAGTTCTTTGCCGAAATGTTCTCATTTACTTTGCACCAGAGAACATTGATTTCGTGCAGGCAAAACTTTTTACGACGGTGAAACCTGGAGGCCACTTTTTTATAGGGCACTCAGAGTCTCTTCAAGGGATGAAACATCGATGGAAATCGGTCAGCCCTTCAGTTTTCAAGAAGGCCGCATAATGCAACCTTCACCGCTTTATCATCTCCATGTCGGCGAACTGATTGCAAGTCCGAAGCCGGCGGTCATCTCAACCGTTCTTGGTTCGTGTGTTTCGGTTTGTTTGTTCTCAAAAAAAAACAGTGTGGGCGGCATGAATCACTTTGCTCTGCCCACTGCTCCGGGTGGCGCTCCGTCGGATGAGTTATTTCGCTATGGGAGTAGCTCTATTCCCAGCCTCATTGAAGAAGTTTGTACAATGTCCCACGAAGAACCGCGCTTTCTTAGCGCTAAGCTTGCTGGCGGGGCCTGCGAAGTCGGTGGTCAGCCGTCACAATTTCAGGTGGGTGTCGAGAACATTAAAATTGCCAAAGAAATTTTGGCTGCCTATGGAATTCCCGTAATCGGCGAAGACATTGGCGGTACGTCGGGCCGAAAGGTATTGTTTCATACTGCCTCAGGTCGCGTACAAATCGCAAACATTTCTAAAAAAGTTGAGACAAGAAAAATTAAAGTGCTGATTGTCGACGATTCGAGAACTATCCGAGATCTTATCGCCCGAATACTCAAAGAAGACCCCATACTCGAAATTATCGGTCAAGCCAGTGATCCGGTCGAAGCCTCAGATCTTCTGAAGTCACTCAAGCCCGACGTCATTACACTCGACATTCACATGCCGAAAATGACCGGTGTCGAATGGCTCGCGCAATTATTGCCGAAAAATCCGATTTCGGTTGTGATGATTTCATCTTTACAGATGCAAGAAGGCAATGAGGTCTTTAAGGCGTTAGAACTCGGCGCAGTCGATTACATTCAAAAACCAAATTTCTCAGAGATCCCGATTATAGGCCCGATTATTCGCGAAAAAGTCAAAGCAGCCGCATCGGCGAAGGTGATTCAAAAAACAGCCCGAAAGCCCTTACTCTCGCGCCAGCCTTCGGGAGAACTCGATGTCCGCACGATTCTTTGCATTGGGGCCTCGACTGGTGGAACAGAAGCTATCAAAGCGGTCATGAGTAATTTGCCTGAGAGAATTCCGCCAACTGTTATTGTGCAACACATTCCGCCAGTTTTCTCAAAAGCCTTTGCTGGTCATTTGAACGAACTTTGCCCATTTGAAGTGAAAGAAGCCGAAGACGGCGATGAACTGAAGATTTCGCGCGTATTGATCGCGCCAGGAGGAAAACAAATGAAAATACAAAAAACACAAACCGGGTTTTGCGCCCGCATCACTGACGATGCACCTGTGAATAGACACAAGCCATCAGTGGATTATCTTTTCAATTCCGTCGCGTCGGTTATCGGTAAGAAAACTCTTGGCGTGATATTGACCGGAATGGGTGCCGACGGAGCAAAAGGCCTTTTAGAAATGCGGAAAAAAGGATCGCGCACCATTGCACAAAACGAAAGCAGCAGTGTCGTATACGGAATGCCGAAGGCAGCGTTCGAAATTGGAGCAGTAGAAAAAGTAGCGCCACTGGACGAAATAGCACACGAAATTTTAACAATTCTATCAAGCAGGTATGCAGCATGAAATACTTTATTTTTTCGCTCGTCACTCTTTTCACCGGCGTTGCAAACGCACAAACGGCCCAAAATCCGTGGGACTGGACTGTTTACGCGCGTTACCGTTTCGAAGATGCCAGTCAGTACGATCTCGTCAATACCAAACAGTTTTCTTCGATTCGCATACGCCCGACCATTAACTATACCGGAATCGACAGGCTCAAAGTGGTCATCGAACCGCAATTTAACAAAGTCATGGGTGGCGAAGCTTTCACCCCAAGTTCAACCACTGCGAACTCGACAACTGAAACCTCGGGCAACACGGCCTACAACGGTTCGCTTGACTCAATGACATTTAGAAGCGCGTATCTCGACGTTTCAATGAACGAAAATTTTAATCTCCTGGTCGGCCGTCAAGCGCTCTCATACGGAGATCAGTACATCATCGGGCCGGCCGACTGGGGCATTTACGGAAGAACGTTCGATGCCGCCCGGTTGAAGTTCAAAAACGATTCTTTTCAGGTTGACGGATTTCAAGCGAAAATTGTCGAGACGGTTTCGACCGCCAATAACAATGGCGGCGACAAGGATCTTTATGGTCTTTACGGTACTTACTCAAGATCAGGATTCATTAAGACTGCCGATCTCTATGGCTTTTACTTGCAAGACAACCAAAGCAGAACGGCAGTACCTGCCGACGATACCCGGCCATGGCATTTTGGAACTTACGGCGGGCGCCTTGTCAGTGAGGAGGGGCCGTGGTCATGGAAGGCCGAAATCGCGAAAAATTTCGGCACTGAAAACACGGCGGCAATGGGGCGCGATGACCAAAACGCTATGGTCGACGCTCGGGTCAACTATCAGTTCTCGGGCAGTCGGCCACAAAAACTTGGGCTTCAGATTTATCAAGCAGGTGAAAACTGGCGCGAGCTTTACCCAACACCCTATGAGCCGTTTGGGCGCACAGATCTCTTAGGCCGCAGAAATATAATGGGCGCTGCCCTTCATTTAAGTTCTGTCTGGTCTGAAAAATGGCAAACCGAAGTCAGCGGTTATTATTTTCAAAGAACCAACACCGACACTATGGCTTTTCAACCGGATGGCAAAACCGCCGTCGGCAACTTGAATTCTAATAGTAGCTATGTTGGTACAGAAATTGATCTGGTGGCAAAATATGCGATGACCCAAAATCTCACCTTGAGTGGCAGCTATAACTACTTTTTCGTCGGCGATTATCTCAAAGAATCCGTCGGCGGAGAAAATAAAAGTCCATCATATCTATACCTTATGCTCGAAGCAAAATACTAGGAACGCAATATGACATTTAACAAAAAAGCGGCGGGAGCCCTCGTCACGTATAAGCTCGAAACAGATCTCATCGCGGAGTTGGCTGAAACGATTGCATTGGATTTGAAACAAGAGTTGGAAAAATCGCCGAAAATTGAATCAGTGGTATTCGATCTTCAGGCAAACGATATTCATCATAAAGCATTTAAGGTGTTAGCTCCGCTCGGGCTTGAGCTGAGAAAATCAAATAAAAAAATGTATGCTCTTACCGACAAAAAATCCGTTCTTTCGTTGATTAAACTTGAGGGAATGGGAAGTGTTATCACGCCAATCGAAAATATGGACGAACTTAAAACCGAGGTACCGTCGGCCAAAAAAACGGGTCTTCGTTTGGACGTGAGTTTTGTTAACCCTTTCGTCGAAGGCACTATGCATGTTCTCAAAGTTCAATGCAAAACCCAGATCAGTCCATTAAAGCCCATCCTGAAAAGTAAAGGCGATTTCAAATGCCGCATCGACATCGCGGGGATCATCGGCCTTACCAGCCAATCTTTTCAAGGCAGCATCGCGATTTGTTTTCCGTCTGAAGTTTATCTGAGTTTAATGTCGCGAATGTTGGGTGAGGAGTTCCAAGAAATCACCGACGATCTAAAAGACGGAGCTGGAGAATTGACTAACATGATCTTCGGTCACGCCAAGAAAGTATTAAACGCAAACGGGCACACAATAGAGAAGGCACTTCCCTCGGTCATTCGCGGGCCGAATGTTCAAATTGATCATCCTGGGGCGACTGATTCTATTATTCTGCCATTCGATGCCGATGGACGAATCTTCTACATGGAAATAGGTACTGAACAAAACTGAAAAAGAGGAGCTATTATGTTTGATTCGAAAACCAGAATTCTTATTGCCGACGATATGATGACGATGCGTAAGCTCGTTAAAAAATCTCTTTCTGAGCTGGGTTTCAACGATTTCGTTGAAGCGAACGATGGTGCAGCTGCATGGACGGCCCTCAACGAGTCGCCTTCGCCGGTTGGACTCATCGTTTCTGATTGGAACATGCCCAATTCGACGGGCGTAGATCTTCTGAAACGCGTTCGCGCGAGCAAATTCAAAGACTTGCCATTTATTCTTCTGACGGCCGAGGCTGAGGCATCGCAAATCTCTGAAGCTTTGGCAGCCGGAGTGAACGGATACGTAGTAAAGCCATTTGAAATTGCGGCTTTGAAATTACAGCTTGAGACTGCGCACAAAAAACTGAAAGTAGGATAAATGAGCGATCAAGACGTCGAAATTTCGGTTTTGTTCGTCGGGGTCGACACTATGATTGTCGATTACGTTAATACAATTCTATGCCCGACCGTTTCTAGAAAGGTTTCAAGCATTGAAGACTTTCTTGCTCTTTTAGAGTCGTCGGAGCTGGCTTCGTTTCATTTTGTTTTTGCTGGACCTCTGTTAGGGCAAATCAGCATCGTCGAACTTGCTCAATCAATACGCGGAATTTTGCGGCGGGCCCCAATTTTCTACTGTCACACGACGCGTGAGTATGACTTTGACGTTAAGGATTTTCAAAAAAATGGTTTTACCGAAGTCTATCTGTTTCCGTTTGATCAGCACACCCTTAAATCAAATCTCGAGGAATGTTTAGCGAAGCTAAAGTCCATGCCTGTGTTTCGCTCGGTTCGTGTCGTCGACATCGAACCTGAGCAGAAATTAGGATTTGATTTACACATTTTACTGCCGCTTAACGGCAAGTATATTCAGATGTCTTCGGCAGGCCAAAGCATTGATCAAAAACGCATAGACAAATTAAAAAACCACAAAGTCGGGTCGATATTCGTCCCGCTTAATCAGATGGAGAAATTTTACGAATACACCGCCGATAAGTTGAAGGAACTTGGAGATAATTCGAGCGGTATGAGTGAGACCGAGCAACGCGAACGTCTGCAGTCGGCGGTTCGTAACCTCATGGGTGGTATTTTCTCAAAATCTAAAGAGGTTGCGTTCTCGGAGGGTAAAAAAGTACTCGAAGACACAAATAAGATTATCCGTGCATATGTCACTAAAAAATCAAAGGGCAGCCTGCATGAGCAACTGCTTTGCCGTATCGACTCTATTGCGGGTACCTATTCTCACATTTCAAATGTGTCGACATTCGCCGCACTTTTCTCTATGGCAACCGGCATCGGCGAACCTGAAGAGTTGGCGTTGGCAGGAATGTTTCACGATATTGGTCTTTCGGCTATACCGCCAGAAATTCAGGCGAAAAAGCCAGAAGAATGGACACCCGAGGAGAGACAGATATATGAAAAGCATCCTGAGCACTCACTGAACCTGATCAAAGACAAACGACTTTCGGTCTCGGATAACATTCAGACGATGATACTTCAGCACCACGAACGCATAAATAGCAAAGGCTACCCGTTGGGCATATCTGAACCGAAGCTAAGAATTGAGTCGCAGCTTTTAGGTTTGGCGGATGTCTTTGACGAACTTATTCGCATAGAGACCGGTAAGGCGGCCATGTCACCTGAACAGGCATTTCAGAAGATAAGAGAGTACGGCGAATTTAGTAATAGTTTGTTAGACCATTTGACTTCATCATTGAAGGAAAACCTAGATGCTGCTTGATTAACTGAAATGCGCGGAACAAAGACGTTCAATCTTCTCATGCTGGCAAAATAACTTCAAACAAACAAAATTATTAAGTCAGCGTAGTTTGCTCTAGGGCGTTCGAGTCAATCGCAAGTCGACATATTCGCCGAATTAAATTTGAAGTATCAACCGGCTTGGTGACGTAGTCATCAGAACCAACCGATAGGCATCTATCGCGGTCTTTCGCCATGCCATGTGCGGTGAGGGCGATGATAGGCTTTTTAAAACCGTGCTGGCGAAGTTCAGAAATGGCGCCAAGCCCATCTAACTCGGGCATCTGCAAATCCATTAACACAATATCGTAACCGTCATTTAAAGCCATATCGACGCCTTCGCGCCCATTGCTGGCTAGATTGACTTGAGCTCCCTGACTCGACAGAACTCGACTCACCATCAATTGATTGTCTATAGAATCTTCGACCAATAAAACTTTCAGGCCGCGAAGCGCTGATTCCATTTTCGATATTTGAAATTCGCCGTGGTCCATCGGAAGACCAAGCTTACTGACAAATTCAACTCCATCAAGCGGGCCTGTCTCGACGGTGAACTCAAAATTGCAACCACCATCTGGTCCACTTTCATCCACCCAAACATCTCCGCCCAGAGCCCGTGCTAATTTTTTCGACAAGGCTAAGCCGAGTCCCGTGCCACCAAATTTTCTCGTGATCGACGAATCGACTTGTGTGAACGGTCGAAATAAATTGCGAATCTGGGCAGCAGTGAGGCCCGGACCAGTGTCTTTAATAGAAAAATGTAACAGATTTGGAGTGTCTTCGGTTTTACTTCGAAAAGACACCGTCAGGATAACGTGACCTTCTGATGTGAACTTTATTGCATTACCGACAATGTTAACCAAAATCTGCTGAATACGAGAAGAATTTGAAAGGATACGTGTCGGAATAGCGCCACCCACGACCACGCGATAATCGAGTCCTTTTTGCTTGGCTGAAATGGCCATCGAGGTTTTCACCGTGTTAACGAGATCAACCACAGAAATTTCAGACTGTTCGATATCTAATTTACCGGCTTCAACTTTAGATAAATCTAATATTTCATCTATGATTTTTAAAAGATGCTGCCCGTTTCTTTGCACCGCAGCCGAGGCTTCAATCTTTTCACTCGGTTTAAAACGAGGGCTACTTAAGATTTCTGAAAAGCCCAATATTACAGCGAGCGGCGTGCGAATCTCATGACTCATGTTCGCCAAGAATCGACTCTTGGTTTCACTTGCCACGTCTGCCAATTTTTTGGCTAGCATCAACTCTTCTTGAATTTTTTTTTGATCTTGAATATCTGCAGCCGTGCCAATCCAACCTGTTAGCTCCGCCAAATCATTGAATTCAGGCACGACTCTCAGTAGATGCCAACGATATTCTCCGCTTGAGGCATGGCGCAGTCGGCACTCGCAACTAAATCCGGTACGATCATTTTCTGCTTCGACCCATTTGGCGTCAATCTCTGAGAGATTTTTGGGATGAACCATCTCGCGCCAACCGAAGCCAGCACTCTCTTCGACAGTTCGTGCAGTGTATAAATACCAAAATTGATTAAAATAATCTATGACACCGGTCTGCGCACAACGAAATACAATTTGCGGAATCGCGTCGGCCAAATTTCGATAGCGACGCAAACCCTCAATTTCAAGTTCGGTGAGCGCACGCACGCGTTCACGACGATCGATCTCCCGTAAGGTATTGCTTTGCTCAAGTAGAAGTCGATTTTTCTTATAAAGGTCGACAAAGATTGCAACCTTCGATTTTAAAATATGAGCATCAAAGGGCTTAAAGACATAGTCGACTGCACCGACCGTGTAGCCCTCTGAAATGTAATGCTCTGTTTTATTAATAGCGGTCACAAAAATGATCGGAATATCACGCGACTTCTCACGTCTCTTAATGAGAGTCGCAGTTTCAAATCCGTCCATATCGGGCATTTGGACGTCCATTAAAATCAGCGCGAAATCGTGAGTCAAAACCTTGCCCAAAGCTTCGGGTCCTGATCTCGCAACGACCAGGTTATATTCCGGCTCAGTCAGAATAGCCTCAAGGGCCACGATTCCGTCTGCGCGGTCATCAACTAACAAAATATCGACGGTATCCATTAATGTATCTCGGCTACTGAATGCTCATTTCTATGCAACCACAAGTGCATCATGCCCAACAAATTTCTTTGATCGACAGGTTTAGTAATGTAATCCGATGCGCCGGCGCCTAAGCAATGTTCACGATCACCCTTCATGGCTTTTGCCGTTAAAGAGATGATCGGTAGATTCGCAAACTCAGACATTTTTCTAATTTCTCTCATCGCCTCAAGGCCATCCATTTCTGGCATCATGGTGTCCATTAGAACCAGATCGATGTGCGGATTGCTCTCTAGGCTCTTCAAAGCTTGTTTGCCGTTTTCAGCGTGGGAGACAATCATTCCGTTTGCTTCAAGAATTGTTGTAACAGCAAAAATATTTCTCATGTCATCGTCGACGACTAGAATATTTTTGCCTCTAAAATCGGCATTCAATGGCAATTCAGGTAAAATGAATTGCTGCTCTACACCCACACTCTTAGTCGTATCTTGACCGATATATTTTTGCGGCAAAAATAATGTGAAGGTACTGCCCACTCCGGGCGAACTTTCGACTTCAATAATACCGCCGAGAAGTCGCGCAATCTCACGACTGATCGTTAAGCCGAGACCTGTACCGCCGTATTTACGACTTGTTGTACCGTCGGCCTGTTGAAATGCCTCAAAAATTAACTGCTGTTTTGCCTCAGGTATTCCAATACCGGTGTCGCGTACCGAAAATGCAATAACATTTTTAGTATTGTTTAAAGTTTCAAGCTGAAAGCTGCGATTTTTATCAGCCAATCCGACAGTTAAAACCACACTGCCCTGCTCAGTGAACTTAAATGCGTTCGACAAGAGATTTTTCAAAATCTGCTGTAACCGGTTTTCGTCAGTCACCATGCTCTTTGGTGTCTCAGCTTCGACTATAAATTTGAACTCAAGACTCTTGTGCTCAGCAATCGGTCTGAAGGTCTGCTCAAGATAGTCTTTAACTCGGTTCACCTCGACCCCTTTCGGGTCAACCGGCATTTTGCCCGCTTCAACCTTAGAAAGATCTAAGATCTCGTTGATGAGCGCTAACAAGTCTTGGCCTGCCGAATTAATAGTCCCGGCAAACTTCACCTGCTCTGGAGTTAAATTGCTATCTTTGTTCTCTTGCAAAGTCTTCGACAAAATCAGCAAGCTATTGAGAGGAGTTCTCAACTCATGTGACATGTTCGCCAAGAACTCTGACTTATATTTTGAAATCAGTGAGAGCTGTTCAGCTTTTTCTTCTACGCTACGAGAAGCCAACTCAACCTCTTGGTTTTTAACTTCAAGAAGCTTGGCTTTGTCTTCGAGTTCTTTTGCTTGCGCTTCAAGTTCGGCATTAGATTTCTTCAATTCTTGCAAGAGCTCTTCAGTGCGCATTGAAGAAGAGATCATATTCAAGATCACACCGATAGAATCCATCAACTGATCAAGAAAGTTTAAGTAGTTTTGTGTAAATGGAGTGAATGAGGCGAGTTCAATGACTGCTTTCAACTCACCCTCAAACAAAACCGGCAAAACAATGATGTTAGCCGGAGTTGACTCTCCGGTGCTCGATGAAATTCGAACATAGTCGGCGGGCGGTGAGGTCAAAAGTATCGATTTCTTCTCGTAGGCACACTGACCAACAAGGCCTTCTTTAAATTTATAACGATTCGATAAATTCTTGCGCTCATTGAATGCGTAGCTTGCGATCATGCTCAAATGAGCATCATCTGACTCGCCGTCGACAATAAAAAAAGTCCCTAACTGAGCGTCAACAAGTGGAGTTAACTCAGACATGATGAGTTGAGCCACCGACTTAATGCTACGTTGACCTTGCATCATTCCAGAGAATTTAGCGAGATTGGTTTTCAGCCAATCCTGTTCGGTGTTCTTCTCAGTTGTATCTTTGAGATTACCGATCATCTGGTTGATGTTGTTTTTAAGAGCAGCCACTTCGCCCTCAGCTTCAACTGTGATTGACCGAGTTAAATCACCACGAGTCACTGCAGTCGACACTTCGGCGATAGCTCGCACTTGCGCGGTCAAATTACCGGCTAGCTGGTTCACGTTGTCGGTCAAGTCCTTCCAAGTACCAGCAGCACCTGGCACCTTAGCTTGTCCGCCCAGTTTACCTTCGATACCCACTTCGCGAGCAACGCCGGTCACCTGATCGGCGAATGTTCTCAAAGTGTCGGTCATGTTGTTGATTGTTTCAGCGAGGGCCGCCACTTCACCTTTCGCTTCTAATACGAATTTTTGATTCAAATCTCCGTTTGCAACCGCGGTCACAACTTTAACGATACCGCGCACTTGTTTTGTCAAATTTGACGCCATGAAGTTCACATTATCAGTCAAATCTTTCCAAGTTCCAGAGACACCGGGCACTCGAGCTTGTGCTCCGAGCTTTCCTTCAATACCCACTTCACGAGCAACAGTGGTCACCTGATCGGCGAAGGTTCTCAGAGTGTCGGTCATGTTGTTGATTGTTTCCGCAAGGGCCGCCACTTCACCTTTCGCTTCTAATACGAATTTCTGACTCAAATCTCCGTTTGCAACCGCGGTCACAACTTTTACGATACCGCGCACTTGTTTTGTCAAATTTGATGCCATGAAGTTCACATTGTCGGTGAGGTCCTTCCAAGTTCCAGACACACCTTTCACTTCTGCTTGGCCGCCGAGCTTTCCTTCTGTTCCCACTTCTTTCGCCACACGAGTCACCTCAGCAGCGAATGAGTTCAGCTGATCCACCATCACGTTAATTGTGTTTTTCAATTCTAAGATTTCGCCTTTGGCATCAACCGTGATCTTTTGCGACAAGTCGCCCGTCGCAACCGCTGTTGTCACCTTTGCGATATTTCGCACTTGGGCTGTCAAATTACCAGCCAGCTGGTTCACATTATCAGTCAAATCTTTCCAAGTTCCAGATACACCTTTCACATCGGCCTGACCGCCTAGCTTTCCTTCTGTACCCACTTCTTTTGCCACTCGAGTCACTTCGGCAGCGAATGAGTTCAGCTGATCCACCATCACGTTAATTGTGTTTTTCAATTCTAAGATTTCGCCCTTAACATCCACTGTGATTTTTTGTGACAAGTCGCCTTTTGCAACCGCCGTTGTCACTTTTGCGATGTTACGCACTTGGGCTGTCAAATTACCAGCCAGCTGGTTCACGTTGTCAGTCAGATCTTTCCAAGTTCCAGATACACCTTTCACATCGGCCTGACCGCCTAGCTTTCCTTCTGTGCCCACTTCTTTCGCCACACGAGTCACCTCAGCAGCGAAACTTCGAAGTGTATCGACCGTCGTATTAATCGTATTTTTCAGTTCAAAGATTTCACCCTTCGCATCGACCGTAATTTTTTGCGATAAGTCGCCATTGGCAATCGCTGTTGTTACTTTTGCGATATTTCGAACTTGGTCCGTCAAGTTACCAGCAAGGCCGTTCACGTTGTCGGTCAAATCTTTCCAAGTACCAGACACACCACGCACTTCTGCTTGGCCTCCCAGTTTACCTTCTGTGCCCACTTCTTTCGCCACTCGAGTCACCTCAGCAGCGAATGAATTCAGCTGATCCACCATCACGTTAATTGTATTTTTCAGTTCTAAGATTTCGCCTTTGGCGTCGACCGTGATCTTTTGTGACAAATCGCCGTTTGCAACAGCCGTCGTCACTTTCGCGATATTTCGAACTTGGCCTGTCAAATTACCAGCAAGACCATTCACGTTGTCAGTGAGATCCTTCCAAGTTCCCGACACACCTTTCACATCGGCCTGACCGCCTAGCTTTCCTTCTGTGCCCACTTCTTTCGCCACACGAGTCACCTCAGCAGCGAATGACGATAGCTGATCCACCATCACGTTAATTGTATTTTTCAGTTCAAAGATTTCGCCCTTCGCATCAACCGTGATCTTTTGTGACAAGTCACCATTTGCAACCGCCGTCGTCACTTTTGCGATATTTCGCACTTGGTCCGTCAAGTTACCAGCAAGACCATTCACATTGTCAGTGAGATCCTTCCAAGTTCCCGACACACCTTTCACATCGGCCTGACCGCCTAGCTTTCCTTCTGTGCCCACTTCTTTCGCCACACGAGTCACCTCAGCAGCGAATGAATTCAGCTGATCCACCATCACGTTAATTGTATTTTTCAGTTCAAAGATTTCGCCCTTCGCATCAACCGTGATCTTTTGTGACAAGTCACCGTTGGCAACGGCTGTTGTTACTTTTGCGATATTTCGCACTTGGGCTGTCAAATTACCAGCCAGCTGGTTCACGTTGTCAGTCAAATCTTTCCAAGTTCCAGACACACCTTTCACATCGGCCTGACCGCCCAGCTTTCCTTCTGTTCCCACTTCTTTCGCCACTCGAGTCACCTCAGCAGCGAATGAATTCAGCTGATCCACCATCACGTTAATTGTGTTTTTCAATTCTAAGATTTCGCCTTTGGCATCAACCGTGATCTTTTGTGACAAGTCGCCTTTTGCAACCGCTGTCGTCACTTTCGCGATATTTCGCACCTGGGCGGTTAGATTTCCGGCAAGACCGTTCACGTTGTCAGTCAAATCTTTCCAAGTTCCAGACACACCTTTCACGTCGGCCTGACCGCCGAGGCGACCTTCAGTACCCACTTCTTTCGCCACACGAGTCACCTCGGCAGCAAACGACGATAACTGATCCACCATCACGTTAATTGTATTTTTCAGTTCGTAAATTTCGCCTTTGGCGTCAACTGTGATCTTCTGTGACAAGTCGCCTTTTGCAACCGCTGTCGTCACCTTCGCAATATTTCGCACCTGATCTGTTAAGTTACCGGCTAGACCATTCACGTTATCGACGAGGTCGCGCCAAATGCCCGAGGCACCTTTCACATCGGCCTGACCACCCAGCTTACCTTGCGTACCCACTTCTTTCGCCACACGAGTCACCTCTGATGCGAAAGAATTCAGCTGATCCACCATCGTATTCACTGTGAGACCGATACGATGGTATTCACCTTTCAACGTACGGCCATCGATTTCCATCGACATCTTCTGCGACAAATCGCCTTTCGCCACTGAAGTGATCACCCGCGCTGCCTCTGTCGTCGGCTGCACAAGGGCACTGATGAGATCGTTTAAATCATTTACGCTTGAAGCCCAGCTGCCTTTAATGTTTCCGATCGACACGCGTTCGGTCATTTTTCCTTCGAGACCGACAATATTTCGAACTCGAGCGATTTCGCCCGCCATATTTTCATTTAGCTCGATGATATCATTAATAATTTCGCCGATTTCTGAGACTATTCCCTCTTGATCCACCGGCATACGCGCCGTGAAGTCGCCACTTCTAGCCGATTTCACGACAAACAGAAGCTGTCGCATCTGTTCTCTTGTCTTTGAACTTAGATTTAGATACCGGTGGTCGCTATCTGTAGACACTAAACTTGCCCCAGACTCTAACAATGGGTGTATGGCTTGACCGAGCAGGGTTTCTTTCTTCGCTCTATCTATCTTTGAATCGATTTTTGATGGAGTTTTCGATTTAGCAGACGTCGACTTCATGCAATGCAAACCTCGCGTAAAATTTTTTTTTGCGAACTTAACACTGTTCACAGAATTCTCGAGGCTCTGAATTAAATGTTAAAGGATCTTGATCTGGCGGCCGCAAAGCCGAGCAATTGTTTCTCGTTAACTGCGGGTCGCACTGCGAGATTAAAGAAAATTTATCTTTACAAGAGAACAAAATCTTAGGGCGGTGGCACCATTACAAGACGAAGGCCGATATCAAAGTTGAATCTGGCTGCAACTTGTCGGTTTCTACAATCTGAGCGTAAACAATTTGGTTCCGTAAACGCACTGCCACCGCGCAATGAGGTGAGGAAGTCCCTTTCAGTGTGTTCCCATACATTGCCCAGCAAATCATAAATCGGATATTTGCCATCTATCAAAATTGGCTCTAATTTGCCAACTGGATGCGTAACCCTGTCTGAGTTACCGTTGTACCAGGCAAATCGACCTATATTAGTCTCATCGATACCCTGCGGATAAGGCCCAGTCCACGCCCCCCGATTTCGCACCACAAACTCCCATTCTTTAGATGTCGGCATTCGATACAGCGAGTTCGGCACATGACCCGGAATAATTTTGTAGATGACTGGATTGTTTAATTTTGAAAGCTCATTGAGTCTTAAAATAAATAAGTTTTCATAATTTATCTCTGGATTATCAAGAAGCTGCTCTACCGGGTGATTGGGTTGCATCAAAATTCTTTCATTAACCCTTTGCCCTGCACGTATAACCTCAACTTCAATTGGGTCATTACCACGGTGCCAAGACGGGTTGCTTCCCATCACCATTGTATATTGCCATTGAGTCACAGGAAAATTCGCAATCCAAAATCGCTCAATTATTTGACCCTTAAGTTCCCCGGCCTCAATTGGGTAAAACGTTAGCCCCACATAACTGCCTTTTGTTTTACTATTGCTGTCGTTTCTTTCGACTAAATTCCACCTCGCCTCCTCAGCCATTTTTTTTACCGACAACTCTAAATGCTCGCGGTTGTTTCGAATTGCTATAATAATTTGATCAACTACAGGTTGATATTCGTGAGCCTGCGCCGTCGTTTGCGTTGGCAGAGGGTTTACTCCAGCAAGAATCGCCCACAAATCGGGTAGAGCGATAACTTTATCATTCAATAGTTCTTTAAGTGAGCCAATCACCGCTTCATCATAACTATAGCCATTGAGAATTGCTCTACATTCAGACTTAAATCTGGGCCTAGAATCGGCGACTTCGGTAGCGGAAGTCGCGATACCAACGAAAATTAAAAGTAAAACTAATACCTGATACTTTGTCATCGCGGAGGCTCCGTCACCAAACGAAAACCGGTATCAAAATCGCCACGATTTACTTTGTCACCCCTCATCCGAAAAGACAGTTGTAAATTTCGCGCTTCTTCGTACCAACCCCCTCCGTAAACGGGAAAAGGGTCGTCTTCAACTAGCTCTCGAACATTTCCAAAAAGATCGTAAAGCGGGTACTTGCCGTCGACTAAGAGAGGTTCAAGCAGGCCAACAGGTTGAGTGCCATATTTATTTTCGTTAAACCAAGCGATTCGGTGCAAGTTCTCAGGGGTAATACCATCAGGGTATCTGCCTATCCATAATCCACGATTACGCATAACAAATTCCAGCTCGACTCCTTTCGGCAATCTGTAATGCCAATGCTTATTGTGTTCAGGAATAATTTCGTAAATGAGCGGACTGTCGAGTTTAGATAATTCGTTCACCCGATAAATGAACTCTAGCGCCTTAGACAATGGTACGCTTTCAACGGGATTGTTAGAGCGCATTGTAATTTGCTTGGTCAGCATTTGGTTGTTATCGGTGAACGTCACCTCAACGGAAGATGACTTGCTTAACTCTTGGAAAAAGGATGGGTTAACGCCCATCACTTTCGCATATTGCCATTGGGTAACCGGAAAATTTGCAATCCAAAATTTATCTTTTATCTCAAAAACTTTGCCCACATCGCCTATCACAGACTGGCCTGGCTCAATTGGGTAAAAGGTTAAGCGAACAAACCTCTGCTTGGTTTCAACCAATTTGTTGTCTCGTTTAATTATATTCATGGCCTCTCGATCAAATAAATCTTGAATGACAGCCACTGAATGCTCGCGGTCTAAATGAATCGCTTTAAGCAAGTGGTCAAGCACTGGACGAAACTCTAAATCCTTCGAGGAGCTACGGATTAATAAGGGGTTTTGGCCATCAAGAATTGTCTGTAGATCATGAATCGTAATCACCCCTTCGCCCAATAACTCTTTGAGTGTGCCAACTATTACCTCTAGAGAGAGTGTATCATCTGCCGAATCAAGTTTGTGGCTCGCAAGATATTTTATAACAAAATCAGAATGTAAAGCTCTTGCGCATTTAGTTCCATCGTTAACTCCCGCAGCGAAGGTAACAACCCCGGCTAAAAAACAAATTAAAAATGGGATCCCTCTTATCGTCATGGCGGCACACTCACGAGACGAAGGCCAGTAATATAATCTCGCCGGTCAGTGAACAGGTTTATCCCGCAGCCGGTATCCGAATGTTCTGCATTGTCTAGATATGAACCCCCGCACTTGAACCCAAAAGCTAAATGTGGCTCACCAAAAAAAATCTTATCGATGCCAAACAACACTCTCATTAGGCTGCTTAAAATTTTACCTCGATCAGGCCCAACACGCTCATCAACGTTTCCGTATATGTCAAAAATAGGGTATTTACCGTCAATCATAATTGGCTCAAGTTGACCCACCGGATGTTTACGCCCCCCAGAATTTTGCAGATACCATCCGATTTGTTTTAGATTTTGCCCATCAAATCCATCCGGAAAATCCCCAAGCCATGTCCCCCGATTACGAGCAACAAACCGCCATTCTTTAATTGTCGAAAGACGGTAGTTCCAAAATTTATTGTGGTTCTGGATCATTTCATAAATCAGTGGGTCATTCTCTTTTGAGAGTCTGTTCAGTTTAATTAGAAAAGCCTCAACTTCAGAACTTGTTAACCCAACGACCGGATGATTGGGGTTAATTAAAAGTTTAGTGGTTGGATCAACGTCAAGTGGCGACTGATCTCCCGTCACTTTGGCATACTGCCATTGGGTAAGTTGATAGTTAGCAAACCAGAATTCGTTTTTTATCTGAACACGACTTTTGAAATCACCTTGTTTAAAAAGAAAGGCGCCCGGTTCGATTGGGTAAAATGTGAGTCGATCAAATTTTATTTTCGTATCGAATTGCGCTTCATTACGTTCGATCGACTTCAGCGTTGTTTCATCGAGCAAATTTTTAAGAAGCGGAGCCAATTCTCGTGTATGACTCTGAAAAACTGTAATAATATGGTCAACTATGGGTTTAAACTCTATTGTTTTTGGAGTGTTTACGTACGCTAACGGATTCTGGCCATTGAGAATTGTTGCCAAATCTTGAGGGTTGATCACCTGCTCAATCAACAACTCCCTAAGCGCACCAACAATAGCTTCGTGAATATTCACAGGTGCATTTGAACTTAAAATTGTACTGCAAGCAGAAGATATAGCCGCAGGCTGATCAACCTCCGCAGCGGCGGTCCCGAAACCGACGAACATTAAAAGTAGAATTAACGCCTGCCACTTCATCATCGCGGAGGCTCCGTAACTAAACGAAAACCAACATCCGTACCTACAAAATTGTTGAACATATATCGATCCTCTTTAGCGCCAAGCATAGATGCATCGTCCTTCCAGCTGCCGCCATAGTTACCTCCGCCTTGCGTTCGTTCAGAAACATTTCCGTACATATCGTAAATCGGAGATCGCCCATCGACCAAAATGGGCTCAAGTTGCCCAACCGGTTGGGTGCTGCCATTTGAATTCTTCTTATACCATGCGTACTTACCAATGTTGTCGTAGTCTACACCGTCTGGCAGTGGACCTTTCCATAAACCACGATTGCTAGCAACAAACCCCCATTCATCAGCCGTAGTTCTGCGATAGCGCCAAAACTTTTTGTGATCCTTAATAATTTTGTACAATAAAGGCGAATCCATTACCGAGAGATGATTCAGCTGCTTAATAAAAGCATCTTCATTCTCGACTGATGTCGACTCAACAGGGTTATTGGGACGCAATGTATATTCAGAAGGATTCTCTCCCATAACCAAGGTATATTGCCACTGCGTCACCGGAAAATTTGCAAACCAAAACCGATTTTTAACCAAACCGCCGGGCTCGATCGGATAGAATTCCAATTGGCTATATGGCAATTTTGTGTCGATTTTCTTGTCATTTCTCTCAATAACTTGATTGTTTTGCTCGCGAATCAGACCATTTATTTGTTCAACAAAATATTCGCGTTTCGTATTTATGGTTGCGATCAAGTGAGCCAATATGGGCTGATACTCTAAATCTTGTGGAGTATTTTTGTTATCAAGCGGATTCACGCCTTCTAAAACCTTTGATAGATCTGGCAAAGATATAATCTTATCGGCGAGAAGTTCGCGAAGGGTCGCCATCACTAACTCGTGACGGTCAAACCCATCCGATTGTAAGAGCTGCGAACACAATGTTATGTAAGTCGTCGTCGCGTTAGCGGTAGCTTGCTGGAGCGATAAGACTACACAAAACAAGAACACAAGCGGTGTATTAACCAAAAACTTCATGGCGGCGTCCTAACAAGCCGAAAGCTCAGGGCACTGGAACTAGCATTGGGAAGATCGTGTCGGTAAGCGGCGCGCAAGAAATCTGCGTCGTTGCTTACGCAACCACCACGAAAAACTCCATTACTCGTGCGCTCCCACACATTTCCTAATAGGTCGTAGATCGGGTACTTACCATCTATCAATATTGGTTCTAATCCGCCAACGGGATGTGAGTATCCTCCTATTATTCCCTCGTGATACCATGCCAATCGGTTCAAATTTTTTTCAGTAACGCCATCAGGAAACGCGCCCTTCCATGCTCCCCGATTGCGCGCAACAAATTCCCACTCTTCTTCTGTTGGTTTTCGGTACTTCCAATTTTTAATATGATCTGGCATGACCTTGTAAATGCGCGAATCATCATGCGCAGAAAGATCGTTGAGTTTCGCAATAAATGCGTCTTCGTCAGCGACTCGAAGGTTATCAACCGGATAATTTGGCCTCGATAAAACCATGGACACTATTTTACTGTTAGGCACGATCTCAATATCCAGTTTAATTACTCCATCGAGATCACCAATGTCTGATGGGTTACGACCCATCACCATGACATACTGCCATTGCGTCACCGGAAAGTTAGCCATCCAAAATTGTTTATCAATTTTGACCAGATGTTGAACTTCGTTATCGCTGCGCCCAACTTCGTTGTCAGGACTGCCCATCATAAATGAACCCGGCGCAATTGGATAAAACCTCGGCGTTACAAATCTATCTTTGGTGTTCTCTTTCTTGTCATCTCGTTCGGCGCCTTTTTGTCGAGAGTTATCAATTATTTTTTGTACAAGCGGCACATTGTGCGCGCGATTAGCTTGAATGACTTCGATAATTTGCTCTATGACTGGGCCGAACTCTATGGCCATTGGAGTATTTTTCTTTGTAAGCGGGTTCTCGCCTCGCATAATGAGTGTCAAATCTGGCAGAGCAATCACGTTCTCCTGCAATAGTTCTTTTAATGTCGCCTCAATGGCTTCATTCCGAGCGAGGTTCAAGACGCAAAAGTTTGGCGCCACCGAAAGGTGCACTGCTGCAGTATCTGCTGATACGCCACTTGCAACGATAAAAAATAAAATAAAAATGACAAATGATTTCATTCTGGCGGTTCCGTCACCAAGCGAAAGCCAATAGCTGGGCTGGGATCTCCGCGAGTATCTTCGGCACGACTTCGAATTCTCATACCGAAAGCGTCATTGATCCAGCTACCTCCACGTGCCTCAAGATCGCGTTCTGTGTACTCCCAGACATTGCCGAAAAGATCGTAAATCGGATATTTTCCGTCAATCCATATTGGGTCGAGTTCTCCTACTGGATGGGTGCATTTTTGAGAATTCTTTTTGCACCAAGCGATTCGATCAATATTATCGTCGTCGAACTTATCAGGATAAATGCCCTTCCAGGCGCCACGGTTGCGGGCCACATATTCCCACTCTCTTGGAGTTGGCCTGCGGAACCGCCAATATTTTTGATGCGCCGGAATAATGTCATAAATCAGTGGGTCATCTCGTTGTGAAAGGTCATTTAATTTTTTAATAAATGAATTTGTGTCATTGCCCCAAATCATTTCGACCGGATTATTCGGCAGCATCGATATTTTAGCGATCTCTATATGGCCCGGCCCCGCTTTAAACTCTGAAGGGTTACGACCCGTTACCATTGCATATTGCCACTGTGTGACCGGATAGTTGGCAATCCAAAACTCGCGATCAATCTTGGTCTGTCGATAATTAAGCCCTAGTAGCTGACTTTTTTCGTCAGGCAAACTTATAGCAAACTCACCTGGTGCAATCGGATAGAAAGTAAGTTGGGTAAACTTAATTTTGGTTTTTATCGCACTATCATTTCGCTCAACTTTTTCTTCGGCACTCTCAGCAATTAATTTTTGTATGAGTGGCAAAATTTCTTCACGATCACCGCGAATTGCTTCCAGGACCTGATCTATTACCGGCCGAAACTCTAAACTTCGCGGCTGAGTGCTATTAACTAAAGGATTTTCGCCGTTAAGAATCTTTGGTAAATCTTGTGAAGAGATCACTTGCTCGATCAACAACTCCCTAAGCGCACCAATAATGACTTCGTCACCATTCACAGTCGCATTTGAGCCTAGAATTGTGCTGCAGGCAGAAAAAGATTTGGCCGTGGGCTGACCAGCCTCCGCCGCAGAGACTACACTTAAAACCATTCCCATTGCGACAAGTGCGATTCGATTCATCACAGATTAGAACTCCAAAAAACGCGAAGTATGAGTTTTAATTAACAAATTTCGGCACTTCGACCCAGTTGAGATCCTTGCAGAACGAACTAGGTCGATCTCGCAATTCCTCAATGATTCTAATGAGCTTCGCGGCTTTTCAATGCAAGCGTTGTGCCACTAAATCTACGCAGTTAATGGGTCAGTTCGAGTAAAGATTGAAAACAGGTGTGACCATCTAGTATGACATTAAAAACCAAATTTACGGAGTTCATAAATGAACATAACAAAAGATGCTGTCGTTACATTTCATTACACCCTTCGCGACGACAACAATAAGACCCTAGATTCTTCAATTGGCGACGAGCCACTAAGTTATTTGCACGGTCGTAGCCATATTGTTCCTGGTCTTGAGGCCGAACTTGAAGGCCACAAGTCAGGTGATAAACTTAAAGTGAGCGTTCCACCTGAAAAAGGCTATGGACCACATATTCCAGAAGCCGTGCAAGTTGTTCCGAAAAGCGAACTCGCTGCGGTTGGCGAACTCCAAGTCGGTGCGCAACTTCAGTCACGAAGTCCCGACGGCCACACCGTTGTTTTTACCATTAAAGAAATTAAAGGTTCAGATGTAATTTTAGACGCGAATCACCCGTTAGCCGGCCAAACTCTGCATTTTGAAATTGAAGTGACTGATGTTCGCAAGGCGACAAAAGAAGAGTTGAGTCACGGCCACGCCCATGGTGCTGGCGGACATCACCATTAGAGTTTAAAGAAGCCCAAATAAAAGGCCGGCGAATCCGCCGGCCGGAATCAAAACCCATGATGGGATTTTGGTTTTCACTGCCACCAAAAAACCAATAGCAAAGATCACAAAGCACCATGGTGTTGATTGCCATGGCGTCATCATTTTTACGGTCGTCACGATAAGTGTACCAACAATGACTGACGTTGCGGCAAATACGAAATCAGTGATCCATTTTTGTCGCGATAAAAAATTAAGCGCCGACGGAAACCAAGTCATTATATGAAAAAAGCTGGGAGCAAAAATGGCAACTGTTGAAACAACAGCACCCACCAATCCCAGAGTCTTAAAGCCAATAAAAGTGGCCGTGATCACAACGGGCCCTGGTGTAATTTGCCCCATCGCAAGGGCGTCCATAAACTGGCTATGGGTCATCCAGTGAAGATTTTCAACAACGCCTTTCTCTAACATCGGAACAATAGCCAAACCCGTTCCGAAGACAAAAGCTCCCGCTTTCGCACAGACGCCCATCAACTCAAAAAGTTTGGGCTCTAGTACGAACGCAAAAGCGGGCAAAGCCGAAGATCGGTACTTGAAGTGCTTGCTAATGGCCCATACGGATGCTCCGCCAATAATTAAGACCGGTTCAGGTAGCCAATCTTTAAAAAAGACAACAGCTCCGACTATTAACAACATCCAGTAAGAAAAACGCTTATAGTACGGCAGAAAAAAAGATTTCATCCCGACCAAAACCATCACCAGTGCTGACGCTTGCATCCCAGACAGAAAGGATTGAGCCGATTTCAAGTTTTCGTAGGCCTGGTAGTAATACCCGAACAAAACCATAAGTAGAAACGCCGGCAAATTTAGCATCACGGCGGCTATGAGACCGCCCCAAAGACCCGCGCGCCGGCGACCAAGAAAGACGGCGGTTTGAAATGCCACGGGGCCCGGCATAGCCTTGATCATGGCAAATGCTTGGTGAAACTCTTCAATGGGCATCCAGCCACGAGTCTCAACCAAATCTTTTTGCATCATTCCGATAAGGGCCAGCGGGCCACCAAAGCCCACAAACCCTAAGCGAAGAAAATAGAGAAAGACTTCTCGATATTTATATTCTGTAAAATTAGTCTTCATCGCTGACGAGAACATAGTTCAGGTCAGTCATACATTTTTTGCTGCGCAAAGTACAAAAAGTAATCGCGGTCACGAGCCCACCCGTGCTGCAACTCGCATTTTCGTTTTTGCGATAGGTGCGCACCATCACGGCATACTCGCGACCTGTGGCATCTTCTTTGAGCACTCCCCGCACAATGCGTTCATCTTTTTGCGAGTAGCCGGCACCGTGTGCATAGATTTTGCCATTGCGATCGAATTGAGAAATCTCAAGAAATGCGAGTCCGTCATGTGAGTCGTCACGCTTCACGTTGAATTCCATGTAGTGGCCATTGTACGGGCCCGATGCCATGGCTTTAACTCGATAAAGTCCTTTAATCTCTTCCCACGGAAACGGGCACTCAGTCCCCCACGGCCATGGAAATAAATCATCACCCATCGGCTGAACGTTGGTCTGAATTTGCCGCCGCGCCTCTTTGGCAACTGCCGAAGTGGTGTTCCCGCACCAAATCGTGAGCGCCAATCCCAATGCCAATAGCACTCCACTTAAAGTTTCAGTGTATTGCAATTTTACTTTCATTCTGTCCCCCCTAAAAACATCTATCTCTGTAACAAAACCCGTGCATTCTTATTTAAGTAATAACCATTCTTCGCCCTAAAAATATATTTAGGCTTATCAAAATCTGGCTCAATCATTTTTCTTAAGCGCTTAATTGTGACGTAAAGCTTGTTGTCGTGAACGCGCGGGTCGTAGCTCTGCTTCCAAATTTTTTCGACGATAATTTCTTTCGAATGCACTTCGCCCGGTGTTTTCATAAACAAGCGCAAAAGGTCGAGCAAAATAAATTGATTCTTAAAATCAACTTTGCCCTTTTTCTTTTCAGTGATCTGCTTATTGACCGCATCGAAAATCAAATCGTAGTCGACATTGTTCACGTCACCCATTTGAGCGAGACGTTTCTCAATTTTTTTTACCGAATAACGCATGTTCTCTGGGTCGGCGCTACTCTTTGCCAGCATCAAGTACATGCGCGCAAGATCGTGATTGCCGGATTCTAGATAGGTCACTCCCATTGCATAAAGAAGAGAGATAAAGACAAATAGGTTTTTTTGGTCACGAAGCTCTTCATAGCATTTCCAAAAAATCTCAAGGGCTTGTTCGTGCTTGCCCATTTGCCGCAAGATATGGCCGTTCATGATTTGGCTGGCCAATTTTAACTCTGGCAACGGCAAAATCTGAAAGAACACTTGAAGATTATAGATTTCTTTGAGGGCATCTTCGAAGCGGTTTAAGGCCGTGTAGATAATTGAAATGCCACTGATCGCGTAGCAAATGCCCTCTTTGTCATCGGCAGCCAAAGCAACGGCAAGAGACTTCTCTAAGTACTCAAGGGCGGTTTTATGCTGGTTTTTATAAGAAGCGCAGAGACCAAGACTATAATAAGTGCGAGCGTCGAGAGCCACTCGCTCTTTAATCACAATCGTTTGCAGACGTTCTTTTAAATTGTCGATGGCGACATGGTTTTCCATCTCGGCATAGATTCTCAACAATCGATTTAGGCACTTTAAGTAATTGGGGTAGTCTTTTTGTTCTAAATAGCCTTCGCCCGCGCGGGTAAAATAGGCCTCAGCCATTTTGAAATCACAGCGATCAGCATATAATTTTCCAACTTCGCTTAATGACTCGAGGCTGTCATTGATCAGCGTTGACTGCACAGATATTCCCCCCGGAATGTAAAATTCTTACAGAATCTGTCACAAAGGGGTCAATGGAATTCTAACCGATGCGCTGTGGGTCGCGTTTCAGCCTTAAGTCTTATGGCCTAATAAGTGCAGGCTTGTTACGACGATATGCCAAACCTCGTTAAGGAGCTCCCTATGATGATGAAACTTGTCGCCTTTTCCCTTATGTCAATTTCATTAACAGCCTTTGCTGCTGAATTCACATCGATGGATTCGCAATATGATTGCGATAATTATGCAGTGAACAGTGTGAGCATTTTTGAGTGCCAGTCAAAAAGCAATCCAGCCCATAAGCATTGCATGCTATCTTGGACGGGGCCATGGAACGAAAGCGTCGCCGCAGTACCAGAATTGAATGCGTCTTTAGAACATACGTATTACTTAAAAGAGATGGAAGGAGAGCTAATAATAAATCAGTCGACACCTCGAGGCGAAACAACACTAACCAAATACTTTCCCATATCTATACCCACAACCATAACGTCATCGATTTCGGAAATCGTAAATTCGAATAATGAATTGCTTTCTCAGTACTGCGAAGGCCCATTTAAAGGCGATTTTTCAAGGTATGATGTGGTCACAACCCTAAGTCGCAAGGATCTTTCTGGTTATGAACTCAAGGAATTTTTTAATTCCTCAAAGCAGCTTAAAGGTCTTTATCTTTCTCGAAAAGATTCTACCGAAGAATCTGACAGCATCAACAAGTTTTGCCATGTTCGATATGAAGACGGCCGTTTGACTCTCGCCCATTGGATTAACGATACGTATGGTTCACCACTGCCTCCTGGAAACATCGGTCACAGCGAAGTCATTGTTAAAAGTGAGATGATCGAATCGTCTGAGGCATCTCAAATGGCGCAGGATTGGCTTGCGTCTAAATGCAAATAAGAGGGCCAAGACATAGGTCGATTCTATCAATGTCTGACATCGTAATACCGATGAATAGTCATGAACTTTAGCGACCTTCTCGACCAACCCTACACCGAACCTGATCTGATTCAGATCATGGCGGAGCGGCTCTTTGCGAATTTTCATAACGAAAGCCGCTATTATTGGCTAAAAATAGAAAAAGTTGACGAGACTCGATCTAAGATCATTTGGATTAAATCGTTCAACGAACGCGCTGACTTTAACGATTTCTGCTTTTCTTTTAAATACCAGCAGGCTCGCATCGCCCTAGTTCGCAAAAAAAAGCACTATTCAGTCATACTTAGTGGTTTCACGATGACCGGCTTCACGGACGTTTTCGTAGATCGAATTGAGAAATTGCCTACTTTTAAACCACTTAAAAACCGTGAATCACGTCTTACGCCGCCTCGTGAGTTAATCGAAAAGGGTTTTGCCAACCTTGCGGGGCAATTTCGTACTAAGGCTAAGCGGTCGGCTTAGATATAGGTGTCAAAAGCATCATTCATTTGTTCAGAAATCTCTTCGGGGTCATAGTTTTCACAAAAGTATCGAACCATTAGCCACGCGTCGGTACCCGGTAGCAATTGCTCTTGCCAATATCCACGCTTTTTATTGAATATTGCCAAAGACATCACATGTTCGCCATCGTTCTCACTGGCCACCAAATCGAAAACTTTAACATTATTGAAGTCCTCTTCGAGAAAAAACATCACGCGAAGATCACCGAGATCCGTTTTTGTCCGTGTTCTAATTTTAAACTGAATTAAAAGATCCGAGTAGCCGGACCATAGATCATTTGTTTGCATTGAAATGCCTCCTCTACATAGAAGAGGCTTCAGTTTGCATGATCGATGCCATTTAAAATATAGCCAACAGTGAATCGTAAGTTTCTCTGTCATTACGCCAGGAGCTTGCGGCAACCGAGAGCTTGAAAAAGATAAAAAAGTGGTTAAAAAACTAGAATCGCAGAAAACACTGCGGCTACTGCCACGGTGGCAGTGAGCGATGGCGTTAAATTAAAAATAAATTGGCAAGGGTCGCGCCCGCAGCGGGCGCGATATTCCGCAATCGACTCCGAACTCTACGAGGCCCTCGAGGCCGCACCATATTTTTTAGTTTTGGCATTCTATTTGTAGACAACAAGTGAATGCGGCACCATCTCTCTTCTATAGCTAAACTACTGTTTAGAATTTTGACAGTATTAGTGCTCTCAGTGCCGGTTTTGGGCCAGGACACTTCATCCGAGACACCCGAATCAGAATGCATTCGTGCGCTGACTATCGATCAAGTCTACAAAGAAATGACTAGAATCGATAGCTGGGCAAACACTCCAGCTCTTTTTACAAATCGTTACCGCCAAAACGATATTTACGTCTCTGATGCGAATTACAAAAAGATTGAAGAATTCATTTATGATAAATTGAATGATCCTGTCGCCTTTCGAGATTTTTTGACGGAACTAATAAAGTTCTCTGGTGAAACTCACTCTGACAAACTACCGACTCGACAAGCAATGGTCTCAGTCTTAAAGGCCCGATTATTAGAAAAAGGTTTTCGGTTTGAGTCAGCGCGATCTTTAATACCAAGAGAATTTTATCGACGCATGAGTCTAGGTATTATTATTGAAGAGTCGGACTCAGGGTTACTTGAGAACGGTCATGGACACGATACACACATCATACAGCTAGGATACATTTCGAATCTAGTAGATCGGCAATTTGGTGCCGGGACGATGATTGCCTTTTACAAATTTGTGGGTGCAAAGGATTATTTTATCTGGGCGAATCTGTTCGATAACCCCAGTGTTGATCATCTTGGTAATCCAAGAAACATATCTTCGCTTTTAAAGCCTCTAGGATTTCAGTGATCTAAACCTCTCGCTATCGATCTAATGGCAAAAAAAAGCCCTGAAATAATCAGGGCTTTTATAATTAACCTTAAGTCAATAACTAGTGTTGTAAGGAATGTCCTGTGTACTGAGCACGAATTCCGGACGCTCTCTCACCACGCGACTTGAATAACTCTTTCGGGTTCTTGATCTCTAAAGCATTCACAAGAACTTGATCAACGTGATCAACCAAAATCACTTTAAGATCTTTCAACACCTGTTTCGGAATGTCTTTCAGATCTTTCTCGTTCTCTTTCGGAATAATCACAGTTTTAATGCCGCCACGATGAGCCGCGAGAATTTTCTCTCGCAAACCACCGATCGCCAGTACGCGACCCCTTAGAGTCACTTCACCCGTCATTGCCACCGTTCTCTTCACTGGCATCTTGGTGATCGAAGATACGATGCTTGTGGTGATCGCAATACCTGCCGAAGGACCATCTTTTGGTATGGCACCTTCTGGTACGTGAATGTGAACATCCATATTCGAATACATCTCTTTATCAAAGCCAAAGAGCGGGCCACGTGAACGCACGTAACTCATTGCCGCTGAGCAAGATTCTTTCATCACATCACCGAGTTGACCGGTGATGGTGAACTTACCTTTGCCAGGTACGGTCGAAACTTCGACTACCAGCAGGTCGCCGCCAGCCTCTGTCCAAGCCAGGCCATTAGTGAGGCCAATCTCGCTAGAGATCTCAATTTTACCGAAGCGATTTTTATCAGGGCCAAGTAGTTCAGTCACCTTAGCTGGAGTGACATTGATCGCCACCATGCTCTTCTTAAGCACCTTCGCGCGTTTACCGGCCT
>Ga0207013_1031_pt1 | contig 36646 bp, 38 predicted proteins | sample Alteio_BWMinCont_55_FD_153501 | JGI IMG/M metagenome (GOLD analysis project Ga0207013, IMG submission 153501) | Enriched cells from forest soil in Barre Woods Harvard Forest LTER site, Petersham, Massachusetts, United States -... | ecosystem: Environmental > Terrestrial > Soil > Temperate forest >...
GGTCATCTCTTTAAAATTACCACCTTTGGCGAAAGTCATGGCGCCGCTATGGGAGTCGTCATAGAAGGCTGCCCGGCGGGTGTAGCGGTTGATCGTGAATTGCTGTCGGCATTGCTGGCGCGTCGACGACCGGGCCTATCTAATGCCACGTCGGCGCGAGCTGAAACCGACGAGTGTGAAATTGTCAGCGGCGTTTTCGAAGGCAAAACCTTGGGCACGCCCATTACAGTTTTGGTGCGCAATCGCGATGCGCGCTCTGGCGATTACGACAAAATCAAATCTGAGCCACGGCGCGGGCATGCCGACGATGTCTGGCGCGATAAATTCAGCAATGTCGATCATCGTGGCGGCGGTCGTGCTTCGGGTCGCGAAACAGTCACGCGTGTCATCGGCGGTGCCTTTGCACAAATGTTTTTGCACAGCTTGGCTGCAAAAAGCAGTGTTCAGTCGACAGCGGCGGTGAATGTGCTGGCGTTGCCGGCAAGTATTGGCCCGATGAAATTCACTGATGCCGATTATGATCTCTCGGCTTCGGCCAGGTTCTATTTGCGCGAATCGGTTTGGGCTGACGTCGAAAAAATGTTGCTGGGTCTTAAAGCCGAAGGCGATAGCGCAGGTGGAGTGGTCGAAGTTCGCATTCTTGATGTCCCGCGCGGTCTTGGCCAACCTGTTTTTCATAAACTTAAAAGTGAATTGGCCGCGGCCATGATGTCAGTGGGTGCCGTGACTGGAGTTGAACTGGGCGGTGGGTTTGAGATCGCTTCGAAGCGCGGATTAGAAGTGCATCGCGATTCTAGCGAGTCAGTGTACGGTGGCATTCGCGGCGGAATTTCAACAGGTGAGCCAATCATTTTGCGAGTCGCATTCAAACCAACATCTTCGATTTTAGATGTAGCAAAACGCGGTCGACATGATCCGTGTATTTTATTGCGCGCTTTGCCTGTGCTTGAGTCGATGGCATCGCTTGTGATTGCAGACCATGTGCTGTGGGCGCGGCTAGATAACTGATGCTGCGTCGTCACGCAAATCCTTCCGCGCGGAAGGATTTGTGACGCGACGTTTTACTTCATCTCTTTCGGCAAATAGTCGAGAGTGTCTTGCCCGTAAGAAACGTAAGTGCTGTAAGACGGTGTCTTAAAATTCGGTATAAATTTGCCATATACTTTTGCATGCATCTGATCGGGAACTAAATCGTTCTCACTATGAATTTTGATTTGCAATTTGTCTGTGGCGGCGATCCAGATATCTTTTCCGCTCGCAGTGCCAATTGGTGTCGCACCTTTGAATGGGTAATAGCTGATTACAAATGAACCGCGATAGCAGGTGAGCGCAGCAATAGTTCCACCAAAGCGCACGGAGTCGGCCCACATAAACCCTTGATTATCGCTGACGGTAAATGTGCCGCGATTTCCGCCAATAGGTATTTTTTGAAGATCTTCGACGTCTTTCGATGCGTCGATTTGTGGAGTCAATCGTGCCACTGTTCGGTGGTCTTTAGTCGTCTCAACTACCCAAACAATTGGTGCAAAGTTCTCAACGATCATTTTGTCTTCGCGAATGAGTTTGCCGTAAGTGTACTTGCCTGGTGTGGTCATATCGCGCTCAGCATGGTCATACTGTTGAATGGTCACATCAATCGAATTGTCGTCTTTAATGACCCAAACTTGGTGAAGAGCGATATCGCTAACTCCTTTTGCGCCCACCGACCATGTGGTTTCAATTCGATCTGAATTTATTCCGGCTTGCCATTCATGAGTTTCAGAAGTTGGTGCCAATAACTTTTTACCCGTAGAATCGAGCAAATATATTTCACCTTTGATACGCAGACGTGAGTGAAAAGCGTTGTTGCTTATATGCTTCCAGCCTTCTGCATAATCGGCGTCGCCGGCATGGGCGCTCAAAGGTAATAGCATCAGCATTACGAGCGAGAGGATTTTTGTTTTCATATATATTCTCCTATTACTCATTCTTGACGTAGACCGACTCAATTGTTGCAGAGCTATCAAAATTATTTGCCGTGGCGGCATCTGGTGCGGGGGGTTGGCCCCTAAACACCAGAAATCCTACAGCAAATCCGATAAAGGCGGCCGCGGCGATTTGTGCCGCCCATCTGCTCCCAAAGCCAGATTTGCTGATTTTTTGCCACCGTTTGAGCTGCAATTCGTTCGCTCGAAGTTGCGAAAGCGGTGCTAAAATTCGATCTAATTCATCATCACGTTCTGACATTTAGGCCCCCTGTTTGTTGGTCAGTGCCAACTTTAATTCTTCTTTGGCGCGATTGATGTGACTTTTCACTGTGCCCATGGGCAGCCCCAAAATGAGTGCGATCTCTTCGTAAGAAAGTTCTTTGTCTAAGTACAAACCAATCACTTGTTGTTGAACTTCACTCAACGAGCGAATGGCTTTTCGTAAGTTTTTAATTTGCCGATTTTGTTCGAGGTGCTCGTCTGGCAGCGGCGCAAGGCTAGCTGCATTTTCATCTTCAGGTGGACTATTCAATTCAAGAGATCGCAAAGCCTCAAGGCGCACAAAATGAGCGATGCCAAACGAGTACATACGCAGGTTGCCGCGGGTCGGATCAAATTGATCGTTACTGATTTTGTTAATCAAGCGCACAAGCGTGTCTTGAACCAAGTCATCGGCAAGGTGAGGCGCAAAACTGGCGCAGAAATAGCGATAGAGCGCTGGCGCCAAGTCGGTTACATTTAAGTTCTCACCCATACCCTATCTTGTCGACATAGCTAAAAATGTTGCAAGAAAAATGACTTATTTAACCGATTTTGAAGTGCAATGGCCGACCCCGCGCTACGGAGAGTTGGAAGTTAAATCAGGACCACTTAGCGACACTTCAAAAGTAAATCGCTGCCAGATCGTTGGGAACAGAGCCTTTGAAATTTCAACCATTTCGTTAAAGCTATGACGGCCTTTAATTACGAAGTTGCTATTTGAGCCAGGCCTTGAGTCGCCGCTTGAATCCCAGAAACTGAGCACCGTCCAGCCTTCGATAAAATGAATTAGAGCATGACCCTGTACCCCTTTTTTTAGGCAGAAACCACCATCTATCAAACCGTAGTAGCCAAGTGATTCGGGCAAAAAAGAATCTTTGATATTGTTAGGTTCGAGCATTCGGCGACCGTCGCGATAAAAATAATAGTGGCCGACATTGCTTTTACTTTCGACCCCAAAATAGAGTGCGTCGTTTTTGCCTAATGAAGCCACCGCGCTGCAGACAGAGCCCATTGCCAAATTAGAAGTTAGCAAGATGAGAACCGTTATATAATTTGAGAACGTCTTCATGACAAAATCCTAGAATTTTGACACCAGTGCTGTCGTAAATGTTGTATCTGTTTTTTTCTTACCTGCAGGCGGTGCATCGTCGTGGTTCACAAGATAAGCGACCTTCAGCGATAACCACGTGTTCATTGCCGATGAAACCGAAACTTCGCCATTGGTCTTCCAGCCCGGAACGCGATTGACGTTGGCTAGATATTCAACCCAAAGCTGCGCCAAACTCGTCGGGTTGAAATGGTAATTGCCTTCAATGTAGAGACGAAGGTTGTTGGAGTAATCATGTGTTTCATCTGTATTGTCTTGATGAATGTATCTGTAACCCGGTTCGCCAAAGACCTCATAGTTCGGAGTTTTTTCTAGCAAGATCTTAGCGCCCAGATCTGTATTGTGTCGTCTCAAAAAACCGGCGTAGACATTGGACTCGAGTAGATATCCGCCAAAGTACGAGACCGTTGCGTTTTGGCTAAACTCATAACGGGCGCCGACATCCCATTTGAAAGCGGTCTCGACTGAGTCACCGGTGTTCGGGTCAACTGAACGAGTTTGCAAATAATCGGCAACACCGCGAACGGTATTGAAATCCCATTTGTAAATGCTGATTTGTTTAATGTTGTAAGAGTCTGAAGGTGAGTTTCCTGATAGGAGCACTACACCGATGTCCGTTTCATTTGAATATGGCTTCGCGATAGGTGCTGACTCTGGCTTGATAATGCTAGTGCTAGATTGCCCGTAAGAAGGCTCAGCGAGAAAAATGACAACGGCGCAGAACAATACTATTATAGTGATACTAAAAACAGTTTGCTTCATTTCATACGATTATCTAACGTCTTTGATCAGCGACTAGTAAATAGCTCTTTATGTCAAAAATCTTAAGGGGGATAAAAAATGCTGAAAGCCATGCTGTTATCTTTTTGTCTTTGTGCCGGCATCACTTCTTTTGCCTCGACTCAGGCGCTTTTCTCAAAAGACAAAAGAAATGTTGTGGTCATAATTCAAGGTGACCGAAAAGATTTAGACGCCATTAATTTATTTAATTCAATGAATGTTGCAATGGTTGGCGAAGGTGACATGTTTAAAAAGCATGATTTATTGTCCGACCGCACCTCAGAACAATTGATCGATTTGACGTGTAAAGTCTCTCAGCGGATTCAGAACCTAGGATCATGCACATTGATTGTTTACAGTTCGCCTTACGCACTGATCTACCCGGATGTGGGTCATCTTTTGTTTGGGGTCAATGATCAGTCACTCGCCAGGCGATTTGCCAAACACTTCAATATTTCAGATGCTTACGGGCAGATATTTAGATCGACTAATGGCCAATTGAATATCTCGGCTGCAACAGATGCCGAGGGTCAGGTTAATTCTTTTACTGTGGTTTACCGCTTAAGGTGAACAGATTCACTTCACTAATATTCACTTCACGACGGCGCAATAAACATAACTAGCACCACCAAGTAGTGGTCTATATTCGACACTCGCAAAGTGGCCCGTCGACATGGCGAGATCGCAAAAAGACTCGCCCGACGGAAAACGCCCTGATGATTGCTGCAAATATTCATAGGCTGCGCGACGACCAGAAACAAGACCACCCAATCGTGGTACAATTCGTTCGAAGTACAAACGCACAGGCCCGCGCAAAACAGGGTTTTCAATAACACCAGTTTCTAAAATCATCACCGAACCACCAGGTCGAGTGACACGCGCCATTTCGTTCAGTGCGGTGACCACATTGCTGACATTGCGAATACCGTAAGCAATTGAGCAAATATCAAATTCATTGTCGGGGTACGGCAATTTCGTAGCATCGGCAAAATCAAATTGAATATGGGCAAAATCACGCGGCTTGGTTTTTCTGCGCGCGACCGCAAGCATGGGTTCACAAAAATCTGAACCAATCACGTCAGAGTCTTTAATCATGCGACGAAAATCAAAAGCAAGATCGCCGGTGCCAGTGGCGCAATCTAAAATCTTTTTTGCATTGGGAGTTGATTGCATGGCCCAGCGAACAAGCTGGCGCCGCCACCTTCGCGCAATGCCAAATGTGATCACATCGTTGGCAAGATCATAGGTGCCCGCGATAGAGGCGAATAGCTTTTCAATATTTTTGCCTTCAGGGCCGGCTAAAACTTCTTCGCTCATAACAATTTCGCAAGCGGGCGATCAAGGGCGGTTAATACGCGTTCAAGTCGATTCATCAATGAACTAAACATATCAGGAGTGAGGGCTTGAAAGCCGTCGGAGAGGGCCACAGACGGATTGGGGTGAACTTCAACGATCACTCCATCAGCACCAGCGGCTGCAGACGCAAGAGCCATCGGAGTCACGAGCGGTGTCGCACCCGTCGCGTGCGACGGATCAGCAATCACCGGAAAGTGCGAGTTTTGTTTCACATACGCAACCGCATTGAGGTCAAACGTATTTCGCGTGGAGGTTTCAAAAGTGCGAATGCCGCGTTCACACAGCACCACATTTGGATTGCCATGTTTCACCACGTATTCGGCCGAATAGAGCCATTCAGAGATCAAACCAGAAAAGCCGCGTTTCAACAGTATTGGTGTTTGCACACTGCCGAGTTCTTTTAGCAGCGAATAGTTGTGCATGTTGCGGGAGCCGACTTGAAACATATCGACGATCTCAAGAAAGTCGCCCAATTGGCGAGGGTCAGTGATTTCAGAAATAAACTGCATGCCCGTTCTTTGTTTCACTGCTCGAACGATTTCAAAGGCACTTTTGCCCATGCCTTGAAAGCTATCTGGATTGGTTCGAAGTTTGAACATTCCGCCTCGTAACATGACGGCGCCAGAAGCTTTAACGGCTTCAGCGGTCTGCGTGAATTGCTCGAGAGATTCAATAGAACAGGGGCCGGCCAGCACCACAAAAGCGGGTCCGCCAATCTCGATATTACCGACCCGCACGGGTTTAGTTTGTGTATTCATAAGTAGTTACTCTATCTTGCAGTTATCACTGTGGTTTGCAGTAAGTAGAGATGAATTACGATAAGTTTGGTCCGAAAGATATCCAAAAGTCGTTACATCTCGATCAATTTTGAGCTATGACAATCGCCTTACCGAGAGGTAATTGCGCGCACATACCAAATGCAAAATTGTCGCATCGCGCAATTGTGAGTTTTGAAGAGAAAATTGGGGAATTTTCTTTAGGAGTATAAGGGAAACATACGGGGTAAATATGAAATTCAAAGATCTTACATCAGAAGACATTCAATCATTTCTAAAATCAGGCGCCATCATCGGTTTAGGGTTAGAAAATTGCCTAGTGGCTTGGGGCGAACCGAAGCGGTCGGCGAAACCAAGTGGTGCCGAACAAGAATTTTACACTCCCGATTTTTATCTTGAAGAAAAAAAACCGTGGGTCACTTTCAAAAATACGTTTCTTGCCAAGCGCGCTCAACTCATTCAAGAGCTTGATCGTTTGGCCGTGCAACCTAAACTTGATCTTGATTGGCATCCGCCGCAATTTGACGAGTTCAAAAACAAATTTGAACTCATTAAAAATGCTATCAAAACAAAAGAGCTTCGCAAAGCGGTGCCGGTCGTTTTCGCCGAAGCCACAAGCACAGTGACACTTTCAATGCGCGCAGCAATGCTGGCGCATTTGTTGAAAGCCGCACAAAAGCCGACGCCGTACGGTTTTTGGACCCCTGATGAAGGTGTCTTGGGCGCAACTCCTGAAGTTTTATTCAGTTATGACGCCAAACACGCCGTGCTTGAAACTATGGCACTTGCGGGTACGCGAGCTTCGGCTTTAGAGGCGGCATCTTCTTTGCAAAATGATCCTAAAGAGATGTTTGAACATGATTTAGTTATCAAGGGCTTGAGAGAAAAGCTGGCGCCGCTGGGCGATTTACAGGTGTCGCCAACCTATGTTTGGGATCTCGGCATGATCGCCCATTTGCGTACAGACATGTCGGTCGAAATCAACGGCAAGCCTTCGTCTGAGAAAATGTTTTCGGATATTTGCAGTTTACTTCACCCGACGGCGGCCCTTGGGGTTTCACCAAACCGTGCCGATTGGCGGTTTTTAAAAAAATGCGATGGTGATCAAGATCGCAGACGTTTTGGTGCGCCATTCGGAGTTCTCAATGTGACTGGCAAATCGATCGTCATGGTGGCCATTCGCAATATTCAATGGCGCGAAGACCACATTTTGTTGGGCACAGGCTGTGGCGTCGTGGCCCAAAGTCAGTTGCAAAACGAGTGGGAAGAACTTGAAGTCAAAAGAAAATCGGTGCGCGCACTTTTAGGAATTTAATGAATATAGAACGCTCTAAAGAACTCATCACACAACTAGTGGCACAACAAGTGACCACATTTTGTGTGTGTGCGGGCGCGCGCAATGCACCGCTCGTTCGAGTTTTAGATTCGGCTGTTGGAGTCGAAGTGTTGAGCTTTTTTGACGAGCGTGCCGCCGCATTTTTCGCTCTTGGCCGGGCAAAGCGTGACGGCCGTGCAGCAGCTGTGATCACCACATCAGGAACTGCCGCTGCCGAATTATTGCCTGCGGCTGTTGAAGCTTATTATTCTGGAGTGCCAATCGTTTTAATCACCGCTGATCGGCCAAAATCATATCGAGGTTCAGCGTCTCCACAAGCCATCGAGCAAGTCGGGATTTTTTCGCATTATGCTTCGCCGGCTTATGATTTAGATAAATCTTTTTCTGATATCAAAATTAGTGCGGTCGGTGCGACTCACATTAATATTTGTTTTGCTGAGCCATTAATTGATGGTGAGGTGCCGGTTTTGCAATTTGAGGCGGCGGTAGCAATACCTATCTCTTTTTCTACTCGCGAACAAGACAACCGAAAAGTTGACTTGTTCATGAGTAAGATAAGTAGACCGTTGGTTATCTTGGGTGCTCTGCCGGTTGAAGAACGTGCTCGGACGCGAAACTTTTTACTCCAATTGAATGCACCGGTTTATGCTGAGGCTCTTTCGGGGCTGCGCGAAAGCGACGAGCTTGCCCATTTGCAAATTCGTTCAGGCGTAACTGGCTTGACGGCAAAAAGTTTTGGCCAACTTTTCGACAGCGTGATTCGTTTTGGAGCTGTGCCGACTTTGCGCTTGTGGCGTGATCTCGATGGTGAATTGAAGAATGTGCCGGTGTTGTCGGTAAGTCAGTTGCCATTTTCGGGTTTAGGTCGAGCGGCTGATGAGCAAGCTGTTTCGTTTGTAGATTTTTGGCAGAGTGAATTTAAATTGAAGGTTGCCACTGCCGATTGGGCAAAGCACGAACAAGATGCCAATAAAAAGCGCGAATATTTGTTGCAACAATATCCGCTTTCAGAAACAGGAATGCTGCATGCGCTGAGCGAGCACATTTCTTCAGAGTCCAATGTTTTTCTTGGTAATAGTTTGCCGATACGAGAGTGGGATCAATCGGCGAGTTTTTCAAAACCGCACCCCAATATTGTGGCCAACCGTGGTGCCAACGGAATCGACGGCCTGATCAGTACGTTTTTAGGCTGGGCTGCGACTGAGCGCGAAAATTGGCTGATTCTTGGCGACCTGAGCGCCCTGTATGATTTGAACGCTTTGGCATTGCCCACTGAAGAAAAAACTGTTCGAATCGTTGTCGTCAATAATGGCGGCGGACAAATTTTCTCTCGGCTGTTTCAAGATTCGCGTTTTCTCAATCGCCACTCAATTGGTTTTGAGCATTGGGCAAAAATGTTTAATTACAGTTATTTGAAAATTCAACACGGCGAATTTAACAAACTCAGCGCAATAGATACTCGAGTCATTATCGAGCTTGTGCCTGATATGCAGCAAACGGTAAAATTTGGGCAGGAATGGGGCGGTCCGGCTACATGATAAAAAGGTCTGTGAACAAAGAGCCATCTAAATTCAAAACACGAATCGTCGCGATTCATGGCTTTCTTGGTCAGCCGCAAGATTGGCACGGGCTCAAAGCCGCCATTCAACAGCAATCATCTGAAGTTGATTTTCAAATGGTCGATTTATTTTCGACGTTGCCGAACGTAAAAGAAAAATCAGTTCAAGAGTGGGCGAAAAGGTTCAACCGCAATCAAAAAAATCGTCACCTAGAGCGTAATATTCTGATGGGTTACTCGCTCGGTGGTCGATTGGCCCTTCAGGCCGCCTACGACAAACCTGGTTTGTGGGATGAAGTTGTGCTGTTGTCAGCGCATCCCGGCCTTAGAAACGTTGAAGAAAAAGTTCAACGTAAGAAGATCGACGGGGAGTGGGCCGACAAGTTTCTAAACTTACCATGGCAAGAGGTACTTACTCTTTGGAACAACCAACCGGTTTTTCTCGGCAGTGAAGAGCCACCGCGCGAAGAAGCCACTGTCAATCGAGAGGGCTTAGCTGATGCTTTGGTTCATTGGTCGTTAGCTGAGCAAGAATTTGCTCCCGATCAGCTTCTGCCTTTGAAGCCGAAACTTCATTGGTTTGCCGGTGAAAGTGACCCTAAGTATTTGTCGTTATTTCAAGATTTAAAGGTCGAAGGTTTCATTGAAGATCTTAATGTCGTGAAAAATGCAGGCCATCGGTTGATTTTCGATAACCCCACAGAACTCGCCGCACAGCTTGTTCAGCGCCTCAAGTTAGTGTAAATGGCCTGTTGAAAAGCTCCGCATACTTCGGTCGACCGTCGATGGGCTCCACGCTCCGCTGTCCCATTCGACTGCGACGTGCCTTTCGGCACGCCTCAGTCGGGCATCCTCGTCGCCTCGTCTGCGAAGCTTTGAACAGGCCTAAAAAAATATAGCGAGGTTTCAAAAATGCCCACTCCACAGGCAAAAATACAAAAAGCATCTATTCGCTCACGATCAACACCAAAATCGAAGCCAGTCGTAAAAAGCGCAGTCGCAAAAAGCGCAACTGACGAATGGCAGACAATCAAAAAATACAACGACATTCGCTTTGAAAAGACAGCTGATGGAGTAGCCAAGGTCACAATCAATCGACCAGAAGTTCGCAATGCTTTTCGCCCGCTGACCGTTGAAGAATTAAAAAACGCCTTTGAAATCGCACGTGACGATTCAAGTATCGGGGTTGTGATTCTCACTGGTGAGGGCAAAGAGGCGTTCTGCTCAGGCGGTGATCAAAAAGTTCGTGGTCATGCCGGGTACGTAGGCAAAGACGGCGTGCCTCGCCTGAATGTTTTAGATTTGCAAAAAATGATTCGTTATTTGCCAAAACCGGTTGTTGCTATGGTCGCGGGTTATGCCGTTGGTGGTGGTCATGTGCTTCATGTTGTTTGCGATCTCACGATCGCGGCTGACAATGCGAGATTTGGCCAAACAGGTCCGAAGGTTGGCAGTTTTGATGGCGGATTAGGCTCAAGTTATCTGTCACGTATCGTCGGCCAGAAAAAGGCTCGAGAAATTTGGTTTTTATGCCGCCAGTACGGCGCCAAAGAAGCACTTGAGATGGGCCTCGTGAATGCAGTTGTTCCGTATGAAAAACTAGAAACTGAAACGTTGAAGTGGTGTCGCGAGATGCTTGAGCTTTCACCCTTGGCTTTGCGCTGTTTAAAATCGGCAATGAATGCCGATTGCGATGGTCAAATGGGTCTACTCGATCTCGCTGGCAATGCCACCTTATTGTATTACATGTCTGATGAAGCCAAAGAGGGTAAAAATGCATTTGTCGAAAAGCGCAAGCCCGACTTTAGAAAATTCCCGCGACTCCCTTAAACTCAAGTCGTGGATTTTAGCTGCGCGTCCGAAAACTTTAACGGCGGCGGTGATTCCTGTTCTTGCGGGCGTTGCGCTCGTGAGTCATGCTGGCGCGCGCCCGGGTTGGGTGGCTGCGTTTGCACTCATCGGCGCTCTCGCTATTCAAATTGCCACGAATTTTATCAATGACTACATCGACCACGACAAGGGTGCTGATACTCATGAGCGTATTGGGCCTAAGCGTGTCACTCAAAGTGGTCTGATTGCTCGCGCCGATGTTCGCAAGGCGGCAGGTGCCATGCTCATGCTCGCGCTCTTGGTAGGTATTCCGCTCGTTATTCACGGCGGCTTGCCGATTCTTTTAGTTGGAGTGATCTCAATGCTTCTCGCCTATTGCTACACCGGTGGGCCATTTCCGCTGGCTTATCTTGGCCTTGGTGACGCGTTTGTTATTTTATTTTTCGGTTTGATCGCTGTCGGCGGCGTATTTTATTTGCACACAGGATATTACAATCTCGACACGTTTGTGTTGGGTCTGCAAATCGGATTGCTCTCAACCGTGTTAATCGCCATTAATAATTTGCGCGATATTTACCAAGACACTAAGGTGGCAAAGAGAACATTGGCTGTGCGTTTGGGAGTGAAATTTGCGCGTGTTGAAATTGCGGCTCTCACACTTGTTCCATTTATTTTACAGGCCTATTGGATCGCCAAATACGACAGATTGGCATTTATGGCGCCTCTACTTATGCTGCCACTGGCGGTTAAAGTGGTTCATGAGGTCATACAGACCGAGCCGTCGCCTGCCTACAATCAGTTTTTAGCTCACGCAGCCGCGTTACATGCTGGCTTTGGCGTTATTATTTCTATAGTATTATATGTGTGAAAATCTGGCACTCTACCTATCAACTTTCTCTTAAGGGCCCAGCGAATAGCCACGCCAAGGCTAAATTTCGCAAAGGCGCGCTTTTACGCGTGCGATTTAACGACAAGAACTTAATAGGGTTTGCTGACCTTTGCCCTTTTTCTGAGATGGGCGATCAACCTCTTGAGTTAGAACTGAAACACTTGGTGCAGATGAAGCCGAGTGACATTGGGGCTAGGTCGCTGCACTTCGCAAGAATCGATGCGCTGGCGCGGGCTGAAGGCAAAAGTGTCTATGATTCGAAGGTGCGAATCAAAAATCATTTTTTAGTGAATGATTTGATGAAATTCGAGACTTCGAGACTTAAAAAAATTGAGGCTGACGGCTTTTCAGAAATGAAAATTAAGTTGGGTCGTGACCTGCAAATCGAGACCGAACGTCTTGAACAAATTTGCAAGCAGGCGAGCTCACAATTGAAATTTCGCCTTGATTTTAATTCTTCATTAAGTCGAGAGCGATTTGTGAATTGGTTTGAAAAACATCAAAGTTGGTTAAGACCCAAAATTGAGTTTTTTGAAGATGCCTTTGCCTATGACGCTCGCGAATGGAGAGAGGTTTCTGAACGCTGGAATTTAACTTTGGCCATGGACTTCGTTGCTCCAGAAGCCAAATTAAAATCTGAGGGTGCGGCGGTCATTATTGTGAAACCAGCCGTCGAAGATGAGACCCGTATTATTAAATCGGTGCATAATCAGAAAAAGAAATTTGTATTCACCCATTACATGGACTTTCCGGTCGGCCAAATGGCTGCGTATCAAGCCGCTCAATCAGCATCTGCCGAGTTGGGCGAACGATTGATGTCGTGCGGTCTGCAGCATCACGATCTATACGAAGGGTTGACCTTTCAGAATGAAATCAAAAGTGACGGTCCGTATGTTTTGCCACCTGAAGGCAACGGATTTGGATTTGATCGTCTTTTTGAGAATCTAAAATGGGTCGAACTCAATTAATTAATTGGGACTCTCCTGAGTCTCATGTCTTGCTCAACCCCCGCTTGCCCGAAAATCTCAGCGATCAAGCCACAATTGAACGATTACCGACCATACCGGCGCACATTTGGTTGGGCTCGTCAGGTACAACTTCGACGGGGCAACTGACCCTTTACGGGTTGAGCAAATCGGCGTTTCTCACTGCAGCTGAAGCCGCCAACAAACATCTCGAGGCCGATGGTTCTGATGTCTGGCTTTTGACTTTGCCTGTGCATCACGTGGGTGGCTTGAGCATTTGGGCGCGCTCATTTCTCGGGGGTCAGCAGGTCGTCGATCAGAGCAAGGATGTTTGGTCGGCTGAGAAGTTTCACAAATGGGTGAACGACTCAAAAGTGACCTTGGCCTCTTTGGTCCCGACCCAAATATATGATTTGGTGCAATTGGGTAAACGTTCACCCAAATCTTTGCGCGCCATTGTGGTTGGAGGTGCGGCGCTGACCGAGACACTTTATTTGCAAGCACGTGACTTGGGCTTTCCGTGTCTACCGAGTTTTGGTTCGACCGAAACTTGCGCACAAATGGCGACGGCTGAAATCAGTTCGCTTCATGGTGACGCTTACCCTGAGCTTCGCTTGCTTTCTCACGTCGAAGCTATGGTGACTGAAGATGGAATGTTAGCCGTTCGTTCACCGGCACTATTCACAGCACGAGCTGACATTAAATTCGACCACGTTGAAGTGTTATGGCGCGCTGGCGAGTGGTTCGTGATGAAAGATATGGCAGAACTCAGCTTTGATGAGAGTAAACCTGATTTAGTGTGGTTGCATCATCGCGGGCGTGCGGGCGACTCAATTAAAATTTCGGGCGAGCTGGTGAACCTGGCTGAGTTGTCAGACCTTTTCGCTAAAATTTCTGCTGGAGTCGAAGCGTCGATACTGGCCGTACCCGATTCAAGAAAAGGCTTTGAGATTTGTTTAGCCGTTGCGACTCGTTACTACTCGCAAGTCGAGGCGTGGATACAAATATTCAACTCACAGGTTCTGCCCGTTGCGAAAATTCGCGGGGTCTATTTTATGACGGCTTTGCCTAAAACCGATCTAAATAAAATCATGGTAGGTGAGTTGAAGAAGCGAATTGGGGTTGAGTAGACCTAAGCCATTGAATTGGCGTCTGTTTTGCTTAGTTCATTGATCATGTGTCTTATAGATAAATTAGCGGGTTTCAAGAGCGCCCAATTGTCGACTATGGCGACAGCTATGACATTAATTGTCTCGTTTTCGGTAATTTCGTTTCACAGAGCAGCTGCCGAAGATGCGGCCATTAACGGGACTGGCCAGCCAGGGCCATATTGCGGTCGATTTAATGTTCTCGGCAAAGTGAACGTTGAAAGCGCTAATAAATTTTTAGACGCCATGCTTACGCTTAATTCGATGATTTACCCCGAATCACACACTGAGCGATGGGTGGGTAAAACTGTCCCATGCAATATTCTTGGTGATGAATTTCAGGTTTGTCGGGCCTGCCAAGAAGAAATCACACAAGAACAGATGGATGCGATTCGCCCAATGTTAACAAGTTCATCGCATCGAATTTGGCACGATCGTTGGCACCGAATGTGGAGGTTATCGAACGAGGTCACTTTAGATAAGCCTTTTGATGTGCTTACGAAAGACCAAGTTGATAATGACAACCTTGAAAGCCTCACCCTTTTGATAAAAGAGGGCTGGTTGCCTGAACACAACGCTTCTCAGTTTTTGACTACGACTCAGGCATTTCGAGGCGAATCATTTTTTTATATGCATCGACAGATGATCAAAATGGTCAATTTTGAACTGACGGCCAATGGATTGCCGTGCATTCAACCTTGGCGGGATCTACCGCCCATAGTAGATAAAAATTGGCCAATACCAAGGCTTGTACATAACCCCAAGTTATTATCACAGGCGAATCAGCTTCATGATGAGATTGAAAGTGTTTTACGTCGAGTTAGCGAAGAGTCGTACCTTAGAACCGTCTCGCTTGATGTTCTTGCTAGGGACATCACATTTAAAGATAATATTCATGCTGATTTGCACACTCTCTATGCAGACGATAAGGCAACGACGCAGGCAAAATGCCAAAACGATGAGGCAACTAGCAGAACTTGCGACGATTTAACATCGGATCTTTCAAGTCAGGTAAACAAGCATTTCTGGAAGCTACATGGTCTCATCGACAATCTAATCGGCAAGTGGTTGAAGGCGAACGATTACGACATAGTCTCAGAAAATTGCGAGGGCAAAACGAGATGCTATAAGTGGAAGGGTACATATCTCGGAAAGTTACCGTAAACTTCGATTCACCGCCGCTGCGGCGGTGACAAAGCTATGAGTGCTCAAGCTGTTCACGCACCAACTCCGGCACGCCAATTTTGCCAAACGCATGTCGTTCGACAAACACATGGGTGGTGGTGATTTTCGCAAGCAATGTTCCTGTTTGGTCGTAGAGTTCAAAAAGAAAGTCCACTGACGAATTTCCGATCTTGCCTAAGAACAATTGCGCTGAACATGTTTCTCCAGCTTTGGCAGGCTTTCGAAAATCTGCGGTCGTATGTCTCAACGGCACCGCAAAATCTGAGTTTTGAAACCAAAAAGACCAGCCATGGGTGGTGCCGGCCCAGTAATCTTCAAGGCTTTCATGGGCCAACTCAAAAGCGCGTGCAAAAAACAAAATCCCTTGTGGATCAGTGTCACCAAAGTAAATTCGAACTGATTTTTCTAATAAAAGTCGGCCCATTTATGAATTTGCTCCTTTATGCGGGTTCACCGCATATTGACACGTCGTATTGACATACAGTCACTTAACCAGTATCGCCGTGGGTATGAACCTCAAAGTCTATGCGCCAGACGATTTTCCAAGTTATTTACCTAAGCTCAATGCCCTTTACGACGATCTTTTTTCGCACGGTAAGGGGTTCCGTGCCAAGCTGATTCAGAAGATATCAGATCATCTTGAGGTTTCGTCGCAGGCCGTACATTTGATGGCGCAAACTATTGAATTTATTCATAACGCGTCTTTGTTACATGACGATCTCATCGATCGCTCACCATTGCGACGCGAGAAGACGGCGGCTTGGCTTAAATACACTCCTGAATATGCGGTTTTAGCGGGAGATTATCTGTTGGCTCGCGTGATGGTGAACTTGTCTCGTCATGGCAATTTGCTGCTCATTCAATACACGGCTGAAATCATTTCCGACTTGCTTGAAGGTGAGTGGATTCAAGACTCACTCATTGAAGATTGGGATGTCAGCCTCACCCAACTCGATCGCGTTCATGACCTTAAGACCGCTTCGCTTTTTAAATGGTGCATTCGCGCGCCATTTATCGCTGCCAACGACAATCGCCCTGAATTGCACCGTTGTCTCGACGAAATGGGCAGTCTACTTGGGTTGTTGTTTCAGCGCAGCGACGATTTGCTTGATTTTGATATTCGCAATTACGAGGGTAAAGCCATTTTGGGTGATTTGCAGTCGGGCTACATGAATTCGTTTGCGACATTTTTAGCTCGCGATATGACTGAGCAGCAAAAGGCTAAATTTCGCGATTGCAAAACCAAACATGAAGTTTATCAGGTTTTTGGTGAAGAGAAATTTTTCGCCAAACTTGAACAGTTCGATGAACATAACAAGAAAGTCATTCATCTCTTTGACCACCATTGCGATCAACTCTCAGCCATGTTGAAAGAATCAGAGCGCGGTCTGGTGGCTGATCTAAAGCAATTGCCTGGCGTACTGTATTGGCGCAAAGTATAGGCAATGAAGTTCGTGACTCTTGAAAAATCTGATCCGCTTTTTCATCGCCATTTGATGGGCCACCTGTCTGATGGCGAGGTGCCGATTCCGGTTGAGTCACTGCATGTGAACTCGAATGATGAAAAAGTCACTTTTCAGATTCTAGATAAAGACAAAATTATTCGCCCGTCTATTTGGATTGTCATTCTGAAAGTAATGCGCATCGATTTGATCGCCTTCACGTTATTTCCACCGATTGCGGTTTTTAGTGTGGCCCTGGCTCATGGTCAACCGACATCGCAGCTCGGTTTTGTGTTGCTCTCGTTGTTTTTTCTGCACGGAGCTGTTTTTTGCCGAAATGATTTTGCCGATCATTTAAATGGCGTCGATCGGGTGAATGAAAAAGGTGGTAGTCGGGTTATTCAAAATGGCTGGTTAAGAGCGACCTCAGTGCAAAAGCTCTATCGTGTTTTAATTTTTTTAGCGGTATTTTTTGCGGGCCCGGTATTAATGCGGCTGCCACAGTTATTGTGGCTTGCGGCGATCGGCGGTGGGCTCGGCGTTTTGGGTTACACGTTTCTTCGTCGAGGTCTCGGTTGGCTTGCCGGTGATCTGTCGGTATTTATCGCGCTCGGACCGTTACTCACTTTAGGTGCCAACATTGTAGCGTCGAAACCGATCAGCACTGTGACGGCGTTATTTCTTGGTAGTGGTTTTGGTCTCGGTGTGGTGATTTACCTCGAGATTCGTCACCTCATCAGTCAAGTCGTCGATGATACCGCGGGTTTTAGAACTCTACCTGTGTGGTTGGGTTTCGATCGAGCTAAAACAGCAGTGGCTTCAATGTTTGTGTTAATGGGGCTTATGCTGGTCGCTTCATTTTTAACCTTGTCGTTGTTTTGGGGAGTGATCGCTGGTTCGCTCTACATCGTGTTGATGGCCGGCATGGCACTTCGAACCAAAGAAATCAGCTCACCATTGTCTTCGGTATTACCTACTCTTCTAAAAGAGGCCACGCTGATGCACATTTTTTACGGCATCATCTTTATGGCCTATTCATTTTTCTGATTTTATTCTTGGGTGGAGCGTTTCAAAAATGCTGAGCTACAGCGGCCGTCTGAGGTTTCCCAAAATATTATATCTCGATGACTGGCTTGGTCTTGGGTGAGCGAAAGATAGAGAACCTCACCGCCTTCGAGCGGTTGTCTTTTTGGATCGTATTTATACATGGTGAGTGCAGTGGCCGATGTAAAAAGTATTTTGATTTGTTTTTCATCGGTTTTAGAGAGGTTTGCCGTTAGGCGGCCGATCAATCTAAATTCGTAACTTCCGACCTGCTGACCAAGATCTAAAACCGAATAACAAATCTTGCCGGCGTTGGTGAGACCACCGTTAAATTTTGTTGTGGTGCGATGGCAGTAGCTGTCTGACTTTCCGTCGGGTCTGGTGGCCGCAATATATAAGGTTCTTAAGGGTTCGGTGTATTGATAGGCGCCATTGTTAAATTGAACACAACCGGTGCCTGTTTCGCAGGCCTTTTTGCAGACGTCGATATCGTCGTCGGCATGGGCAAAATTTGAAATAGAGCTAAAAATAACAACTGCCAAAAGCGAATTAAAAAAACTCATCATAAACCCCCAAATTATTGCAATCCAAACACAATGACGCTGCTTTGGGTACCGAAATAAACTTGGCCGTTGAGTACAACAGGGTTTGTGAATTTAACTGAAGCGCCAGTTGTCACACTGGCCGCTGAACTGTCGTAGATAAGTTGTGACACGTCAGTCGCATTGTACGCTCGTAAAATGGCATTGTTATTTTGCTCAAGTGTCCAAACGATGGCATTACCGGTGCCGTTAGACGAAATAAATGGCGTGCAACCCGGAAAGCCGTAAGTCACATTGGGCGCCTGGTGAGTGGGTGAGGTTGAAAGCAAGCCACCTGTTATGCTGAATTGTTTAAGTGCGTCTCCGTTACCAGCAAAATATATAAAGTTATTCCATGTGGCTGGCGCGCCATAGATTCCACCGGTGATGGCACTCGTTAACGACTGAACGATTTGGTTATCATTTGCGCCGTTGTATTTACCCAAATTGTCGCGATCGACGACATAGATCGTCCCGGTTTTGCCGGAGCCGGCCAAGATATGAGGGTGTGCTCCAGTTTGGTCGGGGATCAATGCCACTCCGCCAGAACCGAGGTCAAGATCGTTAGTGTTTAAGTTCGCTTGATCAAATGGAGTAAAATAATCAAGCACCGAAAGTGTCGGGCTGACCTTTACAATCGAATCGCCATAGTCTTTGCCACCGGCCATGTTGGCGTCAAAAGTCCCGTTGCCCGTCATAAAGAAAATGTTGCCGTTAGTGTCGGCAGCGGGCCCCGAACCACCCATCCAAATTCCAGAATCTGACCCATTCGGATTAACGTTCAACACATATTCTTGCGCGAGGGTAGTTGAGTTATAGCCAAACAGCCATCCATGATAAGGGCCAATGTCGCAGTGAGATGCGAACGCGATATAAACCGTACCGTTGGCTAAGAGTAGCGCCGATCTTTGATTGGCCATTAGTGCGTTGAATGTGACCATTCCGCCTGAAGCGCCATCACCAGTTCCTTGTACGCTGGCCGTGATATTAACTGGCCCGTTGAACTTTTCTGCTCCAGTTGCCAGATCTAAAGCATGCAGACGAATAAGATACGAGCCGTTTTCTTTTGTTGCTGCCACGACATAAAGGGTACTTGTCGACGGATCAATAACTGGTGTGCCCGTGATGCCAATCTCTGGCACTAAATCGGTGCAGCCGCCATCGTCATTGCTAGGTACAGTTGTGATGCCAGCCCCAGCGTTAATAAAACTGACTTTCCAGAGGGGGGTGGTGCTAAGAGACTTGGCATCAAAAGCGTACACGCTATCATGTTCGGTGGCGGCGATGACGAGATCATGAGTGGTACCGGTACTAGGGATAATCACTTGTGGCGCCACCAAAATTTGTGCATAGAGAGAGCCATCGACTGGCAGACTTGCTAGCTTTTTAAAGTTTGCACTGGCGACAGTGGTGGGGGTCAAAACAGTTTCAGCTGAATTGAGACCGGTTCGCTGGGCGTTGGCCTGCCAAGTGTATAAACCCCAGGGGTCAGTTTGCATCGATCTGACCGCAGCGACAGGATTAAATGATCCGCACTGAATAAAGGCGATACTAAGGCCAGCAATCGCGGCACATAAAAGCACCACACGAAATAGTTTTTTGGTTTTAGTCATGATCCCCTTGGCGTTATCTTGATAAGATAATGTCTGGATTTTATTTCTTAGGCAATTCGTGACTAGGAAATTTGATTGTCAGCTGGGTTTTGCGCAATTGATCATCCACGGTATTCCGAATCGATCGGTTACCATACCAAATCTCTGTGCCCAAAAGGTCTCTTGCAATGGCATTTTGGTAGCTCCGTTCTCAGCGAGAGCTTTGAATACTCGTTCGGCTTCCGAAGTATCATTTGTATTTAGTATGACCGAAAAACCTTGTGGTTTTTGGTAGTGCGCGCCCGGCGAGTCGCTGCCAGTCAATTCTTGATCTCCAATAGTGATTGCACCATGAGTGATTTTTTTTGCCCAGTCTTTGGGTACGTCTTTAGCCATGGGTGAGTCTCCCCAGGTCATCATCATCTTGATTTTTCCGCCCAAATTTTTTTCGTAAAAATTGAAGGCCTCTTCACAGTTCCCGTCGAATGTTACATTCCAGCCCAAGTTCAACATATTGCCTCCTGTCAGAAAATTTTAATTCGAACTTTTGCACGATCACCTTTAAATCAAGTCTAGTGAATCGCGCGGTGTTTGCCATCTTAATTGCCATTTTGATTATCGGGAGGCAAAGTTTTGCTATGACGACTGATGATCGCCGCACGTTTCTCGAGCTTAATGATTCTGATGGGCGAAAGCTTAAAATTCCCATTGAGTTCGTCGCACGCCAAAAGGTTGGTGTTAAAACAGATCTTTTAGCAAAGGCTCTTGGTCGCCGTAAATCCGGACGGCGGATTCTTGTGGTCGATGCCACCGCTGGTCTTTGTCGTGATAGCATGCATTTACTAGCGCTTGGCTGTGAAGTGATTGCCATCGAGCGAAATGCAAAACTATTTAAAGCATTTAGCGAGCTCAAGGCGCCTGAGAATTTTCAATTGGTTCATGGTGATGCCGTTGAATGGCTTCGCAATATCGACGATGTGACCGATGGTTTGCCGAGCTCACATCGAATGCCTGATATAGTCTTTTTAGATCCGATGTTTCCAGAAAAAGCAAAATCGGCGGCAGTGAGCAAAGAGACCCGGGCGTTGCAGCTACTTGAAAAGCCGCCGACTGAAGCTGAAGAATCTGCGCTTTTGACCGCGGCGCGAGCAGCGGCATTGGATCGAGTCATTGTCAAACGGCCAAGATTGGCGCCCTATCTCGCCGGCCAAAAACCAAGTCATGAATATGAAGGTAAGGCTGTGCGGTATGATGTGTATGTCGTAAAAAAGAATCGATAAGCGGATACGTCCGGATAACATTTGGCTCTAAGTGAATTTAAGTTTGTCTAAAAATGAGACGAGGTTTTGCATTGCAAAACCTCGTCGTCGACCCCTTGCGGTTAAGAAAGGGGAATCGAATGAAAAAACACCCAAGTGTTTTTGATTTCGGTAAGAACACTAAGAAACTTGAGCAGTGGTTAGTGGTAACACTGTTATTAAAGATCAGTTTAGTGCTCTTGCAGCTAGTCTATATTTTTCTCGGGCGGGCATAGAATTTAAAAGTGTTCCGTGGGCTAGTCAGTGAACTTATTATCTAACTGTTTTGGGGTTGGCGACACTTTAATTGGTTGGCTGTTTCGCTATGCCGTTGAATCTGGTTATAGGCAGAGTTTATGCAATATTCAGTTATGTAGCTACCTATGAACTCGTAGCTCATCGGAGGTGGTCTTTGAGACATCTTTTTGTCAAAACTTTAGTCAGAAGCACAACAATATATGTCGCCTTCTTGATAGGTATTATTTGTGCTTTTGGCGGCGAAGCTTACTCAAAATCTCTAGAAAGTGAGAAAACCTATTTTGATTTAAATGACTTTTCATATAACGAGCATCAAAATTCTGATTGTTATCAAGCCATCTTGCACCAACTATGTCTAAAAATGGTTGTAAAATTGCTACCAGATGGAGGGGCTGTTGATTGCGAAAATCCACCTTCAAATCCTATTTTGGAGGGCAGCGCCGATCATTATTCAAGATATCATTTGAGTACGAAAGGAAAAACGAATACCGTTTTAATTACAATTCACGGCCTTTGGGGCGACTCCGACCAATTTTCGTACGCTCTAAATCAAATTATTGGATATGGTCCTCCTGGAAAAGTTAATGTTATTGAACTTACGCTTCCAGGCCATCTAAAAACAGATTTTGGAGATTCTCAATATTGGAGCCAGGTTAAAACTCATCCACCATTCGCGACTTATGATAAATGGCTTAGGGCGACCGAAGACACACTAAAGATCGCAAGACGCTTGGGTGATCATACTATAGTGATCGGACAGTCTACGGGCGGATTACTTGCTGTCTACGCCGCAATCAAAGACCCTGAACTGCTGGACGAAATAGTACTTTTTGAACCGGCTTTAAAAGTTAAAGGAATGGTCAATTGGGGCGCATGCGAAAGCGCTCATCTCCCGCGCTGGACGTTGAAATCTTTGGCTTTTGTGGCCGGCACTCAAATTCCCACTGGTGTGGATGTAAGAATGGGCTGCGAAGTACAAAAATTAGCCAGCTTGATTTTTCCTAGCCGACATAGTTCGAAACAAAATAAAGCAAAATCGGAACCCAAGTACCGCTATGAGAACCACGGCATATATAGTGAGATCAGCAAAAATATTCGCGTCCCGGTTTTTATGATCAATAACGAGGCCGACCACATAGTTTCAGCTAAAGCAAATAAGGAATTTTATGGTGGGCTCGGCAAGGCAAAGTATTTGTCAGCTTCAGTTGTTGGGGCCGTTCAACACGGAAACATTGGAACACTGGCTGTACACGCTCGAGAAATCATCAGTTTTACGCGAGAGTTCTTACCCAGTAGTAACTTGGGCGACTTCTCATATTATAACCTTGCGCATGACCTCAAGTTGTTTACCTTGCTTGACCCTTGTGTGATGTTTTCGCGTGATCAGTGCAAGCAACTTGTACCTGACACCTATGCAAAAAAAGATCGATTTGCATCGGAGGCGTGCGCAATCTTACCCACCGAATGCGAGACCATTCAGACGAATTTAAATTTTATCGATCAGAACCGTGGTCAAAAGAATAGCAATGTAGAATTAAGCAATGACTATATCGAAAGCATTGCCGACCGAATTTATTCGTTTGGCGGTTGAGCTGAAATGGTCGGAGTATTAACTCTTGTGCCGACTACCGCGCGGACGACGCTATTTCTTCGTTCTTTTATAGCAAAAGCATTTTGGAGTGTGATCGTTCACAACTCCAACAGCTTGCAAATACGCGTAGATGATGGTGCTGCCGACGAAATTCATTCCACGTTTTTTTAGATCTTCTGAAATGGTGTCGCTCAGTTCATTGCGGGCGATAAATTTACCGGCGTCGCTAGGTTTTCGAACGACAGGTTTGTTGCCGACGTGAGACCACAAATATTTTGAAAACGAGCCGAACTCTTTTTGCATCTCTAAAAATATTTGGGCATTGCGAACGGCCGATTTTATTTTTAAGCGGTTGCGAATGATGCCTTCATTTTTTAAAAGCTTCTTTTGTTGGGCGGCTGTGAACTTTGCTACTTTTCGAGGGTCGAAACCAGCGAAGGCTTTGATGTAGGCCTGGCGTTTGTTTAAGACAGTCTCCCAACTTAAGCCGGCTTGCGCGCCCTCGAGAATAAGAAATTCAAAGAGCGTACGATCATCGTGAACCGGGCGCCCCCACTCTTTGTCATGGTATTCGATGTACAACGGATTTTTGATATTGGCTGCCCAAGAGCAACGAGGCTTGGTGTTGTTCATCTCAGCCATCATGTCAGCGCCGGCGCTCGAGATTTCAATTCTTCGTAAATATGAATGAGTTCATGGCGCACCGAACCTTCATCATTGAACGAAAAATAGCGTTTCATGTCTTGTAAAGCATCTTTGATTAAGCCCATTTCACGGCGAAGCAGTGCGCGCTCAGCCAAATAGCGCATATTTTCGGGTTCGATTGTAAGAATAATGCAAAGAGCCTTGTGGAGTGATTCGAGTTCGCCCTCTTGGCGATAATAAAAAGTCAAATAGGTGAGGTACTGAAGAACAGCGTCACGGGTGGTGAGCGATTGCACCTGATCTTTGTGGCGATTGATCATTTGTAACAATTCATCTTCGCTTAAAACTTTGCCGTTTTCGCCAAGGTCGACGTAGTTACATTTACCCTGACACTCCCACTTGACGATTGAATGTAAGGGCCAGTGCACGAGTTCAAGTTTAAGGCCCAGTTGTTGCCCGAGATGAATGTACAAAAGTGCGAGTGCCGCGCCACAGCCAGTGCGGGTTTCAACCACATGACTCAACAACACGGGTGTGCCGGCCACACGAAACTTTTTATTGTGAAAGAAAAAGTCGTTTAATGTGGTGAACACATCGTCGCTGCTGCGACCTTCACATTGGCTGGCCAGTTCGTAGTACATAAAATTGACTGATCGCACGAGATGATCGGTGCTATCAGTCATGCGCAACACACTGTCGATCGACACGAGCGCAGTTAGAGATGCCTCGTGAAAATCAGGTCGCAGATCAACAGTTGTAAATGACATAGAATTCTGTGGTACGGAAAGCTACGGTGTTAATCAAGCATTGATGTTGACTAAGCATGTCACGGCTTCGACAATTGTGTATGGCCCAAGAAAGCGTTGAACAACTGCGTGCGCGCATTCGCGAACTCGAACTTGAAGTTTCTGAGCGCGAAAAAGATTTATCGATTTTTCGTCGCGAATTAGGCTCGGCCAATCGTCGCTTAGAATCTCTTATCGCCGAGCTGAATCAAGAGATTCGCGTCGTGCATTCAATACAAAAAATTCTGGTGCCCACTGAGATTCCGCAAATTCAGGGTTTTGATTTTTCTTCTAAATTCTTGCCCAGTTTTTCTCGAGGTGGCGATTACTACGATGTATTTGAACATGAAGATCGCGCCAAGTTTGGTGTGGTGGTGGCGAGTGGCTCAGGACATGTCATGTCAGCACTACTTTTGTCTGTGCTGCTCAAGATGACTAGCCGTATGGAGGGTCGTCGGAAATCTGATCCTGTAACGATGGTGAAACAAATTATAGGTGAGATGAAACCGTCGATCGGGGCGACTGACCACGCAGATTTGTACTACGGTGTGTTCGATCGTCGACAGTTTTCGCTGAGCTATGTCAAATTGGGTGGTATTTTGGCGCTGCACTATGATCATTCATCGACTGAGCTAAAATTGTTGAAATCGTCTTACCCGGCAATCTCGGGCGCCTCAGATGATGACCTCGTGTCGCAAACAGTCGGGCTCAACCCCCGCGACAAGTTGATATTTTGTACGCCCGGCGTCGTTGAAGCCAAAAATCTCGAGGGGCAAGAGTTTGGTCAAGATCGACTCTACAAAGCTATTCTCGAATATGCTTCTCGTGGAGTGCACGAATTGCGCAATCAAATCTTTTTTCGCCTGCAACAATTTGCTGCGGGTCAGGAACCACCTCGAGATCAGACTGTGGTCGTGGCCGAGGTAAAAGATAAAGTCATCAAATTGGCAAAAAAATAGCCTTTCTACCTCTAGAGAAAATGGCTAAACTGAATTTCTGTCTAGCGTGAAAGGAAATCACATGCCAGCTCCAGTCGAAATTTACGAAGGTGCAGTGGATAAGGGTCTCGAAGGTGTGGTCGCTTGTACGACTGCTGTGTCGTCGATTATTGATGCCACATTATGTTTTCGCGGATACGTGATCGAAGATCTCGCCGCAAAATCAACCTACGAAGAAGTGATTTATCTTTTATGGAACGACAAGCTTCCGAATAAAGATGAACTCAGCGCATTTCGCAAAGAGCTTTTTAGCGAAATGACATTGTCGCCGGAAGTGGTGAAGCACTTGCAAGGTTTGCCAACAAAAGATGTGCACCCGATGGCGTGGCTGCGCAGCGCGGTTTCAGCGTTGGCACTTTGGGATAAAGACTCACAGAAATTAGATCCTGCGAGCCAAAAATTAATCGCGCGCCGATTGACGGCTAAAATGGGCCCACTTGTGACATTGTTTGAGCGCACGCGCAAAGGCCTCCCGTTTATTCAGCCAAATCTTGAAAAATCTTTGGCTTGGAATTTTCTCAACATGCTTTTTGGCAAAGAGCCAGATGCCGAAATCGTTCGCATGTTTGATGTATGCTTAATCTTACACGCCGATCATGAGTTAAACTGTTCGGCATTTTCGGCACGAGTGACATCATCTTCGATGAGCGATTTGTACTCAGCCATCACTAGTGCCATTGGCACTCTCAAAGGCCCACTTCATGGTGGAGCGAATGAGCAAGTGATGTTGATGCTTAAGAAAATTGGCTCAATGGAAGGCGCCGTTAAATTTATTGAAGCGGCTCTTGCGAACAAAGAAAAAGTTATGGGCTTTGGTCACCGTGTTTATAAAAACGGTGATCCACGAGCTAAAATCTTGCGCAAAATGAGCGAAGAGATCACCAAGAAAACAGGTGAGCCACACTGGTACCAAATGTCGGCCTTGATTGATGACACAGTTCAAAAAGAGAAGGGTTTACTCCCAAATGTCGATTTTTATTCGGCCACTGTGTACTACAGCATGAAAATACCAATTGATTTGTTCACACCTATATTTGCTGTGTCACGAATCAGTGGCTGGCTCGCTCACACATTTGAGCAGTACGCCAACAATCGTATTTACCGCCCTCGCGGTAAATGGACAGGTAAGCAAGGCCTAAAAATATAAGGAAAAATATAAGGTGCCGTACATATTTTTGCGTAACGGCGCATCACATTGCGCCTAGTGATTGTCGCGCCGAAGCCACAGTTATCTTCAAATAAATGACAAATATTTAGTCGTCTCAAATTGAGAAAACCTCAAGATTTGAGCCTATGATATCGACAGTTTTTAAAACTTTAAATTTGATACAACCCTTAACCGATGAGACTTACAGACGATTTCAAAGGGGCAATGAGATGCAGAAAATCTTGATTGTGGGCAGTATCACAGACGGCGCCCGTGATACTCGCGTGATGATTGAGCGCGACCTTCCCTACCAAATTTATGAAGCCGCAGACAGCAACGAGATGAAAGGTCAGTTAGAGCAACGGGTTTTCAACCTTGTCATTGTTGTTAAATCTGAAATCAATGATGAATCACTTCTCATGATTGATCGCTTAAAAAATGCCAATTACGCAATTTCAATTATGGTGGTCACTGATAAAGTGAATGCGCCAATGCTTCAAAAGATTAATCTGTTGTCTGACATACACACTTTGGTTCGCCCGGTGACCAATCGAAATATTGTAGGTCTTGTTAGAAAACTACTGGTCGCCAAGCGAGTGCCAAAACAATTGTACCGTCGGTTTAACACGAACCAAATTGCACAAATTGAAATGCTACAAAGTGGCGATAATCTTTTGACGAGCATGTACAACCTGTCAAAGGGTGGAGCGTACTGCGAATTTGAAGCTGGCAATCTTTTAACTGTCGGTGATGTGATTCGTCTGAAAGTTTTTTTGAACGACACCAATAGTGAATACACGTTCAATGCAAAAGTCATTTGGACGGTACCGACCGGCCGTTTTTCAGGCCGGTTCGGCTGCGGGTTTAAATTTGTAAGTGCGAAAGACACTTACCGCACTTTGCTTTCGAAAAACTGAAGTCCACCAAATTTCGGCCATTACAGCGAAACTACTGTTGTCAAAATTTTTGGCAATAGTGAAATTTGTGGATGTTTCGTAGCCTTTAACTCTATTTACAACAGTTTGTTTCAAATAGTATTGCGAGACGCTAGGGCCACCGTTACATTGCGGCTCTATGAAGAGCGAGAATCTCTATTATAAAACTCTTATTGAAGAAGAGTTAGCGAAGCGGGCTGAAAAGAACCCGCGTTACTCACTGCGAGCTATGGCGCGTGCGTTGAGTCTCGATGCTGGGGCACTGTCGCAAATCCTTTCAGGAAAGCGTGTTCCATCGTATAAAATCGCCCAAAAAATTTTAGCGGTTTTAGATTTGTCTCCAGATCAGCAAAATAAGTTTCTGAGCTCCATTGCCAAAACTCATCAGTCACGCGGACTCGAAAGACTTAACCCCATATTTAAAAAATTTAAGTCTAAACAACCGGCTAAAGATCTCAGCATCGATCTGTTTCGAGTGATCGGTGATTGGTATCACTATGCTATTTTAATGCTGACGTATGTCGATAGATTTGATCCGAATCCAACCTGGATAGCGGCTCAACTCAATATTTCACCTATTGAAGCCAAGCTCGCAATTAATAGAATGCTTGATCTTGGTCTTTTAAAAGAAGAGCGGGGCTCGCTTGTATGTTGGGACGGCCATTTCACAACGGCTGATAAACATGTCACCGCACCTGCGTTGAAACGACACCAAAAACAAATTCTAGAGAAATCGATTTTCTCATTAGAAAATGATCCGATCGAACAGCGCAGCCATACTTCGATGACCATGGCGATTGATTCGAAAAAGATAACTGAGGCAAAAAAATTAATAGAAGATTTTACGAACAAAATGAGTGAGTTGCTCGAGTCGGGGCAGCGAACTCAGGTTTATGAATTTCAAATAGGTTTATTTCCAATTCAAAGAAAGAAGGAGTAAGAAAATGAAGACTGTTCAATTGACTATAGTTATAGCCCTGACTTTAGCTAATGTTTGTGCCTATGCACAGCAGCAGCCTCCGGGCATACCGGGAGCTGGCGCGCATGGGGCTGACGGTACATACGTTAATGATAAATTAGTGTTTCGAGATTTTATGGCTAAGAACGGCGCTAAAGGTGGCATGACTTTAGTGGCAGAAAACAAATCTTACTTAGAATCTATTCCTGATTTGGTTCCGCTGATTCAAGAAATTGCTGAGGTGAACCCAGGCGTCGCTATGGCATTGTGGGAGCAACTTTCAAATGCAAGTTTATGGCGAACAAATGCCAAGCTACCGGTTCTGCCCTATTCATTGACGACCGTAGTGGGCCCTAAAGCAGATGTGCAGATCGCCATTCGAGATGACAATGATATTGTAGTTTCTATTCCGGCTCTTAAGAAGGCTGTTGATGAGAAATTCGTACCGATTAAACCATCATATGCTTTTGTTCACGAAGCATTGCACGGCCTTATTCCGGGTGATGGACCCTTTCATCATGAACGAGTGCGAGCGGTTTCTGATTACCTTCGCGACAATCGCGGTCATTATAAGACTAACGAATTTAACGATTTTCTATATAGAGCAAAAGTCCAACTAGACGAAGGGACGCGACTTAGCGTTTCAGTTCTTGGGATGAATTTTGCCAACGTCATCAAAGCATATATTGCGCATGAAGGCTCTGACTCTTCTGTTTGTGCATTAAAACAAGTGGCTACGATATATTCAATTGTGCGCCAACCAATATTCGAAGACTTCGGAGAGAGCTGCGAAACCCAGGACATTAAGGCTATTTTGAAAGTTCACGCACCGGCCGTCGCACAGTTGGTAGATGTTTTACCTCAAGAAGATCTCTATTTTGGTTCTGTTTATAATGAGCAACTCATCAGCTATACACCGTCATGGCGAGATCGAAATAATGTGGGCGCAATGAATGATTTTTTAGATCTTTGCAAAACGTATGCAAATCCTCAGCGTCAAAATGAAATTGAACAACTTAAAACAAAATATCAAGATCAGCTAAAGACTGAAGCTGATGCAAAAGCCGAAATTGCAGTTATTAAAAATAACTTTACTCAAGGCAGTGGCCAAGATCGCGCGCTCAGTGCCACCCTTGAACTGATGGTCGATGAACCCGCTCGAATTCTTGGCGGTGGTAGAAATGGTTATGAGTTGAGGCATCTCAATGATGTTGATGAGTTGATCACAAAAACTCAAGTAGCTATCGACGTGACACTTGCAAAGGCTTCACGTGATTTGCAAAGTAACATTGAAAGATGCAGTAAAGCTGTAGGCGCGAAGTATATGGCTCTGACTAAGAGGTGATTTTTAAAATCTAGAGGCCGAATTGTAGAAATTCAATCCGGCCGTTTTTTACGTGTAGTTTCTGAGAAGCGCCAATGCAAACAAATACCCCCGACAAAGGCGCTTCAAGTTTTTCTAAATAGAAGCTGTGTACAAATCTATACAATCAAATTGGAAATGCCCATTTACTTAGCCGTTCACTTGCATTTAAACGGCTCGCCCCAGTGCTGGTTGTCTCCAACCTCAAGTTTCACCACTTAAAATTATATTTTTCATTTCCGATGCTCCTTTTTATTACGGGCAAGTGTCCCAAGATTTGTGCCAAGCGCCGCGATAATTTGGTAGGTCGTAGCCCACGCAAACTACATCTCGACCTGGATTTTCATGCGATGTGCAACTTCCGCCGCGAGATGTGCACCAGATTCTTCGACCGCTACGGCAAACCGTGTGCGCTTCACACGAAACAACGCCAAAGGCATTATCTGCACCTTTAGACATTTCGATCGGTGCCATCGCGTCGGCCTCATTTTCAGACTCGCTCAATTGAGCGAAAACATTTGCTCCATACAACATTGCAATCAAAACTAGATATTTCATTTTTCCCCCCAAGGATAAAATTTGTTGCCGCGAAAGATATTTTTGCGGTCGTTAGATTGCAAATGAAATCACGTCCTTATATCTGCGTGGTGCTACTAATTAAGGTTTGTGTAGTTATTATGGGCCCGCGGCTACATCGAATTATAAATTCTTACTTAGATGAGGTGCCCGAATATTAAGCATTTATTGAGACAGCCAACACCGCCCGCCTAGCCCTTGGTCTAGTCAGACCAAAATCAAACAAAACAAAAGTTCCCATCCTGCCCCAAAGACGAGACGATTTTTTTTGCTAGTCAATAAGGGGGCAACATGGGGTCTTTTCAAAAATTCGTCAGTGCATTTGTGTTTATCGGTTTCGGTGCGGCAGCCTATGCGGCCCCAACATCTGTGATGCAAACCGAAGATCAAATGATCGACGCGGCATTTGCCGATGCTTTGGCCCGCGGATCAGAAGCGGCACTTGATCAAAACTTACGAATTGTAGCTCGAACATTGGCCTCACAAGATAGCGTCGCGACTGCCAATAACCCAAGTCTGGTTAATGAGCTCTATCGTGGTATCTTAGAGAAAGTCGATGCCGAACATTGGACTCAGTTTGAAACCCACCACTTCAGTATCGTAAAAAGTCTTTTTCGTAGCCAAGGCTTAACCACTGACAACAAAGGCAACTGGTGGTTCTCAAGTCGATCGAGTCTTCTAAGAACGACCTCGAAAACTGGCAGCGAGCACGTTTTCAAATTGTTTCCACTACCAAAAGAGCTTGTGGCTCTAAAAGACAACCACATCGGTGATATCGATTATGCCGACGGAAAAATCTATGCTCCCGTAGAAGATGGCTCGAAATATCTTCACCCATATATTGTGGTGTATGATGCTCACAAGTTAACGGTCGATCATTTTGTGTCGGTGCCTCATGATCTTCAGCCTGATGGAGTGCCATGGGTGGCAGTCGACGCCGCCAATCAGCGCGTTTATTCTTCGCAATATAGCAACACCACAAAAATTAACGTCTACGATATGGCGACCTTAAAACCACTTGGTCAAATTGCGATGTCACGAATGATCAATTCAATTCAAGGCGGTAAAGTACTAAACGGCAGCCTTTATATGACGGCCGACAGCGAAGATGGCAAGAGCCACTCGATTTACAAAATGAATTTAACAACCGGCATGGTGCTCACGGTGGCCCAGATGCCAAAAGATCTCGTTGAAGTTGAAGGTTTATCTTTTGCACAAACGGCAAAAGGTCTTGAACTCAATGCTCTCGGCGTGGTCGTCATTAAAAACCCAATTTCGAAGAAAATTCGTCGCACCGAAATTTGTGGATTTCATCTCGATCAAATGTCGAGACGTGATCAATTTCGTCAGACTCTTTTAAACATGGCTGAATACTAAATTAGGTGCCGGGCGTGTGAGGGTAACAATCTCCACCGCCTGCACTGGCCTTTGAGACATCACGTAGCACTGAGCAAAATGTGACCAGGTACTTGGTGTCGCCAATGGGCTCAAGCGAAGTGGTGCAGAGACTTGTCGCAGCGGGAGTGTAACTGTACGACCCGTCGCTACCACGAATAAAAAATAAATCAGGAATCGTCGAACTAAAATGACCTTGCAATGTGACCTTCTTCACGACATCGCCGCTCAAGAATTTGACCATATCGTATTGCAAATAGTGGCCGGGGATTTGGCAATTGGCGAAACCGCCGCAATTGGCTTTTTGTTGAACGGCTATGGGCGCTGGAATTGTGCGATCGTCATAGGCTAAGTTGTAATATTTGATGCAATCGTAGTCGACTCCATCTGCGCCGGTTTTTTTGACCCCGTCACATAAATTTGTGGCGGTTGTGTCAGTGATGGGCGTGTTATTGAGCAAGGTGTATTTGCTCGGGCGAACTGTGTCGAGCGTTCTGATTTGCGCAGATGTCAGCGTGCCAGATTTTTTAAATGGCAAAGTCATTTGTCGATGAGCCTCGTCTTTTTGCGCCCCTGACTGAAAGTAATTGTAGTAATCTTCGAACAAATTAAATGTCACTGTGTCGGTCGCATCGACAATGCTCATAAGTTTGTGTTTAAAGAGACTCGTCATTGTGACTTCGCCGGTCTCAATTCGATAGTTATCTTCGTAGGTCACACAGTCATTCACTTGCGCCGTGGCAATAGTGATATCGCCAGTGGCTTTGTCGACAACATTTTGTACGTCGGTGGCCTGCGCTTCGACACCCAATGGGGCGGACTCTTCTTTGATGTCGTTCAGACAAGAGGTGAAGCAAAACGCCGCGATGGCGACAAAAAACAGCCGACGAATCGTCATACTGAATCCCAGCCCCAAATCCACATCGGAATCGGAAACAACTCTTGATACTCGGGCTTCAAAGCCCCTTCGCTGTGTGGGCCAAAAATCAAACGCGTGAGTTCAGCAGTGGTATTGAGAATGATCATGTCGTTTGGAGTGCCGACGCGCACTTGCCCAGTCGGCATTTTCTCCATAACGAAGTCGTTGATTCCGAGTTGGCGCGCACGACGCGTGATCTTTACGAACAAACTGTGTTCGTTCACGGGGCGAATCATGCCAAGAAAACCTTCGTTCATAATGATTGGCCACGACTGCAACTGACGAATTATATTTTGCGCTTGGGTGGGTGCGATCAACGTAATGGCTTGGCCATATTCTTTTCTGATGTGGGCGAGAAGAGGTAGAAGGGCTGATACGCCGCCACTCCACTCATGAATGTAGCCTCTTAGGTCAGCACCTTTGCCTTCGACGGCGTAGGCGAGAAGTTGGTTCGATTTATCCCACGCGGTGTATATTTTTGAGTTTGGAATGCTGAGGTGTCTGCGAATATCTTCGGCGGTTCTCACAGTGCCGGTCGGGTGTTGAGCATAGAGACGCAAAATTGCCTCGGGTGCGACTTTTTCAGACTGCATGATTTTAAGACCATGCGCAGGCAACTCGGGTACGGCGTCGATAACAATGCTGATTTCGCGACCGGCAAGTTCGAAACCGAGTTTGCGATAGAGGTCGTACATGTCGGTCCAGAGTATGGCGAAGTCAGCACCTTCTTGGTCAGCAATTTCTAGACAGCTCTTCAAAATAGTTTGGCTGTGGCCGTTGTTGCGATGTTTTGGTGACGTCACGACACTGCCGATGGCGGCGATTTTAAAAAGTCCAAATTGGTTCTTAACAATTAGAAACTTGGTGGCGGCGTGGGCGATGACTTCGCCGTCGTTTTTTAAAATGCGCAAATTCTCGCGATTTTGGGGGGCAAACACCTGTGGATATTCAGCCGCGATCGACCAACCCTGGTTGGGTCTGAGCATCTTATCAAGAAAATCCATGACTTCGGGCACTTCGGCTGCAAGTGGAGCCCTTGGAACAAATCCAGAGCCTGATCCAGAGCCAGCTTCAGAGTCTGCCAAACAACACCTCCATGTGTGTTTACGCGCCAATATACGTGCGTTCACGCACCAATATTAAGTGTAACAATTTCTGGTGACTTTGCCCTGTGGTATTGGCTACCTACACGTCTAAAGTAGGGAGCAAAAATGGCTGAAAGCCTCGACCAAAAGCGAGAACGGGTTAAAAAAATTATTCGGCTATTTAAGAAGCACATTCCTAATCCTGAATGTGCCCTCGAACACAAGAACGCTGAAGAGCTTTTGATCGCAACCATTTTGAGCGCGCAATGCACCGACGCGCGCGTGAACATCGTCACGAAGACACTATTTAAAAAATACCCCAGCATGAAGGCCTTCGCGGCGGCTAAGTTGCCTGAGCTTGAGCAAGACATACGCTCCACAGGTTTTTATAAAAATAAAGCCAAGAGTATTAAGGCGTGCGCGACTGATATTGTTCAGAAGTATGGTGGTAAGGTACCGCCAGTTCTTGAGCAACTCGTCGAGTTGGCCGGCGTGGGTCGCAAAACGGCCAATGTGGTTCTCGGCAATGCATTTCATATTGCTTCTGGAGTGGTCGTCGACACCCACGTGACACGCTTGAGTTTTCGCCTTGGGCTCAGCAAAGCGAAAACGGCTGAAAAGATTGAACAGGATTTAATTGAACTTGTGCCTAAAGAACATTGGGTGAACTTTGCACATTGGTTGATTTTGCATGGCCGTCAGACTTGCATGGCACGTAAACCGATCTGTGGTGATTGCTTTCTCAGTGACCTTTGTCCGAAACTGGGGGTAAAGTAAGGACCATGCTAGTCGCATTTTTTGAGAGCGCAAAATACGTTGGCCACTTATATCCGATCGCCTTGATGCGCATCTTCATGGGCTACTATTTTCTCAATTCAGCATTGGTTCGTTTGAGCGGAGAATTTCTAAAACAGCCAAAGCTTGCGGCCATGATCATGGATAACTTACCGCAAAGTGAATTACCCGGTTGGTATGCCAATGTTTTGCAATATGTGGTGGTGCCGAACTGGCGTATTTTTGCCTATTTCATCACTTATTGTGAATTCATCATCGGGATCGGCTTTTTGATCGGCTTATTTGTTCGACCGACCTCACTATTGGGGTTGTTTCTCACCTTGAACCTGATCTATATCAGTGGGCATGCATCTATCGACTTACAGCAAACCTATGTTGCGCTTTTCATTGTTATGTTTTGGGTGGGCGCCGGCCGCTGTTTCGGCCTCGATTATTATTTCTATAAGAGACAACGCGGATTGTGGTGGTAACGCCAGCCCTGCGGGGCTGTCATGAACAAAACCAAACTCGCTGTATTACTTTTTCTTGCCACCATTCTCACCTTCGCCGTCGTTTTAAGTTTAATGTTTCGTCGAACGGCGAACCGGTCTGAGGCGCGTAAGCAAGAAATCAATTTGATCGTTTATGCTCCCAAAAGTTTTATTGATTCTTTCGGGCCTGGCGATGCCATTAAAAAGCAATTTGAAGAAAAATGTCAGTGCACTGTTGAATACATCGACGTTGGTGGTTCTGCGACGACCATTGAGAAAATAAAATTAGACGAAAAACGTCGGGTCGATGTGGTGGTCGGCATGGATCTTTTGCTTCTCGACCGTGTGTTTCACTCGATTCGCGTGCAAGATTTAGAAAAGCCACAGGTTGAGTTGCGTGATGAATTGAAAGACATGGTGTTCCCGAGGTTTGTACCTTACGACTGGGCGCCCATGGGGTTTATTTATCGAAAAGGTGAGTTGAAAGAGTCACAGTCGCTGCAGGCATTTCTTGCTGAGGCGCCTGAGAAGTCGGTGGCTCTAGAAGACCCTGAGGTGAGTTCGACGGGGCTTGAATGGCTTTATTGGCTATATAAGACGGCGACGCTAAACCAGTCACTCAACCAGTCGAAATTTGAAGGAGCACTTCAATCATTACGACGAGTGACAGCCATGGTGGCGCCGACGTGGTCATCAGCCTATGGGCTCTTCAAAAAAAATCAGGCCAAAGCGGTGTTCAGTTACCAAACGTCGCTTGTCTATCATCGCGCCGTTGAAAAAGACTATCGCTACGAATTTATGCAATTTTCTGAGGGGCACCCAGCGCAGATTGAATATGCGTTTGTTCCAGACGCGTGTTGGAATTGCACTGTGGCTAAAAAATTCGTCGAAAATCTGCTGACGCCTGAAGTGCAAAAGATATTGGCTGAGAAAAATTTTATGCTCCCAGTGATAAAAAATGTTGAGCTCTCAGAAGAATTTCAAAAATTACCTAAGGTTAAAATTCTGCCACGCGAAGGCCTTGACCAATTTGCACGCCGACAAAGCGAAATCATAGAAGAATGGAAAAAGCAAAACCCCTAATTATGCGACTCAGTACGATCGCATTCATTGCGATTTTGCTTTTTCCGCTATTGATGATGGTGGCTCGAGCTCTTGGTCGTCCGGCTGAATTGGTACCGCCGTTCAACGATGAGTTCTTTAAAGTCTTTGCGCTGTCGTTCACACAATCGTTAGTCTCTTCGTTTTTGTCGGTAATCGTTGGTGTCGCCGGTGCTTTCGGTCTACTTGGTTTTCGCGGCGGGTGGCCCAGAAAAATAAGTGAAGTGATCATGCTGACGCCGAGTCTTTTTCCGGCGCTGTTTGTGATTATGGCAACACTGAATATGGTGACGCTGTTTGGTCCTTTTCCGTTCGGCAGGGTCGTGAGAAACAAGCAAAGTCGGCACTTTGTATTCACCGACAATGGCCTTCACCAACTGACGAGCTTCGCGGCGAAGATCAGCATCAAGAGCTGAAAACGGTTCATCTAGAAATAGAAATCGCGGCTCGCGAACGAGTGCACGCGCCAGCGCAACACGCTGCCGCTCGCCCCCAGACAGCACAGACGC